>Ga0307509_10011601_pt1 | contig 10651 bp, 2 predicted proteins | sample 10_EM_MG_FD_202245 | JGI IMG/M metagenome (GOLD analysis project Ga0307509, IMG submission 202245) | Populus trichocarpa ectomycorrhiza microbial communities from riparian zone in the Pacific Northwest, United States - 10_EM | ecosystem: Host-associated > Plants > Roots > Unclassified | place...
GCCAAACTTGAACCACATGCTCGTCATATGCCTAATTAATAACTTGCGAAGTAGTGAATTATTTGACAAAAGAAAGGATTCCCTTCACTTTATCCCCTGTTTCTTCTTCTTTTTCTTTGACTTGGGGGCAAACGGCTGGATGGCAAGGGAGGCGGAGTTGACCGTGGGTGACACGGGGGCCACTGCCTCCATTTCTTCCCTCTGGATTTTTTTTTTTAGAATAAAACTTTTAATATAATTAGAATTTTACAAAATTAAAATATTTTTATTGTATTTAAACAACATTGTAGACTATTTTTCATATAAAATTATTGAATTATATTTTTTTTTAGAAAATATCAAAGTTTTTTTTTTTCCTATTTCTCTACAGTTTTGAGTTGTAACCTTAAAGCTTGAGATCCCTATTTTTCATTCATGTTATATGCAATGTCAATTAGTATCCGATCAAGTTGTTCTTTTTAATGAAAGAAGATGATATAAACAATTCAACCTAAAATGCAAAAGTGGAGGCTATCTAGGGAGTCATATAAGCATAAGCTAAATTGTTTGAAGCTAACAATGACAACAATATTAAATAGCTTGGACTATTTAGTTTAGATAATAAGAGGTATAAATAGGTTCTACAAAGAGGAGATAAACGTACTTGGAGACTTATCTTGAGATAGGCCTAAACCCAGACCAATTCTTGAAGATCCACCCAGACAACTATTTTTATATATGGAGGTTATTGGTGAAGATTAACTTTGAGCGAGTTTGAGAGTGGTTGTGGTTACTTTTCAAAGTGCTTTTCACTTGGAAATGCATTAAAATGATGTTTTTTTTTTTTATTTTTAAAAAATTATTTTTGATATCAGCACATTAAAATGATTTGAAAACACTAAAAGAATATTAATTTGAAGCAAAAAAAAAATTTTAAATTTTTTCAAAAGCTCTTTTGAAACGCAAAAACAAATAGGGCTAATATAGTGGCCGCAAGGCCTTGCCTAACCAAGACAAACCATCACAACTCGAGAGACAGAAATCGATCAACATCATTAAAGGGTAGTATTAGCAAGAACCTTCCAAAAATGAGGGTGAGTTGTGCGAACCTAATGGAGATGATGAAGAAGATCTGTATAAGTATGATGATAATGATGATGATTGTCGCACCCAACATTGTGGCGACCTTTACAACTTTCAATGTGAAAAGAACAGATATCTGACATCTTGTTCTTAGAGGGAAAAAATCTTGTTTAAGAAGTCGCCACCTATTATTATGGTCACTAGAAACCCTAACTAGTCAACAAAGATTCTATGGTACGAGACTGGTTACGCAAAATAAAAAATAGTATCACCCCTTAAGCGTTCAACCTGAGGTAGGCCGCATTGCTAGTTTTGTCTTAAATTGTTAAGGGTTTGTTTTTTTTTTTTTTTTATGGTCTACTTATAATATTTCCGACTCTGGCGCCTGTGAATATTCAACTACAAATACTTCTAACTTTGATATTGATAAATATTATGTGAAGAAAAGGTATGATATTCCTAACTTTGACGTCAATGAATATTTTGGTTGATATTTTTTACTCTAGCATCAATAAATTTTGAATTGAGTTGATATTTCTGACTTTAACGTCACTAATTCTAGGATTTATACTTGTTGTGAATCCACTTCTCTCGAACACTTTTGAATTGACTTTTTAAAATAGTCATTTGACCCGCGAGAATGACAAATGTGAGATTTGGATCCTTTCAACAGAGATGAGTTTTTCGCATTTTGTATGTAGTCTCAATGGACCATTATATTTGGGTTAAGCTTTTAATAGGCTTCATAAATTTGTTATCAAGCTCAAAAAAATACATGCAAAAACAATATATATATTTTTATGCTAAAACACAAAATGATATTTTTTTATGCTACTCATGGTATTTGTTTTATACTATTTTATTTTTTAGTTTGGCCATAGAAATAAAATTTTGATGAAAAAAATAAAATAAAAAGGAAATTGACAAATAAAACATGCCATTAAAGCCCAAAAACCCATTAGCTCAAATATTGCACTGAGTCCAAACGAACAAAGTCAACCAAAAAAAGTCCAAAAGTAAGCCCAACCTGTTAATAAATGATCTAGCCCATAAACCCAAAACATGCATTATTGTACTATGCCATCATGCCATATCAGACAAAAGAACTAAAGGAATTAAATTTTGAGCTGGGAAAACATATCTATCACACCAGCAGCTTGAAGGTTTTCCCGTTTCGGTCTCTGTCTAGGTGCTGGGAGGATTTGTTTACCCTTTTTTGAAAGTTCGGGTTCTTGAGGAAGCTTAGGAGTAGGAATTGAAAACAACAATGGCCTTTTTACAGTGGAGGGATGATGGGTTTTGTGTTTTCTTTGGCTGGCGTTGACGGCTTCAATGGTAAAGATGGGGGCTGGTAGTTTTTTTTTTGTATCGTGCTTCTTGTTTTCTTGTAATGTTTCCTTTATATATATATATATATATATATATATATATATATATATACAGGAATCTCATAATATATGAGGAATAAAATTCTAAACAAACTTATTTTTTTAAAATTTAAATTTAATTAAAAATCAAATTTGAAAATGAATAACTATTATTATCTTGAAGATTAGAAGAGAATGATAAAAATACATTGTAGTCTCTAGTTTTCCTATAAGTTGACAAATTATATTTTTAATCAAAATCATTTTTTGATTTCAAATTTTAACCCAATTAAAATTAAATTAAAAGCAAATGAACCAAAATATATTGGTTTATAACAATGATGATGATGAGGTACATATCTAAGTTTTTAGGAAGATGTTGGCTAAATCTAAACATTGTCGAGGATTTATAATGAAAAAAGTTATTTCATATCCGATGAACTATAAATAAAAACATGTTTGATTTGAGCATTGATAGTGATAGTTATAAAAATATTATTGACAAACATATAACTGATAAATTAAAGTTATCATTAAAACCACACCCCAAATCATATAAAATTGGATGAATTAAAGGAAGGGAAAAAATAAAAATAATCCAATATTGTAAAGTATCTTTTTATGTTAGAAAGTACATGGATGAGATTTATTATGATGATGTAGAAATCACCAAATCAACTAGTGATCAAGACATTGTTAGAAATAACACTCTTATGAAGCTCACAGGATTGATGAAAATTGCATAATCTTATTTGATAAACGAGTGCTGCTTAAATACAGCTTCTTACAAAACAGAAATGAGAAAAACTAGCTACTGCAGATGTTATTTTACGTGGATCAAATCACTAGTATTATGGCTTGAGAAGAGGTCCTCTTTGACTGCCATAATCCCAGAAAAATAGCCACAATCCTAGAATGATAGGAATAGGATTTTATTTCTGCAGACTTCTTCAAACTGAACCTTCCTAATATATCCTCCCCTAAACTGAGCATGCTGTGCATTTGCTCAGTTTAGATCCTTCTTCTCTTGTACTCCCAAGAGCATTCGAAGTTTTACAAAATCTTCAAGTTTAAGCGGCTTTGTCAGAATGTTTGCTAGCTGCTCCTTAGTGCCATAGTAGATGAGCTCTACTTCTCCCTTTTTGATAAGATCTCGAATAAAATGAAATCTTACATTGATGTGCTTTGTTCTCCCATGAAATACTGGATTCTTGGACAATTTAATGGATGAATTATTGTTGCAGAACACAGTAACACATTTACAATGATCTTCTTCAATGCTATTTATAACTTCCTTCATCCATATACTTTGGCATGCACAAGTGGTGGCTGCTACATACTCTGCTTCAGTAGTTGATAGAGTAACTATTGGTTGCTTTTTGGAGCTCCACGCTACTGCACCATCTCCCATCATGAACACATACCCAGAAGTGCTTTTCCCCCCATCCAAGTCACCCGCAAAGTCACTATCAGTGTATCCTTTAAGGGTGCTGTCCGAGCTTCTTTTGTAGAAAATACCAAACTTCATTGTCCCCCTTAGGTACCTGAGTATTCTTTTTGCAGCTAGTAGATGTCCTTCCTTCGGTGCAGCCATGAACCTGCTTAGAAAACTCACTGCATACATTATATCAGGTCGCGTTGTTGTGATATACATGAGGCTGCCAATTAATTGCTTGTATTCGGTGCTGTCAATTTCTTCTCCTTTCTCTTGTGATGATAGTTTAGTTCCTGGAACCATAGGGTTATTGACTGTATTGCAGCTGCTCATTCCAAACCTTACAAGTATTTCATTTGCATATTTTCCTTGACATAAGAAAATTCCAGCCTCTGTTTGATGTACCTCTACACCCAAAAAATACTTCATCCTCCCTAGATCAGTCATATCAAATTCTGACTGCATGGAGGCTTTAAATTTTTCACATAACATCACATTATTACCAGTAAAGATTAAGTCATCCACATACAAACTTACCACCAAAAAACTTCCTCCTTCCTTCTTTATGAACAAGGTGTGTTCATAGCTGCATTTGTCGAAACCTTCACCAGCAAAGTAATCCTCTAACCGACTGTACCAAGCTCTAGGGGCTTGTTTCAATCCATATAATGCCTTCTTTAGTAGATATGCTTTGTGCTCTTCTCCCCTTCGAATGTATCCTTCGGGTTGTTCAATATAAACAACCTCATTCAGTTCTCCGTGAAGAAAAGCGCTCTTTACGTCAAGCTGAAAGACTTCCTAACCTCGCAGTGCAGCTAGAGAGAGTAGCATTCTGATGGTGTCCCATCTAGCGACTGGTGAGAACACTTCGTTGTAATCTATTCCTTGTCTTTGAGCATAACCCTTCACAACCAGTCTCGCCTTGTGCTTATCGACCTCTCCTTTTTCATTCAATTTGGTTTTGAAAACCCACTTCACTCCAATCTTTTTCATTCCTTTAGGTAGTTCCACTAACTCCCATGTATTGTTTTTCTCGATAGCTTGTATCTCGGTGTCCATGGCATTTTTCCATTTAATGTCTTTTACGGCATCACCGTAACTTACTGGATCATCTTCAGTAGCATAGAGCACTAGGTATTGCTCTTCCTCTTCTTCCTCTGCAAGATTTTCACCAGTTACATAATCTTGCAGGTGTCTTGGAGGTATGCTGATCCTTTTTGTCTGCTCCCTTCGAGTTTCCTGAGATTGAGCAAGGGCTGTACTTCTTGCCTCCTCTGTTTGTGCTGTAGCCTGCTCATTTGGTATGTCATCTTCTTCTCTGCCTGTTCCATTGAATGATTCTGTGTCATCCCAAGTTAATTCCTCTTGTTCATCATCTGTCCTCCCCCAGTTCCATGTCTCCTTTTCAGCAAAGATCACGTCTCTGCTGGTGATGATCTGCTTGCTCTCGGGATCGTAAAGTCTATAGGCTTTAGACTCTTCACTGACTCCCAGGAATACACATTTATGGCTTTTATCTTCTAGCTTGATCCTCTTCACATCCGGTATATGTGCATAGGCAACACATCCAAAAACTCTGAAATGTGCCACATTAGGCTTGTTTCCAGTCCAGCACTCTTCTGGAGTTTTATTTGTAATTGCTGCAGTAGGACTTCGGTTGATGATGTGTACAGACCACTTTGCTGCTTCTGCCCATAAATTCCTTGGCATTTTTCCTTCAACAAGTAAACATCGAACCATGTTCATAAGAGTTCGGTTTTTACGTTCAGTAACTCCGTTTTGCTGAGGAGTGTATGATGTGCTGAACTGTCTCTTGATTCCCTGGGTGTTGTAAAATTCTTGAAAAACTTGGGAAGTGTATTCTCCTCCTCGATCGCTTCTAAGACACCGAATGCTCATCCCTGTCTCTTTCTCAACTTTGGTTTTAAAGTGTTTGAACTTCTCAAAAGTTTCTCCTTTTTCTGCCAGTAAATAAAGCCATGTTTTTCTGCTGAAGTCATTTATGAATGTCAGAATATACCTCTTGTTGCTCACGGTAGTTGGAGTGATTGGTCCACAGAGATCCGAGTGGATAAGCTGCAACTTTTCTGATGCTCTCCAGTTAGCTTTCTTTGGCATCTCTTCTCTGTGTTGCTTCCCTTTGTTGCATACTTCACACACTTTGCTTACTTCTGTGATTTTAGGCATCCCTTCCACCATTTGCTTGAAGTGCAAGCTTCGGAGTCCTTTCTGATATAGGTGACCAAATCGTCTATGCCAAAGCCCTGTGAGATCCTCTTGTGTTACTTGCAGACATGCATCATTGTGTTGTTCAGCAAGCATGACAAACATTCGGTTTGTAGTCATATATGTGTGTACAATCAGTCCCTTTGTGGGATGAAGGATCTTGCAGGCTCCTCTTTGCATTATCACTGTCAGATCTTTCTCCTGCAGCTGCCCAACACTTAACAAATTGTTTGTTAAGTCTGGCACATAATATACATCACTTATGATTTGTGTTCTTCCTTGAACTCTCAGTTTAATGTTCCCAAGACCCATAACCTGCATCCGAGCATTGTTTCCCAGCTTCACAGTGTGTGAGAACTCCTCATTCAATGTAACAAACCACCTTTTGTTACCTGTCATGTGGTTGGAACATCCTGAATCGATGAACCAAACATCTTCTCTGTTTGATCCCCTCATTTCAACGTGAGCCATGAGTAAAAGTTCTTCTTCATCATCCAACTCAACATAATGTGCGTTTCTTTCCCAGGTAGGGCATTCATACTGAAAATGCCCTGGCCTGTGACATTTGAAGCATTTCATTGTGCCTCTGCCAAACACCTGCCTTCCTCTCCCTCTGTTTGGACCTCTAAAGCTGATACCTCCTCTTCCTCTATTAGTGTTTATTCTGCCTTCTCCAATTGAAGTATGCAACACCTGCTCCTCGTTTTTATCTTTTTCCAGCCTTTTGAATTTGGCTTCGTGAACTACAAGAGAACTTTGTAATTCATCAACTGTCATGGAGCTCACATCCTTGGATTCTTCTATCGAGACCACCACATAAGTAAACCTCTCTGTCAAGGTTCTGAGCACTTTTTCGACCACTTTTGTGTCTGGCATAATCTCCCCGTTACTCCTCATTTGGTTGGCAACTGATGTAACTTTAGCAAAGTACTCTGTAATTGACTCACTTTGCTTCATTTGCAGAATCTCAAAGTCTCTTCTCAGTGTGTTGAGAAGAGATTTCTTCACCTTTGCATTCCCTCCAAACTTGCTCTTCAATGAATCCCACACAATCTTTGATGTGCGCCTGTCTAAGATCTGCTCAAATGTAACTCTATCTATTGCTTGATATAGATAGTGTTTCACTTGATGATCTTTCATCTTGGCATCATCATGTTGTGTCTGCTGCGTATTAGTAAGCATAGTTCCAATGATTGGCTCCTGAACACCAATCTCCACAAGACTCCACAGCCCTTTTGCTCTCAGCAAGTTTTCCATCAATTCACTCCAATGATCATAATGTTGACCATCAAAATGAGGAATCTTCGTTAAACTCTTATCCTCACTCATTTTCTTTCTTCTTGTTATCGAGCTACACTTTTGTTGTGTTTGAATCTATAGAGGCTCTGATACCACTGTTAGAAATAACACTCTTATGAAGCTCACAGGATTGATGGAAATTGCATAATCTTATTTGATAAACGAGTGCTGCTTAAATACAGCTTCTTACAAAACAGAAATAAGAAAAACTAGCTACTGCAGATGTTATTTTACGTGGATCAAATCACTAGTATTATGGCTTGAGAAGAGGTCCTCTTTGACTACCATAATCCCAGAAAAATAGCCACAATCCCAGAATGATAGGAACATGATTTTATTTCTGCAGACTTCTTCAAACTGAACCTTCCTAATAGACATTACATTTATGGATGACCAGACACATTGCCATTATCTTAGAAGATGATTTAAAGTGTCGTTAATTTTTGGGTTTGAGAAGTTTTGATTGGATTAAAAAATTTTATATGAACATATTTTTACTGAAATTGAATTTAAGATATTTGAAGCAAGTTATCTTATGTGTAAATTAGTAAAAATATTATATTCAAAATATTTATTTCTTTGGAGTGGTCAAGTTCAATTTCTTACAACTAACTCAAGAGTGGATTTTTCACAAATAGAGGGACTAACATGGGACACTATCTTTATTATTTTTAGAATAATTATGTTTATTATATTACTTTCTTAATTATTAACATTTTCTAGGTTTTAAAGAGTTCCGAGATAGTTCAAAGTACAATTTAATGGAAACGAGCCACAACTTTTGATCCGGCTATTAGATCAGACTGAAATTTTGCTAAAACATTCTAAAAACCTTGTTACTTGCAATATATAAAAAAAAAGACAGTTTCATATGAGATAGAGGCTCAAATTCGATACAAAAGTTATTGCTTGGAATTTTCTCTATTTCCTAGTTATATTTGGATTTTTTTTTCTATTTAGACTAGGATTTTCATCTTAATAACAATTTTACTAATTACAAATTTCTTCTTGTATTTAAATAATTTTGTACACTATTTTTCAGGTGAGATTATTGAATTACAAAAATTATCAGAGTTTTCACTCTATTTCCCTACACTCTTGAACTGTAATCTTAAAATTTGAAAACTCCAATTTTTACTCACGTTGCCTATGCAAGCACACATTGGGGTGAGCAAATGATTGTTCGATTTCGGTTATTGAACCAAACCAAATTTCTAAAAAACTTAATTACGAGAAATAAATATTTTTTTCTTGGTTTTCAATTTTTCTCAAATAAAATTATCTAATTTAATGTGCTGAATCGCTGATGCATCCGAGGACTCCCTAAGAGTTCCTTCTCGGTCCGAAAGAGCAAGGCAATGTGAATTCGATATCAAGATTTTTGTTAATCGTTATTCTTCCCTCGAGTAAGTGTGTGTGTGTGTGTGTGTATAATCCATGCCTTCAGGGAAGGGTTTGAATTATTTCAATACAATTCATCAATTGCAGTACGTTCTCCTGTTTGGAAACTGTAAGAAAGAGGATCATGTGCAGTGCTTCGAATTCAATTTGTCTAAAATAAAGAAATTTGTACAACTTATTGTAGATACAATTTTGAGTATCTGAAATTAAACAAGCTCACGTGTACAAATATATGATTTTATTAAATATATGAATGGGTACAATCTCTATGTAATATATTCTTTAAAAAGAATATGACAATCCTTTGATTCTTCCCTTGGATTTGATGTATGGTGACTTGATTTATTTGAGTAATCAAGCCAAGATTTGTGCTTTGCAAGAACGCGAATTTGGACATGTATTGCGAAGCGAGATTTGGTGATTTGATGCTTTGAAGAGTACCTTTGATGTGTCTTCAAAGTGTTGTTGAAGAACTCTTATAGGGCGTTTAGGCTTGATCCAACAAAGTTTCGTTCTTTGTAGACTTCAAGCATAGATGAAGGAGGCTTGAGAACTCTTTGAGAGAGCTTCCTTGCTTGCAGAGCTTGTCTTGAAGGAAATTTGTATCTTCCGGGATCCTCTTTCCTTTAGGTTGAGGCCCTCTATTTATAGAGATCTGTAGGGGCTCTCAGGTCCTTTTCCAATGCCACATGACATAATTTTATTGGTTGATATTTATTGACGGGATTTTGCATTTATGACAAGATATCTGATGGGATTTTGTATTTATGACCAGATACTTGAATATCTCATCCTAAGTGTCAACTTTTCATTGACCAAGAAATATATGAAGGCTCATTTATTTTTCATGTCATTTATTTCAATTTTATTTTATCCTTTCTTTTAAAGAATAAAATAACACATGGCGAAATTTGATTGGTAGAAAATTTGTGTTTCTACAGATGCCCTCTCGAGACAAGTTCACTTATTTTTGAAATAAGTGGACATGTCTCGAAAAATATGGTTGAGAGGGTTTTATATTTTCGACTAGAATTTGATTTGATCATATTAGATTTTCACAATAAATAAATAAATTTGATTGTAAAATAAAATATAATAGTCAAAATTGAAAATTTATGGACCAGTCTTGATTGAAATTTATCAAATGAAATGATAGAATATCTAAGTTAAATACCTCATTTGAAACAGTCGCGTATTTGAGGACCAAACAACATTTATCTTTATACCCGAATAGCAATCAACACTTTGAGCGGCCTGCAGGAATTGTTTTTTCATCGGAAGTGGTCACTGTAGCATCTTGTTTTGAAGATCTCATCGTTCTGAATCCAATGACGCAATCCATTTGTGATTCCGAGTAGTGGTTAATGAATTATCACACATTAAAAATTTTGATTCATATTCCTTTCTTCTCTTGATATGCGTGCACTCATTGTTTGATGAATTATTTGCTTCATTCCCGTTTAAATGTTCTTTCCTTTATAATTCCTTCTCAACAGTATAGGAAATTTGTTGTTTCCTTTTCTTTTGGCTTTACCATGTGCATCCTTTGTTTCCTGAATGAATTATCCAACGTGAATGAATTATTAAGACAGCAAAAGAATTTCCAGTACTGGTAGCCGACTTGGCTTAATTGAACTAGGAAAAGTTTCTTCAACTAGGAAAAGTTCGCTGGCTTTTGATTATGTTAATTAAGCAAGAGTACTCTCATCAGAGTAAGCGGCTATAAAAACCATATTGTCCCTTCTATTTTTTTACAGACAGTTCGGCTTCCAATAAGCCAGGCAATCAATCTTAGGAGGCGTTCGTCATTCTCTTCTTCTTTAGCACCAACAGGTTGCTACTTCTCAAAGGAATCAGCCAT
>Ga0307509_10011602_pt1 | contig 10650 bp, 3 predicted proteins | sample 10_EM_MG_FD_202245 | JGI IMG/M metagenome (GOLD analysis project Ga0307509, IMG submission 202245) | Populus trichocarpa ectomycorrhiza microbial communities from riparian zone in the Pacific Northwest, United States - 10_EM | ecosystem: Host-associated > Plants > Roots > Unclassified | place...
AAAAAATAGATATAATAATGAAGATGATGATGATGACATAGCTATGATTGCTAAAAGATTCACAACATTTTTTTAAAAAGCAAAAGGTTGGCAATTAAAGGAACTTTATAAGAGAAAAATGTGATAAAGAAGAATAAAGTAATATGGATAATATCATATGTTATGAATCAAAGAAACCGGGTCACATGAAGTATGATTGCTCTAATTTCAAAATAAAGTTAAGTTTGACAACAAAAAAAAAAAGACAATAAAGGTAACTAATTGGGATGATAAGAATGATAGCGCAACTTCTTTAACAGATGATGACTCTAACTTTAAAGAATTAGAAATCTATGTTTGATAGTGATATTGATGTCACCAAAGAAAAAGCTTGTTTAATGGCCAAAAGCTCTATCAATATTGATGAGGTAAATAAATTTGAATTTTAAGTTACTTTTGATGAATTACAAAATGGTTTTGAAGAATTGTATCATGATTACAAGAAAGTGCATAAGAAAAATATTTTGCTTCAAAGCAAACTCGATACTATTTTAAAAGATTTTGATTTTTTGCAAAAACAAATGGATGTCTTATTAACTATGAATATTTGTTTTAAAAGGCAATTAGAGTTTTTGAAAGATGTATCTAATTCATCTATTTCTAATGAGATTAGTTAAAGAAAATGAGATCTTAAAAGCTTAAGTTGTTGATTTAAACTCTACTTTAACTAAATTCACTAAAGGTAAAATGAACCTAAATCGACTTCTAGGTAATCAAATATGTGTTTGTTTTAGAAAAGTGATTTTGGTTATAAACCAATGAGAAGAATGAAAAACTTTACTTAAACTTCTTTGTAAGGGCATCAACATCTTCAAAATTATATGTTTTTATGGAAAAAATAGATTTCATAAAAAAAAAACATTGCATACACAAAAATATCTCAACTAAAACCAAACTTATTTGGGTGTCAAAAGGCACATGTATTAACCCAAATAGACCTATGAGATTGTTGCACCGTACATCACGATGACCTTGAAAAATAAGAAAAAGAATAAGCATTTGGCACATTGTTCTTTGATGGAAAATGTCTTATTTAAGGAATTGTCATCTAATATTATGGTTACTAGAAAACCCTAATTGATCAACAGAGATTCTATTGTAAGAGACTAATTACACTATAAGGAAGATACTATCACCCTTGAAGTGTCCTATCTAAGGTAAACTACATTGATGATTTTCTCTTAATTGCTAATGTCTATTGTGCTTAAACTACTGGTGGTTTTATCTATTAGGTGAATGTGGATTTACTGTGATGATTTAAACCATAGTCAAAATTTCAACACAAATCCGTTCTAAAAGTCTAGTTAGTTTTTGCCCACTCCTAGTTGTTTGGTGAGTTGATAACTTTAAAATAGTCATTTTAGATCATAACTTAAGTTATATCTATAATGTACTAGTGGGTCTATGTTGGGTCTATAAAACCCAGCTTAAATCACAGGAAAGGTGCTTCAAATAGGCTCACTAGTCATATATTACGTCTAATATTCCTAACTCTAGTCTTATAAAATATTGGATTGAAAATACCCCCACTTGGGGAGTATTTTAAAAAATTCAGTTTTACCCTTAACAAAAAATTTCATCATCATTTTGTTTAAGGAAATTGGACTATAAAACTTGTTACAAAGTCCAAAAATATATGCAAAATATTTTTTGTATTTTTATTTTCTTATTTTTCTTATAAAAATGTTAAAACATGCAAACTATTTTTGGCCTTTTTTTTATGGAAATACTAAGAAAACGAGTAATGATCAAAACATTTACAACCGTAAAAACAATTTTTTTTGACTTTTTTTCTTTAAGAAACTTGGCCATGTAATTTGTTTTATAAAAAGGACAAGTTTAAATACTTTATTTTTTATTTCCTTGTTCTTTACTTTTCTTCCTTTTAAAAAAAAGAGGGTGACATGATAGGATAAAATATATTTAAAAATGCAATGATGATATTCCTACTAAAAGGAATAAGGCCAATCAAATATAGCTTAAAAACCCGACCCACAACCAAACTTTTTTTAAGAATTATAATTGGCCCGAACAAGTCCTATAGCCAGCCTATAATCCATAATTAACAAACAAATAAAAGCCTACACATCCTTTCTCATCACCTTTAAAGACTTGTTGTTGTCAAGAGAAATAAAAATGTTCCTTCCATATGCTGATATCAACATACTCAACACATAAACAAAGAAATTGAAAACACATTATAGATCAAATAATGTCTCCCTCTCTTACATTGTCTCAACCATAGTTATTAAACCCGGTCCAGGGGTTGACCTGGCCAAGGAGCCGGGTCCCGGGTTTCATGAGTCAACTCGGGTCAACCTGGATCAACCCGGAAAAATAAAAAAATAATTAAAGTTTTAATATTTTATATGAAAAAATTAAGAAAAAATTCATGTAAATATAGGCTATACATATTGTAAATAATAAAATTTAAAAGAATATTTTAAAAAGTTTTTTATCCCACATTAAAAAGATATTATGTTAAGCTTTTAAGTTGAAGTATTTAAACAAAAAATGTTTTTTTATCCCACATTGAAAAGACATAACTTTTTTTTTGGAACATAGAGTATATATACTAATGGGTTTCAAATTTCACATTAAAAAGATACTATGTTACCTTTTAAGTTGAAGTATTTAAACCAAAAGGTTTTTTTTTATCCCATATTAAAAAAACATAACTTTTTTTTCTTGGGAACATAGAGTATATATATTGATGGGTTTCAAATCCCACATTTGAAAAAAAAAACACTAGGTCCTAGGTCGCCCGGGTCACGGGTTGACCATGTTTGGCCAGGTCATTGCACCAGCCGGTTTTTTGACAAACCTGAACCGATCCAGCCCCCGGGTCCTAGGTCGACCCACCGGGCCAGGCCGGGTTTAATAACTATGGCCTCAACTCCTTTTCCTCCTATAATATATACAAAAATGCTTTGGGCCTAAGCATCAATAATAAAAAAGAAAAAGGTCTACCTCCTTTGATATAAGCCACCAGACAAAAGCAAAAACCTTTCTAGTTTTATCAACCCTCTTAACACCCATCTTTTTTTTTTTTCTAGAATAGTACTCACTTTTTCACAAAACCAAATGGTATGCAGGTCGTTGCAAAAACTCAAGTTATTTTTCAAGCCAAAGGTCACGGGTTTGGATGAAGAGTGTATTAGAGAAAAGTTTTTTTTTTCTTATTGGAATCATTATATGCAAGACAAATCATACCCAAACTAAAGTTTTCTCTCTTTCGCCTAATTGTCCTACCCTATTTGCAATTGTATGGCATAAAAGCCCTGCTGAGTTTAGGAGTAGCGTCAGGCTTCTTCCTCGGGTAAAAATTGATAACTTTGGCAACCTCATGGCTGCAATATCGAGAATAAACTAGTGAATTAGGTCACAAGATCCAAGCCTCTCCTTCTTGAAATAAAAGCGAATCTTCACAAACTTATTTCAATATCGAACCAAATTGAGGGAAAGAGTTGACATTGAGTGTTTAGGTAAAGGTTTATGTTTTTATAGAGGAAGAAATGAGTGATTTTAAAACCTTATAGAGAGACTGGATCTTTATGTTTCTTTGATAAGATTTCGGGGTTTGAAAGTTATTGGACAATTTTTTTTTTCTCTTGGGTTCTCCTATGCAAGGTAGAGACTTGAAACGACCTTCCCCCGAAGTTGTGATGGTTATCATTTTTTTTAAGGAATCTTGTTGCCTAGTATTTTCTTTGATATCCCGTTATCCTTTTTTGTTCACTAGGATTTGTATATACAATACAAAAGTCCTCAATGACATGGAATTTAGAATCTCACACCAAATAAACTCATCCTCTATTCAAATTGAAATTTCATTAAAATCTAGATAAAGAAAGATTAACTAAAGACATCATAGTGATTTGTTTCAATTGAGTATAAGGAGAAACAAACATTCATAGTAGTCTTTGATTTTTCCATACATTATCAAAGTGCTCCCTCGATCAAAATCAGTCCCTAATATTTTAATTTCTAATTTAAACCCCTTTAAAAATTAAATTAAAAGGAAATGATGTTAAATCTAGGTTATGATAGATGTCCTCTCTTTACAACACTTATGATATAAAGTCATGTATAAGGCTTTATATTGTAAGCTTGTTTAGAAGAAATAATTATTTTTTAAATCATAAACGTTAAGCGGTAACTTTATTGGGAATTTTTTTTAATTTTATCAAATTAGAAGGTGGTTAACGTTGTAAAACTTCAAAATTGGTTATTTAAAAGGTGACCTACCTCATTAATGAAAAATTCAAAGATTTTTCAAATGGTTTCATTCTTAAGGTAATTTACCTGTTTTGTGAAAAATTCAAAGATTTATCAAAATAGTCTCATTCTTCAGGTGTCCTACCTTTTTTATATAAAAAACTTAAAGATTTTTTAAAATGATCTTATTTTGTGGGTGACCTATATGTTTTTTTTTTTTTTGTAAAAATCCAAAGATTTTTCAAAATGATCACATTCTCTAAGTGACTTACCTGGTTTATGAAAAATTCAAAGGTTTTTTAAAATTTTAAAATCTAGTTGTTTTGAAGAAGGTGGCTTGCCTTTTAGTCTAGAAAAGACTGATTCATGATCTTTAGTTACCCATGCTCTTGAAGCTAGACTTTTGATACCATCTTGAATTAGAAAAATCCTAGTCAGATCCTTGATGGCTTGGATTCATCAGAGCCATGTGGACTCTATTGGTATTTCACTTGTGAAATTTATATGAAAAAAACATTGTTTAATGCTTTAGGGTTAGATGATATGCATATATTTTTACTTGGTTTGAAATATAAGCCCTTTTCTTTAAAATCTCTCTTTTACTTGATTGGATTGGTTTGCTATTTTTAAGATGAGTCTTCTAGGTCACTAGACTCTTTAGTCCACTCAAGTTTTACCCGTGTGATTAATATGTCTAACTATTTCTTCATCATGCAATCATAACCTTACACAACATTTATTGCCTTCTTGTGGTTTTTACATGAAGCTCTACTTAGTTGACCATTTCTTGAGAAGTGATAAATTGTCTCTTAGCTGTGATGTTTCCCCCTAGTCGAATGGTGCTCCTAAGTGTGGTATCTTGCACCATTGCCCATTCTTCATATACTTTGATAAAGAAGTGGTGCTCTACTACTCTTAGTATCTAAAAGAGTTTATCCAAACACCTACGACCATAGGTTATTTTAAACAACATTGCCCTCAAATGATCTGGTTGTGCTCATCTTTTTAGTAATCATAAAAAAGCACCCATGCATCATCATTTGGCTATTATATTACATTTGTTCAAACCGAATTACCCCTAAACTGATCTTGATGTTTTCTATTACCCATTATAATGTTCATAAAATTGCATCTAAATTGACCTAACTACTTAATCTTCTAGTAGGCAATCATAAGATGCATCATCTTTGTCAAGAATTTGCAATTTTAGAAAATGACCTTTTTTATTTAAATTAATTTTTCTTATTTTGCAATTAAATTATAAATTTCAAAGATTGTACTATTCAAGTCTAATTGTTATAATACAATCATGAAGATGTAGAATAATTCAATTCCCACAAAACTCACATCTTCTAAGTAGTAATATATTTAATCCTAAATTTACAAGAATTTAATCTAATTTTTTTAATCAAAATAATAATTAAAATTAATCCTACACATTTAATTGAAATTGAACAACAAAATTGAAAAAAATATAACTAAAATTCAACAAAATAATGAAAAAAATATTTAAATAACAACTAAAATTCAACATAATTATTTATAAGTGGTAATATTTGTGATCCTAAATTTACAAAAAAAATATTCTAAATGAAATAAATACAAAATAATAACTAAAATTCCATAAAATAATGCAAAAATTCAATAACAACTAATATTCAACACAACTATTAATTTCAATTAATTATTAAGAACACAAAATTGAACAAAAATAATGACCTAAAAAAACAAAAACAATGCAAACAAAACACACAAATAAAGAGGAAATAAGAACAAAAAATTCTTACCTTTATTGTGTGCTTAGTTTCGGCTAAGAATTAAAAAAATAAATGAAAAGAGATTGTTAAAAAAACCTAAAAAAAGAAAAATAAGAAGAAAAATGAAGAAAAACAACATACCTTGGGATGAGAGAGGAAAATGATGCTTGATGAGAAGAGAAAATTAATGTGAACAATTAAGAGAGAGTAGAGAAAATAATATAAGAGAGAAGAAAAGAGAGTAAGAAAAGAGATGAATGAAGAAGATGAAGCCCTGTTTGTTGTGCCCGTGGTCTTTTATAATAGGTTTTATCGACGAAATATTAATATCTTTAAAATTTTCATCGATGAAGTCAAGTTGAAATTTTCAGTTCACATGAAAATTCTCAAATTTCCTCCAAATATTATCGATAATTTTTCATTCTGTCGATGAGTTCGTTGGTAAAAGAGTATCCAATCAACAGTAAAAAAGAGCATTAATTTTTTTTTGCCTTGGAATACCCATTATGTCGGTGATTCCATTAGGAAAAGTGTACCCTAATAAAAAAGAGCATTAATTGTCAGAGTGTTAGAGTTCCTATTCTGTTGGTAAAAATCATAAATCCATTTAACAAATTTGTATTTGAAAAAACTATAAAACAAGTAAACGCCCAAAAAAATACATATATTACAAAAATATATAAAAAATTAACATTTTAAAATTGTGTTCAAATAAAAAAGGATAGATTTGCTTACTTAAGGTAAATAATTCTCAATAAAATTTATATTAGAAAAACGAATGCTGATAAACCGAGTGTTGTGGTGGCCAGATTTGTTGTGGGAGGTTGAGTGGTGTTGAGAGTGGGGGGTAGTTGTTTCTGCTGTTTGTTATAGAAAAAAAAAGGTTTAAGGAGCAAGATAGAAATGAAGGAGGGGAGATGAGGGTCGATCACAAGGTCATAAATTAAATATTACTAATGGATTTACCGATAAAATTATTCTATCGGTAAAAAGTGTCATGTCATCATACAATTTGCCTTTTTGAATCCTACTGCAATACCGTTCATAATTCTGTCGGTATCTACCGAAGGATTTTTTTGTTGGTATATCTACAGACGAACTTTATCATCGAGTTAATTTCATTGGTAAAACTATTGGTAAAAGTTACACGTTATTAAGTGCAAAATATGCATATGTTTTTACTCATTTTACACTAAGCTTTTTAATGTATTTTGAGTTTATTGGAAGTTATTTTGATGAGTTTGGCATGCTTAAGAGACTTTGTTAATTAATTGCTAAAGTTAAGAAATTCTGCATTCTATGTTTTAGACCTAGCTTTTTATGATAGGGTTTTCGCCAGGTTAGAGTTCCCGAATGAGAACGTGAGCTTAATCTAAGTTGAAGTACACATGTCAAGCTTTCCAAGAAGGTATTATGGGCAAAAATTCGATCTCATTTGGATCTCTAATTAGACCTGCAAACTCGGGTCAAGATCCTACTCGCAACAGGATTCTCTACTTTCACATTAGATATTCAAAAGGGAATATCTAGAGCTTCAGATATCAAAATCAGGCAATTTAAATGCTCAAATTCATCTACACATGTAGGACTACAAATTTGATGAAGGACTCCAAGTCAAATAAAATCATTTTGAAGGCCAAACTCTGGACGCAATCTGTATGACGAGATGAGTTTCCTAATCTGATCAGGAAACTAACGGTACCGAGCATCTTACCATGGTTGAGAGTCTGACATAAAAATGGTGGGCCTTAAGACCTAATAAAGATGCAGATCAAGCCTCTAACATGCCATGAATGAATGAATACAGTTGGGATGGTATGGTATTGTAAGAAATCAAGTTAGAAACAAAGTCTAAGTTGCAGTAGAGTTGGAATTACAGAAGAGTAGTGATAGCGGCAGAGTTAGTTTTTAACACAAATTCTGAAAGATTTATCCAACCTTAAAGACCAGATAGAAAAGAAATGAATTAAGTATCATGCATACTTCTAATTAGCCTAATAATCCTGAAGAAATTCGGCAGCCAAGAGAGAGGATAAATAGAGCATAACACAGCTGAAACAGGGTTCGGAAAAAAATTCATTTCTTCTATGTTTTTGTCAATTTTCCTGTAATTATGAACTAAAATCCTAAATTCAGTTCAAGAAGGACACACACCATCTCCATTAGCAAGTTGTGAGAAGTAATGTTATCATTGTAATTCTTTCAGATTCAAGTATTTATTTTTCCTTGTTTAAAATTATGCTATTGATTGTTATTCAAACTTATTGAATTATTTTGACATGACATGTATGCTTTGTATTTTTTTTACTCTGTAATTATTGTTAGGGACTAGAATAAGAAGCAAAAGAATTAATTTGATTGCTGTAACTCTCATCTTGATATATTAGAGAAAAATAAACTAAGTTAAATTGTCAAGCTTTTGAACGTTTGCTTAGAATAAATGTATAGATTTTATTCCTAGACTACTGTTGAATGAATGAAAATTGCTTTCAATATTACATTTCCTTGATGGTAAGAAATTGATTAGAGAACTTTTTCTAATTAATGTACTCGTAATCTCATCGATTTCCCTTAGCTTTAAGGGATATCAAATTTATTTGCTTGACGTGAAAGAATATTTATTTTACTTCGATGATCAACAAAATCATAAGAATAAATGTATGGATCATTGAATTGATTTAATGACATATCAATTTATTATTTTTGGAATTATTGTTTCTTGAATTTTTCATTCAAATCCCCCGTTCTTTTTCATTTCAGTATATTGTAGGAAGATTAAACGAAATTTCTCTTGGGTTCAACTTGATTTTCAAAAATTTATTTTGTTTGTGATAGTTAAGTCAAAATTATATTTTGGTGGTTCTGACGACTAACCACATGCCATCGTACTTTTCTGGATTTTTTATTCTTTTTTTTCCCACTGCAATCCTCTCGATATAGACTATGAAATATTTCTGTTGGTGTTTAGCTATGAATATAGCGATGACAAATTCTATCGGTAAAATCCATCTCAGTTTACCAACAGAAAAAATTCTGTTGGTGTTTCCGTTTATATTTTTGTCAAAATTTTGATATTGTTTCACATCTATATATAAAGATTCAATTGCAACAAAAAAAAAATAGTTTGAAAATAAAAAATAAAAATAAATTGCTTCACTTTTTACATGAAAAATGAGGAAAAAACCCGATCTAATATTTCAGTTTTCTTTCTTATACCATAATCTAAAATGTTATTTGGGCTTTTAACATTTGAATCACAGCGTAAACTTAGCCCAAAACCATAAACTTACATCAATGAGCCCACCACAACAAACCGTAAAGCCGAATGATGGCCACCCCAGTATTTCAATACTTTTACTTGAATGTCCTAAATAATTCATTAATTATCATCCTATGAATGCCACATGTTGTCTGTTCAGTCCCAAATCCACTGTTTGTGAGCTCTACTACCCCATTAAAAGAAAATATCACGCACCCTCACATATTCAAACTTACAGAAACTGATTTCTGTGGTTGGATGGCTTGGTAAGTTTTTTCTTTTTATTGTTTTCTTTTTCTTGTGTTTTGTTAGGATGCAATTGTCTTGGGCTACCCTATGTTTTGTTTGTCTCCTTCAGTCTTGAATGTTTTATTCTTTCTCCCTCGATGTATTTTATGGTTTTTTTTATATATATTGTTTCATTTCTTTAAATTACTTAAATCATATATAAATATTTTTATTATAATTGAGACTTCAGAAAAAAATAATAATACCAATTTCTGAGCTACAATTCATTATTTACAAGACATGCATGTCAATTAGGATTATTAATTAGGAAAATGATTTATAAACAAACCTTTTCTACTAAATTTCCAAAGAAATTGTGTGTTAATTTATAAGTGGTAAAATGTGGGCCATTAATTTTATGTTGTTGACCTTTCATGAAAAAAATAAATACCACATTACTCCATCAATTAACACATGTGGTTCATACAGTGGATGGAAAACATTGTGATAATTAAGTACTTGAGTTCTTTTTCATGTATCATTTGGGTAGTATTTGATATTATGATAGTAGTTGTTTTTTTAAGTATTTTTTATTTAAAAATATATTGAAATATTTTTTTAAATTTAATTTTGATATCAGCACATCAACACGATTTAAAAATATAAATAAAATTAATTTTTTAAAAAAACTTTCTAATACATTTTTAAAACATAAAATTAAATAAACTCGAAAACAATATAGTTTTCTCTCGTTAAAGAATTATTAAACAACCCAATTCCACATCATTTTTCATACATTTAACATAAACGAAAGGAAAATAGATATTTATAGGACAAAATTTAACACCAAAGCAAATAAGATGGGACAAAGTTTAGTGGAGAGAATGTGGAGACCGACAACGTCCATGCAAAGCAGGTTGTCGTCATCGATCTCCATACAATGGAGCCTTCTGTGTTTTTATGATGTATGATTCTCACCTTAGCGTTTATGTTCCATTTTCCATTCTCTTTACGCAAAGCAAAATATCTATGTCTCTCTGAACATGATGAGGGGAAGGTCTAGTCATCTGTGCTTCTCTATCATTAATGACAATTGGATTTTAAATCGATCTACTAACTGTAGAGGTGACCTTTCGCCTCCAATCATCT
>Ga0307509_10011603_pt1 | contig 10650 bp, 15 predicted proteins | sample 10_EM_MG_FD_202245 | JGI IMG/M metagenome (GOLD analysis project Ga0307509, IMG submission 202245) | Populus trichocarpa ectomycorrhiza microbial communities from riparian zone in the Pacific Northwest, United States - 10_EM | ecosystem: Host-associated > Plants > Roots > Unclassified | place...
TGTACTCACCCATTCAAAGGCCCCCAGCTCCCATCCTTGTCCCACACATCCGCTCCTCAAACCCTATGTCAGAAATTGGGTCACAGCCTCGATCAGACCCCTCGTCGCCTGACCTCCCCAGAAATGTGACGCTCCAGGTATCCTCACCACCTCCAGCCCATTTCCTCCCGGTTCAATCGGCCAGTCCTCGCCCTCACCATCGTCCGCGTCCTCGCTTTCTCCATCCGCTTCCTGTCGTGTTTCCGCGACCTCGCCCTCACTACTGGCATCATCTCCAACAGCCAATTTCCCCAGTGCCTCAGCCCAAGTGTCGTACGCCTCTGCACCAGTAAAGTCGTCCGCGTCGCCCTGACACAACAATACACGGGCCCTGGGCTGGAGCACAAGGTCCTCCAGCGCACGCTGGTAGGTCCGTGAATGGAAAGCGGTGAGCAATCCGCGTGGTCCTAGCGGGTAGGATATGAGGATGTGCGTCGTGCGCAGTGGTGCTGGCAGCACGGGGTGCATCGAAGCGGTGAGTGCACCGTTTGAGTATCCCTGTGTGAGGCAAGGTGTTGGCGAACGGTCAGCATTTCAGTGACAGAAAGGGATAAATAAATTTTGCGAGGATGGGCATGTGTTTGTTGGAGGGGTGGGATCGAGATCTGGGGTACTCACTATGAGCACCACCTCGCGCAAGTCGGGGAGCCTCTTGAGTGCATATTTCACGAGTTCTCGCAAGTCATCGGCCTCTTGCAGGCCCGTGAACGATTTCCAACCAGATGAGAGCCCGACACCGCGGGCATTATAGCGCAATACATAGAATTTGTGATAGTGCGTCAGCGGGTGGAGGAGAGCAACTAGTACGCTGTTTTTTTGAAGGGGGAAAGAGAACACCGAGTAGCGGAAACAAGTATTGTTCAGCAATGACCCGCTATGAGATGATCCCTGAGACGCACGGGTCATCCTTGTTCCCCCCGAGACGGGCCCAGGGGTGCAAGCAGATGGCGAGCCGCTGTCCAGGCTGCGCCACACCCCGCTCTTCGTCCATCTCTGTCATAGGACCCGGGTGAGTCATCGTCGCCTCGAGCTTCAGGCCTGATGGCAATTCGATGATCCTAGGAAACCACTCCTTTAGTGGTCGTTCCAGAGCTGTCATGGTTGTTGGGGGTTTTGTCGAGGTTGAAGGCTGGGTTGGGCTGGCTTGTATGATGTCTCCTTATGACTGACGAATATATTGCTGCGGCTGGCACTGCTGGCACCTTTGTTATTGGGAGGATGTGAGCCTGAGACAGATAATGACATCGCCCCTCGTTGTTCGAGCACTCCGCTTGTCAAATACGGCAACCCATGTAGGCACCACGTGATCCTGTATGCCGAGAGAAAGTTTGTTCGATGGTGCGACGTGTCCCAGACTGTATCATCATAAACGTATGACACGCGTCCTGGCGCCCTACTGGCGCTAGCATGACACTTGCGCTCCCTGCCAAGCCCTGTCTCTCCAGCTACCCTCACGTCCTTCCTCTTCCGAGTTCTTCTGCTCGCCGTGTTCCAAGGCCAGCAGGAAGTATCCCACGATTCGCTCGGATGGCTCATTGGTCAACTCATGGTCGATGACGACGGAAAGGTGCTTCCCATGGTCCTACTTTTCGCCGTCGTGTCATCGGCACTCGTTTGTGTAGCAGGGTAAGCCGACGTTGCAGATCGGTCGCCACCTCTTAAACGGAGAGATAGTCTGCTTTCCCGTCCACCTGCCTTGTTTCAGCACGTGTATGTGCCATTACCGCCAATGCCGACGCAAAACTCGTGTACTGCGCGAGACGGGGAAAGCCATTCTCATACGCAAGAAGATCGTATCCTCAAAGTGGCTCACAGAGATCGTCGCGGCCTTGGCCGTGGATGAGAAGCCGAGACTGCAACCCAGAGACGAGACGTGAAGCTGTGAAGTCTTGGCTCTTGACAGTCTTGGAACTCGAAAGACGGGTTGGTTTTCTTCGTAGATCCCAACTCCCGTCATGATCGTACGACCACTATGAATGGAACGTCGGACTCTACTTCTTTTGGAGACTGAAAACGACTCCCATATTCCATTGGGCCGAGCGTCAGATATCATGTTGACACGGTGAGAGCAAAACAAACGTATGTAACTATGCGGACACACCGTACGCACCCTCATGGAGGTTGGTGAATTTATGTCGTACACTGCAGTGATTTTGATTCTATGAACATTCCCCCAGCTTCCTCGACATGATGTGTTATAGCATGCAAGGAAGACGGACTGCGCGTGTCAACTTTTATTATAATCAAGTAGCAGGCAAATACTACAGCCTCGAATACCGTCACTGTCTGCGCCGGTGCATTTGCCATTCCGTGAAAGGAGCCTTGAGAAGAGGACCGGATCTCTTACTGAGCACAATAGATAAACACCACATCAACTGCCCTCCAAGTGCCGAAATCATTGTGTTCGAACGGATTGAAGACGAAGAAAGGGAATGAGTGATTGGAAATGTCCTCCCTTGCTGACATTGTCGCGATGTAGAAATCTCACCGCGATAGGAAATGTGTAGCGACGATGTATCTTCACCTGAGCAAGGGCAGAAAAAACGAGGCATTTCAGTGCCGAGCAGCGCGCTCGGAACGTCAAGAAGTTGGAGGGGAGAAAGTAACCAGAGGTGAGCACGTGCCATGTGAGGAAGAAACGCAGCCTCCGTGTTATCGCCAGTGTGACAAGATTCCCGAGGTGCCAGCTTATGACGGGATTAGCAACTGATACGCATATGTTGGAAGAACCACTGCCCCATGAGAGTGTTTTCGTGAGAAAGAACAGCGGGTCGTGGTGTTATTGGCCAGTTTATGGTGATGGGCACGAAAGGAAGGGCGGCCGGGAGAACGAGGAAGATCAACTAATGAGTCAAGGCGCATCAAACCTCACAGTCACCAATGGTATTGGGACATGGATATAACGATGTGAGTCTGATTGGATGACGGGGTGGACGAAGCACCATCGGAACTAGGAAATCGATTCAAACATCTGCTATATTTGTGCAGACCAACTTGTACCCAAGGAGCCGTTGAGAAGCCAGATGAGGGCGGGGAAGAGAGGGATCGTCGAAAGGTATGGCATAGACGTTGAATTGTCTCGGCGAATGGCATTTGATGATATACAGTAGTCACGCCAGCACAATACTGTGGACGTGCCCGGCCGGAATCCGAGGCTGGTGGCTATGACCCTGCTCACAAATAAGGGTATCACGACGATTGCTAGTAGCCGTTGCCCCCGAGTCGGTCGCATGTGCACACTATGTGTGCACTCCCATGACACGACTTGACGGATAAAAAGCCTGATCACGACGTCGATCAGGTTAGTATATCATTGCTGTATTAGTCACTATCATCCCCACACCTTCAGGGACTCTGATCGCATTTCTGACTATCGGCCGTACGTTGAAGTGACTCAAAGAAATGAGGCATGTTAGTACAGCCGAGAAACGGGACGAATTAACAATTAAAAAACGAAGAGCAAGAGCAACTAAGACTCGGACAAGCAACGATATCTCGATATACTGCAGGTACTCACGCCGACACAGCGCACACCAGGGTCCTATGAGTAGATAACGGAAAGAGGACCGTGAGTGCAAGAAACAACCTCAAAGCAAATACGTCATTTCGAGGACAATCACCACTTTATATCGCCCACCGTGCCTGGTTCTATCCAAACTATATCAACCTGTGAACCCGGGTTGTGCACGCAACGTCTGGCGAGTCGTCGCAGATTCGCTGCCGCTGGCTGGCCAAGAGCGGGGCCGCGGCGAATTGATGGACCAGGAAAGGCCGCCTGAGGAGCGCCTGGTACAACGACCCTTGGAGCATAGTCAACAAAATCGTTTCCTTCGTTCTCCTACGGGGCACGGTCTCGTCTGTGAATATATGCAGAAAGACAAAGTGTGTACATACGGGAAATATAACTTGTTCATGCTCTGGGAGGCCTTGAGCAAGTCCTACATTGGGATATATGTGTGGAACTACAGGATCCTGGCGTCGCGAGAGGGTTGTGGGTTGATATGAAGATTTTTAGTTCAGGCTACCCGGGGTTGAAGGCTTGGAGGGCCCAGAAAATTCGAATGTGGTTCAGCGATTGTTCGCCAATCCGCCTGGGGCAAACGCCTGATTCTCACCAAACGCCCATAGTTTCTAGCACGCCAAGCCAAAGTTGACAGATCTTCCGTTCTCCTTTGTTCGAGTACGCGCTCTACCGTTTGCCATTATCGTTGGATGCGGTGGCCGAGGCCAACAATATACATCAGCGTATGGGGTGCACTTTCATCAGTGTTTCCGTAAAATCGTTTCGTCTGGATTTTATGCTGCAGGAATCATGAGGTTCCCTTGGGGTGAGGAAAGATACTGCACGTACGACTAGCAGTGGGTTACAGCTTAACCGAGGCCTCGATGAAAAATTAACTATATTAGATGAGACGAGCGGGTCAGGAGGCGCGGATCCTTAGAACATTTTGCTACGATGGTAGGTGGTCGTAGAAAGGTGTGGAATAACAGCTGGCCAATCAGATTTCAAGATCTAGACCTCTGTAACGGTATGTTGTTGCTGTCGCGTGTCGCGTGTACCCTCGCCAAAACCGCACCGCCTTAGCTTACAAAGCAAGGCGTTCAAAACACACTATATTACTCCACACTGACACTGACACTCACTAAGACAACCCATGTCCTCATCTCAGTCCGTGTCATTCCTCATCGCCATGTCGGTGTACGTATGTATGGCTACAGGTCATTTGTAGCTGAGACTAGGTGCAATACAAAGGATTACAATTGTGGTAAGGGTACGATTGGTACAGTCGATACGTCATGGCTTAGTCATATGGGTGGCATGCAGGGCTCATCGCGAGGTGTCCCGATGTACTGCAGTGATGTGGGTAGAGGGATAAGGCCAAACACCGCCAGGAAGGATGGTAATGAACGAGTAGGACAGGAAGTGGCAACTGGACACGGCTAAAAGTGTAAGTAAAAGTAATAGAAAAAGAAAAAAGAAACTGAGCAGGCCGCGGCAACGACCGTGCGCATGCGTACAACCGTAGACCCCTCCGCCCGATTTGCTGTGTGACTCCATAAGGATGGGTCTAAGGCACTGCCTCCATTCCCATTCCCGTTGATGCAGAGTGCGCCAGTCGAATCATCCGCAGCGGGCAGACTCTCGCAGGATGGTGGAGAGTTCCCTACGATGCCGTTGTCATCATGGAATACGTTTGGAGAAGACCCAACAACGTAGGGTTGCAATTGCGTGCTGGACACACCGTTGGAGGGGTCACGTGGACAGATCTCGACGGTCGAGGGCTGCTGCTGGCCTCTTGACGGTGCAGCTGGTTGTCCGCTGATGCCACGATCAACTTCGCGCGGTGTCATCTCACTAGCTGTTTGTCCACGAGTCGAGACTACGCTGGGGGAAGTAAGTGAGTTTCCTTCTTGTGATGCCTGTTGTGAAGCGGGTCGATGGCGTGACATGCGTTGACGGTTGCGTAACATGTATAGATGGCCCTGTCCCAACTGTGGTCCGAAAAATACGACCACGTTGCGCATGCATCTCGGCGTAATAGCCTCGCTTGCACATTTACTGTACAGGATGGCCTTGAGATCGTTCGAATTTGGAGAGCTCCTTTTTTTACTGCGTGCACTTTTCGTATTTTCATCCAGCTTCCGGGCGAACCTGGCATTGGTATGAGTACCGACAGAGCCAGCAAAGACTGTCGTCTTGTTCTGGAACTTGTCGGAGCAAATGGCCAAAGCATTTGCCATGGTCTCACACGACCCAAGCACGCGGACCAGTAAATTCTCCTTTGTCATCCGTTTGGTTGCGAAGGCCAAAGCTAATGTGATAGCAAGCGAAAGTCCTGCGATTGACAAGTAACGTCATTATCTAAATTTCGAATTGTGGTGTTGGAATTACCTCCAGGTATTGCGACAATTACAACAGTAACAGCGATGATGAGGATTTGTACGAAAACTATTCCCTTTTCATTCGGTTTTCTTCGAATTGTAGAGGTCAGTGGGTCGTTGAAAAATGAGCTGAGACGGAGGATCACCTTTGGGGGTTGTTTGTGGCGACTTGAACGATGAAACGAACAAAAAGTACTGCGCAAAGGAGCACGCCAGCAATATTTCCGATCTTCGCAATGACCTCGGTCAAGTCATTCGACATGAGCTGCAAAGGAGTGTTCTCTGAATCAGTACGTGACGCTACAAGTCATTGCCTCGTCAGAACGTAAATGTAAGACGGACAAAGGACGTACCCATCATGATACGCCCGTCGAGTTGATCGTTAGGGAGCTGATGCTGGGCGGCATGCTCCTCCGAAGAGGCCTTATCGTCGATCTTCTCGGGGGTGCCAGATTGGATGTTGGACATGATGATAGGATGCGATGCGGTACTACTATCCTGTGGTCGCTGGTCGCTGCTGGCCAAGTGACGATGGGACACGAGGCTCGGGCAAAGATCAAAAGGAAGAAGACCACTAGCAGGAAGGTGGTCCGACCCCGGCGCCGATTTTCGGGGGAGAGATCAAAGAACCACCAGGTCCATTGAATTCGGTCCCAGACCCGGCGAGATCTTATCCCGAAAAATGAAGGTTGCGTGGAGCGGGGGTATCCATCAGGCACTCAGGGCCTCCGAAATCGAAATCGAAATAGAAATCGAAATCGAAATCGAAATCCAGCGTCCCTCGTCCGAGGCATCGGCAACGAGATCATTGGTGGCCCTGTTTTTTCCACTCGACTCGGACCGCCTCGGGGCCTAGACAGCTCTCCAGACTCATTTATGCCGCTTCGGATGTGTGTCGAGCCATTCTCTGCATTATTTTTGGGGCCATTTGTCGACGAGTTCTCCTTTTGGGTGTGGTGTCAAGAGAGAGCAGCATCATGATACCGAACTAGACGCTTTGTACACGTCTTCGGAAGACTGAAAGGCAGTGGGAAGGCTCACGCCAGAGCCGCCTACAAGACTAGCTGTGCTCTGCAATCCCTGGGGCACACCAGCAGGAGATGTAATCGTGATATTCGGTTTTGGCGGATCCTTTTCCGCGGCGTGGGATTCGCTAAGATCTTGAGAAGTTGGTTCGGGTGATCCCGCATGGCTTGGTGGTGGCCCAAGCTTGGTGCTCAGACCGTAAGTCGGTTGTGTCCCAAGACCGCGGAGTATCGCATCTACGCCGCCCATGCTCTCGAGGGTCTCCAAGCTCTTCGGGTCAACAAGACTGGCGAGCTGAAGCGGTTTGAACGTAAACGGATGGACATTCATATCGGCTTCTTGTTCGAGATCCAATACGGCCGGGCGTGCGAGTTTACGGCTTTTGCGCTTGACGTTTGTATTATCCCCCTTCTGCCCATCATTTCGCGTTGTCTCCGAGGCCGTGTCCGTTTCTCCGCTGGGAGATTGAGACCGCCGGACGCGATGTAATGTCTTTCGAATAAAACTGGCTGGGGATGAAGAACGCGAGGGGACATCAGGAACAATGTCCACGTGGGTGTGCGTGGGTGGAGGGAGAGTGCTATTCGCGTCAGAGTGAGCAGAGCGCACTGGACTGAGCCCGAAACTCGGATTGTCCTCATATTCCCGCTCGGTCGAGCTACTGCCAACACTCGACACAGTGGTCACGCTTCCCTTTCGACGATGATGAGGCGGGGGTGGAGCAAGCAGTTTCAGGGATGACAATCCGTCGTGTTCTTCGGGATTATTCTCGCGTAAAACCTTTGAAGTTGCAAATCGAATCGAGCCTGTAGAGTGGGCGGAGAGCGTAGGAGAAGGCGGCGTTGCAACGAGGACGTCTCCGATGTAATCAAACTAGGTGAGCAGAGAGCATCCAAATAATTTCGTGCAGACTTCAAAATGGGGATAGGCAGGGAGAGAAATCCTTGGTTATCCGTCGGTGATGTGGCATGACCCAAAGGGGAGGGAGGTAGGTGGGGACCATCAGAGGGAGGGGAGGGAGGGGTTTGTGAGGGAGTTGCGTGATTGTTGTCTTCTGGGACGCCAAACACAGCGATCTGGGGAATGTCAAGGTCATCCGACGCCATAACGTCGAATAGAGAGGGGCGAAAATGAGGTTGGAAAAGTTCCAACTGGTCCTAAAGCACCAGAGATATAAATAATATCGTACGGACTTGGTGGGGCTGTGCAAACCTTGTCTTGGCATCCGTGAAGCTCCCATCTTCCGTGTCCCACAAGCCTGATGATACCAGTTCCACGTATCGCTTCTTTCCACACAAGGAAAGGACCAAAAATTGACCTTCGGGGGATCCACTTCAATGTCCCTCATCATAGTTTTGTGGTGCTAACTCCAAGGATGCTTTGCTCTCAGTCCATCCTCACTCCCTTCAGGTGGCCATGGCCTGCTAGCAGTCCGGCCACGCAGGAAGATCCCATCAAATCAAGTTTACCTTCCAAAGCCTGCACACACCCGCATGGCACCTTGGGTCGCAAACTTCGCCATTCGAAACGGAGAGGTGCAACCGAATCGGTCCAGTTCTTCGCTGGCGATGTGTGCGGCAGCATCCGTAACTATTAAAACCCAGACACCAGGATCAGGCAAATAACGCCACCATTTGCTCACAGGCGAACCTGGGCCGGACTTCGGATTGTGGCGAGTTGCAATTACCCTCAGGGACTTAGATGGCGACGGCAGTAACAGCGATGATGGGGATTTCTTCGAAAACCCCCGTTTTTCATTTGTCCTTCATATCATAGAGGTCAGTGGGTGGTTGAAAGATGGAGTAGGACGCGGGATCACCTTGGGGGATTGTTGGTAGCGACTTGAACGAAGAATAAATGGCGATGCGATGAGAAGGCCACCAGCAATGAGTCATTCAACTTGAGTTGCAGAGGAGCGTTCTCTGAATCGCAATGAAGACTACAAGTCATTGTCTTATTAAGAAAACGTAAGTGCAGGAGGACCAATGACGTACCCATCATGATGGCGTTGAACCTTTTTGGCCGATAAGGAGGACTGTGTATGAACCAAAGTTGCCCTTTAGTGACATTACTTTCACTAGTGACAAGCAGTCCAGACCAAGTAAATCCGAACCGGAAAGGTTCACGTTCCTCCGCGAACCGCTCGAGTTGTTGACGTCATTGAGAGGACACGTCGAACTTCGCGAGTCGTCTCCCCATGAGTGCGATACATCCGTGATACGAAGCTTCTTGATCGCATCCGACTCGCCCGTCGCACCAGATTCATCGCACCGTCTATCGTGACCAGAGCGCCATCGCAGGGAATAACAACGCCTGGCCCGAATAGCACAACATCACCCACGACAACGTCGTGTATGTGGATCATCCGCTCTCAGCAATCACGGATGACTTTGACGATAAAATCTGCTCTCGTATCGAGCACCATGAATTGCTTCTCTTTCTGTCACTTGTTCCAGGATCCAACGAGGACGACGCTAAGATTTGCGATAAGAATAGCAACGCTCTTGATCCAATCCACTGACGGATCTCCTGCCGCGGGTCGTACCGAACCCTGGAAGAGGCCGAGTGACGGTGATACTACGGCGGCAGTCGATAACAAAGCCTATGGGAGGCAAGCATCAGTTTCGAGAGCTAGGATGAATAGATACTTTCAACGTACTGATACGCTGCCTTTGAGCGCCAGCCACATCATCAATTGAAGCCAAGTTTTGCTTGGGCGTTGGGGAATAATGTTGTGACCAAAAAACCGTCGCCTGTCCTCAATAGACGCCCTGCATATGTCTCCGAAGACTGAAAGACGGTAGAAAGAGCCACCTGCAGGGCTGGCCGTACTCGCGCACCGTAAGGGATGCCACCATGATATTCAGCTTTGGCGGATCGCTGTTCGTGGTGTGGGATTCCATAAAAGCTAGATCGGGTGACACATCATGACTTCGTGGCCGTGGCCAAAACTTGGTGTTCATAGCGTAAGCGGACAACGTACCAGGACCACGGAGTATTACATCAATGCGCCCATACTCTAGAGGGTCTCCAGGGTCTTCGGGTCAACGGGGCTGGCGGGTTGAAGTGGTTTGGATGCAAATGGATGAACATCCGACTGCGTCCTTGTTTGATATGCAACGTGGCAGGGCGTGCAAATTGGGCTCCGTTGCGCAGGACGTCTGCATTGTCTCCTTTCCGTCATTTCGCGCTGTATCCGAGCCTGTATCTGTTTCGCCACTGAGAGACAGAGACAACCACCGGACGCAAGGTAGTGTCTTTCGAAGGAAACTGGTTGGGATGACGGACGAAGGGGACATCAAAACCAGCTTCCATGTGGGTGTGCGTAGGTGACGGGAGGGCGTTAGTCGTGTCGGATTGAACAGAGAACACTAGGCTGAACGTGATGCTCTAATTGTCCTCAATCCTCGGCTTGAGCCACTGCCAACACTCGATACAGTTATTGCGCTATTCTTTCCGTGATGAAACGAGGGTGGAGCAAGAAATTCTAACGAGGACAACCCTTCGTGTTCTTCAGGGTTATTTTCGTCTAACCCCGTCGAGTTTGCAACACGAATTGAGCCTGAAGAGTGGGGGAGAGGGTGGGAGAGGGCAGCGGTTTCAACGTATTGGGGGCATGTAAGGCAGGTGAACTGACGGCATCCAGAATTTTGCGCTGGATTCGGAGTGGGGTTGGGGAGGGAGAAAAGGCCTTGGTTATCT
>Ga0307509_10011604_pt1 | contig 10649 bp, 10 predicted proteins | sample 10_EM_MG_FD_202245 | JGI IMG/M metagenome (GOLD analysis project Ga0307509, IMG submission 202245) | Populus trichocarpa ectomycorrhiza microbial communities from riparian zone in the Pacific Northwest, United States - 10_EM | ecosystem: Host-associated > Plants > Roots > Unclassified | place...
TATGGCCTTCCAGATGGCAATTATCATAGAGCACATGTGTGAGATGGGGAGCAAGGACACTTATATTGTAATGTCATATGGGATTGACCACAGACATCTGAGGTGCAGAACCCTCCACTGTTCAATACATCAGCAAACCGGATAAGTCCTTGTTTCGCATTGTGGATGCCACTTTGTCCCACAATCTTTATGCGACGAAACACTGTAAATTAATTCAAAATTAAATTTTGCATTCACCTTGGAATCGATAGTTATCTTTTCATAATTTGGTAAAGTGACTACAAGTTTGATTGTGGTTAGAAAGGAGTCAACTTCTTTGTAGGACTAAGAATTGTTGCCATAAACTTTGTATGCACATTGAATTGCAGCTTGAAATTGGAGTCACCTTTTCATAGTGGATAAAACTTAGAATAGCATTTCATACTACTAACTACTTTGTCTTTTCTTATATAGCTCATTAAAATTTTTATGGCCTTGCATGGTGAAGCACCAAGTCACTGGCCCGGGCATGTGACATCAACTTGAATTAGTGGGAATAACCAGGTACTACTATTAAGTACAGACATCATGATAAAGACTCGAGAGAAAGAGACTTGGAAGGATGTGAAGATCTCGAAAAAGACTCGGAGCAGTCCAAGTTGATAGTACTAGTACATCAAGGAGTCCATGGGGCCCAAAAATGGAACTTTGAAAGAGAGACTACTACTATTTAGTCCGAGGTGCATGGTGATTGCGACTCGGACTGACTTGGACTCGGAACACTGAGGCAGAGCTCGAAATCGGAACCAAAAGAGTCCGTTGAAAAGTCCTTCGAATTAATGGACTCATCGCAGGATCGCAGTATGTCAGTACGCTTCATTAGCTGACCAAGCTCCTCCCTCAACTGACCCCCAAACTGTGCAATCGCGGCTTGAATAACATCCAACGAAAGAGTGACAGGCAATGAACATGATTTGATGGTGTTGTGCGTTTTTGTGAAAGTGAATGGGGGGTCGACGTTCTCGAGCACAAATCCGCAGATTGGACAGCAGAATTTGGATACACCAGCTGCTCGTATACATCTCGACTACAAACTGCATCAGGACTCGGAAGATCTGAGTAGAACATTAGACTCACGGATGGAAACCATTCCGATTCTGTGAAGGTGCAGTGGGAGGCTAGACAAGCTTCGGCGTGAATTGTGCCCTTGAAACCAACGCCGGTATCCAGCGGTGAGCCTTTCTGCAACATTCTTTCCAACCTAGCATTGTCTCCTAAGGTCCCAAGCATTCCAATAATGCCTTTGATCTCCCCATACATATCCAATGTGTTCGGGCGGTATATGACCAACGTATTCTTGATAGACTCGAGCCTTTTAATGATGCCGTGAATGTACTGCATTGACCCAGGTGTTGCGTCACCGTAATGCAACGTATTCAACGAATCGATGGCCCAGGTGATCTTGTCAGTGAAAGTGTCGGTATCCACTGGTAAGTCATCTATGCCACGTTGGAGACTTGCTAGCTCCCCTGCGATGGACTCGGGGTTGACTCCGGTTGGCACATGGCGTTTCTTGCTCGAGTTTTGATTCTTCTTGCCCGAGTTTTGATTCTTCTTGCCCGAGTTTTGACTCTTCTTGCCCGAGTTTTGACTCTTCTTGCTCAAGTTTTGCCAGTGATCGTCCAAGTCGGTGGTATTCTTGTTCGACCCCAGTGGCTCCAGAAAGTCGATAATTTCTTGTGCAGATGGGGAAGGTTTACCCGGAAAGTACGTTTCATGTTGTAGTAATGTCTTCCAGGGAAGCATGTGTGTGTTTTTGCTAGTGCTGCCAGTGGGGCATGGCAGTAATAAGACCTTGATGTTGATGTTGATATCGACAGACTTCAAATTTTGACCCTTGACAAAGTGTGAGAGGACCAGCAAGGCGTCGAAATAGACTACCACCAAATTCAGCGACCTCATACATGCCTGCGACTTCGGCTCAAGTTCGACCGTTTCGCTATTCTGTCCCTTCAACTCGTCATCTGCCTCGTCATCTGCCTCGTCATCCGCCGCCTCGTCATCCGCCTCGTCATCCGCCTCATCTTCTTCCGTCTTGCCATCAGCTATAGCCTTTAAGCTAGCCGCCCTATCAGGAAGGAACCTGACCACACTATGAAGGCACTTCTTGATTGCTCGACTCTTAACCAGCAGTCTAAGAAGGGTTCCAACCATTGCAATGAAGTCTACCTTCGCCCTAGTGTCATCGAGTTGCTTCTGCGAAAGAACCTTCCCTCCGATCTTGTGGTGCATAGCTTTCAGCTCATCCAAAGACAAGAGGAGTAGTTCGAGTAGTTCGCATAATATCGAGTGAAAATCCACGTAGGTTTCTTCGTTGTATAAGTCATTTTGATGTTTGACTAAGTTGTCGGTTGGAGTATGAAGTTTGAGGCGGGATTTGACTTTGAGTAAATATGTGATAAAGCGACCGTCGTTCGAGCTACTAGCCCGAGCGGTCTGGGGAAATCGCTTTGGGAGCTCGAACGTTGGTGGCAGATTCTTTAGAGCATCGCGAAAGGATTTCGAAGTACGATACGTCATCCGTGTAATCATCCTTTCATAGCATGTGGCGATGACATAGTGAGAGAGGAGGCCTATATTGGATCCTGACGTTTCGACGAGCCTGGCTATCATCCATGCATGGAATTCAAATGAGTTCTTCGAGTCCATCGTGGTCTGGCTGGTTAGTGAGGGCCTGTAATACATAGCCTGAGAAACGTGCCAGTCTAGGGGAATTGGAGGGCTCACCATATGTTGGTAAGAAAAGCGGTAAGCAGCGCAGAGGGATCCGGGATCCCTTTGCAGACATCAGGGACCGATGTCTCTGGATCAACGACCTCTCGTCTTTTCACGGTCAAATCGCGTGGATTCTGAGCAACGAAAACATTCCGTAACAGATTCAAAAAACGGTCGGCAGCGGACACTGGCTGAGAAATAATGAGTGGTTCCTCATTGTGAAAATAAGAGGTAAGGACCTCCACTTTTCCTGAACCATCGTAAGGCTGTGCTGTGACTGCGATTACTCCATTATTCCTAAGAAGGACCGCTGCGAACGCATCCAGTAACTGGAGCAGATGTTTCTCCTGGCTTCCTTTGGGTCGGTTGCTTGCAGTGCCTCTTGTAGAGTCACGGTGGATGAGTGAGAGCATTGTGGTGATGGTGCGGAATGCGTGGAGGGCTTCAGTTTTGGGGTCCAACTTGGATTCCTCAGGCTTGACTACGAGCTCATTGGTGTTCTGTTTGCTGGAGCTCGCCATGGTTGTGCTGGAAGAACCGCGGCTGTCCTCCGAATCCTGCATCATGCCGGGGCAAATCAATCATGATCACTGGCATGATGGAGCATAGCCTTTACTACGCCACAGAATTGTGAAACCTCACCTTGTGTGCAGCTTTACTCCCAAACGGCCCTTTCAGATTACTGATAAACGACATACTGGAGAAGAGGTTTTGCCCAAGTCCTGGTTGTAGTTCGTGTCCGAGTCCCACTGGTGCCAGTGGTGGAAGTCAGGTTTTTTGAGTTCAGACTCAGATTTAAACTTTCAAGTTGTTCTTGCGTACAACTCAGGCTTGCCATCACGGTACAAAAATTTCTCCGAGTCCCAACTTGAAAGATGTAACAAGTAATCGATAATGATGTACTACAAGTGACGGATTTGTCAAAGCTCATCGTAGCCCTCTGCCTCTACAACGGACATGTCCCAAGGTTCTTCACCATCTTCAGCTCCCATATCATCTCCTTCAATGCCTTCATCCGCGTCTTCATCTTCTGAGTCACTATCATCTATACAATATCCATAATCCTTCTCTTCAGTATCTTCATCACCTGGATAATGAGCGACATAATCAGCAACATCGTCAGTCGTGCTCGATGTTGGGTTGTTCCCTGGCACCTCGTGACGGAGGTGGATTGTAAGTGCATTGGTTGCCTTGTGCCCAACTCCACCACCAAGAAACCTCATAAACATATCACGATCGACGAACCTATTAAATGTTTGATGACTATTGTGCAAAGTAATAAGTAGGACGTACATGTTGACATAATGGTATTGCCAGTCCTCGGTTTCACTGAATGGCATTCTGGCAACCGAACGAGCCGGGCTAAGAAGTTCATTCGTTTTGCCTTGTGCAAATGCTGGGATAAGGTGGATACCTCGAACGACAAGCGCAGGATCCAAAAAACCAAATGCCCCAGACTCTTTGGCGTTCAAAAATCCAATGCGGTGTAATCGCCGAGCCTGCCACCCGGCTTTGAAAGGCAAATCACGTCCAAACCACCTTATCCAGAGGAAGTTGACTCGTTGCTTGTGAGACGATTTTGAGAGTGGGCCCGTGTGAGTAACATCAACATGAAATATTCCAATTACTCTCGCATACCAGTATGGATGGGCGTCGTCACTGGCTGCATCTTCATGAGAGAGAAGCATGATATCCGGATGTGTCCGTGGATTAATGGAATCTTGCTGCCTGCGAAGATCGTATGTTGTATAATTCACGCGCAGTGTTTTGTGTCGATATAGTGTATTGTCAACGATCTGGATTGTGTCGCGTTCAGCTTCTGTGTATTCGGCCTCGTCGCCATCATAGGCACGGCCAGTCAACCGAGAAAAGATGTGATTCTTGAGAGTAGGAATAAAGTCCTATAAAAAAAGGCGTTAGTATCTATGGACATTGAATTTCACATTAATATACCTTGATAGCTTCATCGCCGTTCTGCTCATGGAAGTCCACCCAACGATAGATGTTCTCCTTGAAGCGTGTAGTGTTTGATACGTGATATCGGAGTTCTGGATGCGTCTTTGGAAGAGAATCTGACTCCTCGAATGGCACAGAAGGTGTAGGTGAGTTGATAACTGCTTGGGGTACAGAGGATGTGGTAGATTTGGTGCGAAATTCTTCTGTCTCCTTCAGTCGTGTCTGGATCCGCCGCAAGAGTCGTTCTCGCCGCTGCTGTGTTGCGATTTGTCGAGCAAAAGTCTTGCGTTTATTGGTTCGTGCATAGAACCGCTTGACACGTCGATGCTCCAGTTCACCCTACAAGCAAAGTCAATGTGCTACAAGGAGTGACAGCATTAGATACATACAAGTTGTGTTGAGTAGCCATCTGTGGTTCCAAATCTTGCGATTGCTGCAACATAGTGGCCGAGCGCATGGAGCTTGTATGTACACATATTGAAGAACTTGCGTAGTTTACCCTGACGTACTTCCTTAGTCTTCGTATTGGGTGTTGCTGACGAACTTGCCTTAGATTTTGCCTTAGCTTTACCTCCATCCTTCCTTCCGACTCTTTTGGTTTCTCTACGACATATTCCTCCCTTTGATTTCTGCGTGCTGGCTGCCTTTCGTCGATGACGAGCACCTTCTTCATTTGGAAGCTCTTGCGTATCAAAGCTACCGCACGTTTTCTTGACCCAGAGTCGAAGCTGATGTCCTAGCAAGGTTGTCATCCCTTCGAGCGCTGTAAGGGTTGATGTGGTGTGTAGACGAAGTTTTGCATATGCATGCCAAGTGCAGAGAACAAACAGTAAGTCCAGTACAATTGTATTGTGAGGCTCTGGCAACAGCTCTTCAAATACTGGCAATGAGCACTGATACATATAAGCATTCATAATAAAGCTGGACAAATAAGTGATATTATGCACCTGTAGCAGGTCTTCGAAGTCACGACCAGCAAGCTTTTTCATGGCAGATGCATTTCGATGAAATTTGCGAATTGTTCCCCGTCCGAATGTCGGAACATGTCGATATCTATTCCATATATAGAAACGCTCATGTATATTTTGTAGCACACGTACCGCCAGTTCAACACTGTTATGCAATTATCCCTTGATGCATACAGGATGCGCATAAGATGTGAAAAGATCGCCTTCCAGACTCCAAGCTCGAATTCATGGAGAATATCCGGAACAAACATGGAGAAAAAATTGAAACCTAAGGAATATAACTTGTTTGAAAACGCGTTCTGCAGATGAAATGATAAAGGATAAGAGAACAATAATATCAACCAGATAGATGCTTACACGAGTTGGAGTCCATGAGTCTTCTTGGAGCACATTGTTGACCCATGTACCATTGATGCTTCGCCCTTCAAAAATCCACACACGCGTTAGGTCGACCTTCGTTTGCCGATTTATGCTATCAGTTCGGACATGACTTCGACGTTGAGCATCAACCGTTGTTCCCAATGCGCCAATGTGTTCTTTTTTAACAAAACATGTGGGACAGGGACACCCTCCCAGATAACGAATAGTGGCAAGAAGAACCCTTCATAAAATCTGTTAAAAATGATGTGAAGGCAGTAGAGAGTTCACTTACTTCTCAGGGTAATCAGCTGAGTAAGTGAAAAAGCGTGGATAAATTCGTCGAGTGATTCCATCAGCACACTTCACGACGATTCCATGTTCATACGCATGCAAAAACTCTGGATCTAGTAGCAATTCCCAGACCGCATGAAACAGTTCCCGCTTTAGATGTGTAATTGTCGCCGATGATGCTGGTTCCCCAAAAACTGCTGAATATCGATCTTGAAAGGTATCGGGAAGCTATCAAAAATTTAAGTAAGTGAAGGAACACATCAGTCAAAAATGGGCCAACCGAAGGGAGGTAAGCTACATGATGTGCGGCGAACTGCGAAGGCTTTGCGGAATCATATTTTGACTGATTGCCAAAGAGGGCGTATACCGGCCATAGCGAAGCTGAACCAAATTGAGCGAGATGAGTTGAGTCGGACCACAGCTTAATAGCTGCAATAACACGTTCATACTCAGGACCAGGTTCCGGAGGCAGCTCCTGTATCTTCTGGTGTTCCTCGAGAAACACATCCGAATTGTACATTTCCGAATAGATACGTTCTGGCGGACTATCGGAGGTGGGTTTCCAGAAAAGGCTAAATGGTGTGTAGTGAAACAACTTCGCTGAGTTATCCTGAAATGCCGTCGTAACAACCTCGACAAGACTTCGGTGATATACGCCAGGAATCTCGAGAATGGGTGCACCAAGTTCTTTTTGAAACACTTTTTCAGCTGGGAGCCTTATCTTGACAGTTGACTCTCGCCACCGATCTTGACTTTCAACGCGAACGGGGTATCCTTCGAGATCTGCCTCTTCATCCAGTCGCCGGAGCTCGCGCCTAGCATTGAACCCCTTCAGATCGTGGAGTTTGAAGTCCTGGGCAAGGAGAACATCGTCAACAAGGGACTGGAGTTCTGCGACAGATTTTGCAGACGATCCGGAGTAGAACCAATTCATCAAGCGAAAAACAGTTGCATTGAGGAATGGTGCGAAAACATTGGCTCGAGCAAGATCCGTAACATTACAACCGAAGCCGGCCCACCATTGGGAAATTTTTCCAGTTCGGGAGGTTGTCGCCAAACCAGGCGCATCGCAGCGGCTCTCGAGATCCTGGATTTCATCCGGATTTGAGCTTGGATAAGTTGGATAGACTCGATAGAGACCAAATTCATCCACATCAGTCTTGAAAACAGAAGAAGATGTCGGCTCGGGGGTTTCAGTGACTGGAGAGTGACTCCGAGAACTAGCAACGACGGTAGGCGGCTTTGGAATGGCTGGTTTGGGAGGCATATGAGGTAAATGAGTGGTTGAATTCGGAAGGAAGTCCTCGTATTGTCGTGGAAAGCGTCGTTGACGACCAGATGTTGTTGGAGGTGGCCGGAATTCCGGGGTCTCATGTCTCGTTTGCCCAGTTCCCTCGACTTCGTTATCAACATCCATTAACTCATCGTCATCAAACTAGAATTTTTGTGACTTTTATGACAACACACGTTGGCAACGACTCACATTTTCGGCCAAAGGCTTCAATAGAGTGAATTCATCATCTGGATTGCCTATTCTATGTGCCTTGATGTTCCTCTGGAGTACTTGCCGCTGTCGTAGAAGTCCTGCAGTGTGTTTCTTGGCAGGATGACACGAGTTGCGATGTCGTTTAAGGCCATGTTCGTTTTTGAGTTCCTTCTTGCAGCCATGGCAAACCACCATGAGCAAGATGAGTGGGAGAATTAAGTTCATTAGCCTGAGCCTGAGTGTTGCGAACGTTGCGGACTCGGACTGTCACTCTGATCGGCACACCGTGACTCAGATTCTGTCACGGTCACGGTCTTGACTCGATATTGCCAGTGGTACTAGTACAAAAGGACTCATGGCGTGCACCGTGACCAAATTTCTCTTATCTTTACTACCATGCCCACTCGTGCTCAGCCTGAAGCTGATGATGACGAGTCCAATCTTAGTGACCAGAATCGAGAATCGCGGAAGCACCGACTTAGTCTTAGTCTTGCCTTAGGCCGACGGAAGAAGAAAAAGTGAGTCTATGATAACTTTATATGAAGACAACGATTGAATATCAAGTGATATGCGGCCAGAAGTGACGCCTTAGACCCATACAGAAAGTTCGTGGCCTTCTATACTCGGAGTCTGAATCCATTCGTGAATTACTATTCGGTCCTCGATGCGGGAATGGCATGGGAAACCAATCAATTTGGTGATTTGACCAGAGATGAGTCTGTGACCTTATTTCATTTTTTAATCATGTTTCTTGACATTATTAAAGATTTCGAGTCGAGAATGCCAAGCTGTTACATGTTTATCGCCGTCTTCGTTCTTCAGTCCCCCAATTCACACAAGACTTTTACGAGCTACGACAAGCGCCTGAGGAACTCGAGTCATTACAAAAACAGGTGCGGATTCAAACCGTCATACCTTTTCAGGCTCATACAGTCACTTTATAGCTCAACGATGTTGTTACAAGTGCTCGAGGGGCCGATATTCACAGCTTGCGTGAAAAAGGGATTTCCTACGTTGAGCTTGAGCAACCCGATAAGCAAATTGTGCCACGACTTGATCCCGCTGCCTCGAAGAGCCCCATTCGAGGTCACAATCATCCAGTTTTGTCTCGACTCTTATGCCCCATTAAATACCTTCAGGCTGACTTTGATTCCAATCCGGCTGAGTATGTTGCTTTTATTTTCAACAACTACTTAATTCATCTACGTCTACATCCAGATTCCAGAACAAACTACGTAATAACAAAGTTCGAGTTACCGCTGAAGATTTTCCTGCGCTCTTGTACCCCGATGGGGCCTATGATCCAGACGACCCTGAAAGTGGACTTTTTCGTAGTCCAATACTGGTCCGCGTAAGTTTACGGATTTCGATAACTCTTGAAGCTTTTGCTTATCACCAATTAGTTCTATAAACATATATTTACGGCGCCATCATCGGCAAGACAGGAGCTTACAGTATCGAGCAATAAGCCGAAGATAAAACGTCCACAGGCAGTGCTAAACAACATGACAGCCGTCACACCGGGTTCTATCGCATACGCAGCACTCATGGTAGGCAATATGAACATGACTGAACAATACTGATTTTCCATTCAAAGTTTCGACACTGTATCAGCTCCTTGGATGACTGGCGTACCGAAGACGATCTTTTCAACCGGGAAGAATTCTTCAATCACATGGTCTCGTTTCTTGATGACGAGGAAGACGAATGGGTTAAAGATACTTTAAGATGGTGGAACAAGTAAGTCATTCGAACCTAGTTTTTAGTCACGGTCAGCGTACTAATTATTCATAACACTAGTCACGTTTTCGGCACTCTCTACAGCACAAGCGATGATGACCAAAATGTAGAACCTTCGACTGTGGATCACTTACGTGCATCAAGGGCAGCACGGAAAGAAAAACAGAGCATGGCTCAACCGCTCAGTAGAGAAAGAACACCTGGGCCAAGTTTTTCGTTGCGTCTACATTCCCATCTTAAAATCGAGTAGTCTTCTTATCAGATTTGACAGTCGCCCGGGCCACAGTGCACCGCACCCTCAAGTTCCAGGACAGGAAAACTCTCCCCGCTCCCAACCACCGAATATGCGAACGACCAGTATTTCAACTCGGAGGGCAGGTGACCAAGGACGATCACAGTCACACCAGCCTGAGTTGCTGGGGTCCTCTCCCAGACTGCATGCCCAACTATCAACAGAGGGGGCCAGTGTTTCGAGGGCCAGTGATGTACTAGTAGTAACGCGAAGTGAAACACAACCAACATCAACCCGCCATGCTAGTAGTAATAGTCCCTCTCAACAACAGCATCGGTCATCACCTGCACCGTCACGGAGTCACGGTGTTCAACAGTACATTGGCGGCTCGAGAAATCACTCAGGCTATTTCGACTGGCAAGAGCATCCACGGAAACACCAGCCTCGAGACCGGTCACAATCGCCATTGCGTCACGGTCATTATCAAATCAAAATGCCTTCTGTTGTAAGTCGTCGCCAGAACTCGTATTACCATGACCCAGGATCCCAATCACCTGCTTATGACCATGACCGCCAGTACCATTAATTTTGTTGACTGCCTATGTACTAGTAGTACCAAATTCCTTGTATGTATTTTAGATTTTGAAATCATCTTGTCGTGTTTGAACCATGTCATTCAATGCAACGTCTAAATCAACCTAGTTTCTTAGTCATTACAATGTCTCAAAAGTTTGTCTGTTGTCCCAAAGTTTTACCCCGCTTTGTACTGCTATCATAAATTTTGCCCACTTTGTATTGTAGCTCAAACTTTTTATGGGTCGCAAAGTTTCACCAAAAATAATAGGAAATTTGAAATAATTTT
>Ga0307509_10011606_pt1 | contig 10649 bp, 6 predicted proteins | sample 10_EM_MG_FD_202245 | JGI IMG/M metagenome (GOLD analysis project Ga0307509, IMG submission 202245) | Populus trichocarpa ectomycorrhiza microbial communities from riparian zone in the Pacific Northwest, United States - 10_EM | ecosystem: Host-associated > Plants > Roots > Unclassified | place...
CAGACCTTCGAATATTTCTGGGACAACGGCGAACCTGTATCCGGTATGGGTCGCGAACGCACACACCTCGACAATATCTATCCCGACAACGATAAAAACATCGTGACAACGGGCGGTTCAGGCTTCGGGCTGATGGCAATACTTGTCGGTATCGAGAGACATTTTATTTCAAGACAGGAAGGCTACGAGAGATTTAACCACATCGTGAATTTCCTCGACACTGCCGATCGTTTCCACGGAGCATGGCCCCATTGGATCGATGGACAGACCGGACACGTAAAACCATTCGGACAAAAAGACAACGGTGGGGATCTCGTTGAAACCGCATTCCTGGTTCAGGGACTTATCGCCGTGAGAGAATATTTCAAAGATGGCAACGCCGACGAAAAAAAGATGGCTGCGAAGATCGACAAGATGTGGAAGGAAGTTGAGTGGGACTGGTACACGCACGGAAAGGATGTTCTTTACTGGCACTGGTCGCCGGAATACGAATGGCAGATGAATTTTCCCGTAGGCGGATACAATGAATGTCTCATCATGTATGTGCTTGCGGCAGCATCACCAACGCACCCGATAAAGCCATCGGTCTACGACAACGGCTGGGCACGCAACGGCAGCATTGTTTCGAAAGAGAAGTATTATGACATGGACGTCGTGCTCGATCACTATGAACACGATCCGGATCCGGTTGGCCCTATGTTCTGGGCGCACTATTCTTATCTCGGTCTCGACCCGCGTCATTTGAAAGATAAGTATGCCGACTACTGGAAGTTGAATCAGAACCATGCGATGATCCAGTACAAGTATGCTGTCGACAACCCAAAACAGTATCCTTATTATGGTCCGTATGTATGGGGTCTTACGGCGAGCTATTCAACCAACGGTTACGATGCCCATCGTCCCACGAATGATACAGGTGTAATTTCTCCGACAGCCGCACTTTCGTCGTTTCCTTATACTCCGGCCGAGAGCATGAATTTTCTTCGTTATCTCTATTCTCCCGAAGCAGATAGTGTAGTTGGTGAATATGGTCCTTACGATGCATTCGACCTGCAGGATCATTGGATGTTGCCACGATATCTTGCCATCGACCAGGGACCGATACCAGTGATGATCGAGAATTATCGTACCGGCCTGTTGTGGAAACTTTTTATGCAGGCTCCGGAGGTTCAAAAGGGTTTGGATAAGCTTGGGTTTACTTATAAATAACTATGAGAAGGTTTATTCTTTTAATATCGATTGTGGCTGCAGGTTGTCAGTCGAACACAACCACTTCGAATGATTCTATAGATAAACGTGTTGATTCCGTCCTGAATCTCATGACCGTCGAAGAAAAGGTGGGACAGCTTACACTTTACACCAGCGACTGGGACGTTACCGGCCCCTCGATCCGTTCGGGGTACAAAGAAGATATAAAGGCAGGCAAAGTCGGCGCGATATTCAATGCCTACACTGCGAAATATACACGCGACCTTCAGGAGGTAGCAGTGAAAGAAACACGCCTGGGAATCCCGTTGTTGTTTGGCTACGATGTGATCCACGGTCACAAAACAATATTCCCGATACCGTTGGGTGAAGCTGCCAGCTGGGACCTCGAGGCTATCGAAAGATCTGCGCGCATAGCGGCACAGGAGGCTTCGGCCGATGGACTGCACTGGACCTTCGCACCGATGGTCGACATTGCCCGCGACCCACGTTGGGGCCGTGTGATGGAGGGTGCCGGTGAGGATACTTATCTCGGTTCGCTGATCGGCGCTGCACGTGTGACCGGCTTCCAGGGTGCTGGCGTTGGTGAGCTGAATTCCGTTGCTGCCTGTGTGAAACACTTCGCAGCTTATGGCGCCTCGCAGGCGGGCCGCGACTACCACACAGTAGACATGTCGGACCGTGTGCTTCGCGAAATATATCTTCCTCCGTACAAAGCGGCCATCGATGCCGGTGCCGCTACGGTAATGACATCTTTCAACGAGCTCGATGGAACTCCCGCCACCGCGAATAAATTTTTGATGGACGATCTTCTCCGGAAGGAGTGGGGCTTCAAGGGCTTTGTTGTTACCGATTATACGTCGGTGATGGAAATGCTCAATCACGGTAACGTGGCCGATTCCGCCGAAGCTGCCGCTGCTACGATCAACGCAGGTGTGGATATGGACATGCAGGCCGGATTCTTCCAGATCAAGTTGCCCGATTTGGTCAAGCAGGGAAAAGTTTCTGAAGACGTGTTGAACACAGCCGTGAGAAGAGTGCTTCGCATGAAATTCGAGCTGGGGTTGTTCGACGATCCGTATCGCTACAGCGATGAGCAACGCGAGAAGTCGACCATAGGCAAGCCCGAATTCAAAGAGGCTTCGCGCGACGTTGCGCGTAAGTCGATCGTGCTTCTGAAGAACAACGGTGTTTTGCCGTTGTCGAAAACAACGAAGACCATCGCGATCATCGGGCCACTTGGTAAATCTAAGATAGATATGATCGGTGCATGGTCCGCTGCCGGCAAGGGCGACAGTGCCGTATCGATCTTCGAAGGTATAAAAGCAAAAGTGCCGGCAACAAGACTCTTGTATGCCCGGGGATGTAACGTCAACGACGACAGCACGAAGTATTTCTCCGAAGCGTTAAGCGTTGCACGCCAGGCCGACGTTGTGATCATGAGTGTTGGCGAAGCCGCGTGGATGTCGGGCGAAGCCTCGAGCCGTGGTATCCTCGACCTGCCCGGCGCCCAACAAAAGCTGGTTGAAGAAATTTATAAAACCGGGAAGCCCGTCGTAGTCGTGCTATCGAATGGAAGACCGCTCACCATACCGTGGATCGATAAGAACATTCCGGCTATTGTTGAGACGTGGTTCCTGGGAACACAGGCTGGCAATGCGATAGCGGATGTTTTGTTTGGCGACTATAATCCTTCGGGCAAGCTACCGGTAACATTCCCGTATGCAATAGGACAGGTACCGATCTTCTACAGCATGAAGAACACGGGACGTCCGCGGGATCCAAACAACAAATACAGCTCCAAGTATCTCGACATTCCAAACGATCCGCTGTATCCTTTTGGTTTTGGACTAAGCTATACGACTTTCGAATACGGGGAGATATCCATCACCAACAATGAATTCCAGGTTCGCGTCACGAACACCGGTAAGGTAGCCGGAACAGAAACAGTGCAGCTGTACATTCGCGACATGGTCGGAAGTGTAACAAGACCACTTAAAGAACTCAAGGGATTTCAGAAAGTGACACTTGATCCGGGCGGCTTTAAAGATGTTGTCTTTACCTTGAAACCCGAAGATCTTTCTTTCTATCGCAAAGACATGACGTTCGGATCTGAACCAGGTAGATTCAAGGTATTCATAGGAACTAATTCAAGTGATGTTAAAGAAGCCGACTTCGAATTGACTTCAGACTCCAGGATTAAGGGCGGCATGCTTTCGAACGAAGTACACTAACGACAAAAGGATCAGTATACTTCCGGAGATCGACATAATATATCCCCCGTTGATAAAGAACTCGAGCCAGCTCACGTCTTTCTGACCGAACTCTTTATACAGCATGACCATTACACTGCCGACATATCCAAAGGAGTCGGCGAGATAAATGAGGAAGCCGACTGTGCTCACGTATTTGAAGGCGGCAATGAGCCGGTCGAAGAAAATGCTGTTGAACTGGATATAGCCGAAGTAAAGCCCCATACCAACGGTTGTCATCCACGGCAATGGCCCGATCCATCCCCGTTGGAACGCAAAATTACCGACGCTAACGAGTATCATTCCCGCCAACACAATAATGTGGTTCACGATCATCGCCTTCCTGTTGTTGCGGATCACCATAAGACTCCCGATCAATATCAGCAGTGTTAGTGTAATGATGGTCTCTGTTTGTGTGTACACCTTCGGTTGGTTTCCATAACCCAGCACGGCCCAGATGTTCGAAGAAAAATTGTCGCGGAATTCGCGGAAGGCTGTGAGAAGCATGTAAGTGAGGACCAGGAGGACGAGACCGGGCAGGAATGTTTTTGTGAAATTGATGCGTTCACGTCCCGTCATCGGCTGCCGTTTTGTGCGAAGGGTTTCATCTTCGGCGGTGGGTCCCGGCACCTGATCGAGCATCCTGAGGAACAACAACAGCGGACCAAAGAAAACACACGCAGCCGCGAAGGGCATCCAGAATTCCGATACACCCCACGAGGTCATGATGTATTGCCCCACGGTCTTCGAAAAGCCTGCGGAGAATATGAAACTTACCGACAACGCAGCGCCGAGCACTTCGGTAAACTTCCGGCCTTCGAGATAACCGAAGACCATTCCCCAAACCATTCCCAACGGAAGTCCATTAAAGAAAAGACATATAAGGTTGTAGGGCATCGGTATGATGGCAAACAACAGCCACGATAGCGCTGCTATCACCGACATCAACAGGATGCCCCTGGCACGCGAGCTGGCTTTGAGCTCCGATACAACTTTTATCCCGATGAACTTCGACAGCATGTAACCCACTACCTGGAATAATACCATCCAGGTCTTGTAGCCGATGCCGGCAAAAACATAGCCTTCGTAAAGAGCAACGTTGAAAGTTTTACGCAATGCGAATACGCATAGATACAGACCGAACGCAGAGCCGGCGGTATATAACGAGAACCATACACCATTGGTGGTGCTAAGCCATCGAGTGATTGGTGAAATCTTGACCAATGATGCCATGTTCGCTGAAGGCGACATCCGTCCACCTTCCATCCAACAAGATGCGTATTTTTTTGAAACCAATGTTCATCAGCTCGCGGGCAGTTTCCGGGAACCGGTTCACGAGGTCGTCGGGATGATGAGCATCGGAGCTCAATGTAATAGGGATGTTCTTGCGAAGTATCTCTTTGAGTATCCAGGGCGAAGGATAAGTGGTGTCGGTCTTGTTTTGATAGAGGCCGCGTGTATTTACTTCCACGATACAGCCGGCTTTTGCGATAGCATTCAACGTCAGGTCCACCTGGTCGCGGTACCATGGTTCGTCTTCCATAAAAAAATGATCGCCGCGGTTGTGCATTTTCACTTTGTCCAGGTGACCAACGATATTCGGCGGTGTGTTGTTTACCATCTCGCGGGTGAGATCGTAATAGGCAGCGATAGCCTTCCGGATACTCCCGCCGAAAATACTTTTCAGGCCTTCCATGAAGATATCGTAAGTGTTGTCGATCTCCCAGGTTTCATTCACAAAATGAACTGAACCGACGGTGTAATCGAGCCTGTCTTTAAAAGTATGCGGAGATATTTTTCCCGGAATGAAATCGACTTCAAGACCGGCATATACCTGCACATCACGGGTCTTTTCTTTTTCCTTGGCGATCTCTTCGAGGTAGCTATCGAACATCTCCATCCTCATGCTCCATTTGTTCGGGAAGGGCAGGGGAGCATGCGACGATACGCCGATTGCAATCATCCCATTGGCCTTTGCCTGGGCAACAACTTCCGCAACAGATCTCTTACCATCACAAAAGTTGGTATGACAATGATAGTTAGTCCACATTAGGCTTGTAACGATCGGTAAGATATTCAAACAAGTTGAAATATAATCCGAATATCAATAGCTGGAAATGGCGGGATGTTAACAAATAGAGAAAAATTGAATACAACGAAAAGATAAGTATGTACGTGAGGTATTTCAGAGCAAATTTTCCCACTTTGATTCTCACGGTGATAAGCTTGTCTTTATGTTTTCGCCATACAAGCACGTACATGGTCGAGACAAAGTAGAGCGAGAATATCAGGAACCCATCCAGCAGTTTTATCCGGGGAATGCCCTGCAGCATGCCGAGATATGCATTAGCTACGATAAGCGGCCCGGGCTGTTCGCCGAGCAGTGTCTGGTGGATGTCGTACTCATAAAAATCGCCGACGATGATCACTTTGTTTTCAGAGATGGTCTTTATTTCTTCCGGCGGAAAAGACAATGCTTCGCCGATGTTCCAGATGAGCACCTCGCCGTTGTCGATATGTGCTTTGCGAACGGGCAGGTCTACGATAAATGAGTTCATCCACCAACCCGGGTCCGAACGAACAAGCCCTGCCCATTCCCGGAACCTGGTGCGCCTGGTTTCGTGATACATCGCGGCAGGCAAATAATGAATGGTATCGTTAACGAGGTTGTACTTAAGAAAAGTGCCGGTAGTGGTCTCGTATTCTGCCAATGCAAAATTCAAACCCGGCCATGGTCTTGCCGGATTGCCGTTGGCGTCGAGGGGTGAAGAGATCACAAGGTTTTTGATCTTACCAAGCTCCGTTCGAAGGAGGCTGTCGTCGGGAGAAGGATTGTCGAACTTGATGTCGATAACGACCAGTGCGGGCTGATGTTCTCCCAGGCTCACGAGGTGAAGAAACTCTGCCAGCTTCTTTCGGTCGGTGATCGCGCGGGTGCCGGAACCATAGTCGTCCTCGAAATTGATAAGAGTCTTGTCGTATGAAGTATTAACGAGCAACAAATCTTTCTTGAATTGCTCTACAACTTTATTGGTTGGATTAAAGACTTCGTAACGGGCGATCTGGTTGATACGTGCCACGATCACCTCGTCGCCGAATTCCCAACTGAGATTCATCCACACCAGTGTGAAAACCGCGAGTAACAACGCATGTGCTGCACTGACAACGATGACTTTCCAGTGCTGTCGCAGCCACATCATTCAAATGATATTCCCTGTGCTTTGAGCCAGGCTTTCAGGTTGTCCTCTTGTACAGGAGCATATTCTTCGCGGAGATAACCGTTGATCTCTGCCTGGATGGTCTTGTTGGCTTCACGGGCTTCGATCAATGCCCGGATCTCGGTGGCGAGCGACGACTCATCGGTAAACATAGGAACGAATGCAGCCAGCAACGATCCAGGTGAGAACGCGGGATCTTCTTTTTCGTCCTCGAAATATTCGATGATCACACGATGGTTGTTGTGGTGCGACTGATTGCCATAGATCGATTTGCTATTGAGATAAAAGCCTTTGGTGTCGGAGACAACGTGATACACCGGCTTTCGTTTCGAGTCGGAATACCAGGCACGAATGATCGCCGGTTTTGCGAGCGGCAGTTTTTTTGTATTCACGGGAATAAATCCATCGCCAAGGATCAGCAGTGTGTCGAAAGCCAGCGAGCTCTGAAGGGCTTCCAGGTATTCGAGGGAGATGCTTCGCGTGGATGTCGACTTCGTATCGGGCTGAACGAAGGATTGGAGCAGCTGCAGGAATTCGCGGGGTGTATTATCGGGTACACCGGAGATGCGCTTACGTCCCGTCTGTGGACTGTTCACGATGATGTACGACTCTTTTGTGCCGAACCGAAGGTGGTCTTTCGACTGGATCACGTCGCCGGTTTTTAGTGGGCGCTTCAAGGTTGGGCTTTCGACGGTGCCGACAACACGAACAACGTGATATTGCGAAGGGGATTGGGCAAAGGCGATGCTGCAAATGAAAACGAGGAACAGTACGGATTTCATATCCCTAATTTAATTCATTTATCCCCGCCAGCCACCAAGTCCCCCTTTTCAGGTAACTCCTTTTTTCAGTACCTTTTGCGGTGTTTTTCCGTTGGGCGCCACTCCTTATAATAATAATAGCCGGATCTTTTGTTGCTGCGTTGGGTCAAACTCCTTCGGAGCAGGCTCAATCTTTTTACGAAGCCGGTAAGAGGTACGATAAGGAATACAAATACGACTCTGCCATACTGATGCTCGAAAAGGCCCGGGATGCTTTTTCCCCGGGTAGTCTAGGTCAGTCGAGATCGTTTTACGCACTTGGCGATATCTATAAGTACGTGCTTTACGATTTCGATAAGGCTGAGGTCAATTATGAGCAGGCGTTGTCGATACAACAACGGGTCGATCCCTCCGACATCAAAAATCTCACGCGATTGTATTATAACCTCGCAACAGCGAATCGTTCGCAACATGATTATGAAACTGCGATCAGTTGGTGTCTGAAAGCGGTGGGAGGATGTATTGCCATGAAAGACGATGAGTTTCTCGAAAGAGCTTACTCGATAGTGGGAAATATTTATCGCGATTCGCATGAGTTCGATTCGGCAGTAGTTTACTATAAGAAGGGAGTGGAGGTGAATAAGAAATTGAATAAGGGAAAGGATAATGTAACGTTGGCTGGACTTTATGGTGGTTGGGGTGAAACAAACTATCTGCAAGGAGATCTTGATGAAGCAAGAAACAAATTGGGATATGCTGTTTCGATCTATAGGAAAGCGAAGAACGTGGACAAGTCAATTTATTTTCATACGGTGAGGTTGCTGGGGCAAATCGAGATAGATAACGGAGACCCTGAGAGTGCTTTGCCGTTTTTGAATTCAGCAAGCGCTATTCGAAAGGAAATGAATCTCGAAAAAGGAGGTCCAGCCTCTGCCCTGTATAAGAACTTTGGGGATTACAACTTCGCGATGGAAAAGAGGTCAATCGCCCTGGAATATTTTCAAAAAGCATTACAAGCCACAACCACGGAACAATTGGGTGATGATGGCAATCCAAAAAATATAGACGAAGTGGAATTTAAGGACTTCGCTTACGATGCTCTGCTTGCGAAGGCTGCTCTTCTCACAGGCCAGGATGCATTGGATTGTTACTCGATCGCCGAAAAACTGATGATAGCCAGTCGTAGTGAGCTCGACACAGAAGACGCGAAATGGAATTACATCGATGCTAACTATCGTCTTTACGAAAGCATCTTTAATGTGATAAGTCAATTGGAGAATACCGATGAGTCGCAACTCTTTCATTACATGGAGAGCAGCAAATCGAAATCCCTGTCCGATGCCTTGCAAGAAGCTGAGTTACGAAAAGGACTGGGTCGAAGTGACACCCTCATCGCACGACTTCGCGACTTGCGACAGCGCTCTCTTTCATTGCAACACCAGATCGACGAGAAGAACGAAAGCGCAATCCGGGATCAGCTTATCACCAACAGCCAGCAGATATCGGTGATCGAAGCCGGGATCAACACAAAGTACCCGTCGTACATCAAAACCAGGTACGAGAATGCTTCGGTTCCTATCGACGCTTTGAAAGAGAAAGTCACAGCGCTCGATGCAGTTTTCGCGGAATACTTCTGGGGCGATCACAACGTCTATGTCCTTGTTGTGTCGCCGGATACGGTAAACTTTTATAAGCTCGATGGACTTGCGCCAAACTACGAAGACGAAATTTCGCGGTACGTTGCGTTGTTCTCGGCTCGTGCCAATCAATACTCGCGCTTGGCTGTCAGGGAATTTTCAGGCTTGTCACGACTATTATATCACGATTTTGTCGAGCCATTCCAACAGCAACTGACTGGCCGCAAACGATTAATAATCGTACCGGACGGTCCTCTCATGCAGATCCCGTTCGAAACGCTCGTTACAAAAGAGGGCGACTCATACAACAATCTTCCGTATTTGTTAAACGACCACGTTGTGTCGTACGCTTTTTCGGCGTCACATCTTCTCGCCAATCGCACGTTGCCAAAGGCCAACCCATCTCTTCTTGCCTTCGGTTTTACCGGTGGTGCCGCAGAACGGTCACCCAACGAGCTTAAACCCGAGATTGCGGGCAGCGAGACGGAGCTCATTGCCCTCTCTAACAAATTTCCCGACGGTACTTTCCTGTACGGTGCTGGTGTGACAGAAAAAAATTTCAAAGAAAAGGCTGCGGGTTACGACCTGTTGCATCTTGCCGTTCACGGACGCGGCGACGCGGGCGAAGATTACTCGGCAACATTATACTTCAGGGACCAGGAAGGACCCGAAGACGGACGATTGTACTGGTACGAACTGTATAACATGAACCTTCGCGCTTCGCTCGCCGTGCTGAGTTCCTGTGAGTCGGGAATTGGTAAAACTTATCGGGGCGAAGGTATGCTCAGTATGGCGAATGCTTTTACATTTGCAGGCTGTGGAAATATAGTAATGGGACTTTGGAAGGTCGACGACCAGGTCTCAGTGAAATTGATGGATACGTTTTATAGTGAACTTCTTGATGGTATGGCGATAGACGAAGCGCTTGCAATAGCCAAGCGAACTTACCTGGCATCTGCCGATCAAATATCTGCAAATCCAAAACTCTGGGGATCTCTTGTTGCCTACGGTGAAGCACCAATTCTTCGCGCCGACGAAATTCCAACCAGTTGGGTGGTCATGGCAATTACGCTCCTTGTGGTAGCGATTATTTTATTGGTTATAAAAACCCGAAAGAAATAATTTAAGATTTATGATTTAAGAATTAAGATTTGCCCCAACGAAGTCAACGGTCCTTTGTAGGTCCTAAATCTTAAATCATAATTCTTAATTCTTAAATCTTAAATCTTACTTCGTCGTTGGCGGTCTCATATCGCCATTACCCGTTGTTTGAAACACCGCACCTACCGTTACCACTGGCGGACTATTCTGTTCATACGTAATGTGATTGATTGCTCCCCGCGACAACCGTATGGCTTCTGCCAGAACTTCCTGTTGCTCGCGTCTCCATCCCTTCGATTGCGGTGACTTTTCGTTGTACGCCGTTGGATTGGAGATAAACCGGATAAGCTCCTTTACATTGTCGAATATCTTGTCGAATACACGACTGTTGTCCGCAACCAACGGTGAAGCAAAAGGTTTGATGGTGTTCGTGTTGGCTTCAAAGGGCGGATGCAGATCGATGCTATACTTCAA
>Ga0307509_10011607_pt1 | contig 10647 bp, 10 predicted proteins | sample 10_EM_MG_FD_202245 | JGI IMG/M metagenome (GOLD analysis project Ga0307509, IMG submission 202245) | Populus trichocarpa ectomycorrhiza microbial communities from riparian zone in the Pacific Northwest, United States - 10_EM | ecosystem: Host-associated > Plants > Roots > Unclassified | place...
CAGTGTTATGACTCTTAGGTTTCATGTGGGATCACAGGACATGCAGGGCAAGGTGCACTGCCCGGTAATGATCGTGGTTGCAGGATATCTGATTACTATCGCTCTGGGAGAACTCTTGTATTTAAAACTCATCTCCTGGCTAGCAGGAGAACAGCAGACTTCAGCAGACTCATGTTTTATGAATATACTTGGTTGAACGGCGATCTCAGAGTTCCACTTGCCCTTTAACTATTACCCCTCATTACCTTCGAGTTCTCTGAAGCCTCCCTTAGACCTAGCGCTTGCCGGTCAACCGCTAGCCCTCTATTGTACCTTTTCGTTAGACAGGAGTAAACCTGTTACATGTACCTAGTTAGCTTCTTAGCTTAGCAAACAAATTTAAATGACAAAAAAAAAAAAAGCAAAAGAAAAAAAGGTCATACTACATCAGCAAAAGATTACCCAGCATCAGATACAGTGCCTTTGCGTCCTGACACACGCGACATTGAATCTGCGCCCCCTGCATCCTGTGCATCCTGAGTTGCGTCCCCTGTGTTCCCTGTGTCCTATGCGTCCTGAGTTGCCTGGCAACGCCTGCTCAAATTCCATGCATCTGGAGCCAAACAAATGCACCACATTCCATCCTGAGATATGAGGCAAAGCAACTCTGCCTCCGGTGCATCCACACTCGTCTATCAACATCATTGCTCATCAGGATTTACCACTGAGATATGCTCACTTCAGGGGTACCCCTGAGTATTTCTTGGCATAGTTCATCATGATTCCTCGGCACTTAGCCTCACACACGACGCGACACGCTGTTTTCTCATCATCACCCTCAACATTCTGTTCTCTCATTATCACCCTTAACATCTATATACCCAGTCATCCTGCATAATACTCCACTACAACTACACATCCAATCCTGAATCTGACACTGGCAGGTTTCTGGGCTCGAACCAGCTTCACGCCTGTATAAGGTTCATCCCTGTCGCATTAATATTCATGGAGATCGCCCACCCTTCTGATAGTGGTCTTTTGTCTATCCTAATCCTGAACTCGATGGCAGATTCCTCCCATCCTCCGTCTCCGCTACACCTCCGGCGATCGAAATCTCAACACCACGAGAAATCATGGTCACTTCCATCCACCCCCCTCTCTACAGACACGCCACATCGCCTCTGTCTGGGTGAAGCCATCTCTCCTGCCTCTTCCTTTCCCTTCTGATGGTCAGGCCTGGCGAGCTTGTTCCTAGGGGTTGGTTGAGCTCGCCTTCACCCCCTCTTCTCCGGGCTCGCTTAGGCAGCCCTCCATGGTCGGCTTTTAGTCTCGGTCGATCGGTAAAGTAGCTGTCCCCGGTGGCACTGCTCTCTGGTATTGCACTATCTCCTTTGTGCTCTGCTGGTACGGTCGGACTTTTCGAAACATTGTGACACCATTTCCGTCAGCCTTCCTCGTACTTCTCGCGTCGGTTAGCCCTGCGCCCTCCCCCTTCCCGACGTCTGGATCAGCTTGCACCCTACTGCTCGCAGCTCTACGCCCACCCTCATACCTCTGCCCCCTTCTGATCTCCTCTGACTCGGGGCGCATGTTTAAACCTTCTTTCCGGGTCCTCTTTCCCGAAATAGCCGACCAGATCTTCCTCCGACTGCCACGAGCCTTCCTCCTTTAGGCGGCATCCTCTCGAACTCGATCGCTCTTCCTGAGCCTCGGCTGGCGGGGCTATATGCCCCCGGGAGTTACCTCCCCTTGTTGTGTCCCCGAGACCCATCATTCAGGAGTCCCTATGCCTTCGGGAGCTGGGCCAAGTTGGGTTTTACTACGGTTTTGCTTATAGGTTGTTTGATTTGGGGGAGTGGGTTTGCTTTTCTTTGTTGGTTGTGTCTACTGTCGGTTGGGGATGTTTTTCTTTTAGGCTACGCTTTCACGGGGGTTATTGGTTCGTGGCTCTTAGGCCCGCTTTCTCATCTCCTTGTAGTTTCTACCCATAGTACTGGGCGGTGTTTTTTCTGTCGGGCAGGGTCAGAGGGTTTTAGCTTGGGGATGGTGGGATGGACTGGAGTTGGAGGTTTTGGACTACGTGGCCCACGCTTGGCAGAAAGTCCGTTGTACCTAGGACCGTGGGATGAGCACAGGTGTGCGTTTGCCCCGATAGAAACAATTAATAATCGAGATTAAAAAAGAAAAAAAGAAAAAAAGAAGAAGATGGCAGATTCCTCTACAACCGGTGCATCGATTTTGAATCTGTCACCTGGACGTCGTTGGGCTTGGCTCTAGCTACACGCCGGTATAGGGAACGTCTCTGGCGCATCAATACTCATGAAGTCGGTATCTACTCTGGGGGGGGGGTCCTGGGAAGGCAGAGAGGGGATACTGTAATCCGAGGACTCAATGGCGGATTCCTCTACTACGAGACATCCGATCCTAGGTCTAACACCAGGAGGCGGCTAGGCACGACGCCAGCTTTACGCCGGTATAAGGTACGTCTCTGTCGCATCAATACTCATGAGATTGCTATCTACTCTAGGGGGGGGTCCTGAGAAGGCTGAGAGGGGATGCTGGCGATCCCGGGACTCAATGGCAGATTCTTTCACAACCACTTCACCGATTTGGATTCTGTCACTTGCACGTCACTGGGCTCGAGACCAGCTACATGCTGGTATAGGGTACGTCTCTGGTGCATCAGTATTCATGGACGTCGCGCACCGTTTTGAGAGTGGCCTTGAAGAATCCTGATACACTGGCGATCCAGAGCTCGATGGTGGATTCCTCCACAACGGCTTAACCGGTTTTAGTTCTGTCACCTAGGCGTCATTGGGCTCGACGCCAGCTACACGCCGGTATGAGGTATGTCTCTGGCGCATCAGTATTCATGGAGTTCGCTACCCTTCTGAGAGTGGTCTTTTGGCTCTAACAATCCTGTACTCGATGCATAATTCCTCCACAGCCGCTCAACCGATTTTGATTCCGTCACTTGCACGTCATTGGGCTCAACGCCAGCTACACGCCAGTATAAGGAAGGTTCTGAGGTGCCAATCTTCCATGGAGCTATAGGGTCCCGGGGGGGGCAAGAGGGGGGGGGGAGGCGGGGCGAAGGGGGGGGTTCAATAAGCTGTATATTAGAAGAATAGAAGACTATTAGTAGTAAATTTAATACTTTTTCATGATGTGAAATATATTGTGACCCGGGTGACCAAGGTCAGAAAAAGGTAAAGGGGGGACCCTTTGCTTATCTCCAGAAGAGTAGGTAGTACGTCCGGAGTCTAAGGTGTACGCCCGGGATGTCCTGAGATTTAGGTATGCGCCTGGTGCGTCCTGGGAATTGGGTGTGTACCCGGTGCGTCCTGAGATTTCGTGCTGCATCTGATGAGTCCTGAGATTAGGCGCTGTGTTAGGTTCTGTCCTGATTCGCGATTGACGTTTGGGGGGTCAGGTGCATCCGATGCACCTGACGCTCAGAACGCAAGCTAATGTTTTTGCTGATGTAGTTAGGGCTCTTCACGCAACCATCCAAGCAATACAACACTCAGATAGTGGGGCACAGGCCAAGCCCATTGATAGTGACCTTCCATAGGTGCAATATATCCGATACCTTTACTCTCCTTATCTCTCTACCACTCTACTCGTATGCGAGTACTCTATGCCTATAATAATAGGACTTCCCACGATAATGGCACTTACCACCAACGAAGGATGATAGTCTACAACGATACACCAAGTAAGCTATGTAGATTATATCGATTGTCTATGATAGTCAAGATAGTCTTTGCCCATTACGAATATCTTACGAAAGACCAGTTTGTTACAACAGTAGACTATAAGGCACAGCCTTTACCCTTATCTATCATGTGCACCTTAGATAGTTGAAGCTGATGAGTAGAATTCCTCTCTAAATTACTTTACAACAATAGTGAAATAAAATTTCTAAAACATAACCAACCACCTTGAAGAATCACAGAATAACTTGAATCACATTATTGAAGTATATTATAAAGTATTTGAACTTTTCTTGCATTCAATAAGTACATATTGTTTGATCTATTTATACTATTGATATTTAGCTCTATATTTCTTTAGTGTCATAATACCTTCCCTGGTAGCTGCAAACGCATACCAAAGAACTTCATATATCAAATACGAGACATAGAAGCACTAACTATTTATTAAACTAGGATCAACAGCGACAACTGTATGATCACAATGGAATTTCATGGCGGAATGGAACGATAAATACCAAGGAACTCAGACCTAAACAATCGCAAACAGGAGAGGGAAAACCTCTTCACTAACAATAACAACAGTCTCTTGCTTCCACCACACTCAACAACAACCATCTAACTAAGGACAAAAGGATAAGTATATATCATCCTTCCCTATCTGGAAAGGGTGTGCCCCTGTCTTCTCCTTGTTCACCTTTTCCGAAATCTTATGCCAACAAAATGCAGATACAAACATCATTGTACATACATTCTCATACCCATTTTCCGGGTGTCCAACCTTTTCACATCCACCTACCTTCTTTTCTGGCTTTTCTTACAGCCTTTCCATCTCCTGTCATATCGGAAGATTCCTACTTAGGAAATGCTTTCCCGACAGTCCAAACACCCGCCGAACCCGAACCTGAAGGCTCATGCCCGAAGGCCAAGCTCGTTCTCGGAAGCTATCTACAGACAAAGGAACTATCCTGAGAGTATTGCGAGCAGCACCATTTTCAACACTATTTCCTTAAACAATTATTTTTGTGGTTGGTTTCAACTTTCTTGACTATAATTGTAAGCAAAATGCTTTTTAAACTAGTTTTGAATAAATTGAGTATACAAGAGAAAATGGTTTTTATTATTAAATATAACCTCCAGATTCTCATTCTTTATATTTAAAAGTACTTTCTAACAAATTTTCAATATGGTATCACCACTATTGATATAGATCATAAATTTTGTATTTGATTTTCAAGTGGTTGCCATTGTGAGCTGCATTTGAGTACCAAGCCCTTAATGGGTAAATTATGTTAAACCACTGTGAATCAAAGTATACTTTTGGCCAACAAATCCACAATGGAGGACTTCTCTTAGGAATCTGAAAGAGATTTAGAAGTGGTCTAGGCATATTTTCACGCTAAAATCTAGAAAGTCGACTTCTAGATTCTAAATTTGTGAAAATCTGAACCACTCCCCCCTTTGCGGTTGAGACTTACAAGGCTCTGGACTCCAGAAACTTGTCTCCGATTGGTCAACCCGCCCTTGGGCGACAATTCTCAATGAATTAAGACCCAGTTCTCAATGAACAAAATTACGAACTAACATACTACTACAGTACACAATTCTATGAAAAGTATTTCCTACTTGTATCTATGAGGTTTTCTATGCGTTGTTTCATTTTTCCAAAATTATTATAATCTAGAAATTGGGAAAATTGGTTTCTTCCATGGGTAAAACCTGTTATCCAGATTCTTGTTCCGGGACCCCAGATATTCCCAGATTCCTACAGGAAGTCCTCCAGTAAGAGTAAAACGAGTTTACAGAAGTAGCCAAATCATAGAAGTTGAATTTGTCTGCCATTAGCAGTTGGCTCGGCTTGCTATCTTCCTACACAGAGGGGTTGTGTTGTACTCAAGCAGGGTCAGGGTTAACCAAGTCCTAGGCCCCGTCTTTTACAATAACTATGACCTTATACATCCGTCAAGATCGGGCAGTGCTCACATCAATCCGGACTTGCTCCACCCTCTGTGATCTCCCCGCTATCGACGCTGCCTCTGATACAATAAATGGATATCTTTTTTCAATCATTTGCCCTAGTTCTCAATAATCAGTGCAGGGAGCCGAGTGCCCACTGGTATCCTACTATCTCAGACGGCAAAAATTCAAAGAACCTATCCGGCTCTGTAGATGATTTAAGGCAATAGGTCCTATTTTGCTATGAAGATATCTTGAACTCACAGAAATTTCTATTAGACAGCTCTGTATCGAGATTGTCGGGATCGGAGATATAGGGGGGTAAGGGCACTCCTTATAGACTATCCTATTGTTCGTTCCCGAATTTCATACACTTGTACTGCTGCACTAATACAGGATTAGCATCAAGAAAGATAATGATTGAAAATCTACTAAGATAAATCATAAACATGGTGAGTAGTAGGTACTCATTTAGAACTATTCTGAACACTACAGGACTTGTGAAGCCAAGGTTGTTAACATCATAATTACCTAAATAGGTTATGAAGAGTATCCAGGTACCCTCATGTTCATTAGATGATACTTGTACTTACATCATAAGTTAGGTTTCACTTCTACCATCGACATAAATTGTCCAATGAATAACCTTTTGTGAAACTGGCCCGACCTTTTATATGATAATTATAGACGGAAAAGGTCCATAGGTTTCGAAGTTGATATAGCCTCAGGTAAACTATTCCCAGTCACAATTTCTCGCATTTTACAGGTCTGAAAGAGAACATTCAGGACACTTGGGGGTCACTTAGCACCTTCCTCTGTGTACAGGAACCAACCTTTTCAGGTCAACACAACACAGTAGGAATGAATAAGTATGAGTGGACTGAGGTAATAGGAATATTTAAGGTAAATAAAAAAACATTTATCCAGCTGGGTTGAAATTAATAATAAAAGTTCTGGATATAAAAACATATTCCATAGATAGACTTGTATTACTAGATAGACTCTGTGTCGAGAATTTCGTGAACCCGAGCAACATTATGGGGCTTGTTACTATTACGTTGTGGACTGCCAAGGGCCCAACTGGAACAACAGAGATAGTAATTAGTATCCAACAGATCATTGAAATGGTGTATTTCGTACCACAGACAGCAGATGTAAATAACAAACCATGGTTTGAAAATAATAGGTTTGATTTAGAAACCTCTAATAGAATATATTGAACAGAATACAGTACAAAAGTAAATTCTTTGTGTGATCAGGAAAAAAGAAAGAGGTGGAAAAGTGATATCAAAACCAGGCAGAGTAAACAGGTCAAGGTAATATGAGAAATTCACAATCATGAAGCAAATTTTGAGAAGTTTGAAATGGACAATAGGAAGGCTAAAATATATACAGCCCCTACGCAAAAGTGTTCGTGATACAGCTTAGTCTGCACCTTGTGTGAGGACGGTCGCAACTGTCCGCTCCTAAACAATAGTTAGAAAAAAGACCTCAACAGAGATAAAGATTACTCAAATATGCGGGAGGGCCAATTGAAGAAACTACTATGGAGCCTGGAAATATAGAATTTAAAATAAACAATTAAAAAAATTACAAAATTACAAGAATTTCCAGTTGAAATGTTAGGCATACCGGAAGACTTAGCCTTCCCTGAGTGAATAAAGACCTATAGTTACCCTACATTAGGATTCTGAGTTCAAAAAGACCAGCCAACACCCCCATCCCGCACCAGTGTTGGGACGGCGCTACACCAGCAGACGCCACCGTAGTTGCGTCCCCTCACCAAAGACATGGTCATTGGAGCCCTCCTCGTAACCCGGTATACGTCACGGCCGTGTGTCCGGCCGGATCCCATTCGCAGGGTATATGAGGGAAGACCCTTGGCGAGCTTATCCAACTGGTTTGAGCCAAATCGGTCAACGTCGCATAAAGCTGCTGAGCACTAAAGACAAGAGTCACGAAACCGGTCACTAGGTAACGGGACGTTTTCACGGACAATGGTCAGGCAACACATTCTATACTACACGGTCTCGCGATGAAAGTCGCAGAAGTGAATGGTGTTGTCGGATGAGGATGTGTGAGAAATCAGGCATACCCGAACTCACACACGTCAATAGTATCCATAGGATGCTGACGGAACCCTACGATAACAATATCACTATGGAGGGATAATGGCTATTGGTGTGATTATCGTAACAAGTCTATCTTATGCCTTGCAGATGTCGGTTGCAGAATATGTCTGCAATGCTGAGAGGTTCGATAACAAAGCTGGCCCCTTTTTTGGTTCGATCATGGAGACCATGCTACATATGCAGTGCTAAGCAAGACTCCATGCCGACGAAGATGGAGCGTAACCAATGAACTGATGTGTGGGAGCACCCTCAGGAAAACTCATGATGTTGTGGTTCGGCATTCGAAGTGAGATAACAGAATTGTCAGGGTCAGATGGTGTTCGCACTTCTTAGAACAAGCTGGAGTTTGTTAGCAAGTACTTAGTTTATATGAGAACTAGATGTAGCCTGCGACCAGCCAGACGCGGCATATTAATATCGAGGTGCCTCCCAAGCTATTTGAACATTAGCAAGCAACGGAGAAGAGATCTTATCAATATAAGTTTTTACACTAGAAAAATCTTTATTACTTTACCTACCTCTATTTTGAAACATTGAGCCTTCCTAGACAATCTCCGTCTACGATTAAGATTATCGGCCTGAGTTATCTTACAAGACTTTGAGATAGGCTCCCACCTAATAGTATATTGAGAGTTCTTCTTGTTACCAAGGCTCACTATATGACAACTCTCCTCGGCGAAATAAGTGAAGCGATCATTTTCGAACTCTTATCTCTCGCCGATTCTATCTTTGAACATTGATTCTACTTGTTCAAAGAACCTTTAAAGGATTCACCTCATATTCTCCATATTCTTTACCTTTTCCTGCAAGGCAACACTGTTGCCATTGCCCCTACAGCTTCTTAGAGGATCGAGACCTACCTTCAGCAAGAACAAGATCTGCTCCAAGAACCAGACGAGGAGTGGAACACTCCCTATCCTATGAGGAATATAAAAACCTCCGAGTTTCTAGACGATTTCTGGAACACCCCATATCCTACGTCCGGAAAGGACAAAGAGATCCCGCTTATCTGACTTAACCCCAAGTCAATTCGACAAGCATCACCGGATACCCTCCAAACCAGTGCGATAAAGCACAAAGAAATTCCCGGTGTATTGGCGACCTGACACACCACGATCACAAATCATGACAGAAGAAACCCACGATTCTGAAATGACCGGTTCGGATGAGACTATCATCCATACCAGCAGCCAAACTCCAGCCCTGCTGGATACCACTACAATTGGAAATGTAGCGCTTGGACGACCAATGCGAGGACGTTCTAAGACACCTACTCTTAGCTATGTCTCAAGGGAAGAGTTAAACCAATTGGCGGGCCACCTTGGAGGAGTTCTCGGAAGATTTATTCAATGAATGGCTAGAGAACAGAAATCCATGTACCTAGATATCGGACAACTATCTAGCGAAGGCCAACAACTGGCAAGAGCGTTAGGAAAACTCCAGCGCTGGTTGGAACAAGGTGAGTCCATACTTGTCAAGAAATTAAACATGTTCACAAGGACCATCGACATGTTGGACCAAGAGTCCAAAACTATTCAGGCAGAAATCGTGGCAAAAGTCCAAGTAGAATTCCAAGCCCAACAAGCTCGGCAAGCAGAACAGGCGGAACATAGCCAGCAACAGGACGAGCAGCTTCGGGACCGTATCCTCAAAGTAGAGGAAGCCCGAGCAAACGATAATGCCAATTATGTGTCGGTTCTAAATTGATATAAGGAGGAAAACCAGGAGGCCCTGAGAGATCAACAGGGACGTCATGAAGCGGTAATGGCGAAGCTTCATGATATCCTGATCGATCTAAAGGCCCAGGTAGGAGCCATATCGGCTCAAAGGTCAGTAGCCCCAACTGTAACTACTGAAAATAGGGAACGGCGAGTACGGAATACCGAAGGAGCTTCAAAGAAACCCTCAAATCCAACTCCAGAACAAGGAGGAAACGGAGGAGGCCAAATACAACCAACAACTATGCATGGGGCAGGAGACCACGACCAAGACAATGGTGATGACGAAGGCGACGACGGGCAGGATCTGAAAGGAGGCCCGAGTGGCAAAGAAAAGGGGAAAGGTACAGAGGGACAAGATCCCGTGGAAGAAGACGAAGAGGAGGACGTTGTAGAAGTCATGGCAAAAGCAATCGCTCAAGAACGACTACTACATACCAAAAGACCCTCTGACCCTCCGTGGGTATTCAAGAATAAGTCCCATCAGGATATTCGAATATGGTTAATGGCAGTTCAAGACTATTTTGAACGGAACAGCCACCTATGGACCATGGAACCAGATCGAATCAAATATGCCATGGGACCAATGGAAGGAGAAGAGGTAGCTCCTTTCACAGATACCTATCGGAAAAAGATGTCGGGTGCATTGGGATATACAAAGGAGATCGGTTACGAAAGATGGTTTATGTTTGAACAAAAAGTAACCGAAGACTTTGCGCCCACCCATGAGGCAGAGAGAACCCACAAGTTGATGAAACTTGAAAGATATCATGGGGACATATGACAATTCCTTTTGCGAATGGAGAACCATAATATCAAAGTTGGGCTCCAAGGGGTAGCATGGAGAGACATGCTTAAAGCTCAGATGCCGGAAGCCGGACTATTAAGACTATCGTTCGAAACCTATCCCAATGTCACACATCGTGACTAAGCAAAGCAGATTTCACATGACTAATAGTTATTAGTCATAAGGTATGTTTATGTTTCACGCTATGCAGTCAGTTGACTCATAGTTCTCAAATGACTCGCACTTGCGTGTCATCGTTATGTTATGATTGGTTGATGTTTCTATGACTCACGATTGTGAGTCATAATGATGTAATGACTTTCGCGCGTGACTCACATTATGAGTCACGAGTTTCACGC
>Ga0307509_10011608_pt1 | contig 10647 bp, 12 predicted proteins | sample 10_EM_MG_FD_202245 | JGI IMG/M metagenome (GOLD analysis project Ga0307509, IMG submission 202245) | Populus trichocarpa ectomycorrhiza microbial communities from riparian zone in the Pacific Northwest, United States - 10_EM | ecosystem: Host-associated > Plants > Roots > Unclassified | place...
GTATGACACGCCTTCACTATAACGGCGAGGGCCAGGGGCTTAGTGGGGTTCTTGTCCATTCCAATTCCATGTAATTAATCTACACTACTACATAGTGCATAGTGGTTGACCCTCCCTAATCCATTTGTGCGCGTTTCGGCATCCCCAGGCAGGCCATTTCGTCTGTGACATGCCAAACACTAAAAAAAAAAGGGTACATACTATTTGTTTGTGGGTGGCCTTGCTGTGGGGCGGAGAAGCCATGGGGCTGTTGTGGGGCGAGCATGGCGACCAATGAGGCACCAGCCATTGGGCCTCTCGTCATCGCTCACGCTCATGTTCACTGGCGCTGTTAAGGGCAGCGCGAGCGAGCACGACAGTGTTGGAGGTAACGCGGGTGGGGACGCGGTACTGAGCATGAACCCGCCTGTTTGCATCGTCGTGTTTTCGTGCTTCGGGCCAAGTCAGAAACGAAGGGTCTGGGGGCGCACGGGAGGGTGGGGCGTGCAGAGAGCTGGGGTGAGCACGCAGAAGGGGAAAGGCGGTACTCACCTATTCAACCCATAATGTCACATGTGCTGCCGACTTTCCCACCCACAGGGGTCGAAAAGGTAGGGGTGCAAATGGCGGTGTTCATCGAGACCTTGCGACTGCGCAGCTGCTTCGGCTTCTGGCAGGTTTCGATGGGGGCGCGGGGGTGGCGTTCGGGAGGGGGCGCCAGGGTGGTGGTGGGTCAGCAATAGAGAAAGAAAGACAGAAACAACGCACCCAAAATGACTCGCATGCCGACCACAGGCTGCGCACACAGAAACCGTGGGAGGTGTTGGCCCTGGTCCATGCGAGGTGTGTGCCGTGGGTGCAGGTACACAGTGAAGCCGCAAGGGCGGGAGTCCATGTGCACGTGCATGTGTTGCTGCTGCTGTGTGGCCATCGGTTTTGTGCTGCAAGTCTTCAGGACTGAGAGTGCTGGCAGTGGTGGGAGGGGCAAGTTGGGGAGGGGTGAATATGAGCGAGAGGGAGATCGAAAAAAAAAAGGACTCACATATTCGAACCCCATAAAAAGCATGACCTCCTTGCGATGCCTGTGGGTGACGATGGCGTATGTGCTTTGGGTTCTGGGTGTAAGGGTGCGCAGGGGTAGGCAGAGCACACAAAAAGGGAAAAAAAAAAGTAGTCACCTATTTGAATCCGCACAAAAACGCGACCTGCTTGCCGTGTTGTGGTGCGCTGCTGATGCGTGTGCAGGCGGTTTGCAGGCAGCGGGTTGTGAGATCATATGACGGCTATGTTTTGACTTGTGAGGGAGATATGAGAGGACGTTCGCAAGTGAGGGGCAAAAGCCACTCACCTCCTGTTAATGGTCGTCGTGGTTTCGGTTTTGGGCTGGAGGAGTGGGGACAGTGGTGAGGACAGTGTAGGAGAGGGACAGGGGCACTCATGCTGGAGACGGAGACGGTGAAGCTGGCTCTAGCTCGTCGCTATTCCCAAGATTTCCCAATTTGGAGGGGGTCAATTTTTATCATAACGTGGTTGGGGGCTGGACTAACTATCTAACCCCCTATCCCGGAATCCCGGTCTGGGACCCCCTTGGCGGTAACTACTGAGTATAAAACGATTGTCTGAGAGCACAAAAGGGGTACTCGACGGAAGCAAAATGAGGGTAGGGTAACTAAACTAGTCTGTGCAAGCTGTCTACGGCTCGCGCTAGCACCATGTGCACTGTGCTCTATGTACTTTGTGTGAGATCTCGGGGGGCCGATCATCATATTCGCGACACAGACAGCATGACTTTGAGGATTCTGATGTTGATTATTAAACACACCCTCATCCCCTGCATGCTTGGTGCCGACGTGTTCTACCAGGTCAGAACACATGATCATTGAGGCATAAGATGTACTTTCATGTTGTTCCGGCTAATCTCGGAACTCGAAGAATTCTACCGTATATTTTTAAAGCGTGATACCGCAATGTGAAAACTGACCAATCTGGGGCGTTTGGCTACATAATTGAGCAAAGTGAACCTCTCCAACTCATATTCGTTGATGCGATTGTTAGCGCGAGCAGATAAAAACGGCAAATAAACAAAAAAAAAAAGTTCCGCACTTTTTTTTTGAATCGATTATTTAATGTGCGCCTTGAGGTACACAGAACCCCACGTAGCACTTCGACGACATATACATGCGATCTGTCACATTGAATAAACCTGGGTCTTTAACTCTGCCTTTTCTCTCCCACAGCCAAGGGCCATCATCGCGTAACATCGATTGCAGTAGAACCGATGAGCACGATAGTAGCGCACTGGGAGCTCGAACTCATATCGATCAAGTCTACTGTAGGAGATTGAGTACAACACGCTTCTGAACGGGAAGGAGACATGAATTGTGCATTGATAGCGTCAAGGCAATTGACCGTGTGAGTTTATAAGTAGCAGGCTTTGAGTTCAAATGTGATCGCAGGAGGAAGGTCTGAGCGAGAGAGGGAGCCAGGTCCGGAGGAGGCAAGTAGTCTTCTCAGTAGCTGAGGTGTCACTTGGGTCATCAACTATTCTATGGGGGAGATTTCGGTGGGACATGAGAACGTGGAGAGCCCATGAACTTGAAGGGGCGATGATGATGTGGAGACGTGGCATCATGGCAGCAAGTCGTATGGGTATGGGTCGTGGGCGTAGGATGTTTTCCGTCAAATTATACGGCGTGTACCGGGTCAAATGGGAACTAGAATGAACGTACGAGGCTCTTGCGACACATATCCCCACACGCAACACGCAGCTCCCAATGCCACAGAGTTCCTCCTCAACTTCACGTTCACATACACTTCAAGTTTCAATTGGATCAGAGTCCTTCCTCGCAATATTTGTATCGTCGCTGTCGGTGTCTCTGGACGAGAAAGCTGTTGGCCGATGAGGAATAGCAGCCGATGTTGTACGAGGGACGTAGTCCGCGGCGAGTTCGGCGTTGACTGGTTGGTGAAATCAGTGGAGGTAGAATATGCGGGATGACGGTGGAAATACTATGGGCGAGCAGGAGGTGAGAGGAGCACTAGCGTCATTCGAATAGGGCGTTGTGTCGGTGGCCATGGTGATGGTGAAGGTGGCTGCGGGCTGCGGGCTGCGGATGAATTTTAGCGCTTGTCCCGACTCGATGGTCCCCCATCCTCGACTTCATTTGCTGTAGTCACTCCCTAAACATGTCTCATATATTGCCTCCCATACATCGCCTCAGTCTCTCAGAAAGAATCCGCGAGGGCGTACCGAGTTGTGCTTCCCAACGTCAGAGGTATGCTCCCTTCCATGTTTATCGCTCATAGTAAACGACCATAATCCACTGCAAACAGTCGCAATGTTACACCTATCGACATCCTCGATGATGATTTGCTTATCAACATATTTCGCCTATATCGCCCGGACCTCTTGGACGAAGACGAAACAAACGATATTCGCATCCTAAGGGGGGGAGAATGGCGCCGCGAACGCTGGTGGTACAAGCTTGTGCACGTCTGTCGAAGATGGCGATCTCTCATCCTTCATTCTGCACCCTACCTTGGTCTTTCCCTCCTTTGTACACACCGAACGCCGGTGGCGGACATGCTGGCACATTCTCCTCCTCTTCCGCTCGTCATCGATCACGTCGGCGATGGTTGGAATATCACTCCAGAGGATGAAGAGGGTATCAAGCTCGCCCTCCGACACCACGATCGCGTGCGTCGCATCCGCCTCGCGATGTTCGTCCAGTATCTGCCAATGTTGATCAACTACATCGACAAGGAATTCCCGATCCTGGAACACCTATACATCGATCCACTGTCCTACAACGATAAGGGTGTTGTACTTCCCGAGACGTTTCGAGCGCCAAATCTGCGCCATCTCGTCCTGGTGAATTTTGCCCTTCCAGTGGGGTCTTCGTTACTCGCAACCGCGGCGGGTCTCGTCACGTTCTCCCTCAGCTTTATCCCTCCATCTGTCACCTGGTACCAGACCGACCTTCTCCATAAGGTTTCATCCATGCCCCATCTACAGATACTTGGGATCTCGTTCTACTCTGATGTGCCTAATCATGTCTGGAGGCGGGTCATGAATATGCAGAACGTGACGCATGTCGTGCTTCCTAACCTTCGCTGGCTTGGGTTTCAAGGTGGCAGTGCTTACTTGGACGCCCTTCTTCCTCATATGACGACACCCCGTCTGGAGAAGCTCCAAATCTACTTTTTCAATGAAGTCTTCGTGTCTGTCAAGAACATCCAACAATTTATTAGCAGCGCGGAGATCCTCAGGTTTACCAGTGTCAGCTTGAGGCATGGTCGGATGGGATTTGCCTTGCAGGCATATCCCCGTAAGGGGTCCAGAACGTATGCCTTGTCCATGGTAATAATTGGCCATGGAGGCGAAGACTGGCCATTATCTTCCACTGCGCAGATGCTCGACGTCCTCGGCCCAGTATTTTCTGAGGTGATGCACCTCTCTGTTGGCATTTGTGACAAGAATCATATGTTATGGTCGGGATTGCCCAGGTTTAATCAAGTTGATCGCGCGCAATGGCGTGATATTCTGAGATCGATCAACAACGTGAAGAAGCTTTACGTGGAAGATGGCCTCATCAAGGAGATAGCTTATGCTCTCAAAGTTCGCGATGGAGAACCGACGATGGAGGTGCTACCCGATCTCAAGGAGCTCATATGTGGTGCAAGATTCGACGCTGACCATTTGTTCGATACGTTCGCGGCATTCATCGAGGCACGGCAGCATGCAGGCCACCCCGTGGCCCTAATCAGTAGTTCAACACACCTCTTCAAGCAGCCGTCGTCGGATATGATGTACAGCAGCGAATTCCAGACGCCGGGCTTGGTGACTGTCGTCACAGTACGGCCCAAAAGCAATTTGCGCATGACTCGTTCTATTACCCGGATTCTTACAGCACCCACATTCCTGCCGTCTTCTATCCACGACATCGTTACAGCCATCTCTAATTGCTGGGGAAGTCACGACGCCAGCCAGACCCAGAGAGACCCCACATAGATCGCATCTCATGGACATATACCATCTTCCCACTTTCCTATGTCTCTTACATTCCGTCTGGTTTGGTACCACTTTGGATTCTCGGTCGCTGACTTTGGCTATACCTATAACAAGAACATACAGTATGGAAACACCTATACCGCCTTGTTTATGCCACTAGTATCCTATTTCTTTTTATCTCGGCCAAGTGATACCTACGCTGATGGATGTAACTATACCATTGATTGTACAGCAGGTCGATCATGATGATTTACGGGACTTCAGAGGACCAGGGAGGACCCACAGACTGCCGTGGATTGTTGACAAACAAAATCAATCGTCAAACTAAGAATTGCGCTGTGGTGAATGAGGCCATTAATGAGGCCATTAATGAGGCCATTAATGAGGCCTTAATGAGGTCCCACTGACAGCGCTGTTGACTTGGTCACGTGGTTGCATGTTTGGCCTCGACGGCTTTTGTCCCGGGCCACTGGCACACTTCCGCACACAAACCACTCACAGACCCCGTCCCCTTCCTCTCAGTCGACCAGAACTCAATAGTTGATCACAGGGTTCAACTAACGCCGTGGTGTCCTTTCTCCGTCTCCGCTTTTTGTAATCTCTGACCGCAGCTCGTGCAGTTCCGAGTCCGCTTCCAATCCCTCCTCGTCATTCTGCTGCTTATTTGCAGTTCCACGTATATCTGCGCTGTGGCGCCACGGATTATTGATAGTAACGAACAAGGGTGCGTGCATACAGTCCATTGTCGCGGCCCATACGTTCGCTCGTACTCCACGCCCCTTGTACTATGCACATCCATCCTCCACCCATCACCCTAATGCCAACTGACTCCTTGTAGCTTCTTTGGCATATTTTTCATTTCCACGTGAATAGCTGCGTCCCTTCCCCACTCTCATCTGTATTTGGCTTGGTGCGCCTGACCAAAAGCGCCTTGTGCGAACTACAGGAGAACGGCTATTGCCTTACGTGGCATCGGCATGTGTCGCAATGGCCGTACGGATGTTCCTTTCGTGAAGAATTCACATTGTACTCCCTTCTCCCCGTTCCCCCCTTCTTTGCTGACAACATATACTGCTTCCGTCCCTCGTGACACACCACCATTCGTATCGCCACGCACGAAGTTATCAACTGCCCACCCTGTCTGTCATCAGCCACTCTATGATCCTCAGTATATCACGAGCCTCATCGCATGTTGGTACCTTTTACTGACTTCTCTTCGAGAACATATCAACTAGCATCGTCATACTGTTGTACGTGGTATCCTGCACTGAGTACCGCTCTGCCGTTCATCATCTTCTGCAGAGGGCAATTAATCGACCAGAGGCGCATTAAGTTGCCATTCCCATTCACATACGCTGAGGGCCTAGCACCACGGCCCTTTTTTGCCCGTCCTTTCCCACACCGACCTATCAGATGCTTCGAACAACGTGACCTGAGACAAGAGACCGACAGCACGACTCGATGAGAATTCCGACGTTGATTATTAGACGTACCCTCATCCCCTACATACTTGGTGCCGACGTGTTCCACCAGGTCAGACCCCATGATCGTTGGGGCGTGGTATGTACTTTAATGTTGTTCCGGCTAATCTCAGAACCCAGAGCATTTTACCATATCTTTTTAAAGCATGCTGCAATTTGAACACTGACCAATGTTTCGCTACGTATTGAGCACAATGAAGCTCTCCAACTCATATTGATTGATGCGACTGTTCCGCCCGAGCAGATCAAAGCGTCAAAATAAAATAAAGTTCCCGCACTCATATTGATCGAGTCTACTGTAAAAGACTGAGTACAACATGCTTCCTGAACGGGAAGGGGACATGAATCGTGCATCAATAGCGTCACTTTTTTTTTTTTCAATTGTTCATGTGAGTCTACGAGTAGCAGGCTTCGAGCTCAAATGCCACCGCAGCGGGAAGGCCTGAGTGAGAGAGGAAGCCCGGGGCCGGAAGAGGCGAGCTGTCTTCTCAGCAGCTGAGGGGTGACTTGGGTCATCAACTGCTCTATGGGGTATATTTCGGTGGGACATGAGAACGTGGCGTCGTGGCCGCGAGTCGTGAGGGTCGTGGGCGTAGGACGTTTTCCGTAAGATTTACACCGTGTTCTCTGCTAAAAGGTCGAAAGGAAATCATAATGAACGTACGGGCTCTTGCGGCACATATCATCCCCACACTCAGCTGCCATTACTCCAGAGCTCCTGAACTTCACGTTCAACCGCATCGGAGCGCATCCTCGCCATGATCATGTCGCCGTTGTAGGCTGTCTCGGGACGACCTGCATGTGGCCAAACGCTGTCGGTCGAGGTGGAATAGGAGCCGATATTGTATGGGTGAGATAGTAGCACGCGGCGAGAACAGGCGGAGATTGGTTGGTAAAGTGAATTTGAGGGGCGGTAGCTCCGGTGGGGAGGAAAATGAGGTTGAAAATACTACATGCTGGAGCAGAAGGAGAAAGAGCATTAATATTGTGAGCGTCGTTCGAATTGGGTGAATGCCGGATGGCCGCGCACACCGGATGGGCTCACCCGGCCTTTAGCGCTTTTCAAGTTAGCGCTTGGCCTGCCACCGCCGGATCACGGGCCTCAACGCCAATAAGTCTTCAAGCTTCAAGCTTCAAGCTCAAGCTTCTATACTACTACTGTAGTCACTCCCTAAACATGACTCATATTGTGCCTCCAACCTATGGTCTTAATCTCTCCGAAAGCATCCGCGAAGGCGTACCGATTTGTGCTTCTCAAAGTCCGAGTCAGAGCCTGAGGTACGCTCCCATCTATGTTCATAACCCATAAACGACCATACACCACTGCCCACAGTCGCACTATCGATATCCTCGACGATGATTCGCTGGTCAATGTATTCCGTTTATATCGCCCTGATCTTTTGGATGAAGATGAAATCGATGACATACGCATCCTAGAAGGAGGAGAATGGCACCGCGAACGCTGGTGGTACGAGCTTGTGCATGTCTGCCGAAGATGGCGATATCTCATCCTTGAATCTGCATCCCACCTCGGTCTCTCCCTCCTTTGTACACACCGCACGCCAGTGGCCGACATGCTGGCACATTCCCCTCCTCTTTCGCTCGTCATCGATCACGTCCACAAGAATCGGAATCTCACTCCAGAGGATGAAGAAGGTATCAAACTTGCCCTCCGACACCACGACCGCGTGCGTCGCATCCGCCTCGCGATGTCCGTCCCGTATCTGCTAAAGTTGGTCAACTCCATCGATAAGGAATTCCCGATCCTGGAACACCTGTACATCGATCCACTGTCCTACAATGATAATGGTCTTGTCCTTCCCGAGACATTTCAAGCGCCAAATCTGCGCCATCTTGTCCTAGTGAATTTTTCCCTTCCGTTGGAATCTTCACTACTTGCAACCGCAACGGGTCTCATCATGTTGTCCCTCACCTTGATCCCTCCATCTATCCCCTGGCACCCAACCGATCTTCTCCAGCGGGTTTCATCGATGCCCCATCTCCAGACACTTGGAATCTCGTTTTACTCTGCTGTGCCCAATCGTGATGACTGGAGGCGGGTCGTGAATACGCCGAACAAGACGCATGTCGTACTTCCCAACCTTCGCTGGCTTGGGTTCCAAGCAGGCAGTACTTACACGGAAGCCATTCTTCCTTGTATGACGACACCTCGTCTAGAGAAGCTCCAAATCTACTTCTCCAATGAACTCGCCATTTCTGTTACAAATCTCCAGCAATTTATTAGCAGCGCAAAGATCCTCAGGTTTACCAGTGCCGGCTTAAGGTTTTGTCGGATGGGCCTTACCTTGCATGTATATCCCAGTAAGGGCTCCAGAACGTATGCCTTGTCCATGGTAATTGACAGTGGAGGCGATGACTGGCTATTATCTTCCACTGCACAGATCCTCGGCGTCCTTAGACCAATATTCTCTGGGGTGATGCACCTCTTTGTTGGGGTTTGCGACCAGGATCATACGTTATGGTCGGGATTGCCCACGTACAATGAGGCTGACCGCCGCAGACAGTGGCGTGATATTCTCAGATCATTCAACAACGTGAAGACGCTTCGCGTGGAAGATGGCCTCACCAGGGAGATCTCTCGTTCTCTCAATGTTCGCGATGGAGAATCGTTGATGGAGCTACTACCGGATCTCAAAGAGCTCGTATGTAGTGCAAATGTTGATGCTGACGATTTGTTCGATACTTTCGCGGCATTCATCGATGCACGACGGCATGCAGGCCCCGTGACCTTAATCAGTGGTTGAACACATCTCATGAAGCAGCCGTTGTGGGCTATGATATGCAGCAGCGAATTCCAGACGCCAGGCCTGATCACTGTCGTAACAGTGCGGCCCCCAAATGCAATTTGCGCATGACTTGTTCTATTACCTGGATTCCTACAGCACCCACATCCCTGCCGGCTTCCTTCCACAATATCATTACGGCCATCTCTAATCGCTGAGGAAGTGACGACTCCAGACAGACCCAGAGAAACCCCTCATGGATTGCATCTCATGGACTTTCCACTTTCCTACGTCTCTTACATTCCGTCTAGTTTGACCCCACTTTGGATTCTCGGTCGCTGACTCTGGCTACACCTATAACACAAACGTACAGTACGGAAACACCTATTCTGCATCGTTTATGCCACTAGTATCCCTTTTTTAAAAACCTTGGCTAAGTGATACCTACGCTGATGTACATAACTATACGGTTGATTGTCCAGCAGGTCGATGACGATGATTTACGGGAATTCCCAGGACTAGGGAGGACCCGTAGATTGCCATGGACTTGCCAAACAAATCGATCATGCCAGGGTTCCTCCCCAACCTCACGTTCACATGCTTCAAGTTCAACTGCATCGGGACCCTTCGTTGCAATGTTCGTATGGTCGTTGCGGGCTGTTTTTGGACGATCTACATGCTGTCGGTCGAAGTTGAATAGCAGCCAGCGTTCTACGAGTCACATAGCCCGTGGCGAGTACCGGCGGGGACCAGCTGGTGAAATCAGGTGAGGTAGAATATGCGGTAGTGACGGTGGAGGGTAGTGACGGTGGAAATACTATGGGGGAACAGAATGAGAAGGTAGCACTTGGAGATGTCGGAGGTTTAGGTGAAGGCGGACGTTGCCGCGGATGGGCCAGGAACTGCAGGAAGTTTCCAGGAACACCAGCCCACCGGGCCTTTAGCGCTTTAGGTTTAGCGCTTGGCATGACTCGATGATCGCCCATCCTTAAACTTCAACACTGTAGTCACTCCCTCAACATGTCTCACATATTGCCTCCCATCCATTCCCTCAATAGGGTCTTTCAAAGTTGCCATTATTCAGACCATTATTTGTTCCATTAATTTTCCCATTAAGTCGTTTTCAGGGCCATTTTTTGATTAATGGACAAAATAATGAGATAATTAATGGGCAATTAATGGTCAACTTTGAAACCCCCTGTACGATGGACGAATGGTCCACGCGTGAGTTCGGGGAATAGGAAGGCGAGAACGCGGTTAGAACCAAAGCACGTCGATCCGAGATCGTGCGGTGGAGCAAAAGATAAAGCGGACCGCGATTGTTAGTCGCTCTACCGCTGCGGATAACGAAGAGAAGGACGCTGGCAAGAGAGAGAGAGAGAGAGAGAGAGAGAGTGTGTGTGTGTGCTGGCTCCGCGTGAGCCGCTTCAAC
>Ga0307509_10011609_pt1 | contig 10647 bp, 10 predicted proteins | sample 10_EM_MG_FD_202245 | JGI IMG/M metagenome (GOLD analysis project Ga0307509, IMG submission 202245) | Populus trichocarpa ectomycorrhiza microbial communities from riparian zone in the Pacific Northwest, United States - 10_EM | ecosystem: Host-associated > Plants > Roots > Unclassified | place...
TCTCGTTCTTCAATCCTCAACGCGCTGTCGCGACCCACCTTCCTTTCCCCCAGTCGTCATGAAATTACACACTTTGCTCCTAATTTCTGTTCTCCAGCTTTCGGTTATCGCCGCAGAAAAGATCAACCCAAGGCATCTGCATGCGAAACGACAACTTCCAAGCACTTCTGCCCCTCCGCCTTCCTCTCCCCCCGCCACTTCCCCACCGCCGCCTTCATCCACCCCGCCCTCTGCACCGCCGCCTCCTCCTCCTCCCCCAGTAACTCCACCCACGCCCGCCACAACCTCGAACCCAGCCCTTCCCCCTCCGAGCAGTGTCGTCACCTCAGAACCCAGCCCTGGCGTGACGACCCCAATCAACACGATCCCTCCCTTGGCAACCTACACTGGAATCCCCCCGTTGGCCAACATCTCGTTGGGCATGGCCACTAGGCCCGTCCCACCTGTCACCGCTGTCTTTACCCCAGGTGCCACCCCGCCTCTTTCTGGTGCTCCTGTCCTTCCGACAGCACGTATGTCTTTTTCAAGTTCAATTCCGTCTCGCCTAGATGTAACGTGATATTTCTTAGTTGCACTTGGGACTTGGCCTACCCAAGACAGGGTTCCCCCAACCGGTGAGTATTTACAGCGCTGATCCGTTTTTGCGGAGTATATTTACCGTTGCTTCTTTACTACAGATTCGCCCGAAGTTCAGCGCTGGTTGAAAGAGTTGGATGGATTCAATATCCCCGCCTTGTCTCCCACTATTAATGGTTCTTGTCTGCTCGATCCCGGCAATGCCGCCAACGCCGCTAGTCGTGGGTGGTGGACTTGCGGTGGTTACACCCGCGACACTGGTATGTCTTTTCTTGATCCATAAAATATCGAGGAATAATTTTCTATCGTCTGTAGACATCACCGCCTGCCCTGACAAGTACACCTGGGGTGTCAGGTAGGTCGATTCCTCTTGTTTTTGCATAGATTGTTTATCATGGATTTATTTTTTGCTTTTAGCTTTGATGATGGCCCTTCCCCTTACAGTACGTGATCTTCATCATCCACCCTTGTTGCTAATAGCTGACACTGTTTATTTTATCCAGCTCAGTGAGTCCGTCGTAGACAACACTTCACTGGTACTGAACCTTTTCCTAGATACGTCCTTAGCTACCTTGACGAAAAGGACCTGAGCGCAACCTTCTTCGTTGTTGGCTCTCGTGTCATTGAACGTCCTAATATTCTGATTGAAGAGTACATGGCTGGTCATGAAATCAGCGTTCACACCTGGTCGCATAGTGTAAGCGTCTCATAGCATTTTATTTGCACATACTTACGTCAATCTTGCTCCTCAGCCCCTGACAAGTTTAACAACGGAACAAATTGTGGCCGAGTTGGGCTGGACCCGTAAAGCCATCAAGACTGTCCTCGGAGTCACCCCCACCACTATGCGTCCCCCTTATGGCGATATTGGTATGTATCCCTGTGTTTCCCGTTGTGCCATATCTCATTGACGCCCTCGAAAGATGATCGCGTTCGTGCAATTTCTTTGGCCATGGGCATGGTCCCTATCATGTGGACAAACTCTCCCAGTGGTGGCAAGTTTGATACTAACGGTATGTGACTCCTTCACTTCAATGTTTGCAATCATAACTCACGAAATCAGACTGGAGGGTTGCTGGTGGCCTTGTTAACGGAACCGATTCATTTAACACTTTCCAGGCGATCTTGGGTAATGCTACCCTCCTTGACACTGGGTAGGTCTTTGAAACTACCACCCAATGTTACATACATTAATTGTCAATCCCAAAGATTCATTGTTCTACAACACGATTTGTTTGAGATCAGTGTTGACCTCGCCGTTGGATACACTCTGGATGCTGCTCTTACCCATCAACCCAAGTTCAATGTAAGGATCTCTTAAACCACTCATGGCCATAGGTTCTCATTGACATCGAACTTGTTTAGTTGGAGGCCATTGGTGAATGCCAAAAATTCCCGGCGGGAAATCTCTATTTGGAAACCAACAAGAATGAAACCTTCCCTTTCCGCAATTCGTCTTCCGGGGGCGTTGACGTCAGCGGAGATGGTACCGTAGACACAAAATCCGGAGACGGTGGATCGACGACGAGTGCTGGATTCATCAACTCCATCCCCTTCCTGACATCAATGACTGCTATCGCTCTCGCTGCGATGGGCACATTGCTTTGATTCCTTCCATTATGATTTGCTATCACGATGAGCTACGTGGAGCCCCGAACTTTTTATTATAATGTGCACTTTTTCTAAGGACTTTGCCATGATGTGATATGGGTATTTGCAAAGCTTGCCTAGAGAAGGTCGCACTGCATCGTTCATTTTTTGGACCTTTTATTGGCGGGATAGTAGCGGTAAATAATATCTTGTTTTCTGTCGATAATTCAATGGAAATTTGGATATAGTGAAGATGGAATGCTCTCCTGAGAACGCTGGTTTAAAATTAGCTCGCCGAGCAGCCGCTGCAGCAAAAGCGCAACTAAGCATAGCCATGCATGGGAGATAAAATTATCGGCTTTTGTCCTTACACTTCATGCATCGAACCTTCTTCCGACAAGAGACGCAAGAAACCAAGGACTCGGTGGAGACTCACCAACGACAAAAACTCGGAGTTGCAAGCAGTGGGTTCGGATAACGAGTTACGACATTATGTACCTCAAAGCTAAGTTGAGGTACTTTTGTACAAATTTGTGCCGACGACATGGCCTTAAGCTTGGACGATAAATACATCGTCCGTAGCTCGGGGGACCACGACGCAACACGGAAAAGTGGGGCGTTAGTGTGGTTTCGTGGGCTCAGGTGGCCATAGAGAATGCTGGCAGAACTCTGACGAGATCTCGGCTTCCCTGGAAACGTTTGGTTGGCATAGCCGGGGCTTGGCGAATGATGCCGCGCAAAAATCAGGTCAAGGTCAAGGTCACCTTATCCCGAACCGTTCATTTTCAACAGAGAGAGCACTCATCTCAATCCCGTTCCCTTTGTCTGGACCTTGATTTCTCTTTTTTTTTCCCCCTTCCGCGAAGAAATAATGAAGGTCCACGCCCTTACACTTCTTTCGGGCATACAGCTGTTTGTCGTCTCCGCAAACAACCTGAATGGCCACCACGCCCACCTCAAACGACAAGGTGCTTCCAGGGCGATTGTTTCTCTGGTTTATGTTTCTGACGTGCTCCCCCCCTCCCCCACTTCCTTGTACTTCTACCTCCTTTTCTCAACCCTGACAGCTACACAACCCCCTCTCGCGACTGGCACAGATATACCCCCTTTGGCGAGCATCACCCTTGGAATGGCAACAAGAGTCGCCCCGCAATTTTCTGCCACATATACGCCAGGAGCTACACCGCCAATCAAGGATGCTCCTGTTTTGCCCACTGCCCGTATGTTTTTTTTCGTCGCGTTTACCGTATTCGATGTTTCTAAAGATAACCCAGTGTCCCTAACTGGCTGGCCCACGCAGGATAAAGTTCCTCCAACTGGTTCGTTTCTTGTTATTTAATCCTCTCTCTGATCGTCCGTTTATGCTAAGTGGCGACTACTTCAGACTCGAAGGAGGTCAAAGAATGGATGAAAGAACTGGAGGGCTTCCATATACCCGCTATTCAGCCCACAAAAGATTCTACGTGTGCAGGAGACCCCACTGCTGCTGCCAATGCGGCCAAGAATGGGTGGTGGACATGCGGAGGATATACTAGAAGCACCGGTCCGTAATTCTTTTTGGATTGGTTGACATGTTCGTGAGAGGCTCAAGCTTCTTTTCCAGATATTGTTGCGTGCCCTAACAAGCTCGACTGGGGTGTCACGTAAGACCGATTTACATTCATTTTTAGTTTGCTCCAAGTTGACTCTTGTCAAAGTTTTGATGATGGACCTGCCCCTCATAGTAGGTTTTCTCATTTCATCTACTTTTTCTCGCTGACTAATATTTCTTCAGCCCCGTCAGTTCGATTGCGCCGCTTAGTTCTTCAAATTTCAGCTAAAGTGTCGCTCTAGGACTCTGCTCAAGAAATTAAAGGACACGAATGTCCGCGCAACTTTCTTTGTTGTTGGCTCCCGTGTTATTGAACGGCCTGGCATGCTCATTGAGGAATATATGAGTGGCCATGAAATCAGTGTCCACACCTGGTCCCACAGTGTATGGCCCCCATCCTCTATGAAATAGGCTATGCTCACAAGTTCATAGGCTCTGACAACCCTAACGAACGAGCAAATTGTAGCCGAGTTGGGTTGGACGCGTAAGGCAATCAGGACAGTCCTTGGTGTTACGCCTGTCACTATGCGACCCCCCAAGGGCGATATCGGTTTGTATTATTTCCTCATTTAAAAGAATTGGACAAGGCTAAACTGTTTCTTTTTTTTCCCCTAAAAAATAGATGACCGCGTTCGTGCTATCTCGCTGGCCATGGGCATGATTCCCATCCTCTGGACCTCTACTCCAGACGGCGGCAAGTTTGACTCCTTCGGTGCGTTTACTCTTCCTTTCTCCTGTGGGTTGGGTTGATTATCTGTACTATAGACTGGAGAGTTGCTGGTGGTGAGGTTACTGGGACACAGGCGGTTGCGGTTTTCCAAACTATTATGCAAAACGGAACAAATTTCCCTACTGGGTATGCTTTTTTCATCGCCAAGTTTCCACCTTACTCAATGCGTGTATCACAGATTCATCACCCTTCAACATGACTTGTTCGAAATCACCGTCGACCTTGCAGTTGGATATACACTTGATGCGGCTTTGTCCCATCAACCCAAATTTGCCGTGAGTCATCGGTTTCATGCAGGCTCATCAACATGAAAACCTAACAAAAACCTAGTTGCAACCCGTTGGAAAATGTGCCGGTCTTCCCGCTGGCAATCTCTACCGAGAGACCAGCAGCAATACCACTTTCCCTTACAGGAATCTCACTGCGGGTGGCGTCGATGTTGATGGCGATGGTAAAGTGGACATTAAGTTCGGAAGTGCCGCGTTCGACATCGCTGCTCCAGTCTGGGCTACTCTCTTTGTTGTTGCTCTGGCAGTGGTTGGTTCCCTTTGGTAATATTCATATCCGTAGATTACAAGGAACCTGTCGGGAAAATCCACAAATTAACTAATGATGCTCTTCGTACCTTAAGGATATTTTTTTTCAGGATAATGTTATTAATCACTGTTATTGAAAAATCTACATAGATAAGATTGACCATAACCGGGAATAACCGTTGTCATACTAGACCTAGACGTGAACCTGATATCCTTGGCTTTCTTCTCTCATCGCCGAACATGGCTTCATTGATCACGATTGTGCGCAACAGTAGGGAACATTTGGACTTCTATTTGGTACTGGCACTGAAACTCATACCCCTCTCCAGAGTTCTTGGAAGCCTTACGATCTGTCAACCCGCCCTCGGGATGGAAGATTTTGGTTGTCGATGAATACTCACAAAGACTCTTGAGCGCAGTCCTCAAGCAGTTTGATATCCTTGCGGAGCGTGTCACTCGTACGTTTGGCTATCTAGAAAAACCTAAAGTGCGCGTCTCACGACGTCGTGACAGTGATCGAATCCATTACGAGCATTCGAGAACCCCAGCCAGAGTTTGAGGCAATGTATATACTCATGCCAACAACGCAGAATGTCGAACGTATCATCAAGGACTTCTCCAACCACAAACAATACGCTGCCGCTCATCTCTTTTTCACCGAAGGTGCTCGCGTGCCCGCAGACTTCCATTCGTGTTGTAACTGACTTGCTGTAACGAAAGGATTGCCCGAACACCTCTTCGAACGCCTAACATCGTCACCAGCAGAACCACATCTACAAGCACTCAAGGAGCTTTTCCTCAACTTCAATGGTACGTGTTGACATTGGAGACAAACACTTTCCCCTTATGCTTCGACCCCTAGCAATCGAGGCACAAACGTTCTCCATGCAGGAACCGGGTTACTTTTTCAGCATATACAGCCCTCCCAGAACAGAGGCGGGATACAAACTTGCGCGTCAACGCTTGGAGGAGGACTTGAAGTTTACCAGCAAGATGGCGAGTTTCAGTCCCTGGTTGCTGTCCCGATACTGATGGCTTCGCTTAGATTGCGAATGTATGCATCACACTCAACGAATTTCCCTACATCCGATACTATATGCCTTCCAATCACCTTCCCCTCGGGCCCTTGAAACCTAATGCTCAAACTCGCCCTCCACCTCCGCCCGAAGGGGCCAGTCGATGGCGGACCAACCTTGCGCGTGGGTCAGAAGCGCGAGCCTACGAATCGGTGGAAACAGAATTTGTCACGAAACTTCTTGCTTTCATGGTTCAGACGACCTTGGAGGAATACAAAAAGCTGAATCCTGATTTCGGGGTCGGTGATCTCCAAAGTAATAACAAACTCCAGTACACTAATGATCTCCTTTAGAAACCAGATCCTGCACGTCCCAAGGCAACACTGCTGATAACAGACCGAGCTATGGACATGGTCGCGCCATTTGTCCATGAATTCACTTACCAGGCCATGGCTAACGATCTCTTGCCAATTGAAAACGGCACTAAATACTCGTTTGTACTCTTCAGTGTCACTTTTTTTCCAACTAACGGATTTACACAGATATAAGTTCCAGTCATCCTTGGGCGCTTATGAGGATAAAGTCGCAGTCCTTTCCGATGCTGATACTATCTGGACTACCGTGCGGCATCTCCATATGCGAGAAACCATCGACAAGCTTATGCTTGACTTCAATAAATTCTTGGAAGACAACGCCGTTTTCAAAGGGTGAGTAATATTCTATTCCTTCTAGATATAGTTTCTGGAAATTTCCCTCCCATGAAGTGAAGGCGCTGCCAATCTTAACGACATGAAAGATATGCTGGCCAGCCTACCACAGTATCAAGAACAGCGTGAAAAGGTGGGATTTCTGCTCCCTTCTGCTGGTGGTTTGACGTTAACTCATGATCACAGTTCTCCTTGCATTTAAATATGGCCCAAGACTGTATGGCGTTATTCGAGAAGGAGAAGTTGTCTGATGTGGCATCCGTCGAACAGGTGCGTTATATTCTGTTGCTTGAAGTCATTTTTGCGACTTTTATTCCCCACAGTGTTGTGCCACTGGTCTTACTTCGGAGGGGAAATCCCCAAAAGGTTTGGTAGAAGAGATGGTGCCTCTCCTTGATAGCAGAGAGGTTCTGTGAGTCATTTTCCCACACCAGTGATTTTGGTTTGCTTACTACTCTCGAACAACAATTCAGAAACATGCACAAAGTCCGAATCATCGCTTTATACATTCAATATCGTGATGGCGTTCCAGATGAGGACCGAAGGCGGCTGTATCAACATGCAAGGCTAACACTTGCCGAACAGGATGTTGTCAACGCACTTGTGCATTTTGGTGTGAGGATCACAAGGGTGTGTATTTCTAACTAATGAGATTTCCATTATTCTAACTTCTAAAAGGGTCCTAACGACAAAGATGTTAAAAAGAAGATCAAACAGAAGCCCAGCGCTGGCGAAGAGTACGAGCTTTCAAGGTTCAAACCCGCATTGAAAACGATTCTTGAAGTATTTTTCGCCCTTTCAAGAGTATTGATTGCCCTTTTGATTTTTCTTCTTGTCTCTCCCCTCTAGGATCAAGCCGGGGACAAACTAGAGGCCACATTGTTCCCATATGTAAAGGACGCACCCTCAGTCACTCCGTTGTCGCCTCGTTCGCCTCCGCCGCAAACTACATCCCTGCGTAGTCAGAAACCGGCCTGGCACAGAGCTCCAAAAACAGCAACACTCGTTGACAATCGCCAACGAATTTTGGTTTTCGTCGCTGGAGGGATGACCTACTCCGAAATACGGGAGGTCTATCAATTATCCACCGCTCTGCAGAAAGATATTTATATTGGTGAGGAAATAAAATACCTATATTGAACCATATCTTATTTACGACTTTGCCATAGGATCTACCCATGTCATCACCCCAAAAGGATTTGCTGATGACCTCAAAGTTCTCGATCTCGGAGGTGCAGGTTCAAAGGCTATACCCAATGGACTCCGAGACATGAGAGGAGAGCCAAAGTCCCAACAAGCACTTTATGATGAGAAATACTACGTCAAAGATGCACCCCCGCCTCAACGGCAGCCTCCCAAGAATCTTGCCCCGCCCCGCCAACCTGAGCGAGTACAACCAATCCAACCTTCGCCAACGAACTCCTACCAGGGATCAGTGAACTCTAGCGCTCCATCTGCCAAAGACGATAAGAAGAAAAAGGGCCTCTTCCGTTTCCGTTAAAAGTTGCCTTAGCAATTTAAACGTTGTAATTATAATAGCTGGATATCCAGTGTAATGATCATATATATACCTTGAGAATGCTATTTAGGTGAGTAAAACCTTCTTTGTTATAACTCCACGACTCGATCGTAAGAAGTGAATACCCCCATTATTCATTACTAATAGTATGCGGGGGATCATTAATCAATTATTGCTTTGTGCAACGGAAAGGAAGAACAACATACAAAACGCGAGCGTGATCATATTTTTCTGCGTCCTCCTCGACTCCGATTTTGAGGCAAAGGCAAAGAAACAGAATCTAGATTCGAAGAGGGGTAGACAAACTACTTAACTCTTCAACAGTCCATCCTCTAAACATGCCCAAACGTAGTTTTCAGTCTCGCAAATCGCGGGTTCGGGGGGCACTGTACGGTGTGGCTTTATCTCAAGACCAATGATGATTTACTCTAGACCAACTTCGTGTTACCAGTCGATCTTCAATTGGTACTACATGTATATACGTGACCCTTTCAAGTTGGTGAGTTACGAACTCATTACGAACCGTGTTAATGCTCTATGCACTTCCTCTTTGCGTCTTAAGTAATTTCCAAAATTTGGTTCACAATTGATAGTAGTATTTTACCATTTTATTCAATTCCGAATTCGGCAGGTCCATGACCAGCTCCAAAGAATAAAAGGGCATGAGAGTGCCATCTAGTATTCTCGCCATAGTACCTTGACTACCAGCCTTGTACTTACACTGGCATGAGTTCTTTTATTATCCACAATTAGGAGAACAAGAGTTGTTACCCGCAAATTATTGTCCCGCAACATAAATCGATAAGGATCTTAGATACCGGCTTTCAGAATCATGGTTACCGCATGAATTTTATTAAGCGCCCACAACCATCACGTGATGCTACATTTCTGGATGCTAATTCCTCAAGAACGTGGCAACTACTATGATCTTACCTTTTGTTTTTGCTTTTGTTGACAGATAGTACAAAACGTTCTTAGGTAACAGGGCCCACAAAGTACACCATAGTTGCTAGGCTGTACCCGAATCCTTGTTTTCCTAGCCGTAATGTTATCTCAGGCTGTCAGTTTTACTTACGTGTTGTGGGTCTATAACAATCAAGAAATCTTGATAAGTGCTCGGGCTTGTATCTTGCTTTTCATACAAAAGCCGTTACACGAGATTCTCATCTTCATTCAAGTTTCCGTCCGCTCGCCATCGCACTCTAATTCCCAAACCAATGCCATCTATCCCTTATCAGCGTCGGGATGAGCAACCTCGTATGTATCTTACTTTCTATATTGACTTCAATGGTCTTATCACGTTTAAAATGCAGGCGATGAGGAGGTACTTGGATAATCAATGCCCTTACCGTGACCTCAATACTGATTGTAACCATTCTTTAGGTCCATGATAATTCAGTCAAGTTCGCTGGATCCAGCCACCCCTCACCACCTGGGAAGCCCAATGTTATCCATCCTATCACTCCTGTTGGGGCCATGGTTAAATATGACAGATCTGCCAATGGCGCAGTTCGAACTGCTACTGGGACTCCGGGCGGTACTATACCGCGCAGTGGTCAACAGAGCTGGGTGCCTCCTAATAACAACCAGTCTACCTCGCGCGGCGGCATCCCTGCCCATGGGATTCCTTTAAACCAGACCCCGGGCCCTTCTCGCAGAAGCAGACCCGACTCCAATAAGGGGAAGTCACGCGCGAAGCCTGCCAGTCAATCCGGGGCTCCCAAGCAAATCATCAACGGCAACAATGCGAAGGTTAAGAATGAGAATTCCTTCAATAACTATAATGCCAAGATTCGTAACATCGGCAAGCACCAGGACTCCGATTCGGAGGAATCATCTGAGTCTGAGGGGTCCGACTGTGACTAGTCTACATAGCTCGCCATGCTGAGAGGATTCTACTGCATACCTACATACCAGAACGAAGTGATAATTGATTTTTTTTTTCTGTGAAACTATACGCTGGAGAGCAAGAAACCCAGGCACTCCATGAAGTTCAAGCAGCTAACTATCGCTAGCAACCGTAAGTTCATCGTCCTTCACACAACCAGCCTCATGTCCACTGGTCTCGGAACGTGGTTTCTTTGTCTTCAACTCCTCATCAACGTTCAAATCATCTGCCTTTCGTGTCTTTTCGTTCGCCTTGGCCATCACAGCCTGCTTCAACTTCAACCTACCCAATTCCTTTTTGCTGAGCTCGGCTTTCCCTTTGCCTCTGGACTTCGCCATCTCGGAAGAGGAAAGATCTGGAGCGCCAATGGGCATGTCCTGTTGGATGTCGTCATTCGTTTCCACATCGTCGTCGACGTATTTAGGTAGGGATACAAGGTAACTGTAAAGGTCGAGTTTTTTCAAGTCCTCGGAAGTAGCTAAATCGCGTTTACA
>Ga0307509_10011610_pt1 | contig 10646 bp, 5 predicted proteins | sample 10_EM_MG_FD_202245 | JGI IMG/M metagenome (GOLD analysis project Ga0307509, IMG submission 202245) | Populus trichocarpa ectomycorrhiza microbial communities from riparian zone in the Pacific Northwest, United States - 10_EM | ecosystem: Host-associated > Plants > Roots > Unclassified | place...
AGCCGTCGATGGCCCGCAGAGGGGCACGCAGGTCGTGAGAGACGGAATAGGAGAATGCCTCCAGCTCACTGTTGGCCGCTTCCAGCTGGGCTGTGCGCTCCTCGACGCGCTGCTCCAACTCGGCATTTAGGATTCGAATCTCCTGCGACGATTTGCGCAGCGCCTCCTCGGCCCGTTCGCGCTCGGTAATCTCTACCAGGAGCTTCTCGTTCGCATCGGACAGTTTCAAGTATGGTTCGTTGACCGATGTCGTGAAGGTACCCTTGTAGATCAGGTAAAAGGCCAGGATCTTGTAGATATGGCCGAGCACGTTGTAGGTATCGAAAACGCTCTTGTAGAAGGTGAAGACGAATTCGCTGAAGATGCAGATGATGAAGGCGGCCAGATAGTAGACCAGCATCCGCTCTCCGGTCTTCTCCATCCGCTTCCAGTAAGCCAGCGAGGCAAGAATCAGCAGGCAGATTATCAGGTATTCCGATAGCTTCTTGAAAGGAGTGACGCCGATACCAGCAATGAAGGTGACAGGTACGTATTCGGGGAAGAAGGTGACCCCGGTAAAGACCAGCGCCGGTATTGCGATAGCTGCCGTCATCAGGGTCCGCTTCGACAGCCAGTTGAGCGGCCTGTCGGAGTAAACGAAGGCGCTGGCCAGGAATACCGAAGCGTCAAAGAGCCTTGCCGCAATCCAGTACTGGGAAGCCTTGGTGATGGAGTTGGGTGTTATGAAGGGCGGCATTCCGGAATAGCCCAGTGCATGCATGAAATCCATCAGGCCGACGGCGAGAAACGCCGCACTCAGGAAAAGTATGTGCCGATCCTTTGACTGGTCAAAGGTGAACCATCCCACGCCGAAGATCGACAAGGAAACCATGACGCTGAAAAATTCGGCGATGTTGTGGAAGACCAGATATCTGGATGTATCCATCACATGGAGCAGCCAGGGATGGAAGATCTCCACCGCCAGGAAAGGCAGCAAAGACACTATGAAAACCCCGAATAAAATATTCCTGGCAGGCCATGATTTCATAATCTCAGACCTCGAAACTTAATCTGACAACCCTGGACCCCGGTCACCGATCACCACCGCTTTTTTCAGATTGTCCCCTATCAGTTGCAAACAAGCCATGAAATCGATCGGCTTGGAAATATAGGCGTCCATCCCGGCGTCAAGACACCTTTTCTCGTCCTCTTTGAGAGCATGGGCGGTCATAGCAACGATTGGGATATGGCCGCCGCGGGTTTTCTCTTTCTCCCGTATGGCGCCGGTCGCCTCGAAACCGTTCATGCGCGGCATCTGCACGTCCATCAGGATCAGGTCGTAATTGCCATTCTCCCACATCTCGACCACTTTCTGACCGTTCTCGGCGAAGGCGACTTCATATTTAGCCATCCTGAGCATAGTTCCCAGGACCTGAATGATTGTCGGATCATCCTCGGCAACGAGGAGACACGGTTTTGTTGTCATTTCAGGCCGGGGGACTTCCACTGCCGTTGTCGTTTTCCTTGAGCCGAAGATGGCATCACACTCCGTTTCGGCCTCGCCGAATGGGATGATACATGAAAAGACGCTTCCTTTCCCCTCTTCACTGGTGAAGCCGATCTTTCCCCCCATCCGTTCAACGATCTCCTTGCTGATGGCCAGCCCCAGGCCAGCACCACCGTAACTGCGGGAATGGGTTTCGTCCACCTGGCTGAAGATTCGGAAGATGAGGTCCTTCTTGTCGTCAGGAATGCCGATACCGGTATCGCTAACAGTAAAAGTGACTTCCCGCCTGGCGCCGCCGGGTGCGCTATCTCCCGCAACGACGCGCAGCTCCACCTTACCTTTTTCGGTGAATTTGACCGCGTTTGAGGCCAGGTTTGTCAGTACCTGGATCAGCCGTGCCTGGTCGCCGACCAGTGTCTTCGGCACATTGTCAGCCACCGTGCAATTGAAGTCGAGGCCCTTATTTCTCGCAACTGGAAAAAAAATGTTGCACGCATTTTCCAAGCATTTCTCTATCAAGAAAGGTTTTGATATTATTGAAAATTTGCCCGCCTCAATTTTAGTAACGTCAAGGATGTCGTTTAGAATCCGGACCAGGGAACGAGCCGATGCGTGGGCAGCTTCGATGAATTCCCGCGGTTCTTCTTCGAGGTTGCCGATAAGGGCGAGATCGAGCATGCCCAGAACGCCGGTCATCGGGGTGCGCAGTTCGTGGCTCATGTTGGCCAGGAACTGACTCTTGGTCCGGTTGGCAATCTCGGCCGCCTCCTTCGCCTGATGCAGCGCTTCTTCCGCCTTTTTGCGCTCGCTGATGTCGCTCAGCACGACACGGATCACGGGCGCAGGTTCGGCGCATTGCCCCGTGTTCACCGCAAGGGCCTGCCCTGAGCTCGCCGAAGGAGCCTGCCCTGAGCCTGTCGAAGGGTCCTGCTCGGCGCTGGCCGCCAGATGCGCCCAAAATGCAGTTCCGTCCGCTTTCAGCATCCGCAGTTCGCAGGTCTGCGGCTCACCGGTCTCCAAGAGCTTTTTGCGGTGCAGGTAGTAGATGTCCTGGTCTTCATTGAGGATGATCCGACTGATCGGCTGCTTGACCAGTGCACCCCGTGCCACGCCGAGCATGCTGGCAGCGGCGAGGTTGGCCTCCTGGATCAGCCCCTTTTCGCTCAAGGTCAGATAGCCGACCGGAGCCAGGTCATACAGGTCGAAGTAGCGTGCCCGTGAGCATTCCAGCTCATTCTGGGTACGCTGCAACTCTTCGTTCTGCATCTTCAGCTCGATCTGATGCACCCGCAGTTCATGGAGGAGTAGTTTCGTTTCTTCGGGTGAGAGCGTTTCCGGGTCTACGGGCTCGTTTGTCCTGAGCTTTTCTTCGGCACTCCGGCGGAGTGCCTGGTCTGATTCGGTTGGTGTGTCTGTCACTGACTTGCCTCCATCAATCATTTATCCCGCTCGCCCGCTCGGTTGTCGAAATCGCATAGACCTGCCCGGCCTCATTCAACAGGGCGGTGGCGACCAGCCAAACTTCCACGACAGTGCCATCCTTGGCGATCCGTTGCGTGCGGTACGGTTCCAGTATATCCTTTCGACTCAACTGCCGAACCCTTTCAATCTCTTCCTCTCGCAGACCTTCCGGTATCAGCTCGCGGATGTTCATCTGCAGTTCTTCCGACTCGCCCCAGCCGTACATCCTCACAGCCGCCGGGTTCCAGGCCAGGATGCGCCCCTCCAGGTCCTGCAGCAGGACGGCATCGTGGGCATCACGCACCACCACGGCCAGACGGAGCTGGTCGTTGGCTGTTTTGAGCGCCTCACGTGCCTGCTTGATCTCGCTGATGTCGAAAAAGGTGATTACCGCCCCCTCGATGACATTTTCAAGGGTGCGATAGGGACGGATGCGCATCAGGAACCACGCCCCTTTCCTGGTCTGCACCTCGACCTCTTTGGGAATCAGGCTGTCCAGTACCGATCCGATATCCTCCACCAGGGTGTCGTAGCCCTTCAGGTTGGAAACGATATGCCCCACCGGTCGCCCCACATCGGACGGGATCAGGTTGATGACCTGGGTGACGGACGGGGTAAAACGCTGGATCAGCAGTTGGAAATCCACAAAGACCGTGCCTACGCCTGTTCCGGCCAGCAGGTTGTTCATGTCGTTATTGGCCCGCGACAGATCGAGCACTTTTGTCTGCAGTTCGGTGTTGACTGTTGCCAGCTCTTCGTTGACCGACTGCAGCTCCTCCTTGGAGGTCTCCAGCTCTTCATTGGTGGATTGCAGTTCCTCGTTGATCGACTGCATTTCTTCATTGGAAGATTTGAGTTCTTCGTTGGAGGTTTCCAGCTCTTCGTTAACGCTCTTGAGGTATTCTTCTTTCGCCCGTACCTCCCGTTGCAATTCAGTGACAATTGCATCGCAATCGGTTGCCTTTTCGAGCCTTTCTTCAAGCGGAGGAACATCACTGACCGCATGGGTTGGAGTTTGTCCCGGCGCTTGAGATTCTTCCAGGACAACCAGGTACAGGCTTGGCTCGCTGACCTGGTCACGAGTCGGCGGCACCGGCAGCACCGTCAGCTTGACGCTGCTGAATTCGCCGTTGGTCTTTACCCGCAGGCCGGGGCGCTCAACCGGTATTTTGTGTTTCACGACGGCGTGCAGGGCGCTGGTCAAGTCCCGTTTCAGCCCTTCGCGGGCCATCTTGAGGATATTCACGTCCGGTTCGCCCGAAGCCATTTTCAGATAACGACCGGTGTCACCGTGGATGTAGAGCGTCTCGCCCTGCTCGCTTACAAGCACGCTTACCGGTGCGTAGCGCTCCAGCAGGATGCGCTCGGTTGTCTCGCGCAGTGATAGCTTGCCTCCGCCGGGCAGCTGTTTAGATGGATTCCGGGCTATCCCCTCTACTGTCATGGGAGGGATGAAGCGCAACGGGGCCAGGCGCTGTGCACTGGAAAGATCCTCTTTGCGCCGAAACAGTTTTGAGTGGCTATCCAGGGTGGCGAAGAGCTGGACGTTTTCGCCGATGGTCTCGGCGCTGCCCAGAAAAAGCATGCCGCCCGGATTCAGTGCATAGTGGAACAGGGGAATCAGCTTTTTCTGCAGTTCGCTGCCCATGTAGATCAGCAGGTTGCGGCAACTGATCAGGTCGAGCTTGGAAAAGGGAGGGTCTCTGATCAGGTCCTGCTCGGAAAAGACCAGCAGGTCGCGAATCCCCTTGTTGATGCGATAGGCGCTGCCGTCGGCTTCCGGGGTAAAGAAGCGCGCCAGCCGTTCCGGCGAAACATCGGCGGAGATGCCGGCGGAATAGAGGCCGCCGCGGGCCTGATCGATGGCCCGGCTGTCGATGTCGGTGGCAAAAAGCTGCAGCTTGTAATGACTTTTCAATTTATCCAGCTGTTCCTGGAGCAGGATGGCAATCGAGTAGGCTTCTTCGCCGGTGGAGCAGCCGCAGATCCAGACCCGGATGGTTGTTCCGGCCGGTTTGTCGCTAAAAAGGCGCGGGATGACCCTGGCTTCGAGCTCGGCGAAGGCTAACGGGTCCCGGAAAAAACTGGTGACGCCGATCAGCAGGTCGTGAAAGAGCGCCTCCACCTCAGGCGGTGTCTTCTGCAAAAAGCGGACATAGCTGCCCAGATCGTTAATCTGCTGTACAGCCATGCGCCTCTCTATGCGGCGCTTGATGGTATTTTGCTTGTACTGGGAGAAGTCGTGCCCGGTCTGGGCGCGCAGCAGGATGAAGATCTTTTTCAAGGCGTCTTCGGACTTGGGGTGCGACGGAGCGGGCGGGCGGGGAGCAATCCCGAAGGCATAGGCGGCGTAGGCGATCAGGTGGGCCGCCATTTCGGCCGCCGGCAATACATAGTCCACCAGACCGGTGGCGATGGCACTGCGCGGCATGCCATCGAATTCGATCGATTCGGGGTCCTGTGCCATGACCATGCCGCCCTCGCCCTTGACCGCTCGTACGCCCTGGGCTCCATCGCTGCCGGTGCCGGAAAGCACGATGCAGATGGCCCGCTCATGCTGGTCCTGGGCCAGGGAGCGGAAGAAGAAGTCGATCGGCAGTCGTTGGCCGTGGGGCGAGGCCGGTTCCAGCAGCTGCAGCGTGCCGTCCAGAAAGGCCATGTCGCGGTTGGGCGGGATGATGTAGACACAGTTGGGTTGTACCGCAACCCCGTCCTCGACCTCGAAGACCTGCATGCGGGTGTATTTACGGATCAGGTCGGTCAGGATGCTCTTGTGATCCGGAGCCAGATGCTGCACCAGGACAAAGGCCATGTCGGGATGTTTGTCGGCCGGCATGCCGGAAAAGAACTCTTCGAAGGCTGCCAGTCCGCCGGCCGATGCGCCGATGCCGACGATGGGAAAACCGGCGGCGAATTTTTCGGCCATTTCTTGGACCTCGGCGGCATTTTCGGCGGTCTCCTGTGCCTCGATTGTCTTGTCATCGCCCGGTACTTCAGCCGCTTTTGCTTTGCCTTTTTTTCCTGGTTTCATGATGTAATGCTCCTGGAAATTTTATATCACACTGCATCGTCTTTATCGCTTTTTAACCTCGAACCTCGAACCTCGAACCTGCAGTTACACCTCTATCCTGAATTCAGCGCCATTGGCAATGTTGCGCACGCTAAGACTCCCACCCATGTTCTTCTCGATGATGGTTTTGGACATAAAAAGACCTACTCCCGTCCCTCCCTGCGGCCCCTTGGTGGTAAAGTAGGGATCGAAAATCTGCTCCATGATTTCCTCTGGTATGCCGCCGGCGTTGTCGGCAACAGATGCGACAGCCCGGTCGCCTTCAATGCCTATGGTGATAGTAACCATTGGATCAACGACTTCCCGTTCTGTCAAGACGTCCCTGGCATTGTTCAGGATGTTGAGCAGCACCTGGGCAAATTCGTTACGATATCCGTTAATGGCGGGATCATCCTTGGCGTTGACTTCGATAGTGATATTCTGTTTTTTGAAACTGTCTTCGATGAGTGTCAACGTATTTGCAATTGCCCCGACTACCTTGAACTCGACCTTTTCCTTATCCGGCCTGAAGAAGTTTCTGAAATCATCGATGGTGCGGGACATATGCCTGATGAGTTCCATTGAGCTTTTAACACTTTGGCTCAGAATCTCCCTGTTGAATTCGCCGAGATCATAAAAGAGGGGCAATTGCTGAATCGTAAGCCCGAGGGTGTTCAGCGGCTGGCGCCACTGATGGGCGATGTTGCCGATCATCTCCCCCATGGCTGCCTGGCGGCTCTGTTGAATCAGCATTTGATCCTTTTCGCGCAGGGCTTCCACGGCCTGGATTCGCTCGGCGGTCTCAATCTTCAGCTTTTCGATATTGGCTGCCAGATCCGCGGTCCGTTCAGCAACCTGCTTTTCAAGCTCTTCGCTCAACTGCTTCAGCGCCTCCTCGGCCCGCTTGCGCATGAATGCTTCCACAATCGCTGGTACCAGGGCTTCCAAGGCTCTTTGTTCCACTAATGTGTAGCCGCCTGGGCGGTTGGCAACGGAGATCAGGCCAATAACACGCGATTCGTGAATCATTGGGGTACCAAGGAACGCAGTCAGCGGGGGGTGTCCGGCAGGTAGTCCGATCCGATCCGGGTGGTTGGCTGGGTCATTTGTAAACAAGGCCTTACCTTCGGAAATCACGCGGCCACAGATGCCATGAATCTTGAAGCTGTCGGCGGGCCTGCGATGGCCATTGGCGTCGACGACGTTGCAGGCGTCCCAGCCCGGATTGCTGATGGCGATGTCCTCGAGGCCCTGCTCGTTTATCTTGCCGATAAACCCGAACTTGCTTTGCGTGAGTTTCTGGGCGATCTCCAGACAGGCGACGCCAAGGTCTCTTTCCGTCCGGCAAGAGAGGCCGGCTGATAGCACTTTGTTGATGCCCTCCAGGGTCGCGTTCTGTCGCTTAACCGCGTCCTTGTCCCGATTTGATTCCTCCCAGAGCCGCGCAAGCTCATGGTTCTGGGCATGAAGTTCCTCGCTCTGCGCCTGAAGTTCTTCACTTTGAGACTGAATTTCCTCGCTTTGCCCCTGGAGTTCCTCATTGTTTACCTGAAGGTGGTGATATGCAGACTGGAGACGGTTCTCACTTTCCCGCAGCGACTCCTCGACCTGCCTGCGTTCGGTAATATCGGTAAGCGTCACAATGCAACCGATGACTCCGTTCTGATCGCTTTTAAGCGGCGTTGCGTTGAGGAGCAGATGAAATGTCTGATCTTCGCTCTGTTTGAATTCGACCTCGACGCTTTCGAAAGATCCTCCATGAAGAGGGGTCAGAACGGAAAACAGACATTCCGTATCAATTATCCGCAGCCGGAATAGATCATCGAACTGCTGAAGCAGCGGATTTTTACCGCAAAGCTGGTTGGCGAGCCGACTGGCCCGAATAATCCTTCCTCCTTCGTCGCAGACAATGATCGCCTCACCGGCCTGTTCGATGATGGAGCGGGCAAGCTTTTCCGCCGCCATCGTCTCTTCATTGCGCTTATGTTGGGTGAGATCGGTGATTACCATACCTATTTCCCGGTTGCCGGAGATCTCGGCGGCGCAGCAGGAGATCATCACGGGCACGGCATTCCCCGCACCGGTAATCATGGTGATCTCGTCCTTGTCGCACTCTTCGGTGCACTTTCCCAGTCGGGCGGCAAACAGTGGCCGGTCTGAGGGGGATACGTAAGAAGCGAGCTGGGTCCCGATCAGCCTTTCCAGCGGGACTTGCAGCATTGCTGCCAGGCGGTTGTTGCAGTAAAGAATGGTGCCGTCGGCGGCCAGGGTGGCGGCGCCTTCGTTCATCGTCTCCACCAGGACGCGGTACGGATGCTCAGCCCCCTTCAGGGTGAAGACCTGCTCCCCATCCGGCCCGGAGACCACGAAAGCGTCCACTTCTCCGCTGCCGATGGCGCGCAGGGTCTCTTGCGACTCTTCCAGACGCAAACGGAGTTCCTCATTTTCGGCCAGTAATTGTTCTTCGCGAGGGCTGTCTGCGATTGTCATTCCTTCACCTTCTTCGTCCTGACGTCCAGCCCCAGGAGGATCTTCTCTGTTTGCGACATGTTGCCGATGAACTTGCGCAAAGGTGGCGGCAGCTCCTTAACAAGCGTAGGGGCGGCGATAATCTGACCTTCCTTGGCGAAGATCGGCTGCTGGTAGATGTCGATTATTTCCAGTTGATAACGCCCTTCCAGATGTTCAGCGCAGAGCTTGCGCACATTCTCGATCGACTTGAGGGAATTGGGGGTCATGCCGCTCACGTAGAGACGAAGGACATAGTTGCCCTTTTCCGTCTCTTGGAGAGCCATTTCGAATTCTTCGGTTGAATCGTGCGGCGGGGCCGGTTGATCGTCTTTTTTCTTCTTCATTACAGGTCCCCTCTTCAAATTTCGGATTGTGGATTTCGGATTTCGGAGTTGTTAGAATTTATTCCGCAATCCGCATTCCGCATTCCGCAATTGCTATATTGGTTTGATGTCAAGCCCCACCAGCACGCGATCGGTATTGGAGAGATCGCCGATGATCTTCATAACCGGTTCGGGGAGTCTTCGCACCAGGGTCGGCAGGGCCAGAATCTGGTCGCCCTTGGCCAGTTGGGGGTTCACCAGCAGGTCAATCACCTCGAGACTGTATTTCCCTTCCAGATGTTCTTCGCAGATCTTCTTGAGGTTGGCAAAGGCGGTAATGGATTTGGGTGACTGGCCGGCAACATAAAGCCGCAGTTGCCATTTCTCTTCGATGTTTTTAGTCTTATTTTTCCGCGGCGCCTTGATCTTTGTTTCACCGGTCATTTAATGCCTCGCTTTCCGCTTTTCACGGCTTTTGCGGCGTTCACCTTTGTAGGAGCGATTTCGTCCGCTTTTCGTGTCCGTGCCATTGCCTGGGTCTCTTCGGTGAGGACTTCCTGGTGCAGTTTTTCTCTGGCTATTGCCCGCTCCAGATCATCCTTTTCAGCCTCAAAGCCGGTGCGCAGCGCCGCAATCTGCGCTTCGATCAGCGCCTTCTTGCGCTCGATTTCACGGTGTTTGCGCTCGATCTCCTGGTTGCGCTCCAGGGTTTCGGCCCGCTCCCGTGCTTCCTGGGCAACCCTGGCCGCACCGGTTAGTACTCCGCCGCTGCCGACATAGACATCTTTGAGCTGGATGCCGTTGTCGGAAAGGCAGAATTCCCTGACTTGGTTGGAATGCACCATGCCGCGCGACTTGAGGATGTACAGGCCGCGGTTGCGTTCGCCGCTTTCCTCCATGACCTGCAGCAGCAGCCAGGTGTCCATCAGCGAAGATATGCCCACCTCGGTACGCTCCAGGCTGCCGCTGGAGGCGGTCAGGTCGGTGCAGAAGGCGGTAATTTGTTTCATCTTCAGGAAATCGATCAGCCGCGAAAGCATCGACTTGACTTCCATCTCGCTGGCAGCTGCTACCAGGTTGGAGATGGGATCGACCACTACGATGGCCGGTTTGAACCCTTCGATCGCCTTGTGCATGGTTACCAGGTGCATCTCCAGCCCGTAGATGGTCGGGCGCGAGTTGCGAAATTCGAGCAGCCCCTTTTTCACCCACTGTTCCAGGTCGATGCCGATGGAGCGCATGTTGCGGATGATCTGGTTACGGGATTCCTCGAAGGCGAAGTAGAGGCAGCGCTCGCCGCGGCGGCAGGCGGCATCGACGAAGTGGGCGGCCATGCTCGACTTACCGGTTCCGGCGGTGCCGGTGACCAGGATGCTGCTTCCCCGGTAGTATCCTTTCGCCCCCAGCATTGTGTCCAAGCGCTCTACACCGCTGGAGACCCGCTCAATGGAGGCGGCATGGTCGAGGCCAATGGAGGAGACCGGCATGACCGAGAAGCCCTGTTCGTCGATCAGGAACGGGTACTCGTTGGTGCCGTGGGCCGAGCCGCGGTATTTGACGATTCGCATGCGCCGCGTGGCGATCTGCTGTTCCACCTTGTGGTTGAGGAATATAACGCAGTCGGCCACGTACTCTTCCAGGCCGAAGCGGGTCAGGGTGCGCTCGCCCTGCTCACCGGTAATGACGGCGGTGACACCCTTGTCTTTCAGGAAACGGAAGAGGCGCTTCAGTTCGGCCCGCAGGATTACTTCGTTGGTAAAGCCGGAGAAGAGGGTTTCGATGGTGTCCAGTGCAACCCGCTTGGCGCCGATGGAGT
>Ga0307509_10011611_pt1 | contig 10646 bp, 6 predicted proteins | sample 10_EM_MG_FD_202245 | JGI IMG/M metagenome (GOLD analysis project Ga0307509, IMG submission 202245) | Populus trichocarpa ectomycorrhiza microbial communities from riparian zone in the Pacific Northwest, United States - 10_EM | ecosystem: Host-associated > Plants > Roots > Unclassified | place...
GAGAGCGCGGCGGGCGTCGACGGCGAAGCGGTGGCGGCGCGCGTCGGGATATCGAACGACACGGGGTACTGCGGCGAGATCCGTGCGTAGTACGCTGCCTCGTCGGCGCGGCGCGCGGCTTCCATTAGCAGCTCCTGCCAGGAGTGACCGCTGAGCGACGCGTCGGAGGCCGGCAGCTCCTTGCCCTCGTGGACCTTGTAGCGGCCGCGGCGCAGGCCGACGAGCTTGTAGAACGCGACGTCGCCGCGGCTGCCGAGGCCGATGCAGCGCTCGACGCAGCCCTGGCGGATCGCCATCATGCCGACCAGGATCGGGCCGTCGTAGAGATAGATGTCCCGGCTATATCTCCCCAGACAGATCATCTGGAGCAGATCGGGAATCGATAGGAGACTCAGATCGCCTTCCATGACTTCCCCTGTGTGGGTTCGAACCCCGTCATCACACAGGCAGCTTTGCAAAATTCTACTGGCACCGCAATCTCAAATTCCTGGGTACGCCGCTTCATACAGTGAGGATGAAATTCGTACGCCTGATCGCTTGCCGGTGGGTGACCGAGCCCACCAGTGCCGCAGTCGGCGGCAGGCTGCACGACGGATCGCGCGCGCTACGCAGGCGCGCTCACGATCCGAGCGTCATGGTGAACGTCGTATCGGCTCTCACGCAGGTTGTTCGTCGACGATCAGCCGCTTGCCCAGCGTGACAACGGCGGCCTCGTCGTAGCCGAGGCGCTGGTAGAAGCCGAGCGCCGCGCCGTTGTCGTGGCGGACCATGAGGTTGAGCTTGGGGCATCCGAGCGCCTCGAGCCGGCGCTCGATCTCGGCCATGACGACGCGGCCGTAGCCGGAGCGCTGATGCGCGGGGCTGACTGCGAGGTAATAGACACTGCCGCGGTGACCGTCGTAGCCGGCCATGGCGGTGGCGACGATCTCGCGGTCGAGCTCGCCGACGAGGAACAGCTCGGGCTGCACGGCCAGCTTGCGGCGGATGTCGGCGTGCGGGTCGTTCCATGGGCGGGTCAGGCCCGCTGCGTGCCAGAGCGCGACGACCGCGGCCTCGTCGGCGGTGTCGAACGAACGGAGGACGAACGGCATGCGCGGACCGTACTACCGTCCCGCGGCGCGCGTCGCGGTGGTCGCCGCGCCCCCAACCTGTCACCTCGAGTCGACAGTGCGGCGCTCGCAGCGAGCCGGCAGAGCCGGTCCAGGTTGCGCACGGCGCGGATCAACAAGCGAACCGGCTGCGAGTAAGTCATTGCGGCGCAACACCGCGCACTGCCTGGCTTCCGGCGGCGCGGCCGATGGCCCTGCGTTTGCTGAACAGCGTCCAAGCCCATGCCTACCGCCCGCTCGATCTCGATCAGCCTCGTGCTCGCCGCAACCGCTGTCGCCTGCGGGGGACAGGGTCCGCCACCGGCTCTGACCGTGACGTCGCCGGCGCGCGGCCTGATGCAGAGTGGGACCGCGAAGATCACGGTGACGGGCACCGCGATGCCGAGCACCAGCGGCGCGCCGGTTGCGAACGTGATGGTCAATGGCGTGGCCGCGACGCTGTCGTCGGACGGTTCGTTCACCGCGACACTCGATGCGCCGAAGGGCGCGATGCTGGTCAAGACCGTCGCGACCACCGACGAGGGCGGCTCGGCGACGGACACGCGCGCGGTACGCAGTGGCGAGCTCCGCAAGGTGGGCGCGGGGATCGACCGCGCGATCACCGCGGCGCTGTCGGCCGACGCGTTCACCCGGCTGTCGGCGGTGGCCGGGCCGATGCTCAAGACGATGGACCTCGCGGCGATGCTGGCGCCGATGCAGCCGATGACGGTCGCCGGCGACGACCTGGCGAACCTGTCGCTGTCGCTGACCGCGCTCAAGTTCAGCGACACGCGGATCGCGCTGGCTCCGGTCGACGGTGGGCTGTCGTTCACCGCCGGGTTCGACGGGCTCGACGTCGCGGCGACCGTCGCGTACGGCGGCGCGCTGGTGCCGGACGGCTCGACCGCCGTGACGATCCACGCCGATCAGGTGACGATCACCGGCACGCTCGACATCACCCCCGCCGGGACGGCCGGCTTCGCGACGCAGCTGGTCAATCCATCGGTACACACGGTCGGGCTCAAGCTGTCGGCCTCGGGGCTCGTCGGCTCGATCCTCGATCTGCTCAACAGCGAGCTCGGCTCGACGGTGCAGAGCATCGCGTCGCAGAGTGCGGAGACGGCGATGGCGCCGCTGATCAACCAGGCGCTCGGCGCGCTCGCCGGGCCGCAGCGCATTGACGTGCTCGGCAAGAAGCTCGATCTGCAGGTGTCGCCGAGCGCGGTCACGCTCAGTCCGGCCGGCGCGGTGGTGGCGCTGAACCTCCAGGCGCTGCTCGAGGGCAGCGAGTCGAGCCCCGGCTACATCTATACCGACAACGGCGCCCCTGCGATGGACATGAGCCACGGCTTCCAGCTCGGCCTGGCGGACGACCTGATCAACGAGCTGCTCGCCGAGATCCACGCGCTCGGCCTGCTCGATCTCAACCTGGCGCACGACTACGGTGTGTTCGACAATGCGCAGTTCCAGCTCGCGACGCCGCCGATGATCAGCGCCAACACCAGCGATGGTGCGATGCGGCTCGTGATCGGCGACATGACGGCGATGTTCACGAAGAAGGGCGCGACGCTGGTCAAGGCGGCGATCAACGCGCAGGTCGACCTGAAGATCGTGCCCGCGGCCAACGCGCGGGAGGTCGCGCTGCAGTTCGGCCACGTCGACCTCTGGGTCGACGTGCTCGACGATAGCCACCATACCGGCGCCACCGGCGACGACCTGGCGGGGGCGACCTCGGTCGGCGTCGGGATCCAGCTCGATTCGCTGAGCAAGCTGCTGATCACCCTGCCGGTGCCGTCGGTGGCGGGGATCCAGCTCGAGCATCTGGCGATCGGCGCCGACAGCGGCTATGTGATGATGACCGGGCAGATCCACTAGCGATCACGGCGACACCGCCGGAGGACTAGCGCAGGACGCTGCTCGCGTCGGCCTGGGCGATCAGGGCATCGGCGTCGGCCTGGAGCAGCAGGTGCGCCGCGACCAGGCGCGCCGCGGCGGTGCGCATGGCGGCGACGTAGCCGGCGTGATCGCCGTAGCGCTCCTCGAGCGATGGCCGCGGGTCGCCGCCGGCGGTGCGGTCGGCGCGGGTCCGCGCGAACGGGACGAAGCTGCCGGTCAGCCCGCATTCCTCGCCCTCGGCGAAGCCGGCGCGCCGCAGGTTCCATCCGGTGTAGGTGCCGAGCGGGACCTCGAGGCCGACGCCGCGCAGGCCTGCGACCTCGTTGCCATCGCTGTTGACGCGCGGCACGAGGACGCGATAGCTGCCGCGGGCCGCGGCGCGCGGCGGCTCGTCGAGGATGCCGGTCTCGCGGTCGACGTCAAAGCCGCGGCCGTAATCGAGCAGGTGCAGTCCGTCGAGGATGCCGGAGTAGGTGACGCCGGGGATGTCGGGCCAGCCGATCGAGCGCTGCGCCGGCTCGACCAGCGTGCCGCTGCGCAGCGTCGGGACGAGGCTCGCCGGCGGCTCGGCGCCGTCGACGACCCAGCCGCGCAGCGCGACCAGCAGCGCGCGCAACCCGTGCTGATAGAGGTTGGGGTTGCTGAGCTGCTGGCAGATGCCGGCGGCGGCGACGCCGGCCGGGACGTGCTGCGTGCCGGCGAAGTGGAACAGCCGGACGTCGCCGGGCTGGCGCAGATCGACGCGGCCGTGGACGTCGGTCGTGTCGAGCGACATGCGGCCCTGCCAGTACTCGGTCGAGCTGACGGTGTGGATGATCCGCGGACAGCTGTGGGTGCGGCGGCAAGCGTCGAGGATGCCGCCGGTGTCGCGGGCGATGTCGTCGAGGGAATCGCCGTAGCTGAACGGCGGCTGCGCGGTGGGATAGAGATGGTCCTCGTGCTGGCCGTAGGCGCGGCCGGGCTGGCCGAACCGCACGTTCATCGGCAGCAGCTGCGACGCGAGGTGCGGGTTCATGCCATCGAACACGACGCCGCCGCGCTCGTCGCGGTTGAAGCCGAGCAGGACGAGCGTGCGCAGGAACCGCCCCGCCTGCGACGTGCCGTGGGCGAGCGCGGTGCGGATCGCGCCGGCGAGCGGGTTCGGCGTGCCGGCGTCGTCGCGCTGCGCGTGGCGCAGGAACGCGATCAGGTCGCGCGTCGCTGCGAAGCCGAGGCCGAGCACAGTCGGGTTCCTGGCGGTGTAGAGCAGCTCGTAGATGTGCCCGGTGTCGAAGCCATTCTTGAGACAGATCTGGGTCGCGCTCGCGATACCGGGGAATGGCGTCGTGGTGCAGTCGGCGAATGCCCAGTCAGTGGCGGGGACCGCGACGCGCGGGTCGGTCTCCTTGACGCGCATGGTGAGGGCGGCCGCGCGCGGGTCGAGGCTGACGGTCTCGTAGCTGGTGTGGGTGAGGCCGGTGAACGTGCCGCTGCTCAGGTTCTGCGTCGAGGTCGGCGCGGTGACGATGTACTCGCCGCGCACGCGGCCGGTGATCTCGCCGCCGTCCCGGCGGTGCGCGACCGGGACCGACAGGGTCATGCGGCCGCCGCCCGCGGCGACGTCGGCCTGCCAGCCGCTCCACACCACGGTGTAGCCCTGACTCTGCAGGAAGCCGTCGCCGGCGGAGGTCGGCTCGTTGCCGCCGGCCGCGCCGAAGTTGAACAGGCCGAGCACGATCTTGTTGCCGCGGTTCACCGCGTCATAGAAGATCGTCGCATTGCCGCGCGCCGGATCGTGCGGTGTGAGGATATAGATATCCATTGCGTACTCGACCATGCCGTGCGCGTTGCGCGGCGCGAGCTCGATGTCCTGGATACCGGCGTTGTCGCGATCGCGCGGATCGACCTCGCCGAACGCGCGGCCGACGAGCTTGTCGTAGGTGCCGACGTTGCCGAACGAGGCACCGCCGAACGTCGGCGATTCGACGCGGGTGATCTCGATGCGCGTGACCCGCGCGTCGGCGGGCGCCGCGCCGAGCACCAGCGCCGCCGCCGCGATTCCGGCGCGCGCGAGCCGCGGCGCCGTAGCTGCTTGCGTGTTCATGGCGGCGACGATACGCCGATTCGCGCGGGCCGCGCGGCCAGCGTCGTGTCGACTCCCGCTGCAATCTCGCTCGGTCCCCGCGCGGGAGCGAGCCGGGACGCTCGGGGGGATCCGGTTCCTGTAAGCGCGCGGTGTGCGAATCGTGCAAGGATGGCAATCGACGCGGCAGCCGGCCGCCCCAACCTCCGAGCGGAGTACGACGATGGATCACACGCATGGAACGCCGTCTCGCCCTCAAGACGTGGACGTGGTCGTGGTCGGCGCCGGCTTTGCCGGGCTCTACATGCTGCATCGACTGCGTCAGCTCGGTTTCTCGACGCGCGTCCTCGAGGCGGCCGACGACGTCGGTGGCACCTGGTACTGGAATCGCTATCCGGGAGCGCGCTGCGATATCGTGACGACCGACTACACGTACAGCTTCGATCCGGAGCTGGAGAAGGCATGGACGTGGTCCGAGAAGTACGCCACGCAGCCGGAGATCCTGCGCTATGCCCGGTTCGTCGCCGAGCGCTATGACCTGCGCCGCGACATCGACTTTCGCACCCGCGTGATCGCCGCGCGCTGGGACAGCGGCGACGACCGCTGGCAGCTGCGGACCTCGGCCGACGAGCGCATCCGCTGCCGCTACTACGTGATGGCCACTGGCTGTCTGTCCCAGCCCAAGGCAATGGATATTCCGGGAGCGGAACGCTTCCGCGGCCAGGTCTACTTCACCAGCCGCTGGCCGCACGAGGAGGTCAACTTCGAGGGCAAGCGCGTCGCGGTGATCGGCACCGGCTCGTCGGGGGTGCAGTCGATCCCGCTGATCGCGCGCCAGGCCAAGCAGCTCACCGTGTTCCAGCGCACCGCCAACTTCTCGATCCCCGCCGGCAACGGCCCCGTGAAGCCCGAGCGCAGCGCACCGCTCGAGACCAACCGGGAGGCGTATCGCCACGCCGGCCGATGGTCGCGCGTCGGCGTGCCGAGCGTCCCGACGATGGTCATGGCGCTGTACTCGACGCCCGAGGTTCATCGCGAGCGCTTCGAGGCCGCGTGGCAGTCCGGCGAGCTCGCCGAGCTCGCCAACGTGTTCGCCGACCAGATCATCTTCCGCGAGGCCAACGACATCCTCGCCGAGATGGTTCGCGAGAAGATCCGCGCCGTCGTCAAGGATCCCGCGACCGCCGAGCTGCTCTGCCCGCAGGACCACGCGATCACCACCAAGCGCGCCTGCCTCGACACCGGGTACCACGCCACGTTCAATCAGCCGCACGTCCGCCTCGTCGACCTGCACAGCCATCCGATCACCACCATCACCGAGACCGGCGTCGACCTCCCGGACGAGTCGCTCGCGTTCGACGCGATCGTGTTCGCCACCGGCTTCGACGCCATGACCGGCGCGATCGTCTCCGTCGACATCGTCGGTCGCGACGGCGTCGCGCTGAAGCAGAAGTGGGCGAATGGCCCGCTCAACTACCTCGGCCTCATGACGGCAGGCTTTCCGAACTTCTTCACCATCACCGGGCCGGGCAGCCCGTCGGTGCTGTCGAACATGATGGTGTCGATCGAGCAGCACGTCGACTGGATCGCCGACTGCCTCGCGCGGCTGCGCGCCGACGACATGGTCACCATCGAGCCGACCGAGACCGCCGAGGCCGGCTGGATGACGCACATGAACGACGGCGCTCAGATCACGCTGTTTCCGACGGCGAACTCCTGGTACATGGGCGCCAACGTACCCGGCAAGCCGCGCGTGCTCCTGCCGTACGTCGGCGGCGTCGATGTCTACCGCAAGACCTGCGATGACGTCGTCGCCGGCGACTACCTCGGCTTCCGCCGCAGCGGTCCCGCCGGCACCCGGTGCCGCGACGGCGTGATCCGCCGCGTCCAGCCCGACATGGCGCTCGTGATCGACCTGCTCGCGACCCTCAACCTGCCGCCGCTCGAGACCCTGCCCGCCGACCAGGCCCGGTTCGTCATGGGCCAGCTCAACGTCGGCCGCCCCACCGGCCCCGAGATCGGCGAGATCAAGGACGGCGAGCTCCCCGGCGCGGCCGGGCCTCTGCCCTACCGCCTGTATCGCCCGGCGAGCCCGGGCCCGCATCCCGTCGTCGTGTACTTCCACGGCGGCGGCTGGGTCCTCGGCAGTCACGACTCCGATGACCCGCTGTGCCGCGACCTGTGCAAGCGCTCCGACGCACTCATCATCTCGGTCAACTACCGCCATGCGCCCGAGGCGCGCTACCCGGCTGCCGCCGATGACGGCATCGCAGCCGTGCGCTGGATCGCCGAGCACACCGCCGAGCTCGGCGGCCGCCCCGGCGCGCTCGCCGTCGCCGGCTGGAGCGCCGGTGGCAACATCGCCGCCGTCACCTGCCAGCTCGCGCGCGACGCCGGCGGACCTCGCATCGCCGGCCAGCTGCTGCTGACCCCGGTCACCGACTGCGACACGACCCGCCCCTCGTACATCGAGAACGGCGAAGGCTACATCCTCACTGCACCACTCATGACGTGGTTCTGGGACCACTACGCCGACGCCACCGACCGCACCCAGCCCAAGGCCTCCCCGCTTCGCGCCCCGGACCTCTCGGGCCTGCCGCCCGCCTTCGTCGTCACCTGCGAGTTCGACCCGCTGCGCGACGAGGGCATCGCCTACGCCCAGGCCCTCGCCGCCGCCGGCGTCCCCTCGCGCCACATCACCGCGCGCGGCCACACCCACACCTCTCTCACCATGGTCGACGTCGTCGTCTCAGGCGCCCCGCTGCGCGCCGAGATGGCCAGCGCACTGCGCAGCTTCTTCGAGCCCACTCCGAGCTGACCCGCCACAATAAATAGCACTCAGCAAGTACAGATAGACATGCACCGAATGGCACACGGCTTGGACCTCGGGAGATCGCGCGGCCGGCCTGTGACCAGCCGGTGTTCGGCGAACCAGGCGGACTCGGGATCCGCCTGCTCACAGTCCAGCACTTCGCGCGGAGGCTCCCACCGAGAATTTTGATTTTCGGATCCGGATCGGAGCGGAGAGAGTTGCGCCAAGGATGCGCGGCCCGTCGACCTCTCGACAAGCGCCTGGCCGCGAGCCACGGTCGCCCGAGCCAGCACTGGCACCGCTCCGTTGGCGATGTCGCCGAGCTTGGGACTGCCAGTTGATCGGGCACAACAAGGCGCATTCATCGAGCGCGCCAGACAGGCGTCCAATGACGCGCAGGCGGCGACCTCTGGAGCGCAGCGACCGACCTGTGTCCCACATGCGATCCCCGAGTTTCCTGAACACGTCACTCTCTTCCGAATTAAGAATATAAATCTCCGGAAGGGGACTCCGCACGAAGTGCTGGGCTGTGAGCAGGCGGATCCCAAGTCCACCTGGTTCGCCAAACACCGGCTGGTCACAGGCCGGCCGCGCGGTCTCCCGAGGTCCGCGACTGCGTCGACTGGTCCGCAGCCGCTCTTCGGCGCCGCGACAGGCCGCCGACAACGGAGGAATCCTCCGACCGAGACGGTGCGGGTCGCGGCGATCCCGACGCGGGCGACTCGAGTCGGCCAGATCGAGCCCGGCATGTCGCAGCCATTGACCGAGGCGTGCGACTCGACGGCGCCGACAGGCTACGCCCGACCGAGAGTCGCCGCTTCAGCCGGCCGCGCGATTCGAGCTCGCCGACAGCGCGCCAAGCATGAGCTGGGCGGATCGCGGCAATCGCGCGAACCAGCAGCGTCGCCGCTACCGGCCGGGCGGCGACAGGGTCTGCTTGATCACGTCGCCGCCCTTCATGACAAACACCGGGTGCTCGAGAACCGTGACGTCCTTGAGCGGGTCGCCGGAGACGCCGACGAGGTCGCCGTAGGCGCCGACCTTGATCTGGCCGACGTCGGCGGGCTTGCCGAGGGCCTGGGCGGCGGTGAGCGTGGCGGACTGGATCGCCTGGAGCGGCGTGGCGCCCCACTTGACCATGGTGGCGAACTGCTTGGCGTTGGTGCCGTGCGGATAGACGCCAGCGTCGCTGGAGAAGATCATCTTGACGCCCTGCCGGAGTGCCTTCTGGTAGTTCTGGCGCTGGATCAGCGCGATGTCGCGGTCCTTCTGGAGGTTCTCCTCGAGGACGCCGTTCTTCTTGCCCTCGGCCTGCGTGTAGTCGGTGTTGTAGATGTCCATGCCGAAGTAGGCGCCCTTCTGGATCGCGAGGCGGATGCCTTCGTCATCGACGAGGCTGGCGTGTTCGATGGTGTCGACGCCGCCGAGGAGCGCCGCCTTGATGCCGGAGGCGCCGTGGGCGTGCGCGGCGACCTTGAGGCCGGTCATGTGAGCCTCGTCGACGATCGCCTTGATCTCGTCGACGGTGAGCTGCTGGGCGCCGGGGGTGTCGCCGTGCGAGAACACGCCGCCGGTGGCGCAGATCTTGATGACCTGGGCGCCGTACTTGTGGAGCTGGCGGACCATCTGGCGGCCGGCTTCGGGGTTGTCGATGACGGCCGGGCTCTTCTGCGCCATCGACGGCGGGAAGAAGGTGGAGTCGCAGTGGCCGCCGGTGGAGCCGATGGCGTAGGTGGCGGTGGTGATGCGCGGGCCCTCGACGAAGCCGGCGTCGACCGCCTGGCGCAGGCCGACGTCGTCGTAGTCCTTGGCGCCGACGTTGCGGACGCTGGTGAAGCCGGCCTCGAGGGTGGCCCTGGCGTGCGCGACGGAGATGACCGGCCAGAACGCGTCGGTGAACAGCAGGCGGTTGTAGCCCGCGAACAGCGGCGAGGTGGTGAGGTGGGTGTGCATGTCGATCAGGCCGGGGAGCAGCGTGACGCCCGGGAGGTCGACGCGGGTGGCGCCGGCGGGCGTCGGGTCGCCCTGCTTGCCGACCTGGGTGATGCGGCCGTCGACGATGACGACCTGCGGCCGGTCGAGCTGCTTGCCGGTGGCGACGTCGACGAGCTTGGCGGCGGTGACGACGACGGGCTTGGCCGCGGCGGAGGTGGTGCCGGCGGCGACGAGGCCGAGCGCGGCGAGGGCGAGAGCAGGTAGGCGCATGCGATCCTCCGGTGACTGCGCGGCGAAGCTATCACGCCGCGGTTTCGGCGCGGCCGTAGAAGAAGCCGTCGTCGCCGTCGGGCTGGTAGAGCGGCAAGACGACGACGCCGTCGAACGGCGCGCGGATCTCGCCGGTGGCGTCGTGGGCGAGCAAGGTGCCGGCGGTGGTGCACTGTAGATTCGCGAAGCCGGGCGCCATGCGGAAGCCGTCGCCCGGGTGGACCGGGTGGCGGAGCACGATCTCGATCCTCGCCGGCAGATCGCCGCGCGCGCCGGTGAGGTGGGCGCGCGCCGCGGCGGCGCCTGGGACGCTCGCGACGACCCCCGAGGCTTCGAGGGCGATCGCGAGGACGGCGGCGAGGTTGTCGGCGGCGGCGCGCGTGGTGTGCTGGCCGCCCTCGATCGCGAGGGTGATGCAGCCGCGAGCGCCGTAGTGCGCGGTCAGCACGCCGGTCAACGACTGCTCGAGGCCGGCGATGCAGGGCAGCGGGAACGCCTCGGCGAACGCGTGGTGCGCGGCGGTCGGACCGACGACGCCGAACGGATAGCCGGCCGCCGAGGTGGTGTGCAGGTCGACGAGGTA
>Ga0307509_10011612_pt1 | contig 10645 bp, 9 predicted proteins | sample 10_EM_MG_FD_202245 | JGI IMG/M metagenome (GOLD analysis project Ga0307509, IMG submission 202245) | Populus trichocarpa ectomycorrhiza microbial communities from riparian zone in the Pacific Northwest, United States - 10_EM | ecosystem: Host-associated > Plants > Roots > Unclassified | place...
TCAATACTCAAGAACCGATTTTCGCCACCCCTAATCTAAGCAAGACACTATCTCCACCATATAATTCATGGAAAACAATAAGTTTAATTAAGAAAAGCTTTACTTGAACGTAATATATAGTGATAAAAATAGCATATCCAATTGCTTGGCAGGCCTGGTCAGACTAGTCTTGGTCAAGTCGGTTTCCATAATCCTGACTGCCTAGTCGGTCTGATTTCCACCATTGGACTAGACTTGACTTTCGACCTGACTAGCTAGTCCAGTCCAGTCTTCCGCCGACCATTCGGAACCCTGGAGATAGGTCTGGTGATCCAGAGGAGGATCAGGATGTGATATTATGTTATACTTATACACATGTCCTTACCTTTAGTTTCATTTTAGTTTAGTTGAGCGAAGTTGAGAGAGCGAGCGAATGAACCAAGTATACACGCGGTGAAACTTACGTTCCATATCCTTCCTCCAACGTGCCTATGTTTCAGTTGAAATCTCACAATCTATTGGCTACTTCTGTGCGAACCTCATTTCCTACTTCGACAATAGGAAGTGCACATCTATGATGGAGGAACAGTGAAGTGGGGACGGTGAACGTTCTAGGGCATGAACGGATGTCTCGGGTTACGCATGCAGAATTTCCTCTATGTAAGATAAACCGTAGCTAGCAGCCTCCAACACAACCAACAACATCTTTTTAACATCCCTCTCCTGTTATCTGACTCCTAACCTCCTGTGACGAGTCAGTTTCGGGGTGGCAGGGGGGATCACCCAATCAGCGCCCTTGCAACCATTCTCACAATGGCTTCAGATCTTTGAGATTCGGACCTACGTTGTTGGTTTCCACCGTTAGATTCCGGGTTCGGCTACTTTTTTTAATTGTCCTGGAACCAGGAAGTTGCAAGCGTTTCGAAATACAGGCTAGTATCGTAGTGTCTAAATGCCCGATCGGCGGATCTGGCATATTGCCTTATCCAGCAGACCCCATAAAATCGTTATAACGAAGGGGGAATATGTGGTGGGGTGACGTAAAATATAGGCTTAGTCACAGAATACGACTTTTCTCTTGTATCGGAAGTGCATTCCTTGCTTCTCATGCTTCTGCTGCAGCCGGCCGTGGCAGTATTGGCTGCTTGTTTTTGCGGGGCGAATAAGCAGCTCTTGGAGGTCTAATTTCCTAGTCAATGAAGTCTTCATAATGGGAATGAGTGCTGGAGGGGGGGTTAAGATATTTTTACGGGATCCTCGTAGCCTATTGACTCCAGTATTAGATTCCAACATGAGGCTCTACGACCCTAATACCCCTGGCCATTTGATGCGAAATTAAGCAGAGGGAGAAAAGATGCTAACTTAATATTATTTTTATACATAGCTATCAATATCATACAGAATCGAGTCTACGAAAGTAATAGCAGAGCAATATTGGGACATTGGGATGAAAAGCCGGAGGAACGAGGAAGTCTTTGAGATGAATTATTTTGTTATGGGACAACGCAGAATGTTCCTTTCTTTTGTCTCCTATGGGCGATGGACAAAGTGACGGAGAGGCATGTGCGGAAGACAGTGGACATGAGTGGTGATCGCCGGAAAGCTGGGGATAGGGTTATGTTTTTTTCATAAATACTCCAGTCTTTATAGCCAGTTTAGTAAGTAAGAAAAATAGACCAAGTTGCTCGCTACCCCCGTTGCCATTCGGTACCGTATTTTATTTTCCCCAATTACTCTCTACTGCCAGTTTCCATGCGTTCTTGTGCCTAGTGGGTGACGTTGTCTCGGTAGATGAGAGGATTTCTTCTCCGCCGGCTTAGTCAGTACCTAATTAGAGCGCATGAGTCTCGCTACGCTAGGCCTGGCTGCGAAGTGAAGGGGAACTTGGATGAGGTCGGTATAGTACTCGAGTACTAGGACTAGTCCGGGCCTTCGCTACGCTCAAAAATAATTATGAAGAATTGAGCGGCATTGCTGCTCACGCTGGAGGTAGGGCCGACTACCGGTATGCTACCTACGGAAATGCGCTCGAGTACGTGTAAGAGTACAAGTGGAGCTTTTGATGAGGTGAAGGGAGATAATAATTATTATACCGGGGTCCCAAGATGATAATAATATTAGCTATGATTCCCTTGATGGTATACGGTACTTCTAGTATCCATGCCTATTATAGACTATTGAGTATAAAAATACGGCCCTGACTTAAGGGGTTGCCGGTATATCGTATCATACCTGCAGGGCAGGGCACATAGCAACTTACGGTATGATAGTCGAAGCTTGAAATTTGCCCGCAATTGTCCTCACCCAACCCTATCCTACCAAGCCGAGCTGTCTGGCAGACTCCGGAGTTAAAATTCAGGCGGAATTTCATCCTGTGCTGCTTATTCGGACAAGAGGTAGGTTGTCAATAAGTGGAACGGAGCTTAGCTTCACTGATGAAAAGGGAAGATGATATAGTATCAGTATTGTATACGGTACAAGAGACCATGCGATGTTGGTTGCCCGAGCTGAGGCGGAGGAACAAAATGAAGGATACCGAACGTGAGTTCGGAGACTTAATCAGGAGCTTGGTTCGGAGAATAATTTTAGAGTGCGTTTGTTATTTCGCTTAGCCACCCTGTTTTTTCCCGTGTTAAGCGAATTAGCACGGGTTATTTTCGCCCCGTTCCACCGAAACGGGGCCGTAAGGGACTCTAAATAATATGAGTACCGGCAGTTAAGGGCGAACCGGATCTAGCGACCGTCCTCGTGTAAGCGGAATATATCCGCAGGATGCAACGTGCAGAGTTGTAATAGGACAAAACATTCCGTCTGATACCCGCCCTTACACTATAAAGTCTCCGTCTGATGCTCCCCTTAAACCAAAACTATCCGTCTGATGCCCCCTTACACCAAAAGTATCCGTGAGGAGGATGCATCCCGAGGCCGCAAAGTGAATCGTCCAACTCTAAATAGTAATAAGCACTGTCTGCAGCCCCACCCCCGGTAGGAATCAATGGAGACTCGCTCGATTCAGACTCTAGGTCATGCCGCAAGAACTCAAATAATAGAACCGTGTGCTACGTCGTTGGAGTTCCCTCCACTGGTAATCTCGGGGTTTTTTAAAATCTTTTATGACGCTCGAGCGGCCTGAGCAGCTCTCTCGCTGCTGCGTTTTTCGCCCCTTTTCTCAAGTGGGTAATTCTCGACTACGTAGCACACGGTTCTATTATTTGAGTTTTTACGGCACCATTCACTTGTACCAATTGAGGTCGTTTAGTAGCCGTACATAGCCAAAAACACACCAAATTGCAGGTTTTTGAGCTATCATTACCCAACCACCTGAGGCGCAAACACGCATGGACAGAAATCTGAAAGTAATTTTCTATAATAGCACCCACACAAGTGGCCCCTTCAACCACCCTGGAGTGGTGAGGAGTAGAACCTCCCTAAAGGTATTGATTGTGCGTGGACAAAATTAACCGATCAAGGAACGCTCATAATTTTCGCCGTGATAATCTAGCCTCCTCGATACAGTCACCCCAACCCAACCAAGAAAAACAAGTAAAAATAATTTAAATAGATGCCAGTAATCAGTACTTAGTGTACTATCCGTCAACCTTAATAAAAAAAAACATAAGGAACAATGGGGTGCCTGTTAAGTGGTAATGATTTTTGTGTGGGCCCGGATGCGTTGACACGCTCTGCCAGGTGATCGGTTAATTTTGTCCACGCACAATATCTGCCAAGATCAGTGTTTTTATATAGGAAAAGATACATTAGGACACACCAGACACGGTCTATGTACCCACAGCTCTGTACTGTACAAACTACAGACAAAAACCTGAAATAAATATATATTATAATATCATACCTCAGATATTCTATGCCCAAAAAATTTCCGAAGCTGAGTTTCAAGATATTTGTCACGGTGGCGATATAATGTCTCAAAACCCTGCAATTTTAGCATGTTTTAGCCTCTTGAGATTGCTAAACGACCTCCGTTAGTACTACATGCTGGAGGCAGGGTGCTATCCACCGCTGCATACTCTACTCGGCGACTTTTAAAGTAATCGGAACGTGGGAAATAGAGTTATGCGGCTTAGGTATGACTGAAGCTTGGCAGTGACAGGGTTGGCATATATTCGAGTACAGGGAGGTGTTTGATGGTGCCACCGCTGTCCGGTTACTAAGCATAACATGAGAACCCGCTGTGAATCGGCGACAAAATTTGCAGCCACCTGATTCAAGACTAAGCTCTGGATAGGAGCTAATTTCGAATAGACGCCATAGAGTATCAGCCTGCTTCCCAAGATAAATCCTATAAAGGATCCGGTTCGGGCCCCTCACAACAGATTCACCAACACCGTCCTCTAGTCTTACTTTGACCAAGCACATTTCACGACAACATGATTCGAATTGGTTTGAAGAAAGCGCTTCTCTCCTTCCTCCTCATTGGAGGAGGGAGTTGCGCTGCCTTATGTAATCCGTCTCATAATTCGTCTCTGCCGATTATCGACCTTGGATACGTCAAACAACAAGCCACCGAGTATAATCAAACCTATGATTTCTACCATTTCCGCAACATAAGATATGCCGCGCCACCCCTCGGTGATCTGAGATTCCGCAAACCCCAACCACCACTCCCTCAGGCTGGAATACAAAATGGAAACCTCTCCTTTTTGGAGAGTACCTGTCACCAAACCTGGCCACCGTCCCTGGGCACGATTCAGTTTGGAGATAATTTCGGTGTTGAAGATTGTCTGGTAAGTTTATTGCCGAAGAGATACATTGCCGAAAAATTCTCTCCCTTTTTAGTTAACAGGAGGGCCATTAGTACTTAGATGTCTACGTCCCAGCGTCCGTCAGTGCAGGCGATGATGTACCAGTCCTTATCTGGATTTACGGTGGTGCCTATATTTTCGGCTCTAAAGAGATGGGGACAGATCCGGCCCGTTTGATCCAATCTTCCGATGAGCCGATGATATTCGTATCCTTCAATTACAGGTCAGCCATTGCTCAACCCCGGCAGCACCAAAATTCCATATCACGAGTGCTAATTCATGATTCAATAAAGGCTTGGGGCCTTTGGATGGCTGTCTCCGAATGTGACAGACATTGATGCAAATATCGGTCTCCATGACAGCCGGGCTGCCATGGAATGGGTCGAAAAGCACATCTCCAAGTTTGGGGGCAACAAGAGCAAGGTTACCGTGATGGGTCAGAGTGCTGGGGGCGGAGTTCTCACGCATACTATTACAAGTTACGGAGGGAAAGGCAAGAAGCTTCCATTTCAACAGGTATATCTATCCCTCTTATGTCGCAATGTGTGATTGGTGAGATTTAGCTAACATTATCGTGTTCCTATCCTATAATAGGCAATCGTCCAATCAGCGGCATTCGGTCCCAAAAGAACACAGTACGCTGATCGGAATGCCCAATACGACGAATTCAAGAAATACGCAAACTGCACCACCTTGAAATGCCTTCGCGATGCGCCCACCGAGGTGCTCCGGAAAGCAAACCGCGACGTTATCATTGCAAAAGAATTAATAGGAGCTCTCGGACCAGCAGTTGATGGGGATTATGTCCCAGATGTTCCTATCAGACTCCTGGCTCAAGGGAAGTACAACCATGAGCTCAAAAGCTTGATCTCGAGTAGCGTCGGCTTCGAGGTATGTCGGCCCCCCCCAAGCCTGCCACAACAGCGGAGCTAACACCTTCTCCAGGCCTCCTTCCAATTCCGTACCCCAGAGACTGTAACCAACGGCACGTTTGACAGCCTCCTCAACGGTTTATACTCGCTGGCTCCAGAATCTCTAAAACAACAGCTACTTGCCCTGTACCCGTATCAAGGTCCCGGAATTCCTGAATGGCTGCGAGTCGGTGCCTTCTACGGCGATGCAGTCTTCAACTGCAACCAGCTATGGTTGGCAAAATCGGTACAAAAGTCCTACAGATACGTCTTCAATCTTCCACCGGCACATCACGGTGATGATGTTTACTATACCTTCTTTACTGGTCCCGACCCTGAAGTTGCGAATGGGACAACTGCTATCATCCACCAGAAATTCATTACCAACTACGTCACCAATGGGGAGCCCGGCTGCGAGAAGGGTGTCTGCTTCCCTAGTTATGGAAGCGGCGCGAATGCTCTCTCGATGAACGTCTCGGAAATTGAAGTTGTGAGGGATCCTTTGGCGAACGAGAAATGCGATTTACTGGTGGACCTTGCGGAGTATAGCTAGGGTTTTCGGGTTAATGTTGGTATCACTTACACGGGTTGAGTTTTTGGTGGTAGGAGAGTAATAGCAAGAATAAAATTGCTGCAGGATTGTAATAATAACTTTCTTTATATTAATTATTTTAATTGCATACACGGCTCTTATGCCAAGTTCACTCTAGACCTACCGATACAGTACCCCCAGCGCCACGAGCATACCCACTTACTACATGCATATACAGAGCCCCGTAGTAGATGCAGATAAACTGTTGACCTCACCCCAACACCATTCACACCGACAAGAGCAATCCAGTCCGGAAATCCTTAGAAATATCCCCCCCCCTCCTCTAAGAATAGGCTTGTACTTCAAACATCATAATTGGCTTTTCCAATTGACCCTAAGTTAGCGAAGGTTCTTTGTTGTGGCGAAACTGTGCCTTAGCAAGGTACCGGCATGGTGGTGAGGCGCAGGGCAGGGGCCATAGGGTACAGTGCTGGCGATAAGTCGGTATGATATAATAAGTGGCGAAGAAATGTGGTGGCGGAGGGATGATTTGATTACAAAGGTATAGCGCAGAGTGTTTTCGTATTGCTACAGTACGGTCCGGTACCTAACAATTTCTAAGGGTTAGCTACCCGTAGGGGATCATCAGTGGAAATCGCTACGTGAGCCTACTAGAAATTTAACTTAGAAAGTTGACCAGGCTGCGCCGGACTACGAAGTTTGTATATATAGGGCTAGTTATGATTGATGTTTGGATAATCAAACAAGGCAAGTGCGGCAGGACAAACGAATACGATTCTATTTGAAAATGCGGGAAGGTTGTGGATGGCACTGGGGCAGGCGATAGAGAGAGAATTCCGACGGAACTAGGCACTTCGCTCACTCTCTTGTTCCTAGCTATCTCAAAACGAAATTAACCTTAGAGAGAGGTGAATAAATAAGTAGCACGTCCTAATCCTTCCATTAATCACCACACTTATCTCTCAATTTCTTTGCATGATTTTGTTCTGTATACTTTCCTGATAACAGAGGAAGGACATCAACTTAGACTGACCAAGTGGTCCTGGCTCGAAGACTTGACCGGTCTGACTATTCGGAACCTTGCCTAAGTGATAGGGTTCAATTCTGTCTTTAGGATAATACTAAATGCGCGAGCCGCCACATATTCACACATGTGTGCAACCCAAGCGCATTATTATTCTTATTTTACCCCGAAATAAGCTAACTCAACTTGCCTATCTCACAGAGCCTGTGAAGTACTATACCACCAGCGCCATCCATAAGAGTGAAACCGTACCATGGACAGGCCCATCTCGCATCCCTCTACCTAGTCATGAATCTAAAAACCACTACAATCGGCAAACCCCCCACCTCGCTCCCCCATTTAATCCCTCAATCGCAGCACCATCCCCAAACGTCCAGCTCTCCAACTACTTGGGAATTTCGGCTGGGAAAAGGGTCAGGAATTCTCTTCAGAAGGTGCGCGCGGAGGGGGCCATCCTCCCCGGGAACGGGGTAAATGATTGCTTCTTCCGATACACACTCAACAGGTTTGATCCAGAAGGGGAGGTGAGAAGGGGGCTTGAGTGACTAATGGTTGGGAAATAAAGGACTCCCTAGCACGGTAGAGTAAAGCTACCCGCTAAGCACAACCGCGCATGACACTGTGAAATAAAAGCAAAGAAGAGAATGATATCATATTTACCAGCGTGAATCCTTTCCCGTAATTCCCCGAGGCCTATTCCCAACCGTGTACAATACGCTCTTCCCCTGCCTTCTCCTTTCCAAGAAACCCAACCCCCATAGCAATTCTACCATACCCAGGCAAGCAAAAACCAAACACCAGCTCCATGAAAAATACTAACCCCGCCCATGATCCCTTCCCCAGTTCCTTTTCAACTATTTCTCTGTTTCTTCATTCGGTACTAAATTAGGCTATGATAAGCTACCGTATTCCCAACCAGGCCACTCCTGTAACAAAGCCAAGCACGCCCGCCCGACAGCTTCTTCCCCCCCTTTCTGCTATTCACGAATCACTTCTGCCTCGTCTACCAACTACTTCCATTTCCAATTTTGTATTCTAATAATTTCACATATATGGAAACATACATTTAATCCCTTTTCCTTTATCCGCCAGCCCACTGTAGCCCGGGCTTTCCTTCCTTGGGTCGGGCTCAATATTTGTTGGGCTTGGGCTAGGTGAGGCTGCACCATTGGAAGGCTTGTTTGAGAGAGCCTCTTTAGTCGTCCATTCTTGTCTACCAAAACCTTTGCTCTCGCACCCACATTCATCACGGGTACATACACAATTGCCAGCATTTCGGGCGGAGTTTACATTTACTGTGGGATTCGGGCCCAGGGAGGTGACCTGGTTGCTTCTTTCTCTGAAAGACACTTGCCTGAAGCCGTTCCAAGTTACTCTCTAGCAACGGAACCAAAACTCTTGAACTATTGCTATGGAGAGAACCGAATTCCTTTCCGAAGGGGTCCATCGCTCCCGCCCTCAACGACCAAGCGCCGCCGTGGTACTTCAACGGGACCGGTATTCTCGGCCAATGGGTGGTAAACTGGTCGTTCAAGGGGACTGGTGCGGGAAGAGAATGATCCGTGACATACATTTTTTCCATCAATCCAAAGCACACTTCCTGAATATTGAGATGAGCAGTCTCAACATATCTGGTAACAACTCTGTTGGATACTATTCTGACACCTTCGTTGTCCCCCGTAATATCAATAACATTAGTCCCAGCCATGAACGCTTTCCCTCTGCGGTTGCCGTTGCCACTACTGTTCCGATTACAGTTCCCGTTCCCATTCTTAATGGGAGGAATCGAGTGTGGATAAATTTGTTGGGGCGCTACAAGGGGATGCTGGAAAGCTGGGGGTCGGTATTCATGCATGGGGTTTCCAAAATTCGTAGTACCATCACCAAAGTTTGATAATTCCCCTAACTGATTCTATGGGGGTTCCAAAAGCATGTCCCAAAACGGCTTCATAGCCTGCGTGGGTTGCGGTTGAGTATTGACAACATTTTGTTAAACCGGAGGTCTAGCGAGCCGGCTAGCAGATCTTACGGGCCCAGGGGCCTGGCGAGTCGGTGGAGCTGTGGGGTTATCCAGAGGAGCAGAGACAATTCACAGGCTATACATAGCAACCACCAGTGTGCTTTTTCCCTTTGACAGCCATGAACTAGGTTGCAGAAATAAGAGTGGCGATTCAATTACTATCAGCATAGGAGGGTATGATAGATACAAAAAGAAAACCCTTTTTCCCATGCTTATCACACTTAAGGTTTCCTCGCCTCTCTCTGAGCACTATGCTATAGCAACTTCACTGGTGGTCCTTTGTAATCGGAAAACCGTCCTCCAGCTGCCTTTGGATTTCAAGGCGGTACGAGAGGGATAAAAATTTGCAGACGTGGGCCTCGCACACACTCGCAACATAACCTTCGCTGATGGGTCGTCAATGCCGTCGCCCCACATTCCAGGGTCAATGGTTATCGTTTTCGTAGGGCCAGCGTCGGAGGGAGGAGCCCCTAAAGGTGAGTGAGTGAAGGCAATGGTATCGTGAGCTGTATATGTCTTGGTGACGGTTGTGGTGTAGATAGTGGTTGGCGGTTTGGGGGCGGCAGGAACGTGGAGGGGGGGCGAGGGCGTGAATAGCCTTGGTGCAGCATTCCCAAGCGTCAAGTCCGCCCTGTAGGCACCGCCAGGACTGCACTCCCGGGCGTCCCGGGCGTCTGTCTGAAGCTGTAGGGCAAGAGCGTCCGTCCTTTGGGAAAGACTACAGTCTAAGAGGGTGACTGTAAGGCCCAACAGTCCACGACTGATCGGTAACTCCCGAATCGTACCTGCAATCCTCACCCGTCTTCTTCAGTCATTGCCAATTACCTGTGGGGTCCACCAGTCACCTACAGAGCTCGACCGTCATCAGGAGCTACACGGAAAATTGCGCCACCTGAAACACCCGCAGTCCCCGCCAGTCTGTCCCGGGCGCGCACTGAGGAATTGCCGTCTGTCCTGTCCGGACGCGAAGACGGGCGGACTGGACGCTTGGGAACACTGCCTCCGAGTGAATGGTGTCGGAGGTGGGTGTGACGGTTGAATTCGGAACCGCGGTGATGGCGGGGGCGACGCTGGGCGTAAGGGAGGTGGTTGATGTAAGATAGACAGTCGTTGAAAGGACGAGAGTAGTAATATCGAGGGGAGTGGGGGGTGAGGGGAGGGGAAGACTGGTAGCGGTAGTAGGGGTGGTCGAAACGAGGCTGACGGTTGCAATTCCGGAAATGCCTTTGATGATAACTTCGGTTGGCTCATGGCTTCCTCTCTCATAGCCAATGGTAGTTAGTGCAGCACTGAACCCCGCAACCGGGGTACAGATGCCCTCAACCCATCCGTGTTTTTCTATGGGTTTTGCTCTAAACCCGCCGGGCCGCCCCCCCCCCCGGGGGGCGGAGGGGT
>Ga0307509_10011613_pt1 | contig 10645 bp, 17 predicted proteins | sample 10_EM_MG_FD_202245 | JGI IMG/M metagenome (GOLD analysis project Ga0307509, IMG submission 202245) | Populus trichocarpa ectomycorrhiza microbial communities from riparian zone in the Pacific Northwest, United States - 10_EM | ecosystem: Host-associated > Plants > Roots > Unclassified | place...
AGGGCTTGGAAAGCTCAGCGCCGACCGTGAGCGAAGAGGACAGAATGCCGACGGTGCAAAACCTAAGCGAGGTGCAAAGGAAGTGCGGGGTAAAGGGGAGAACTGAACTTCATGAGCGGGAGTCAACGATGAACAGGAACAAGAACCCCATGGAGGAGGGGGTAGACCCCAGAGGGAGAGGAGGGGTTGTAGCATCGCTCCCCTAGGCAGAAGCCATCAAGGGGGAGGAGAGGGGGTGGTGGTGGAATCCCACGATGATTTCCCTGGTGTTGAGATTTCAATCGCCGGAGGTGTAGGGGAGATGGTTCGTGCTAACTACTGTGACCGAGTCTTCTCCTTATATAGACTCTTCACGCTGACAACCCTAACCCTGGTGACTCATAACTCGCGTCACACGGTCCTATGACTCATAATGAGTCATGCCCTAAATCCATCAGATGACTCCTATGAGTCACTGCGTAACATGCTGTAAACCAATCATAAAACATAAAACATGTCAGGTGCGCAAAGCGTGTCACCTGCGTGAAACCTGTGACTCATAATGTGAGTCACGCGCGAAAGTCATTACATCATTATGACTCACAATCGTGAGTCATAGAAACATCAACCAATTATTATATAACGATGACACGCAAGTGCGAGTCATGTGAGAACTATGAGTCAAATGACTGCATAGCGTGAAACATAAACATACCTTATGACAAATAACTATTACTCATGTGAAACCTGCCTTGCTTAGTCACGATTTGTGACAACTATGGAGAGATAATAGCTATTGGTGCAATTATGGAAACAAGTCTATCTTATGCCTTGCAGATGTCGAGTGCAGGATATACCTGCAATGCTGAGAGGTTCGATAACAAAGCTGGCCCCTTTGTTGGTTCAATCATGGAGGCCATTATGCGTATGCAGTCGTAAGTAAGACTCCATGTTGACGAAGTAGGATTGTAACCAATGGACTGATGTGTGGGAGCACCGTCAGGAATAATCATGGTGTTGCGATTTGGAAGTCAAGTGAGATAACCGACTTGTCAGGGTTAAATGGTGTTCACACTTTTTGAAAAAGTGGGAAATTGTTAGTAGATACTTAGTTAGTACGAGAACTAGATGTAGCCCGCGACCACCCAGACGTGGCATATAAATATTGAGATATCTCCCGAGCTATTTGAACATCATAAAAACAACGGAGAAGAGATCTTATCAATATAAAATGTTTATGCTAGAAAATCTTTTATCACTCTATCTACCTCTACTTTAGTTATTAAGCCTTTCTAGACAATCTCCATCTACCATAAAGATTATCGGCCTGAGTTATCTTATAAGCCTTTGAGATAGGCTCTCGCCTAACAGTAGTATGAGAGGGAAAGCATAGAAGCTGAATATGATGCTGTAGAGCAAAGGAGACCAATTCATAGCTCAGGTGAGAGCTATGGTCATCAATCAGCAATAGACGATATGCCTCTTGGTCTATAGGCTGGGTGGGAGGATAAAAAATGCTCAGAAAGCCATTTAAAACCCGTGTAGTTATTAGACTACCTAGTGGGTGAGAGAGCAAATGTTTCCTCCTCTCAATCCTCATAATCATGCTATTCCATATACTGGGCTTCCACCTTATAAATCACATAAGGGGCTATCCTCTGTCCTTCTACTCCAATCCCTTCCACTAAGGTGATCCATTCTCTACCCCCTTTTTGAACCAGTCTAGGATTCTTTCTGGTACTGCGACAAAGAACTTTTTCTCGACTTGATACCCCTAGAAGGAAACCCTTCTTATTCATATTCCAGATATTTTCGAGTAGAATATGATACCGACTCTGAATCTCGATCTGGCTGTTAAAAAAGTGATTTAATAGTATAGAATTGCCGGCGAGCGCTCGTTTACAATTAATATCTTGAGTGAAGCTGCTACTAAGAGCTACATGTCTCTTGCGAAAGCGGTCGATAAATCTCTTTCCAAGTTGTGGACTCTGATTGTTGGCACAATATCCCCGACCCTGCAATATTCCCAGCATCAATTGCCTCACCAAATGCCCCCTTGGTGACATTCCCATATTATCCAATTCTATTACCCATCTCACTATCCTATCCTCCTCCTCAGGAGTGAACTTTTGCTAGCTTTGGTGGGCATCACGTGAGGCTCTTGTTCATTTCTCATAGCGGTTTATGAGGGTAGTCTTATTTAGCAAGAACTGGTGTGCAACCGAACGGTAACTTGCTTCTGGGTGCTCATTCATGTAAGAAAATCCTTCAGAGAGAGCCTCTTCCCGTGTTTTATTTGTGGACATCTCTGCTGTTTTGTGGTATTCGGTTCTCATTGAGGAATTCGATCGGAAAGCTCTATCTGCGGGGTTGTGGTGGGGTAGCTAATATCTAGGTGGTGGCCAAGAACACGGTCGGAAACGTTAAATCGCTGTTCCCCTGCACCAGCACCGTGTAGCACCTAGATAGTTTATCGCTCTACTCCCCAATCACGCTCAACTTAAGCTACCCCCACCCAACGCAATGCCAACCTTCACCTCAAAAAAGTACCACCCATCGACCCTCCAAAACACCCTCGGCGCGCGTTACCGACGCTCACTCTCCCACCACCCATTCCTACTCTTCGGCCTACCCTTCGTCGGCACGATCCTCGCAGGCAGCTTTTTCCTGACTCCGGCCACTGCGCTGCGATACGAGCGCCACGACCGCAAAATCCAGCGCATCAGCCAGGAGGAGGCCATGGGGCTCGGGAGGAATAAACGGAAGGTGGATTTGAATGAGGAGTATTACGTACGTTGCTTCCTTCCTCATCTTGTATGTTAGGATATGTGGGGTTTAGAGCTGATGCGCTGGAGGAGCGGATACAGAGGCTTGCCGCGAAGGATCTGGATGACTGGGAGCAAAAGAGGATTAGGAGGTTTAAGGGAGAGCCGGATGGGATTTTGTGAGCTTGCAAGGGTAGAGGGATCCTCCTAGTCTTTGTCATTTCCCCCTCGTTCAAATATAGCTACCTTCACTCAACCCCATCCATGCAACTGCTGGAGAGTATGACAGTACAATGAATTTATGAAAAAAAAATAGTATTCACATGCATGCTGGTTGGCAATGAAATGGCGCCCGGTCCAACCGCCACCTCTAGTACCAGTAACTAACCCCAGGGCGAAGCAATCTAACTAACACAACTATTAGGCTGCAACTTATCTAGGTGTGGAAACAATTGGAATATTACATAAAAAACGAAAGAACCTAAGAAACACTAACACCGTCGCCATAAACCGCCAGGAGTATATTTATCAATCGCGAAGAGGGGAAGGAAAACATCGCGAGAATATTTAAAACCAAGATCCAAGGAGTGGGTAAGGGAGAAGAAAAAAGTCAATTAACGAGCATCACAGCCTAGAAGGATGTTTTTGTTTGGTTAAAGCAAGTGTGTGCGCAGGAAATGCTGAGATATAAAGGGGGGTGAATGGTCTAGAGCAGGTCCGAAGGGATATTACTGGATCCATATCCCTTGGATCCGATCCCCATGATTACTTTTCCGGCCTGGGGGTTCTTCGCAAAAGAGCTAAAGTAAAAGCCCATCATGACCGTGAGGTAGCTTAGGAGCAAGATAGACCCCTAAAGAACACAGAAAATCAGCACCTTCTCCGCCCGCAATACCACACAATTGCTTTGCACAAACCTTAAAGTAATTACTCTTCCCTTCGCCATACATGTACGACAACAGGAACACGCAGAGAATAACAGTAATCACGTCCCATTGAGGGAATATCAGTGTAAAGGTATTTTTCACGAGATCCATCGGAGCAGCTTCCAAAGCGAAGAAGGCGCTAAAGAAAACTAGAGCAGGGATCTGGAGCAAGCATACTTGGAGGGCATAGGCAGAGCCAATTTCCATACTGAGGGCAATATTACCGTTCATTGCAAATGAAATTGCATTCTAAGCCACATTAGGAACCTGAAAGATAGCAAAAACGAACAGAAAGGATTACCAAAAATTCAGTGGTGTTCGGCACGAGGGCGAACAGGGTCATTCCAAGGAATTTTTCATCAATATCGAGATTCTCCAATACCACGTCCACCGTGTCAACTAGGATCTCTGCAATTACAGCATATAGCACTGTCGCCCCAAGCAGAATAATGGAGCTCTTAGCACGACTCCAATTCGGTGCGTCGTGGCCCCCATGCCCAGCATCCGGAACAGCTGCAATGTCTTCTTCAGCTGCAGGCATGGAATGCAATGGCGGCCTGGCAGGTGTAGCGGAGCTCTTTCTCCCCATGCCGTGACGCTGAAAGTCTTGATAAGCAGCGGTGGTTGTCACAGCAGCTATTTCTGCCATGCTGCGGACGAAGTCAGCATTCTCCTCCGTAAATAGTCCACGAGATCCAGACGTATCCAGCAGGCCAGCGGCAGTGGGAGGTGTCACAAAATCATCTGCCGAACGTGGTGGAACTACATGTAGTGTTGACCCCCGATTCTGCGAGTGAGCGGAGCTTCCAGTGCCATCTACCCTTAGCCCAAAATTATCCAAGGATTGTCCCAAGATCCGCTTAAACATCACGTTATCCCGAAGTGAGCCTGAAGTTGACGCTCCAGTCGTCGTGCCATAGCTCTGCTGATTACCGATACCATCGTGGCCTCGTGAGGAGGACCCCCGAACAGGCTCGGCAACGGGAGGGAGGGCAGGGTGCGCAGGAGGGTGAGCCGGAGGAACCGAGTGCCAAATAACAGCAGCGTGTGTCCTCAAGGTAAACCACAACCCAGTCACATAGGATATAAACAGGAAAACTGCGGCTATGTAGGTATATGGTTGCACCGCATCCCGATAAAATTCATTACTGAGGCTGGGGGGTGTCTGGATGAAAAAGCAGCGACGGCAATCTGCATGGCGAGGATCTTTCTCAGGATGGCATGCCCGGCAAGCCAATTCATACTGCGTTTCCAATCAGTAACCATAAACAAGATAGAAAGGGTAGGGGACACTCACGGTCCCATAAATTTGATAAAATAGGGTTGGCGCGAATACTCCGATTACGGCAAAAAGAAGCATGGTAGAAGTGACGCCAGCAGACTTCGCATTGAATCGTTGAGTCTTCCGTTTGATAGCACCCGAACACATGCTAAGCCCAGGCATAAAGACAACGCCCGCGAGGATACTCCCGACTACACTTCCCTCAACCAGTCTCCCCTTCCCTTCTTTCAGAGCAACACAATAAAGGTATACTTCAACGATAGTAGAGAAGAAGGCGTTAATCGTAGCACCCATTCCCATGCTAGATTGCGCGGAAATCGAAGCCACGGCTTGTCCAATAAAATATGCCAGAGGGATCACGGAGCATAAGCTCAAAGTGAAAACCGTCGCCGGGGTCGTAAGCGGGGTGCCCCGACCCAACACCTTACCAAGAGCATAGTGATCAGCTATGACGAAGAACACCACCGTCATCAAGTTGATGAAAAAGATGTTTGTTCCATCAATAGTATACTTGTAGTACTTCCAGCCCACGGCACGATACGTGCAGAGCAGGATCGAGGTAGAAGGTGTTCCGGGCCTCCTGCTATACGTATGGTCCGAATGAAATGAGAGTGCCAACGGGTGCCGACGAAGATGGTCACACAAAAGTGCGGTAACCTTGGCCATCGGGATCGTGAAAACAAGGAACCAGCAAAGACAAGAAACAAACAAAAGTAGAGGAGCTGTAAGTCAAACGTATTAGCACCCACAAACAAACCCAGGAGGGGGGAATAACTACCAATAATGAAGTAGAACCAGACGAAAAAAAGCACTCTTCCAACGTTCCATTGCCCACGGCCAAACAATCTCCGTTTCTTCCGTTGTGACTGGAAGCCGCTCAAGAGTCCTGTTCTCTCGCTAGTCCCAAGAACCGAATCGCTCTCGCTCACGGAATCAAGGCTCTCTCGTCTACGGCCCACAAGAGTTCTCGGGGTATGCGGGCCGAAGAATGTTTGCCCCTCCTCTATATCACCAGCCTGCCATTGTTCATATTCACTAATGCTCCTGCCTTCACCCTCATCTTCTTCCGCATATGCTTCCTCTTGCTTAAGTTCTACGAAACGGCCAAAAGGGTACCACAAATATCCGGCGAGGCCAAGAAGAACCCTTCCGTATTCCCTAGCGCTATAGGTGAAAAAGAACAGGTAGCAAGTGACCGCGGCTATCAGGGAAGCCAGTGCAAGCCACCAGCCAAAGAGCAAGACCCATAGAATGTTTACCAAAAAGAGAGCATTTCCGACCCTCCCACCGGGTGCTGAATGAATGTCTCCTTCTGCTGTCCTTTGTACTGAGCGATTCTTCTTGTACAATGCGGGCTTCCATATCCTGATGCCGAAGGGATGGGTAACATTGATTGCTTCTTGGCGGTCCTTGAAACTGGTTAGATGCCTCTGAGCAAAAGACCTGCTTCCACTTACTTTCAGAGTGAATGACTCCACGCTGCCGGCATTGCTGGCTTCGTATGTCTCTCCTCTCACGGTGCCTTCTTCACCATCTTCCTCTTCTTCCGTCTCTTGTTCCTCACTTGGCGGGTCATCCTGCTGAAACGTCGGCTCATCATCATCATCCGTGCTATCGACGTTCGAGAGTGCTGTCTGCGGAGTTGCTCTTCGTCTCAATAGCTGTGAATGTCGCCTCATAGCTGCAAACCCAGCACTTCCGGTAGCACCTCTATGTCGTTGCCCCAAATCTTCTTCTACCTCATCTGTTTCGTCGTCGACGCTGAATTCTTGCCTGTTATGCCCATTAGCCACACGCCTCCCCATAGTGACCATTGTGAGTGCTGGAGCACGCACCCTTTATGAGGTTGTCCCACCGTGGAAGTTCGGCGAGTAGCGGAGGGTCTCCGAGGCTTCCTATCCGGGGAAGATATTCTCCCCCTCGAGGAAGAAGCTACAGAAGGTGTTCTGGATAACCTGGCTCCCGTGCTGGCGGTATTTTCCGGGGAATCCGTGCGGATATGCTCAGTTGCGCTACCAAAATATTCGATGGAACCTAAACACACCGCCGGCAAATCACGAAAACGAGAGGGGGCACTGGTTAGTAAAAGTTATATTTACATCCAGGGAAAAACAAAAAGGCTGGAGCAGCCCATATCACAATCCGAAATACTCCATATGTCCAAATGCGACACAAAAATGAGGGGGGAAAAAGGGGAAAAAAGCAAGCGTACTTGGGACGACATCTCCGCCTGCATTTCCAGTTGCCAGAGGAGTCTGTGGCTCAGCTGTCGTCCTATCCTGTTGGCTAATGTGCCGTACCGTCTCCGTTGAATGGGAGCTCTCAGAGTAAGAACCTGAATTCTTGTAACCAGACATCTGAGAGGAGAATGAGGCAGCCGATGTTTGTCGAGAATCTGGGGTTGATAGATTTCTAGGGTCGAATGTCGAGGAAACCGGATGCGGCTCCTGTTGTGTTGACAAGGGATTTGAATGTTGGACGATGCCTGGCGCAGAGGGATTTCGTTGACCGCTGCTCGCCATAGACTTCAGATTAAAACAGGACAAATGGGGGAGGGGCGGAAGAAATTGGGAGAAGGAGTTTGGGGGGGGGGAGCAGGTGCTACGGTGACCCGTTCCGATCACAGTATATTATCTGATGGGGCAGTGGGCAAGGATGACGCGATCAAGGAAATATAATACCCAAATACAAAAAAAGGAGCGGGCAGGTGACAGGTTCCCTTTCCCTCTCTCTCTTTTTGTTTCTCTCTCGGAAAGCGATTAATCCGCACTTATCAGCTCTGGTTTCTCCTGCAGATAGATGTGTCAGTTCCCCGCCCCAAATGGGGAGCACGCTCACGAGGCCGGAGGAGGGTGAAGAGGAGGTGGTGGTGGTGAGGTGAATGAAAATACCAAAGGAAAAAACAAACGAAGGGAAAGCAAGAAAAAGGGAAGGGAAGTGGAGGAGGGTGAAATGAAATTTTCACAAAAAAAAAAAGAGTGTGTGAAAAAGAAAAGAAGAAGCAGGTAAAGAACAAGCAAAAAAACAAGTAAAAAAAGAGAACAATCAACGCAAGCCGGGCTGACAGGCCAAACCTCAGTTCGCGAGATGATTATGGGAAACGGGTGAGGTGGGTTTATGTCTGGTGTGGGCGGGTATCGCCTGAAGTTCGGCTCAAGACTGGGGGGAGCAGCTACGATCAACGATCCAAAACAAGCTCGAAGTGCAACAGTACAGTACTGGTACCGTAGCAACTGAATGCTGCAGGAATGGTGGTCCAGCCAGCTCCTCCACCTTCGGGCAGTAAAATTTCCCACAACGACCCTTATACAGGATTCCCAAGCACTTCCCCGCCCAGACCACCCATCCCGAATACCAAGATCAATGAAGAAAACGATTCACCGTCTCCAGCACCTATCCTACCTGTATTCCCTTCTCCCGAGACCACTTTCTGCCTTCCCACCCGCGCCAAGAGAATTGTGCACTGACATAGAGACGGCCCTTCCAGTTGACCATTTATTGTCTTGGTTCTCCCCTCCAGTCCGAACAAAGTGCGCCTCCTCCGCGTGACGTGCAGATCCTCACATCAAGGACAGCAATCGTACCCGCCTCCGAGCCTTCTGTGGCATAATCACTCAACCATCCCCATCCGTGGTGCGCTGCAGGAATTCGTTTTGAGTCGCATCAGGAGGGAGAAAAAAATGGACTACGGTATCATATCGTACCCCATCCCGCACAGCCGCACCCCGTCTCGCCAACACCCTCAGCCATCTAGACTAACTTCCCTCCAACGAGTGGATGAATAAAAATTAAATAAACAAATATCGCATTCAAAGCAACAAAACATCACACCAATACTCCAACTTATGCTCCACTCCCATACAATGACCACCCACAACTCTCCTCCTATGCTATCCTACACTTCAAATTCACACCGGTGACGTACCGTATAGTAATCTGTTTAGTGAGAGCAAGCCTGTGCCCCAACGTGACACAAATACAGACCCCCACAGCATAATACGACACGGTATGACAACCCGCACTACCCGCACAGTGCTCGAGTACCGTAAAATCTCGTGAAATCCACCATCTCCGGCGGGTCCTAATCTCTGGGGTTTGAGTCAAAAGTTCTCAAAAAGGGTTAGTGCTTTCCTGACACGGTATAGCCTGTGTCATTTGGCAGTGTTAGATCTCGCCAACTTGACAAGCTAAACCTATCTTGGGCTGATGTCGCCATTTGCTGGGATATACGGAGGTACAGGGCATAAGTTTTGTAGGTTCCACGAGCGAGGTTTGCTGCCCTCACCCTCTGTGTTACCTACAAAACTTATGCCCTGTACCTCCGTACGTGACAGACCGGAGATGGTGGGTTTCACGAGATTTTACGGTACTACCGGTAGTACTAGTAGAGTGCCGAAATTGATTATCTGTTGAGAATGACTGCTTTTGCATGATGGAGCCTAGAGTTTATATTGTCGGCGGATACCGGTACTCGTACTTGTACTGCTGTACTGTAGTATGATACTTTGCTTTGTTTCAGCGTTGTGTGCGGATCCCGGTAGGGTATCATGAAGCGAAGAGAAATAAGGTGGGCTATGGGAAGGGTGGGGTTCTATCGTACATGACCGGTATCATACTGTACACTGTACCGGTACGATACTGCAAAAACCCTTCAAGTCCACCATGGGCAATCGGCCCCCAGCCCTCGCGATCCGAGACAAAACACCACGACAAGGAATAGTACTTTCCGGACGGGGCACCCGAGTACAGTACTACTAGCAAAAGCCCCTCGAGACCTCGAGGGAGGCATACGTTCTTATAGGTGTTAACTTTAGTCTTTATAGAGGCTCCTTCTCTTGCCGCCCCTTTACCCTTCCACCCTCTCAGCCTTCCTGCCCCCTCCTCTCCCCTGCCTACCCCTGATCCCCATTCCCCCATTCCCACCCTCCACCTTACTCCCACTTCCACAGCTGTGCCCCCCTTCACCTGCCCTCTTCCCTATACCTCCTGCCACTCCCCACTTATCTCTACCTTCCCACTTCTTCCTCCCTTATCCCTCACCCCTATACCCCTTCACCTCTTTGTCAAATTATGTTTTACCCACCTTTCTATTGATATCTCATTCTTAGTAGGTAGTACAAATTAGCTACATAAGTCAGAATGCAAGTAGCACTCTAACTGCTACCTCAAGAGGCATATATACTTCTGTAGACTTTATCTTATAAACACTTCCAATTATCCTGAATCTCTCTAATTCAGATATCTTGCTATCTCATATGAATCTTCATAAGTTCTTGATTTATTTACACCAAAGCCTGACCTCTTGTCTCTAGTCACATACTGTAGAGGTCAGATTCTTGGAATTTCGGCTATTTGAGATAGCTGATCATGAGTGTACTTTAGTCTTTGCTACAACACCCTCACCCTCTACCCCCTCTATACCCCTTCCACCCTAATATCTACATGTAAATAGCTCACCTATATTAGTACAAGGCACATCAGCAAAAAAACTGCCCTGCGCCCTGTTGCATCCTGTTCGCCCCGTGCCCCGGACGTTCCAGGCGCTTATAACGTAAACTCCAGTTCTGGGTGCTTCGGCCCGGGCTCGTTTCGTCCGGGCGCTACCTTTTTCCGTCCGGACGCACTGGGTGCACCCTGGCGCAGTTTGCCTAGCAACCATACCCCCAGCGCAAAACCCCGCCCCCCAGCAGCGC
>Ga0307509_10011614_pt1 | contig 10645 bp, 5 predicted proteins | sample 10_EM_MG_FD_202245 | JGI IMG/M metagenome (GOLD analysis project Ga0307509, IMG submission 202245) | Populus trichocarpa ectomycorrhiza microbial communities from riparian zone in the Pacific Northwest, United States - 10_EM | ecosystem: Host-associated > Plants > Roots > Unclassified | place...
GTGCGCCTGAGCATCACGCTCGCGCGGCCGGGCCGCTACGAGGTGAAGCCGGACGGTACCGATCTGATCGTGATCGTGACGGCGCGCGATCCGGAGCCGGCGGTCGCGGGTGATAGCGGCGCTCTCGAGGCGGAGCGGCAGGCGCGCGCGCGCGCCGAGCAGGCCGGGGCCGCAGCGCAGAAGGAAGCGGCGACTGCCAAGGCGGCGGCGACCGCGGCGCGGAGCGAAGCGGATAGGTTGCGCGCGATCGCGGCCGACCAGGCGAGCAAGGCGGCGGAGGCGCAGCGCACCGCGACGACTGCGCAGGGCGCGGAGCTGGCCCGCGCGAATGCAGCGGCGAAGACCGCGCGCGAAGATGCGGAGCGGGCGCGACTCGCCGCGGAGACGGCGGAGCGCGCGTCCGAGACGCGCCGGCTCACGGCCGAGACCGCGACGAGGAATGCGCTCGCCGAGGCCGACCGCGCGAAGAAAGATGCAGTGGCTGCCAAGGCCGCGCTCGCCGAGGCGCTCGCGGCCAAGGCCGCCGCCGAGCGCGATGCCGCCGCGGCGAAGAGCCGGGCCGCCGACGCGACGAAGCTCGCCGCAGCGCGCGATGCCGACCGCTCGCAGATCGAACAGGCGCGCCGCGACGCCGACGCCGCGAAGGCCGAGCAAGCGCGCCGGGATGCCGATGCCGCGAAGGCCGAGCTCGCGCAGGCCCTCGCCGCGAAGGCCGCCGCGGAGCGCGATGCCGCCGCTGCAAAGGCGCGCGCGACCGACGCCGCGAGACTCGCCGCAGGCCGCGACGCGGATCGCACCCAGATCGAACAGGCGCGCCGCGACGCCGACGCCGCAAAGGCCGAGCTCGCGCAAGCGCTCGCCGCGAAGGTCGCCGCCGAGCGCGATGCCGCCGCCGCGAAGGCGCACGCGGCCGACAGCGCGAAGCTCGCTACCGCGCGCGACACCGCGCAGGCCGAGCAGGCGCGCCGCGACGCAGATGCGGCGAAGGCCGAGCTCGCGCAGGCAATCGCGGCGAAGACCGCCGCCGAACGCGATGCCGCGACCGCGAAGGCACGTGCCGCCGATGCCGCGAAGCTCGCCGCCGCGCGCGACGCCGATCGTTCTCAGACCGAGCAGGCGCGCCGCGATGCCGAGGCCGCGAAGGCCGAGCTCGCCCAGGCGCTCGCGGCGAAGACCGCCGCCGAGCGCGATGCCGCCGCCGCGAAGGCACGCGCCGCCGAGAGAGCGAAGCTCGCCGCCGCGCGCGACACCGCTCAGACCGAGCAGGCGCGGCGCGAAGCCAAGACCGCCAAGGCCGAGCTCGCGCAAGCCCTCGCGGCGAAGACCGCCGCCGAGCGCGATGCCGCCGCCGCGAAGCGCGAGGCCGAGCAACTCGCGAAGGCGCGCTCGACCGAGACGGCGAAGCAGGCCGAGCAAGCGCGTCGCGACGCCGACGCCGCCAGGACCGAGCTCGCGCAGGCGCTCGCGGCCAAGGCCGCTGCCGAACGCGATGCCACGGCCGCACGCGCCCGCGCCGCCGACGCGGCCAAGCTCGCCGCCGCGCGCGACGCCGATCGCACGCAGGCCGAACAGGCGCGCCGCGACGCCGATGCCGCGAAGGCCGAGCTCGCACGCGCGCTCGCCGCCAAGACCGCCGCCGAGTCCCGGATCGCCGCCGGCACCGACGCGAGCCGCGTCGCGACCGAGCAGGCGCGTCGCGAGGCCGACACCGCGAAAGCCGAGCTCGCGCGCGTCGAGAAGAACGCGCTCGCACTCCAGGCCGAGGCCGAGGCCGCGCGCCGCGACACGGAGCTCGCGCGCAGCGAAGCGACGAAGCGCCGCGCCGAGGTCGTCGCGTCGAAGGGAGACAGCGCGACCGCGATCACGAAGGCGAATCGCGACGCGCAAGCCGCGCGCGACGACGCCGACGCGGCGAAGGCCGAGGCCGCACGCGCCCGCGCCGAGGCCAACGCGGCGCGCGGCGAGGTCGAGCTCGCGAAGGCGCGCGCCGAATCCGTCCGGCTCGCCGCCGAGGCCGATCGCAAGCAGCTCGCCGAGGCGAACCAGAAGCTCGCCGCCGCCCGTGCCGAAGCCGACGCGGCCAAGGCCGCCGCCGAAGCGGATCGCAAGGACGCGACGCAGCGCCTGGCCGCCGCCCGCGCCGCCGACGCTGCCAAGGCCGAGGCCGACCGCAAGCAACTCGTCGAGGCGAACCAGAAGCTCGCAGCCGCGCGCGCTGCCGACGCGGCCAAGGCCGACGCCGACGGCAAGCAGCGTCTCGCCGGCAGCGCCCAGCTCGCCGCCGCCGACGCGCAAACCGTCGCGCGTGCCGCGGCCGACACGCGCGCGCTCGCGGCGCAAGCGCAACGGCCCGAGGCCGCACGCACCCGCTCCGCGCCCAAGGTCGTCGCGCGCGTCGACGCCCCCACCTCGCTCGCGTTCACCGGCCACAACGGCGTCGCCGAGCTCCACCTCGCGCTCCCCGAAGGCGCGCGCGTCAGCGAGGGCGTGATGCTGCGCCAGGTCGCGCAGCTCGTCGTCGACGGCGTCGCCGCCGATGCGCGAATCGAAGATCGCGACGTGTCGGGCTTCCACAGCCCGGTCACGAAGATCACCGCGCGTCGCGATCCACGGATCGCCGGCCGCGTGCTGATCAAGCTCGACCTGCTTGTCCCCTGCACGACGAAGCTCCAGCGCACCGCCGACGGCGCGCGCTGGCAGATCGACGAAGCCGCCGCCTGGTAGGTTCGTTCGTGCGAGGTCGCCGGTCTCGCTTCGAGCACAGCGATGCGTCGGGCCCCCTCGTGATCTGGAGTGATGGCGCATCCACGTACACGCAGTGGGCCGTGGCGGCGCGGCTGGGTCGCGCGGAGATCGTCGATGACGGTGCGAACGTTGCAACCGCGGTCCACTCGGCCACTGGAATCTCGTCGGGCACGGCGTACACCGTGCCGGCGATGCTTCTCCCGGTGAGCGTCGGCCCTGCGGGTCACGGGCGGCGCGGCGAGATGACGCTGGATGGCATCGAGAACGTCGACGGACACTCCTGCGCGCGCGTGATCGAACCACTCCGCAGCACTCCAGGATCACGGCCTGCGCCGTCGGCGCCGCTCGTCGAGTAGCGCGCCGCGCTAGCGCTTCACGACGGCGAGGATCTCGTCATCGGAGAGCACGCGGTTGCCGCGTTTGGCTTCGGCGAAGACCTTCGCGACGAGCTCCTTTGTCGGCTCGAAGCCGCGCTTCTTCAGCCAGTACACGACATTCGATTCGCCCGAGTAGTGCCCGACCTCGATCTCCTGCTCCTTCCCGAACATCCCTGCCGGCACGCCGGAGTAGATCCGGTCGGCGAGCCACGCATCGCCCTTCTTCTCGGCCTTGATGATCGCGGCAGCATGGACGCCGGTCGCGGTGCGAAACGCATCGGTGCCGGCGAGCGGATACTGCGGATGGATCGGCACGCGGGTCGCCTGCGACGCGGTCTTGCACCACAGCACGAGCTTGGTCAGGTCATGCTCGGGCAGCTCGCCGAGCAGCTTCAAGTTCAACAGGATCTGATCGAGCGCCGCATTGCCGACGCGCTCGCCGATGCCGAGCGCGGTGCCATGGATCCGATCGGCGCCGTACTCGATCGCGAAGATCGAGTTGACCACGCCGAGGCCGCGGTCGTTGTGACCGTGCCAGTCGATGCCGACGTCGGGGCGGCCCAGGCCGTCGAGCACGTTGCGGGTGAACTTGAGGAGGTTCCGGATCCCGTCGGGGGTGACGTGACCGACCGTGTCGCAGACGATCAACCGCGACGCGCCGTGCTCGACCGCGTTCGTGAACAGCTTCGTCAGGACTTCCGGGCGCGACCGCGTCGTATCCTCGGTCACGTACGCGACCGGCAGGTTGTACTTGCGGCCGAGATCGATCGCGTCGGCCGACAGCTGCATCATCCGCTGGAGGTCCCAGTCCTCCGCGTACTGGCGGATCGGCGAGCTGCCGATGAACGCGAGCACCTCGATCTCGATGCCGACCTTCTGCGAGATGTCGACGACGGCCTGGATGTCGTTGAGGTGCGTCCGCGCCGCGCACGACGCCTTGACCCGCAGCTTCGCGTCGCGGATGTGCTCGGCGATGATCGTGACGTCCTCGACCGCGCGCTTGCCCGCGCCCGGCAGACCGATGTCCATCGTGTCGATACCGAGGTCGTTCGCGAGGTCGGTCAGGCGAAGCTTGTCGTCGATCGAAGGGTCGACCACCGACGGTGACTGGATGCCGTCGCGCAGGGTCTCGTCGAGGAACTGGATCCGGCGCTTCGGCGAGAGCTTTGCCGTCTTCTCCACCGAGTTCCAGTCGTAGATCAGCTCGTGGTCGTCCATAAGAACCTCACATCACGGAGTGCAGGATCAAGATCAGCGCCAGCATCACGCCGAGGATGATCGCGAGCATCATCACCCAGCCGAGCACGAGCGCCGAACCGGCGAGCCCGAGCCCGAGTAACCAGTAGGTGCTCGACTTCTCCTTGCGGACGATCGCGAGCAGCGCGGCGACGAGCGTCAGCGCGAACCCCGGCACGGTGATCCGCCAGTCCGGCGTCGACCACAGCTGGTGCTGCGCGATCAGCGTCACGATCAGCGTCACGACGCCGAGTACGAGCGTGACGATGCCCGCGGCGTGCGTCGCCTTCCACTCGTGCCGGAGCGGGCCGGCGAGGTGATCGGGCTTCGGAAGCGGGCGCTCGTCCACGCCGGAGGTATAGCGCGATCCGGCCTAGCCGGTGAGCCCGAGCTGGTGACGCAGGCTGACGTGCGCCGCGCTGTACGCGAACTCGAGGAGGTCGCGCTCGAGCTCGCCGACCTCTCGCGCGCCCGCGAACGCGACCGGGATGTCGCCGCAGAGCAAGAGGCCCGCGCGATCTGCGGTCCGCGACAGGCTCTTGGCCCACAGCGACAGGTTGAGCCCACCGCCGGTCTTCGACAGCAGCCGCAGCGCCGAGGCCCGCGCCTGCTCCCGCGCCGTCGGGGCAAGCCCTGCGACGGCCGCATTCGCCTTGGCCGCGAGCGGGTCGTCCATGCCGATGTCGGTGCCGGCGGCCTCGCGCACGATCGCCATCACGACCGCGCGCAGCACGCGCCCCGGCCGCGATGCGCCGACCGCGCGGCCGGGCCACAGGAACGTCAGCGCGCGGGCGAGCCGGAACACGAGCTCGGGCCGCTCGGGTGCGGTGAGCGCTTCGTCGCCGGCGAGCAGCACCGGCGGATCGCACGCGAGCACGTGGATCTGTGCACCGAGCTCGACCCGCGGGTAGACCGGCGCCTGCGCCACGCCGAGCGTCGCCGACAGGCGATCGCGCAGGCGCTTGAACGGCAGCGGGAGCTCGGCGTCGCCGATCTGCTGGCTCGCGTCGAGATCGCTGTCGGCGAGCGTCATCGGCGCGAGCGCGTGGATCGCCGGCGCGACGAGCTCGAACAGCGCACCGAGCTCGAGGCCATCTTCCTTGTGACGGAGCTGCGCCCACTGCGGCAGGGTCAGCGGCGAAGGCGGCAGCCGGATGTCGCGGAGCCGGTGCTGCTCGTAGAGCTCGGCCATCTGGGCATCGGCGGTGCCGAGCGCGACCATCGTCGCGGCGGCGAGGAACGCCGCGTCGGCGTGACCGGCGGTGATCGTGTGGCGGACGAGCGCCGAGCCGGTCGTCGGATCGTTGAGCGCCTCGCGCCAGCCCGCGCGGATCGGCCCGCTCTCGCGCCGGGCCGTGCGGCTCGCGACCGCGGCGAGCTCGGGATGGTTCGGCGCGAGTCGCTTCGCATTCGCGAGCGCCGCGACACCGCCGTGCTGGTCGTCGAGATGATCGAAGTACAGCTTCGCGAGGCGCAACCACGCCGACGCCTCGGGCGTGCCGCCCTTGCCGCGCAGGCGAAACAGTACGCGCTTGATCACGCGCTCGAGCCGGCGCAGCTCGCCGCGCGCGACGAGCAGCTGCTCGATCGTGGCGATCGCGTCGACCCGCGTCGGATCCAGATCGATCGCGCGCTCGAGGTGGAACAGCGCGCCGGCCTCGTCGATCCGCAGCGCGGCATCGATCCGGCCCTTGTAGTCGTGCGATGCGGCGTGATCCGGATCGATCGACAGCGCCTGGTTGAGGTGGCCGCGCGCCGCGTCCGCCGCCTCGGTGCGCGCCTCGGGAGTCGCGGCGTTCCACAGCGCCCAGCCGAGCGCCGCATGATAGTCGGCCTCGTTCGGCGACCGCCCGATCACGGTCTTCAACAGACCGATCGCCTGGGTCCAGTCCCGCCGGGCCATGCGATCCTCGGCGAGGCGGAACGTCAGCTCCGTGTCGAGCGCCGGCGCGACCTGGACCAGCTCGCCACCCGCGAGCTCGCGGTCGTACGCGGCGCGCTTGCCCTTGTGGGTGAGGATCGCGTGCGCGTTCGCGTAGGCGGCGCGGATCTCTTCGACCTTCTCCTTGTCGCGCGGGTCGGTGATCGAGGTCGCGATCCGAGCGAACATCGCGAGCTTGATCTGATAGGAGTCGGCGATATCCTCCGTGCTCGCGTCGCGATCGACGAGCAACGCCGCGTAGTGATCGGCGCCCGTCAGGCGCGCGGACTCGGCGGTGATCGCGCTCCGGGTCGACGCGGTCTGGTTCTGCGCGAGGTGGACCTCCTGGAGCTCGATCACGCCGGAGTCGCCGGCGTCGGCGGCATCCATCGAGAACTCGAGCGGGATCGCGCCGGAGGTGGTCTTCGCATCCTCCTCGTCGAACAGCATCTCGTACAGATCGTCGTCGGGCGTCGCCGGCGGGATGATCTCGTAGTTGACCGATGACGTACGCGCGACCGCGGGTCTGGCGCCGAGCCCGACCGGAACCGAGCGGGTCACGATCGCGTCGCACAGGAGCAGGGAGTCGATCGCGGTGCGCGCCTGGATCCGATCGCCGTGCGCCTTCTCGATCTCGCTGATCGGCGCGCCGGCGGTCATCGCCGCGAACGGGCGCTCGCCGAGGAGCTTGCGCAGCTCGTTGCGGAGCCGCTTGCCGCGCTCGGTCAGCTCGAACACCATGCCGTCGAGCCGGGCGAGCCGCGTCAGATCCTCGACGGCGGTCTCGCGCAGGCCGCCGAGCACGACGTCGAGCATGCGCAGCTGCATGCCCTCGACCGCGTGGTCGCCATCGTCGAAGCGCCACGCGCCCTGTGGCCAGCGCAGCGCCTGGACGAGCTTGTGGCGGGCCTGGCGACCGAGCTGATCGATCAGCTGTTCGACGGTGAGGAACTGGAGCGCGACGAGCGCCTCGCCGAGCTTGCCGCCGATGCTCGCCGCGCGCTGCACCGCATGGTGATGCTGCTCCTCGCTGAGCACGCCCGACGACACGAGGAAGTGGCCGAGCGTCTCGTCGCGCGGCGTCGACGCGGTCGACACCGGATTGCCGTTGACGAGATCGACGGTCTTCGCCACCCGGCCGCGCCGGAGCTGCAGCTTGCCCGTCGCGAGATCCTCGTGGAGATCGAGCAATATGGCCGGTAACGGCCGCATCGCCAGCTCCCCGGAGCGCGACTGCATGGACGAGCGATGGTAGCTCATTCCGCGACGTGACACGCGGCGCGCGACCCGTTGCCGAGCACGCGCAGTCGAGGGATCTCGGTGAAGCAGGCTCTCGGCTTGTCGGCGACCGGGCAGCGCGGATGAAACGCGCAGCCCGCAGGTGGGTCGATCGGGCTCGGGACGTCGCCTTGCAGGACGATCCGCTCCCGCCGCTCCCCTGTCGCAATTTGCGGCACCGCCGACAGGAGTGCGGTGGTGTAGGGGTGTTTCGGCGTGCGGTACAGCTCGGTCGCGTCGGCGAGCTCGACGATCCGGCCGAGGTACATCACCGCGACGCGATCGCAGACGTGCTCGACGATCTTCAGGTCGTGCGAGATAAACAGGTAGGTCAGTGCCTCGGCGCGCTGGAGATCTTGAAGCAGGTTGACGATCTGCGCCTGGATCGACACGTCGAGCGCACTGATCGGCTCGTCGCACACGATGAACTTCGGCGCGACCGCGAGGGCGCGCGCGATGCCGACGCGCTGGCGCTGCCCGCCCGACATCTCGTGCGGATACTTCGTCGCGGTCTCGGCGCGCAGCCCGACCTTCGCGAGGAGCTCGGCGACCTTCGCGGCGCGCGCGGCCTTGTCGCCTGCGCCGTGGATCACGAGCGGCTCGGCGATGGCCGCGCCGATCGTCATGCGCGGATCGAGCGAGGCGTATGGATCCTGAAAGATGATCTGCATCTGCTTGCGCAGCGGGCGCAGCGCGGCCTGAGAGCGATGCGTGATGTCCTCGCCCGCGAACGTGATCGTGCCGGCGGTCGGCTCGTTCAGGCGGAGCAGCGTGCGGCCGAGCGTCGACTTGCCGCAACCCGACTCGCCGACGAGCCCGAGCGTCTCCCCGTCGACGATCTCGAGATCGACCTCGGTCACCGCGCGGACGAGGGTGCGCTTGACCCGAAAGTGCTTCGTGAGGTTGGTCGCGGTGACGAGGGACATGCTCATAGCGGGAAGTGGCAGCGCACCTGCGAGGTCTGGAGCGGCACGAGCTCGGGCTCGACCTCGCGGCACTTCGGTTGGACGGCCGGGCAGCGGTCCGCGAACTTGCAGCCCGCCGGCAGCTCGTGGAGCGACGGCACCATGCCGGGAATCTCTTGCAACCGATCGCCGCGACCGAGCACCGGGATCGAGCGGAGCAGCCCCGCGGTGTAGTGATGGTGCGGGGTCGCGAACAGGGTCGTGGTCGCGGCGCGCTCGACGATCCGGCCCGCGTACATCACGACCACCTCGTCGCAGGTTTCGGCGACGACGCCGAGGTCGTGCGTGATCAGCAGGATCGCCATGCCGAGCTCCTGCTGGAGCTTCGCGAGCAGGTCGAGGATCTGGGCCTGGATCGTGACGTCGAGCGCGGTGGTTGGCTCGTCGGCGATCAACAGCTCGGGCTTGCACGCGAGTGCCATCGCGATCATCACGCGCTGGCGCATCCCGCCGGAGAGCTGGTGAGGGTACGCGTCGACGCGGTCTTCCGGAGACGGGATGCCGACCAGCTTCAACATCGCGATCGCGATCTCGCGCGCCTCGCGCCGCGACTTGTGCTGGTGCAGGCGCACGGCCTCGCCGACCTGATCGCCGACGGTGAACACCGGGTTGAGCGACGTCATCGGCTCCTGGAAGATCATCGCGATCCGGTTGCCGCGGATCTTGCGCATCTCGGGGTCCGACAGCTTCGTCAGATCCTGATCGCGATACAGGATCGCGCCGGCAGCGATCCGGCCGGGCGGTGCGACGAGGCGCATGATCGACAGCGCGGTGACCGACTTGCCGGAGCCCGACTCGCCGACGACGCCGAGCGTGCCGCGCTCCGGGATCTCGAGCGAGATGCCGTCGACCGCGCGGATCGTGCCTCGCTCGGTGCGGAACTCGGTGACGAGTCCCCGGATCTCGAGCAAGGCCATCGCAGCGAAGCTACCGCATCTGCGACATCGCGAAGCAGCGGCGCTGTGCTCGTGATCACCACTGCGGCGCCGGCCACTCGAGTAGCCACCGCGCGGTGAGGGCAAGATCCGGCAGCGAGGGCGAATCCCTTGGCATTCGCTCCGCGCCTCGCCTATAGCTCCGCGCGTGAAGGTCATCGGCTTGCTCGTACTCGGACTGAGCGTTCCCGCCTTCGCCGCCGACGACCGCGTCGAGCCGGCCGGCGCGAGCGACACCGAAGCGCTGCGCGGCAACGTGCTCGTCTGGCAGGACGCCACGTTCTACACCGAGGCCTCCGACGACGCGGCATCTCTCCACGCCGCGAGCCTCGCCGGCGCGCGCAAGGACTCGCCCGGCGCGGTCGTGCCGATGCACGTCGTCGGCATCACGCGCGACTTCGTCGAGGTCGAGCCCGCCGCCGGCGACGATTGCGCGTGGGCGCGCCTGGAGACCAGCGACGATCTCGCGAAGCTCCACCTGTTCATCAAGCGCTCCGCGATCGCGCCCGTCCTCGTCGAGCCGTTCACGCGCAGCTTCGACAACGGTTCCAAGATCGCTCTCCGGCCCGGCATCCCGCTCGTGCCCGGCGCGAACAACAAGTACGTCGTCGCATTTCACGGCGGCACGATCGCGCTCGAGCTCCCCGTCACCGCGATCGGCCATTCCTACATCGCCGACAAGTCGCGCCCGGTCACCGCGATCTCCGATCGCGAATACGAGGTCGCCCCGAAGACCGCGCTCACCCTCGGCGACGATTCGCTCGTCCTCGACGGCCAGCGCGCCACCGGCATGGAGCCGCACGGCGCCTCGACGCTGCTGTTCTTCCGCACCCGCTGCGTCGCGCTCGACGCGCTCGCCCCCGTCAAGTCCGTTCGCACCGTCGAGGACGACTCCGCCAGCATCGCGATGGGCGGTGGCTCCGGCGTCCTCGCGCTCCGCGAGCACGACTACATCCCGGTCGGCGTCCCGCTGACCACCCCGACCGGCAGCCGGATGATCGCCGCCGCCGCGAAGCCGATCTATCTCTCCGCGCCCACGAAGGGCAAGCTCGCCTGCGTCGACCGCCGCCTCCACGTCGACCTCGATGGCGGGGAGTCGCTCGCTCCGACCGAAGGTGACGATCGCTTCCGCGTCTGCGCGCCGGCGAGCCGAGTCGCCCACGAGAAGTACCGCAGCGCCAGCTCCGC
>Ga0307509_10011615_pt1 | contig 10644 bp, 7 predicted proteins | sample 10_EM_MG_FD_202245 | JGI IMG/M metagenome (GOLD analysis project Ga0307509, IMG submission 202245) | Populus trichocarpa ectomycorrhiza microbial communities from riparian zone in the Pacific Northwest, United States - 10_EM | ecosystem: Host-associated > Plants > Roots > Unclassified | place...
TCCGCCGCACGGCGGGGCACGCGTTCACGATCGTGCTCGGCCTCGTGGGCTGGTTCGTCGTGATCGGACTCCCGGCCCTGCACGTCGTGCCGCACGACGCCCCGTCCGGGCCGCTGGCGATCGCGATGTTCGTGGTCGTCATCCTCGGCGCCCGCGCGCTCGCGTTCCGCCTCGTCGAGGAGAGCGTGCTCTCGCTCGACTCCGCCTATTACGTCGCCGCAGCGCTCTGCGTCGGCACGATCGAGGCCGGCACCCTGGTCGCGCTCGCGCTCACCGTCGACGCGAGCGTGCGGCTCGCGATCGCCTTGCGCCGGGGCCGCCGCGATCCGGACGGCTGGTGGGCCGAGGTCGGCTACGTCCTCTATTTCGGCGGGATGAGCGGCGCGCTGCTCGTCGGCTCGGCCTGGCTATTCGGCGCCGACAAGCTCGTCGGGATCCACCCGGCACCCGCGAATGCGGCGATCCACGTCGTCGCGATCGCGAGCGTGCTCCTGGTCTCGCACTACGCGATCCAGGGTATCCGCCACGCCCTGCTCGGTCACCCGATGCAGGGCTATCTCAAGGAGCTCGCGCTGCCGGGCATCGCGGCCGAGGCGTCGCTGATGCCGATCGGCGTCGTGCTCGTGCTGCTCTACGATCCGCTCGAGCCGCTCGGGTTCGTGCTCCTGTCGGCGACGTACCTCCTGATCAACTACGTGTTCGCGCGCCTGTCGCGGACGAGCCAGCTCCTCGAGGAGCGGGTCCACGATCTGGAGATCCTCAACGCGACCGCGCGGCGGTTCAGCTCGTCGCTGCAGGTCGAAGAGCTCGTCGAGTCGGTCGCGCGCGAGACCAGCAACGCCATCCCGGAGACCGAGGCGGTCGCGCTCGTCCATCGCCGCGCGGGACGCGAGACCGAGCTCGTGATCGACAGTTACGATCGTCAGGCCGACAAGTTCTTCCGTCACGGGATGACCAAGGGCGCGGGCGCCGCCGGCTGGGTGATGCAGCACGGCACGTCGCGGATGATCGACGATCTCACGACCGCGGACATCGTGAGCGATGGCGCGGACCACGGGATCCGCAGCTGGCTCGGCGTCCCGCTGTTCATGTACGGCGAGTGCGAGGGCGTGATCGCGGTGCAGTCGACCCGGGCGGCCGCGTTCGGTCCCGAGCACCAGCGGTTGCTCGAGGCCCTCGCGCTCCAGATCGCGGCGGCGCTCCAGAACGCGCACCTCTACGAGCTCGCGATGGTCGACGGTCTCACCGGCCTCTACGTGCGCCGCTACTTCGACGCGCGCATCGAGGAGGAGGTCGAGCGGTCCAAGCGGTACAAGACCGCGTTCTCCGTCATCATGATGGACATCGACGATTTCAAGAAACTGAACGACACCTACGGGCATCTCGTCGGAGACCGGGTGCTGCGAGCGATCTCGAACGTCGTCAAGGCGCAGATGCGCGGCGTCGATACCGCGACCCGGTTCGGTGGAGAAGAGCTCGCCGTGATCCTGCCCAGGACGGAGATGGTCGGCGCGTACAACCTCGCGGAGCGGATCCGCGAGGGCATCGCCGAGCTCCGGATCACGACCGACGACGAACCGCCGAAGGCGCTCGGCGTGACCGCGTCGCTCGGGATCGCGGCGTACCCGGAGAGCAAGGCCGAGGACGGCACCGATCTGGTGCGCCGCGCCGACCGCGCTCTCTACCGGGCGAAGAAGATGGGCAAGAACCGGGTCGAGCTGTTCTGGAGCGACGAGTCGGGTCCCGCGCGGATCGGCGCCCCCGACGAGGGCGCGGTGATCGCGGAGGAACCGGTCGGTGACTGACGACCGCAAGTGGGCCGAGCGCAAGGTCGGGATCGCGCGGCTGTGGGCACGCACGAAGCAGGTGCTGACCCAGGATCCCCGCGGCTCGGAAGAAGACGATCAGGTCGTCGACGAGGAAGCGGCGAAGGTGCTCGCGGCCCAGGCCGGCCGGCTGAAGGGCGGCCTCGCGAAGGTCGCGCAGCTCGCGGCGTACGATCCGGGCGCGACGCTCGGCGCACGCCGCGGCGCCTCCGATGCGGCGCGCGCGGTGCTCGGCAACCTGTGGAGCCACGCGCCGGGAATCGCCGGCGGCGCGATCGCCGAGGTGATCGAGGCCGACCTCGGCAAGCCACCGCAGCAGCTGTTCGCGAGCTTCGAGCAGTCGCCGCTCGCGGCCGCGTCGCTCGGTCAGGTCCACGCAGCGACGCTGCACGACGGCACCGCGGTGGTCGTCAAGGTCCAGTACCCGGGCATCGCCGATGCGCTGCGCGCGGATCTCGACGACGCCGGCTTCGTCCGCCGCCTCGCCGGTGCCGAGATCGGTGACACGCTCGACGCGGACGCTCTCCGCGTGCTCGCGACCGCGGTCCGCGGCGAGCTCGACTATCGCGCCGAGGCCGCGAGCCAGCGCCGGTTTGCCGAGGCGTGGGCAGACGACGCGGTGATCCGCGTGCCACGCGTGATCGACGAGCTCTCGACCACGCGCGTCCTGACCATGACGCGCGCACCCGGCCGCACGATCCCCGAGCTCGCCGGCACCGCCGCGGAGCTGCGCAGCCAGGCCGCGCTCGGCGTGTATCGCGCGGTGTGGGGCAGCCCGCTCGTCCATCGCCTGCTCAACGCCGATCCGAACCCCGGCAACTTCCTCGTCGACGAGCTCGCCGACGGCCACGTCCACGTGTGGTGCCTCGATTTCGGCTGCGCGCTCGAGCTGCCCGAGGTCGCGCGCGACGCCGATCGCGAGCTGTGGTGGGGCCTCCTCGACACCGACGGCGAGTCGAGCGCGGAGCGGTTCCGCATGGGGCTCGCACGCTCGGGCCTGTTGCGCCGCACCGATACGCTCGCGACCTCCGCGCATCGCGACTGGGAGCACGCGCTGCACGCGCCGCTCGCGACCCACGGCGAGTTCCACTGGAACGCGCAGTACGCGAACGACTTCGCGGCGACCACCGCGCGCGTGCTCGCGACCGGGAACGTCGCGTTGCCCGCCGACGTGATGCTGCTGTGGCGCCAGCGCCTGGGCGCCGCCGCGGTGATCGGCATGCTCGACGCGAAGGCCCCGTTCCGGCGAACGCTGTTCGACCTGATCGGTCACGGCAAGCGCGCGCTCCGCTAGCGATCCGTCAGGGTCTCCAGGAACGCCACGACGTCGGCGATCTCGGGCTCGGTGAGCGCGGGCGTCTTGCCGCCGAACGGCGGTTCGAGATCGAGGTTCGCACGGTACCGCGCGGGCAGGTCGGTCTTCCACTTCGCGGGGGTCGCGTCGCGCGTGGCGTAGAACCGGACCGCGTCGGCGAGCGAGCGAACGCCGCCGTTGTGGAAGAACCGCTTGCGGGTGGCGACGTTGCGCAGCGACGGCGTGCGGAACTTGCCGCAGTACTCGACGTGCGTTGCGAGGTCCTTGCGGAGCGGACCGCACAGGCCGAGGTCCGACTTGCCGCCCGGCACCGCCGGCACGCCGAGCGCGACGTAGCCGTAGTCGGAGAACGCGGGGAACGGGCCGACGTCGGGGTGACAGCGTGCGCAGTTGCCCTTCGCGGCATCGTCGAACAGCGCCTTGCCGCGCGCCTCGGCGGGCGTGAACGTCGCGGTGCCGCGCGCGACGTCGTCGTACTTGCTCGAGTATGGATAGAACCGCTGCGGGTCCTCCTGGAACGTCTCGAGCGCGAGCAGCAGTGCCTTCACGGCCTGATCGTCCGACGCGAAGATGTCGGTGCCGAACGTCGCGCGAAACTGCGCCGCGTAGCTCGTGCGCGCGAGCTTGGTCGCGAGCTCGTGGTCGCCGGTGAGGGCCATCTCGTCCACCGAGAACAAGGGCGCGCGGGCCTGATCGTGAAGGCTCTGCGCGCGGCCGTCCCAGGTCAGGCCGCCGGCGGGTCCTTGATCCTCGCCGGTGTCGAGCTCGGGATCGACGAAGTGCTCGGTGAACGCGGGGATCACGTGGACGTAGCGCAGCGACGGCGCGACGCGCAGGCCCGGCCGCTCGACGACCGGCGCGTAGACGTGCGCCGGATCGTGACAGCTCGCGCATGCGAGGCTGCCGGCGTGCGAGAGCGAGCGATCGCGAAACGCGAGCTCGCCGATCGCCATCAGCTCCGGCACGCTCGGCTGGCGCGAGAACTTCGTCGCGTAGAACGCGTGGGCCTGCGCGGGAGTCCCGGTCGGCGGCGTGCGCCGCTTCGCGTGCTTGTTCGCGGGCACGGCGGCGGGAGGTGGCGATGGATGCACGTCGGGTGCAACGATCGGAGCGGGAGGTGGCGACTCCGGTGGCCGGTCGCTGCACGCGACGAGGCCGGCGAGGATCACGATCGCGCGCATGTGCGAGTCGTGCCATCCGTGCGTGACAGCTCCGTCGCGGATCGACGACGCGAGTGGAGACGGTGAGCGCCGTCTTGGAATTGACACGGAACCGAGACGCGACCTCGACATCGCGCGTCGATGCTGCGGCCCATGAAAAGGTTCGCCCTGCTCGCAGCCGTCCTCCTCTCCGCATGCGGTGACGACAACAAGCCCGCGACCGGTCCCGACGCGTCGCAGATGGGCAGCGATGCCGGCTCGACCGCGTCGCTCGACTCGATCAAGCACGTCGTCGTGATCTACGCCGAGAACCGCGGCTTCGACAATGTCTACGGCAAGTTCCCGGGCGCGAACGGCCTGCCGACGACCCTGCCGCAGCAGCTCGATCGCGACGGCAGCGTACTGACGAAGCTCCCGCGTGCGTGGGGCGGAGTGACCGCGGCAGGGTTCACACCGGCGATCCCGGAGGCCAGCAGCGACAACCTCGCGAACACGCCGTACTCGCTGCCGGTGACGTACCCCGGGTTCGGCGACACGACGATCACGCGCGACCTCTATCACCGGTTCTTCGAGAATCAGATGCAGATCGACGGCGGCGCGAACGACATGTTCGCCGCGTACGCGGACAGCGGCGGGCTCGTGATGGGCTACAACGACGGCAGCCACATGGCGCTGTGGGCGCTCGCCCAGCAGTTCACGCTCGCCGACAACTTCTTCATGGGTGCGTTCGGCGGCTCGTTCCTCAACCACCAGTATCTGATCTGCGCGTGCGCGCCGGAGTTCGCGAACGCCGACACCGACGCCGCGCACCCCACGGTCGCCGTGATCGACAGCGACGCGTCGGGCATGCTGCCGTCGCTCACGCTCGCGTCGGACTCGCCGGCGTCGGCGCTGACCGGTGCCCCGAAGTTCATGCTGAGCGGTAACCTCGCGCCGAAGAACTACTTCGGCGACAACACCTGGCGTGCGGTCAACACGATGGGTCCGCCGTACCAGCCGAGCTTCAACGCGCCGGCCGCGGCGGACGCGTCGCATCTCTACGCGGATCGCACGAAGCCGAACACGCTGCCGCCGCAGAGCCAGATGACGATCGGCGACCAGCTCGACGCGAAGTCGGTGACGTGGGCCTGGTACGCGGGCGCGTGGACCTCGACGCTCGCCACCGCGATCGGCGACCGGATGTTCCCACCGACGACGGTCCCCGGCTCGGCGCCGAACTTCCAGTTCCATCACCAGCCGTTCAACTACTACAGCGCGTTCGATCCGATGGATCACGCGGCCGCGCGCACCACGCACCTGAAGGACTACACCGATCTCGTCCACGACATCGAGACCGGTGCGCTACCCGCGGTCACGTTCTACAAGCCCGAGGGCGATCTCAACCAGCACGCGGGCTACGCGTCGGTCGCCGCCGGCGACCAGCACATCGCAGACCTCGTCGCGAAGCTCCAGGCGAGTCCGCAGTACGCCGACATGCTCATCGTCATCACCTACGACGAGAACGGTGGCTGGTGGGATCACGCGGCGCCGCCCGTCGGCGACTTGCTCGGCCCGGGCACGCGGGTCCCGGCGATCCTCGTCGGTCCGTACGTGAAGAAGAACTTCGTCGATCACACCCAGTACGACACGGGCTCGGTCCTGCGCTTCCTCGACAAGCGATTCGGGCTCGCGCCGCTGCCGGGCCTGATGGCGCGCGATAGCGGCCTCACGACGAACGGTGAAGCGAAGATGGGCGACCTGACGAACGCCCTGACGTTCTAGTTAGCCGCCGCCGTACGTGTAGCGGAGGTAGAGCCGCGAGCTGATCGCCTTCATCGTCGAGAACTGCGGGACGAGGAAGGCATCGACGCCGAGCCCGATCGCGTAGTGGCGGTTCTCGAGCTGGTATTCGAGCCCGGCGCCACCGTGGAACGTCGCGGCGAACTTCTCGCCGGGGTCGGTGATCATCACGCTCTCGAGCACGTTCGACGAGATCATCGCGATCCCGGCGCCACCCTCGACGAAGAACGCGATCCGCTCGATCCGGCCGCCGAGCCGGCCATCGACGCCGCCGCGGTAGAGCTGGAACCACTCGCCGGTCGGCGGGGGCGGGACGGTCGCCTCGTGGCTGGACGCCGCGACGAACAGGCCGAGCGAGAACCACGAGAACACGTCGCGACCGATCCGCAGCGAGAGCTCGGGCCCGACCGCGGCGTCCTTCGACGTCTTCGGCAGATACGCGACCGCGCCGAGTCCGCCCTCGGCGAAGAACCCGGTCGAGGCCGTGCGCGGTGGTGCTTCGATCACCGGCTCCGCCACGCTCGGCATCACCGCAGCCGGCGGATCGGCTGCTGGCGCAGCGTCTACACCCATCGCTTACGATCGTATCACGGCGTATACGCGGGCACGTAGGCCGGCGGGTCGAGGATCGTCAGCTCGGCGACCGGCGCATCCATCCCCATGTCGTGGATGACGTCGTTGACGTGCGGGCGGACCCGGATCGCGAACTCGAGCGTCATGTGCGAGCTGGTCTTCAACAGGATGTCGACGCGCACGAAGTTGCGGAACGCCGCGCGCGGCACCGCTGGGCCGTCGGCCACCTGCATCGGCGGATCGTTCGATCCTGGCGGCGGTGGCATCTGCGCCGACAGCGGCTGGAACTGCGGGTCGTTCTTGTTGATCGTCAGCGTGGCCGCGTACATGTTGATGTTGCCGCGGGTGATCTGATCGAGATCGATCGCCGCCTCGAGCAGCTGGTCCTCGCGGAAGATGCCGTCGTACTGGCCGCCGGCCTGGATGTCGATCGGCACGTCGCCGCCGAGATCCGGCGGGGGAGGGGCCTCGTCGTCGGCGGGCATGATCATCGATGGATCCCATGCGAACGTCTCGTTCGCGCCATCGAGGCCGATCTTGATCTGACCGGGCTTGTCGTCGAGGTTCTTCACCGTGTACTCGACCGAGACGTCGTACTGATCGAGCCGGTACAGCGGCACGTCGACGCCGTCTGGCATCGTCGCCTGGAGGTCCATCCGCTTCTTCGTCAGGTCTGCGGTCTCGGGTTTGATCGGCACGTGGAGCGAGCCCTTGACGAAGGTATCGTCGCCCGAGCCCATCTGATTCATCGTGCTGTCGATCGTGCAGACATCCATCGTGTCCGAGGTGCCACACTGCACGTACTGCGGATCATTCGCGCAGGCCGCGACGGCGATTCCTAGCAAGATCGCGATGCGAGTCATGGCTAGCCTCCTGGTTGGAACACGAACGGATAGTTGACGTTCGCCTGACCACCCTTGGCCGGGAACTTCAGGCGCATGATGTTCGATGTCACGCACTCCTCGACGCTGTCGTTGCGAAGCGAGCTGCCGCCGGCGGTCTTCGCGGTCTTGACCGCGCCATCGCCGCCGATCACGAAGTGGACGACGAGCTTGCCGCCGAGCCCCGGGCTGCGGTTGAGCTCGTGCTGATAGCAGGCGCGGAACACGCCGGCGCGCGCCTTGACCACGCGGTTGATCTCCTCGGCCGTGAGGCCACCGAAGTCGCCTTCCGGATCGGCGAGCGAGACCTTCACTTCCTTCATGCCGGAGCCGCACGGGGGCTTCGCGCAGTTGCCACCGCCCGGGCGCTCCTTGCCCGTGTCGATCTTGCCCTTGTTCGTGACGAAGTCGCCTTCCGAGTCGCCACCGCCGCCGTTGCCGTGGCCCTTCGAGCCGCGGGTCGTGCCGGTGCCGTTGCCCTCGCCGACGCCCGTACCGGTGCCCGGGCCGAAGCCGAGGTCGCCGCGCTTGAGCGTGTCACCCTTGATGCCGGTGAACTTGTTGAGCGACTGATCGAGGTTGTGGTCGATGATGTTGTCGAGGACCTTGCGGTTCTTGTCCTCGAAGAACGCGACCTTCGGCGGCGCCGGGGGAACGTCCTTCGCGTTGGGATCTCGCGCGCGCTCGTGCTCGCCCTTGCCGCCGCTCGCACCTTCGTCGTTGCGCGTCGCGGTCTTCTTCGGCTTGTCGGGGGTCGCGGCGGCCGCGGTCTGTTCCTTCTTCGCACCGGCGACGGGCTTCGGCGGCTCGGGCGGGTTCTCCGGCTCGAGACGGGTGACGAGATACTGGCCGGTGAGGTCGCGCGAGCCGGGCCACACGAACGGGTTGTCACCGTTGTAGAGCTTGTAGGTCGCGACGAGCAGCGCGGCGTGAAGCAGGACCGAGAACCCGAGCGAGGCCTGCGACTCCTCGTTCTGTTTGGTGATCCAGTAGATCAGCGCCGAGAACCCGAGCGCGGCACCGGACAGCAACGCGCCGGTGAACAGCGCCTCGGCGCCCTTCATCAGGGTGTCGCTGCCGAACAGCGTCCAGCCTGGATCCCCCGCCTTCGCGAAGAACACACCGGCGAGGACGACCGTCGCGATCGCGAACCCGCCGAGACCGGCGGCGAGCACCTGCGGCGTGAAGAACGGTTGAGCGTCCTCGATCGGGACGAACTGGAAGAACAGCTGGTAGTCGCCGCTCTCGTCGAGATCGACAACTCCCCAGTCATGGCCGCTGATCGGCGTCGCGCAGAACCCGCCGACCATCTCGCCGGCGCTCTTCTGGACGAAGTCGCGGACGCTGGTCTCGCGGCCGTCGAGGCAGATCGTGCCTCGCATGTTCTCGCCGAGCGTGAGCAAGTAGCCCCGGTTGCCGGGACGGACGATCGCGAACCCCTTCGGCAGCCCGATGTCGGGCACGATGAACGTCGGCTTGCCGACGTGGCCGACGGTGATGCGTGCCGGCTTCTCGAGCACGACATCTTCCATCACCTCGTCGCGCCAGATCAGCGCCGTGCGGAGTGCGACCGTCTTCGCCTTCACAGGCTCTCTTCCTCGACCGACTTCACCATGTGCGGGATGAACGACCGCTTCTCGAGGCTCGCGCGCTCGAGCTCTTCATTCGCGCGCTCGAGGAAGTAGAGCAGCTGCGGCGTCCGCATCCGGCCGTTCAGGTCGAGGCCGTTGAAGTCGAAGTTCTTGACCTTCCCGTCCTTACCGGACTTGGTCTCCTTGCCGTCGACCTTGTCGCCCTTGTCAGCTGGCTTCTCGGTCTTGTCGCCCTTCGCCGCACCTCCACCCTTGTCCGCCTTGCCTTTCGGCTGCGCGAACGCAGGTGCGGCGCACACGCACATCGCCAGCACAAACGCGGGCACGCGCCCCCATCTGTGGGCTCGAAGCCTCAATGGCATTTGACGTCCTTGCACTTGTCCTCGGCTTCTTGCCGCCTGGAATGACTCGACGGCGCTTCTTGCAGATATCGCTCCAGATCGGCCTTCCCGCCGGCGGCGTCCTCGGTGAAGTCTAGCTTGAGCGTCGCGAGGTTCCACATGGCATCGGCGCGCGGCGCGCTCTTCTTCGGCGCCTCTTTGACCACGTGGTCCCAGGTCTTCTTGGCCTCGTCGAACGCCTTCAGCCCGCGCTGGGCGACGCCGAGCGAGACCGCGGCCGCGTAGTCATCCGGTCGCTTCTCGACGATCGCCGCGAGCTCGGACTTCGCGCGCGCGTAGTCGCCGGCGTCGAGCAGCACCGCGGCCTTGTTGAACCGCGCGTCGATGTAGTTCGGATCGAGCGACGCGGCTTGATCGAACAGCTGGAACGACTCCTGCGCCTTGCCCTGGCGCGCCGCGAGCAGGGCGAGCGCGTTGTAGATGGCGGGATCCTTCTTGTCGAGCTCGACGGCCTTCGACAAGACCAGGGCGGCGAGCTCGTAGCGTTTCTGCGCGAGATAGATCTGGCCGAGCTCGGTGTAGATCCGCGCGTTGATCCCGTTCGTGCGGACCGTATCGCGGAGGACCTCCACGGCATCGTCGTAATCGCCGGCATCGCGGAGGAGCGAGGCGAGCCGCGCCGCGGCGTCGCGCTTGTTCGGATCGTCCTCCTCCATGTTCTTCGCGGCGGATTCGTAATCGGCGCGGGCTTCCTTCTTCTTGCCCGAGCGGCGGTAGGACTCGGCGCGTGCCATCAGGGCAGGGGCGTGTCCCTTGTTGATGTCGAGCGCCTTGGAGAAGTCGTCGATCGCTTCGTCGTCGTCGCCTTCCTTCCAGGCGATCGCACCGAGATCGAACCACGCCTCCCAGATCTTGTTGTCGATCTTGAGCGCGGCGCGCAGGCGGGCGCGAGCGGTCTCGCTCGCCTCCGGGCCGCCGAGGCGCATCGCGCGCATCGCGGCCTCGAACTCCTTGTGCGCGGCTGGGTTGATCGGATCGCGCTTCTCTTTTGCGTGGCGGCCGGCGCCCGCGGTCTCGGTGTGCTTGGCGTTACCGCCGCACGCTGCGAGTGCGATCAGAACGACAAGTCGGGCGAACGCCCGGCGCGTAGCACCGCCGAAGGCGGTGCGGAGGTAGA
>Ga0307509_10011616_pt1 | contig 10643 bp, 13 predicted proteins | sample 10_EM_MG_FD_202245 | JGI IMG/M metagenome (GOLD analysis project Ga0307509, IMG submission 202245) | Populus trichocarpa ectomycorrhiza microbial communities from riparian zone in the Pacific Northwest, United States - 10_EM | ecosystem: Host-associated > Plants > Roots > Unclassified | place...
AAGCTGTCGCTGACGATCTTGTGTAGTTCTGTGCCAGGCTTCACCTCTCTAATTAGGTATTCGATGTCCCCTGGCAGTATCTCTGAAAGAATAATCAGAGAGAGGGAGAAAAAAGATAGAATGATGGACATACGTTCGCGGGCATAAAAAGCTTGCACAAGCTGTGATACGACTTTGTGTTGCCACGTCTTTGGGTCGACAAAGTACTCGCCTGACCGGGCAGGATCAAGGAGGAACTGGGCAAACGACATATGATAGAAACGGATGTAGCCACCTGCACACTCTAATACGGATGCCAGAGGTGCGAGAACAACATCCGCGTCCAGTGAGCGAAAGTGGTTTTCGAAATTGAATATGCCAGCGTATTCCACAGTTTTAGGTATCCAGAACTGGGGACTTGATCGTACCAAGTGGAAGCCTAGGATCTCGGTGGCATCTGTGAGATTCTTAACTGAGGACATCATAGTCCGATAAAGCCCAATAAGTGGATCCGCTTCTGATTTGGTGATCGAGACTTTCAATATAGTTCGAAGCTGCTCATGAGGGTAATGCGAGGGCGACTCCAGGTGTTTGATAATTGTCGCCGGATAAATAAACCGGCCGCCAGACCTCTTGACGATAGTTTCTAGATCAGATCCCGCAGGCCAGCCCTCCGGAATGTGGGTCCTGAATACGTGTTTGTCTCTGATACGAGTAATGCTGGCACCCAAATACGCCCAGATGTCAGCCTTCTCCGTCTCCTCATCCTTTCCGAGTATCACTTGATCATGAATAAGAGGCGCATGAGTAGTCGATATTTCATGTGCGATGGGTAGATCAAGACGACAGGAGAGTAAGCACAGGAAAGGAAGGTGTTCCTGTTTCAATACTTCAGTAACCGCAGTAATAACACGGATTTGATCGTTTAATTCGCCGCATTCGTCCAGTGCATCAATAATGATAACAAGAGGACGGACAGAAAATCCAGGGTAATCTGCCTTGAGTTGACGAAGAGGTTCCAGGAGAACTCGCTGCGTCTGCGACTCTATAGAACGATCCAAAATACTAGGGCCAGCTTCAATGATCCGAGCAACGTAGGGGCGAAACTCTGGGATGGCTTCCGTAATCTGGTATGTGATGGTACTGATGAGACCGTCAGGTGTGTTTCGTGAATAGTCAGTGCCAGAGAAGAAGTAAGTCGCAGCACAATAACCACCGGCTTTGGACCTCTGCGAAATGGTGTTTAGGAGTGTCGTTTTTCCAGTTCCAATAGGGCCTAGCACAACGAGCAGTGGTTTCTTCACCTCGTCCGCCTCGATCCACCTCATAATGGCCTCGATCTCCTCCTTGCGTGTCCCATCAATACAAATCGATGAGACGGATCCCTCAGGGGATTCGAGGTGGGGCTTAGGAGAAGAGCGTTTCCAGAATTTAAAGTATGCTTCATCTTCCGATGTTGATAATTCCGTTGGAGGTGAAATTTTGGCAGCACCCAAGATCGCCTTCGGCAGTCCGTAAGATATCTTCTCATCACCTACGGCTGTAGACGCAGAGATCGCTGGTCCAACAGTTGATACCTCGGCGGAGGGGACATCCTCTACCGATACAGATTCAGGTAATGTGTTTAGTGGGACCATTGTTGGTCGTGGTTCAGGAATGGGGGAAGGAACGAAGTTATCACCCTCCACTGATGTTATATCTTGTGATCTGTATAGCGGAGTTGTTATCGAAGATGGTTCAGGCTCAGCGGAAGGAACAAGATTGTCGTCCTCCAATGATGTAGTTGTGAGTCTGTATATGGGTACCGTGATCGAGGATGGTTCAGGTACAGCGGAAGGAACAAAGGCGTCGCCCTCCAACGATGTAGATACCGGCTTGTAAAGTGACACCGTTATCGATGACGGGTCAGGCGCAACAGAAGGAACACAATCGTCGACATCTGCTGATGTAGCTGGTAACCGGATTAATGGTATTATTACTGATGGGGCAGTCGGAGACGAAAAGAAATCACCTTCCTCTCCTGTTGCTGGTAATCTGTGAAGTGGTAGCGTGATTGATGATGGCTCAGGCACATCGAAAGGAACGAAATCGTCTCCATCCCCTGCTGATGTTTCCGGTAATCTATATAGTGGAAATGTTATCGATGAAGACTCCGGGACAGCGGAGGGAACAAAATCATCGCCTTCTGATACAGATGTTGCTGGTAATCTGGACAGTGGGACTATTATCGATAACGGCTCTGGTACAGCAGAAGGGACAACACCGTCAGCTTCTGATGTAGATGTCTCCAGGAATCTATCCAGTGGAAATGTTATCGATGAAGGCTCCGGGACAGCGGAGGGAACAGAATTATCGCCTTCTGATATAGGTGTTGCCGGTAATCTGGACAGCGGGACTATTATCGATAACGGCTCTGGTACAGCAGAAGGAACAAGACCGTCAACTTCTGACGTAGATGATACTGGTAATCGATCCAACGGGACTGCTATTGATGATGGCTCCGGTGCGGCTGAAGGTACAGTATCGCTGTCCTCTGTAGATGTTGCCGGTAGCCTATAGAGAGGTACCATGATGAATGACGGTTCTGGCACGGTGGAAGGAACGAGATCAGTGTCTTCTTCAGCTGAATGTGGAGACGACGTTGGCCCCGGTTCATCTGAGAGAAGATGTTGTGATTGATGAGCGTAGGATATCCAAGATCGTTTTCCAATGTACCTTTCACGATTTGTAACAGCCAATCCACTTTCTGTTCAACATCGGGTTTCTCAAGGTATCGCAAAGTGTGCGCCGAGACCTCGTTCAATATGTCCCACTCTGCCAAAGATACACTTTGGAGACCTTCATCAACGTTCAATCGGAAGTAAAAGTCAGGCACATCTCCTTGATGTAGCTGCGTTTCCATTGTATTCGACTGCCTTTCGCACTCTTCTGCAATGTCCTTAAGGAGGCTAATGAGGTTTTGTGGCAACACATTCTGAAACGCATCAGGCTGTTTCAGGCCAATGACCTCCGCAGTGCCAGTGCCGAGAGACAAGACACAAGAAATGGGTCGACCAGGGAAAAGAGAGTTTGCTTCCTCGACCACATATTTCACGGGATTATTGTGCTCCACAACGTTGAAGAAAAGTGGGGCCCTAGTGGTGGCCCATGCGGCTTGAACTACTGTGGTATGATCTTGGTCGGCATTGGACCAGCTGCGAAAGAGTGTTGAATCCTTCGCATGCCCTGAGAGCATAACGGAGACGAAGCTATAAATATGCAGTGGGTCCGTGTAGATTCATCACAAAACTTGGACGCAACGCACCATTTTGATCCATCTTCGTTCACCATATTGATCAGCATTGGATCTTCATTTGATCTTTGACTAATGATAGAGACCATAGACTCATGTAGCCGAGGGATATCCATATCTTCATAACCGCCAAGGGTCCAATTCTTCGATGAGAAGATATTCTCCGTTAGCGTCGTGTAAGCGTGGATGGCTTCATCTACGGACATCTGTAGCCGGAAGAGCATTATCACGATGAGTCTGGCAGGAGGAATCGTCAGAGAGAATCTGAATATCAACCTGAGATACACACCCTCCTGTGCCCGTTCCCCCCGCAAGATCAAACACATCACACGGTCGTGGAAGGTCCGAGAGCTGCTTTTCATGCTGTATTCTGTAGAGTATCTGCTTGAGCATGAACAAAGGCGACAAGCCCCGAATTCCGCCTCCATCTACGCATGAATAGGTTTATGGCTGTAAAACCAAGTGGTAGCTGAAATACCTATAGATAACAGCCTGAGACCACGGTCGTAGTGAACAGAAGCTTGAGCAGCCATATGAAATTGGGAGGCGATAGCCTTAGTTCTCGGGATTCGGAATTACCTATCGTGTCGTGACGATCATCGGCGGCGTTTGGGCGGTTTTAATCCTCCTCTGGTTGTATTCGTCGAAATTCACGACCCGTATGCTCCACATTCTCTGTCAATCGAACCGTCCCAGAATCGAAGGAGATCGTTCAAAGTACCTGGTAGTAAAGACAGTGTGCCGGATATGGGATTCACAAACGTTACATAACAACAACACCCTTTGCAACGACCTTGTATGCAGATGCCTTGCAATTAGTACCACCAAGGGTCACGATCGCCACCTCTTGTAGGTAACTACCATCATCTTCCTACAAAAGAGTATGTCTATATATAAAAAGGGAAGCAAAGAAATTCAAAAATTCAACGACTTAAGGAATTCGGACTTGACCTCCTTCCGTGTTCCAAGTCCTAAAACTGTTATCATCCAAACCTTCATCTCCTTCCGTCATCTCCTCTCCCGCCGTCACACACCCCGCACCAGCCCCCCTCGAGTGCTGATTCAATGCGACCATCCTCACAAACAACCGATAGTTGCTATGCAGTTGCAGGTGCTGATTACAGTCGTGCTGCCTTGCAAAACCCTTATCGAACCCTACTAGTCAACGAAATTTATAAGGCTTCTGCTCGTTAGTGAGAACGCCTGTGGCGCTTGATCTCATGAAGCTTCTCCCACATCCGGGAACCTTACACACACAAACATAGCCTCCTGTTTGCGGCACCATATTGATTTGTTGGCGGTTCACCCAGAGGTGACGTTCTGCTTCGCGACAGGATCTTGGTCTCCACCACTGATAGAATGGACGGACTGATAACCTCCACCCGACAATAGCCCACTTCCATCTGGCTGTTTAGATGCATTGCTCCCCACCTCTTGCGGATACCCGGCGTGTCCTCCTATTCCAGAAATCACGCCAGCACTAAGTCCAAGTCCTGCACCCAAACTTTGGTCATTGGGATCCTCAAGCTTGGTGGAAATAACTTGAGGACTGGCAGTAGGCGTAGGATAGGGACTCATCCTCAAAGTACCTACTGAAGTTAGAGGTTGGGTACCCCGCGACCGAAAACCAGACGAAGCACGTCTGTGGTGTTGCGTAGCTGGTGACAGTGGCTTTTGCCGATGAGAAGGTTGTGATCCTGATGCGGAAGTTGTCGATGGTAAATCGTTACGGTGTAATATCTGGTTTTGTTCGCCAGAATTGTGGCGACTGGGGGGAGGGGAAGGGAGGGGACCACGGAGCCGGTCATGATGAGTTTGAAAGCTGGCGAAAGCAGGTCCGATCTCATCAGAATGGGACTGGGGACGTATTGTAGTTGGATCCCCCAGGGATGTCAGGGAGTTTACCACCAAGTCTACCATCGAAGGCGAACCCTGGGTTGCGGTTTCTGACGATTCGCAAGGTTTCATGATTCCACTGCGATTTGGCATTGTTGAAAGCTTGTTAGTTGGCAATGCAGTCGAACTTTGTGCAGGAAGTTGTGGCAGAGCAGCGGGTGGGATGACTTCACTGGCAGACCTGGGACGATGGTCTTGAAAGTTTCTCGTTTCCAGCCCTTTCCCCTTTTCTTCTTCAGTTAGGTGGAGTGGCTTGGATGGATCCATGGCAACGTCTGAATCAGAGATGCGATTTTTAGACCCAAAATTTGTTCTTGAGGTGTCATCAAAGTCGATAAAATCCTCTTCCGATCTGAATGTTATGATTCCTGTCAATGCACAATAAATCTCAAGATTCAGCCAGGTGGTAAGAAATAAAAAGTTGAACAAACCGTCTTCTTCACAAACGTCGCGAGTGGCCAAAAGACGGGCACAAAGTTCATCTGCTTTGGGAATTTCAACTTCATCCTAAACTTAACTCGTCAAAACAGGATTTATGACGGGCGGCATTTCAGACGAACTTCATTTATAACAGAGATCCAGTCCGCATCTTCAATTATAGCTATTTGAGCTTTCGGATACTGATTGAAAAAAAAAGGAAGTCGGTCATACTCTTGTTTTACTAAAACGGAATTTTGCGCACCTTATCCAGTAAAATTTTGTTTATCGAGCTTGAAGGATGTGTAACCTAAGATGAACACTTGATTTACGTACTCGTAATGGAAAGCTGGAGCATGCCCTACAGATGAACACGATTGCGTGGCATAAAATGTCACATTTCCAGTGGTAGTATGTGATCCTCCTCCATCTGAACCTCCAGCATCAGGACCAACTTGATGACCGGGTCGAGAATCTTTGTAATCCCCAGGCGGTCGTGAGTCAGACACATGTTGATCGCCCGACCGTATTCGATGGTTCACCAAGTCATTCCAACATGTCCCCGAGAGGTCAAAATTCAATGTACGGAGAAATACACACTGATTTCGAAGAGGAAATGATCGTCCCCCTTCCGGTAAGCTGATTCCCTCCATTTCTTGATCGCACGGCCCGACTCTCCCACTTCCCCTGCCGTCACAACGCCACGTGTATGTCTGCGAAATGTCGCCAACGTTCGTGAATTTAAGGCGAACCCGTTCTCCAACGCTGCAAGCAGATGTGGCAATCCCCCAGCTCGAGACCTTGTCGGAGCCAATCACAAGCCGGATATCCCCATTGTTGACTTCCCACTCGCGTACCTCCCTGACAAACTCATACCAGGTCTTTGCGTTCTTTGCCAGGTACTCCTTTATGGATTTGCGGCACATTAGATCTTCGGTGATTGCACCATCAGGCATAATGATCACTGCGCCTTCTGTGGCAGATGTCTCAAATATAAAACCACTGAAAAAGATAATCATGAACACATTCGACGTCATATAGTCCTGACATACGATGAATCCATGTCGCTTGATGTTGCCACCGATGTGCTTGTAAGGTAGGACTTCGGTCCAAAAACAACCTGCTTCCTGGATTCGCGTTCTCGAATTGGTAGATTAAGAGGCTCAAATCCAGGAGGAACCCTTCCCCTATTAATAGGGTGATCGGCAGGGAGAAAGATGTTGAAAAGAAAGCCGAATCCTTCAGAACAGTAGAGTATTCCAACATCACCAATGCTTGTTCCTTCCCTTCGATATTCGGTAGGAAGGTTCATGTCTGGTCCTGGTATCCACATTGGAGAGCCTCTTCGCTCTGCAAGAAGTTGGTAGTAGTATATATCGTAGCCGGCTCGCACAGTGGGTGGAATATTGGTTTCGGCATTGCTAGGCCTTACCAATCCCCCGGGGCCTGGTGCGAATAAGTTGAGCACAAAAATGTAGAGCAAGGATCTTGGGCTGACCTGTTGATGGATTTCCATCGGTCTGCATCGCAATTTCAGTCCCGACACAAAACGAATTATAGCAACGAACCCTAGTTATTTCCACTCCGGTACCTTCGGGAGGAACTTCGGGAGAACAAGGTAAGAGTTCCATATTGTGAGCGCTTATTCACGGCATACTCACGGCCGTATAAGTTGACAAAAAGTCCTCCAGACACGTTTGCACGGTCAACGTGGCCAAATGTGGCGTGCTGGCTGTAGGAGAATTAAGATCTGGTCAGCGAAAAAAAGGATATTTTACTTTCGGTTTGTTGACGTCGTTGGTAATGGAGCAGCACCAGAGGTCAACGACAGTTCAGGATCAGATCTGTTTTGACGAGTGGGCCTAGGATAAGGCCACCATTGATCACGATGTCTTGATGAGCGTTGAGGTCCAATGTGTGTTTGAGGCTGCCGGTCTTTGAGTATATCAGTGTCAATCTCCAGATGGCAGCCAGACGCATGCAAATGTAACTTACCAGAACCCAAGTCTACGCTCTGTTCTGCCAGAGCACCAGTCGATAAAAAGGTGCCACCGTGTACACTTACAGTTCCTGTATTCCGGAATGTAGACACCCCAGTGTGAGTCTCAGCCATATTTGCTGTCATTAGGAGTTGGGAGTTGGTATAAGAGTGACCCTAGACAGGTAGAGCTAACGAAGCGCCTCAAGTATCATTATGTCAATGTACATAGCTGTGTCGGAAAGGCGTGACTGTCACATATTAGTAATTACAACGATTACAGCTCAAAAGTTTATTTGAATTTTATAGCACTTCGGCTGTGCTTGGGCTGTGGCCGCTGTGCAGCGTTTATATACTTGTGGCCTGGCCAAACAACACAAAGGATAGGTATTGGAAAATCCCATGAGACGGTGAGATTGCCAGTGATCTCTTTTTGACGGCCGGTCACAGATTGGACACCTTAGAGTCCGACTCGGGGGGAATCGCTCCTTTGCATTCTGTGCTGGGGTAGAGGTTTAATCAAGGTTGCACGACGCATATAAGCGGACACAAAGACAGGAGACTCAAGTATATGACGAGTTTCGCACCACTGCCAGGACGGACGACGAGAGATAGGTATTACGACAATGTACGTTTTCCTCGACCCATGAAGCTCGCTTTGTTCAGTGATGTACATGCAGACATCGCCAGTTTCCACCACAACAACCACAGGTCTAACCCAATCTACATCAAACACCAAATCCATGCAGTTCGACCTTTCCTCGTCCGAACCAAAAACGCCTATTACGCCTGTGCCCCTCCGGTATTATCGTTCCCAAGCCAGGCCCCGCTACCCTCAAGACATGGGCCGGGTACCATTGCATCGTCGTGGGATGTCAAAATACGAAAGACTCGAAGATTTGCTTAGGTAGGTGTTACTAGTAATCGATCCAGCGGGACTGCTCTTGATGATGGCCCCGGTGCGGCTGAGGGTACAATATCATTGTCCTCTGTAGATGTTGCCGGTGAGCTATAGAGAGGTACCGTTATTGATGACGGTTCTGGCACGGTGGAAGGAGCGAGATCAGTGTCTTCTTTAGCTGCTGGTGATCCGAAGGCTGAATATGGAGACAACGTTGGCTCCGGTTCATCTGCGAGAAGATATTGTCATGATTGATGAGCGTAGGATATCCAAGATCGTTTTCGATGTACCTTTCAAGATTTGTACCAGCCAATCCGCTTTCTGTTCAACATCGGGTTTCTCAAGGTATCGCAAAGTGTGCGCTGAGACCCCGTTCAATGCGTCCCACTCCGCCAAAGATACATTCTGGAGACCTTCATCAACGTTCAATCGGAAGTGAAAGTCAGGCACATCTTCTTGATGTAGCTGCGTTTCCATTGCATTCGACTGCCTTTCGCATTCTTCTGCAATGTCCTTGAGGCCAATGAGGTTTTGCGGCAACACACTCTGAAACGCATCAGGCTGTTTCAGGCCGATGACCTCCGCAGTCCCAGTGCCGAGAGATAAGACACAGGAAATGGGTCGACCAGGGAAAAGAGAGTTTGCTTCCTCGACCACATATTTCACGGGATTATTGTGCTCCACAGCATTGAAGAAAAGTGGGGCCCTAGTGGTAGCCCATGCGGCTTGAACTATTGTAGAATGATCCTGGTCGGCATTGGACCAGCTGCGAAAGAGTGTTGGACCCTTCGCATGCCCTGACAGCAAAGCGGAGACGAAGCTATAAATACGTAGTGGGTCAGAGTCTGTGTAGATTCATCACAGAACTTGGACGCAACGCACCATTTTGATCCATCTTCGTTCACCATATTGATCAGCATTGGATCTTCAATGATAGAGACCATAGACTCATATAGCCGAGGGATCTTATCAATATCTTCATAACCGCCAAGGGTCCAATTCTTCGATGAGAAGATATTCTCCGTTAGCGTCGTATAGGCGTGGATGGCTTCATCTATTGACATATGGAGCCGGAAGAGCATTATCACGATGAGTCTGACAGGAGAAATCGTCAGAGAGAATCTGAATATCAACCTGAGATACATACCCTCCTGTGCCCGTCCCCCCCCCCGCAAGATCAAACACATCACACGGTCGTGGAAGGTCCGAGAGCTGCTTTTCATGCTGTATTCTGTAAAGTATCTGCTTGAGCACGAACAAAGTCGATAACGCCCGAATTCCGCCTCCATCTACGCATGAATAGGTTTATGGTTGTAAAACCAAGTGGTAGCTGAAATACCTATAGACAACAGCCGCAGACCACGTTCATAGTGAACAGAAGCTTGAGCAGCCATATCATTTGCAGAAATTGGGAGGTGATCGCCAGTCCTGCAGCCTGTATTGGTTCTCGGGGAATCGGAATTACCCAGTTAGTATGTATCACGGCGTTTGGGCGGTTTTTATCGTCCTTTCCTAGATATATGAATGTTGTGTTCGTCGAAATTTTGAAGTACGCGACTCGTTCATCTCTGCGTAGTATGCTCCATATTGTCTGTCAATCGAACTGTCCCAGAATCGAAGGAGCAACATACAGAATTCGTTGGAAAAGATGGCGTGTGAAAGCCTCTTGAATACCTGGTACTCCGTAGTAGCTATGACATATGTGCTGGATATGTGGCGGAGAGGTTGTATAATTGAATTACACACATACTGACTTCTCTCAACCACAGCTGTGTGATATGCGTTCCTCCAAGCACCTTTGCAAACATATAAGAGGATGTATGCTGAGGAACGACATGCTGAAAATGGATGAGTCTCGGGGCGCCTTCAGCCTGAGATAAGCACAAACATTACATAACAACACCCTCTGCAACGACCTTGAACGCAAATGCCTTATCCTGAAATCACTATGGCCCCCGTGCAATTAACATTGCATAATACCAAGGGTCACGATCGCCACCTCTTGTCTATAGGTAACTACAGCCATCATCATCCTACAAAAAGTATGTTTATGCAATTCCCAGATGGTTGGGGGATCCGCACTGTGACGTCCTTGTTCATCCTGAGGGAAATACTCCATCGGTACCAACACATTCAAAAACTATCAGAACTTCCTCGCCCCTGCGATGTTTTCGACCTTG
>Ga0307509_10011617_pt1 | contig 10643 bp, 5 predicted proteins | sample 10_EM_MG_FD_202245 | JGI IMG/M metagenome (GOLD analysis project Ga0307509, IMG submission 202245) | Populus trichocarpa ectomycorrhiza microbial communities from riparian zone in the Pacific Northwest, United States - 10_EM | ecosystem: Host-associated > Plants > Roots > Unclassified | place...
CAAGTTCATCGCCGGCGTCAGCCGCGACCTGCGCGGGCGCCAGCTCGTCGCGGTCAAGGGCAGCAACGAGAAGCTCGAGGTTTCACGCAGCTTCGCGGGCCTGTTCAAGGGGATGTAGGGACGCGGCGATGAAGCCCTGCGCGGTCCAGTACGTCAGCAGGATCCAGAGCGACGAAAGCGGCAACGGCACGGCGAACTTGTTCACCGCGAGCAGGCTGTCGGACACCATGAACAGCACCCCGCCGATCGCGGCGTGGCGCGCGAGCGGCGCATCGCCGCGGCCCGCCGCGACGCGCCACCACACACCGGCCTGTGAGGCCATCGTCGCCAGGCACAGAACATAGGCCACGACCGGCGCGCGCAGCGCGGGTGGCACGCCACCCCACAGCTGCGACAGGATCAGCGCCGCGATCGCCGCATAGACCGCGAACACCACCGGGCGCGCCGCGAGCCGCACCGGCACGCAGAATGCCGCGATGTAGGCCAGGTGCGCGAGCAGGAACGCGACCAGGCCGGGCAGGAAGCCCTCCTTGGGCCACAGCAGCGCGACATCGCCGAGCAGCGACAGCACGAGGCCGATGCGCACGAAGCGGCGCTGCTTCGGTTGCGCCGCTCCGCGCGGCCACGCGAACGCGATGATCAGCAGCGTCGTCATCGGCTTGAAGACGAATCCCAGCGCTGCCGGCACCGCGCCGACGAACGCGAGGATCGCGATGGCGGCGCTCAAGGCGGCGAGCCAGGGCATGAATCGGTTCAGGGCCAAGCGAAGCTCTCCAGTGCGCACGACGACGAAGCAACGATTGTTACTCCCTGCGGCAGGCTTTGGGCATCGATCCTGCTGCATCCGTCGCGGACCGCGATCGCACGTCGAGGTCGACGCGACCAGTCACCTGCGGGCGACTATGAGGACGCGAAACGCCAACGTTGAAAGCAGACGAATCATGAAGCAGGACCCCGTGACCATGCTGCGCCTGCAGCGCCTCGCTTCACGCTGGCGCCATGCCAGCAGCCTGCTCGGGATGGCCGCGCTGCTGGCCGCCTGCGGCGGTGGCGGCGGGGGTGGGTCGACCGATGCACCGGTGGCGGACTCGCCGGCGCCAGCACCTGCGCCAGGCGCGTCGCCGGCGCCGGCTCCAAGCCCCGCGCCGGCGCCCAGTCCCTCGCCAGCGCCCGCGCCTGCTCCGGCCGTCGTGAGCGCGCGCGACGCGGTGCGCCTCGCCGACCAGGCCAGCTTCGGCCCCACGGAGGCGCTGGTGGCAACGATCAAGACGCAGGGCGTGTCGGGCTGGATCTCGGGCCAGATGGCGCTGAAGTCCTCGCGCTACACCAGCGGCAACGGCGGCGAGGTGCACCAGTACACCGGCAGCGGCAGCTTCTGCGACGGCAAGGGCGACACCTGCTGGCGCGACTGGTCGTCGACGGAGCCGCTGGTCTGGGACTTCTACCGCAACGCCGTCACGCAGCCCGACCAGCTGCGCCAGCGCGTCGCGTTCGCGCTGCAACAGATCGTCGTCGTCAACAACATCGAGGTCACCGGCACCTACGGTTTTCGCCTGTACTACAACAACCTGCTCGACAACGCGTTCGGCAACTACCGCCAGGTGCTGAAGAAGGTCGCGCTGTCGCCCGTGATGGGCGACTTCCTGAACAGCGCGAACAACGACAAGGCGGCACCGAACGAGAACTTCGCGCGCGAGCTGCTGCAGCTGTTCAGCATCGGTACCTGCGAGCTCAATGCCGACGGCAGCCTGAAGGGCGGCGCCTGCACCGCGACCTACAGCAACGACGTCGTGCGTTCGTATGCGTACGCGATGACGGGTTGGACCTACCCGGCCGGCGGCGCGACGCCCTGGGGCTGCTGGCCCGCCGGCATGAATTGCACCTACTACGCGGGCGACATGGTCCCGGTCGCGAGCTTCCACGACACCGCCGAGCGCAAGCTGTTGTCCGGCGTCACGGTCGCAGCCGGCACCGCGGCCGCGCCGGCCATGGAGTCGGTGCTCGACAGCCTGATGGCGCATCCGAACATCGGCCCATTCATCGGCAGGCAGCTGATCCAGCACCTCGTCAGCAGCAACCCGTCGCCGGCCTATGTGCAGCGTGTGGCCGCCGCGTTCAACAGCGGCAAGTACCAGGGCTTCGGCGCCGGCGCGAAAGGCGATCTCGCCGCCACCGTCGCCGCGGTGTTGCTGGACACCGAGGCGCGCGGCGACACCGTCGCACGCAGCGCCGGCAAGCTGCGCGAGCCTGCGGTGATGTTCGCCGGTGTGCTGCGCGCGCTGCACGGCCAGACCGACGGCGACGCGCTGAGCTGGTGGTGGGGCGACAGCCTGCGCCAGCACGTGTTCCGCCCGCCGTCGGTGTTCAACTACTTCCCGCCGGACTACCCGGTGCCCGGCACGACGCTGGTCGGTCCCGAATACGGCATCCACAGCGCCAACGCCGCACTCGAACGGCTGAATTACCTGACCTACCTGCTCGACTGGGGCGGCTCGACGCCGAGCGCGAGCATCCCGAACGCGGTCGGGACCCAGGTCGACCTGAGCGCGTTCACCAGCGACGCGGCCGACGCCGCGAAGCTGGTCGACCGGTTGTCGCTGCTCGCGCTGGGCCAGCCGCTGCCGGCCGCGCCACGCGACAAGGTCATCACCGCGGTGTCGTGGTGGACCGACAAGACCGACGCCACCAACTGGAAGACGAACCGCGTGAAGGCCGCCGCCTACCTCGTGTTCGGCTCGCCCAACTACCAGGTGCTGCGATGAAACACGCTGTTCTCTCCGACCGTCGCCGCTGGCTGCTGGGCAGCGGCGCCACGCTCGCCGGCGCACTCGGCGCCGGCTCGATCGGCAACCTGCTGCTGAATGCGAGGCCGGCGTACGCGGCCGACTACAAGGCGCTCGTCTGCATCTTCCTGTACGGCGGCAACGACGGCATGAACATGATCGTGCCCACCGACACCGCGCGCTACGACCAGTACGCCGCGGTGCGCAAGGGCCTGGCGATCCCGAAGGCGAGTCTCGCGTCGCTGGGAGGCGTGTCCTACGGGCTGCACCCGTCGATGGCGGCGCTCGCCGGCGCATGGAGCGACGGCAAGCTCGCGCCGGTGTTCAACGTCGGCCCGCTCGCGCAACCGCTGACGAAGGCGCAGTACCGCGCCGCGGCGGCCAATTCCGAGATCCTGCCCGACAGCCTGTTCTCGCACTCGGACCAGCAGATCCTGTGGGAGACCGGCAGCAGCAGTGCGTTGACGCGCACCGGCTGGGGCGGCCGCGCCGCGGAGACGCTCGCGACCGTCAACCCGGTGATCTCGGTCGCCGGCACCGCGCGCTTCGGCCTCTCGACGCTGCAGACGCCGCTGGTGCTGCCGGGCCCGGGCTCGACCTTCGGCGCCAACGGGCTGCAGGCGACCGATACCTGGGCCCCGCAGCTGGCGCGCAAGGCGGCGATCGATGCGCTCTACGCGCAGGCGCAGGATGTCGCACTGGCCGACGCCTACACCGCCGCGCAGCGCGACGCGTTCGCGATGTCGGCGCGTCTGGGTGCGCTCGTGAAGACCAAGCCCGGCGACGCCGACGCGGTCGCCGCCATCGACACGGCGTTCGCCCCTCTCACCAGCGCCGGCAAGATCACGACCGGCCTCGGCAATCAGCTCTATCAGCTCGCAAAGCTGATCGCCGGCAACGCGACCGTGCAGGGCAACCGCCAGCTGTTCTTCGCGTCGATGGGCGGCTTCGACACGCACGGCAACCAGCTCGTCACCGGCAGCCCGCTGGAGGGCGAACACGCCCGCCTGCTGAAGGAACTCGCGGACGCGCTCGCCGCCTTCTATGCCGCGCTGAAGGCGCTCGGCCTCGGCAGCGCGGTGACGACCTTCACGCAGAGCGACTTCGGCCGCACCTTCGCGCCCAACAACAGCACCGGGACCGACCACGCGTGGGGCAACCAGCATCTGGTCCTGGGTGGTGCCGTGAAGGGCGCCACGACCTACGGCACCTACCCCGATCTGGTCCTGGGCGGCGACAACGACGTCGGCCAAAGCAGCTGGGAGTTGCAGGGGCGCTGGATCCCGACGACTGCGGTCGACCAGTACGCCGCCACGCTACTGAGCTGGTTCGGGGCCAGCGACACCCAGCTCGACAGCGTGCTGCCGAACCTGAAGAACTTCGGCGCGGCGCGCAAGCTGGCCTTTCTCTGACCGCTGGGCTCCCCCGCCCCAAGAAGTTCACGAACTGAGCCACATTCGGCTCAAGCACCGGCGCTCGGAGCCGAAGACAATTCTGCCCGGGCTCCGAACTGTCGCGCCCGGCCGGCGGAGCGCTTCTCGCTTCGCCCCACTGGACCCGGCGCGATGACCTTCAGCGATACCTCCCTCAATTCTCGCGAGCCGACCGCACGGCCCGCCTGAGCATGGGCGCCGAATTTGTCTCCGCGCCGCGCCGCCGCATCCTGCTGTTGACGCTGGCGGCCGTGCCGACGGTGTGCCTGGCGTTCTGGGCGGTGCGCCTGCCGGCCATCTACGCCGGGCTGAGCTTCACGCAATGGCACACGCTGCTCGAGTTCGCGTCGATCCTGGTGTGCGCTGCGGTCGCCGCGATCGCCTGGAACGGGCGCGAGCTGGGAACGCCCCGCAGCGTCCAGGTGCTGGGCGTGGCCTGCGCCGGTGCACTCGTGCTCGATCTGTTGCACACCTTGTCGTTCCCGGGGATGGCCGATCTGGTCACCCCGAACTCGGCCACCAAGGCCGTCGTCTTCTTCATGGCCGGCCGGCTTTTGATCGCGCTCGCGCTGCTGTGCGTCGCCGCCCTCCCGTCGCGACTCGACCATCATCCGCGCTGGCTGCGCTGGGTGCCGGCCGCGGTGGCGGCCTATGTGCTCGGCGTCTGCCTCTGGGCTTTCGGCAGGCCGGATTCGCTGCCCGCGCTGGTGATCGACGGCGAATCGCTGACCCTGGCCAAGCGCGGCACCGAGTACGCGCTCGCAGCCCTGTTCCTCGGCGCCAGCGCGCTGTTCGCGCGTCGACTGTCCACCCCCCAGCCGTTCGACGTGTCCTCGCTGCTGTGCGCGGCCGTGCTGATGGCGCTCGGCGAGATCGTCTTCACGCTGTACACGCGGCTGACCGACCTCGCGATGGTGGTCGGCCATCTGTACAAGGTGGCGGGCTTCTGGATGCTGTACCGGACGATCGTCGTCGACAGCATCCGCGCGCCCTACCAGCGTATTCTCGACTCGGAGCAGATGCTGCGCCACAACGAGGACGAGCTGCGCACGATCACCGACAACATCCCGGCGATGGTCGCCTTCGTGGACTGCGACATGCGCTACCGCTTCGTCAATCGCAACTACGAGCGCTGGCTCGGGGTGAAGCCCGAAGACATGCTCGGCCGCACCGCCCTCGAGGTCTATGGCGAGAAGCGCTACGCCGTGCTGCAGCCGAGCCTGGAGCGCGCGCTGGCGGGGCACACCTTCGCCGTCGATCACCACATCGCCGGCCACACCTCGGGCAAGGGGCGCTGGTTCAACATCATGTACATGCCCAAGGTCGGCCGCGATGGCGACGTCAGCGGCGTGTACATCCTGAGCAACGACATCACCGACGTGATCGACGCCGAGGGCCGCGCGCTGTTCCTCGCCGAGCACGACGAGTTGACGACGCTGCCGAACCGCGCGGCCTTCCAGGCCGCGGTGGGCCGCGCGCTGGCGCATGCCGGCGCCGAGCAAAGCCAGTTCGCGGTGATCTTCGTCGACGTCGACCGCTTCAAGGTCATCAACGACACGCTCGGTCACGCCACCGGCGACCACCTGCTCCAGGCCCTGGCGACACGCATGAAGCAGGTCGTGCGCGGCAAGGACCTGGTCGCACGCATGGGTGGCGACGAGATGTGCCTGCTGCTGCACGACGTGCGCGACGCCTCGCACGCCGGCGAGATTGCCGAGCGCATCCTGAACGCGTTGCGCGTGCCCGTCGAACTGCGCAACGGCCTGCAGCACCACGTGACGGTGTCGGCGGGCGTCGCGATCTACCCGCAGGACGGCACCGACGTGCAGACGCTGCTGCGCCACGCCGACATCGCGATGTACCGCGCCAAGGCCGCCGGGCGCGACGGCTTCGCGCTGTTCAGCGCGCACGACAGTGCCCCGGCCGAAGCGCGCCTGAACCTCGAGCTCGAGCTGCGCACCGCAATCGACCAGGACCAGCTCGTGCTGCACTACCAGCCGCGCGTCGACGTCGTGACCGGCCGGCCACTGGGCGTCGAGGCGCTGGTGCGCTGGCAGCACCCGGAGCGCGGCCTGCTGGCCCCGATACACTTCATCGACATCGCCGAAGAGACCGGCCTGATCGTCTCGATGGGCGCCTGGGTTCTGCGCCACGCCGGCGAGACGCTGCGGCGCCTGCAGCAGGACAGCACGCCGGGGCTGGTGATGTCCGTGAACGTGAGCGCGCGGCAGTTCAAGAATCCGCGCCTGGTCGACGAGGTTGCCGAAATGATCGAGCTGTCAGGTTGCGCGCCCCACCAGATCGAACTGGAGCTCACCGAAAGCGCGGTGATGGAGCAGCCCGAGATGGCCGAGGCGACGATGCGCCACCTGAAGGTGCTGGGCGTGCGGCTCGCCATGGACGACTTCGGAACCGGCTACTCCTCGCTCGCGTCGCTGAAGCGGTTCCCGGTCGACTGCGTGAAGATCGACCGCTCGTTCGTCAACGACATCCCGGGTGATGCGGGCGACGCCGCGCTGACGCGCGCGATCATCGCGATGGGGCACTCGCTCGGGCTGCACGTGGTCGCCGAAGGCGTGGAGCGTCGCGACCAGCTCGACTTCCTGCGCCGCGAAGGCTGCGACGAATACCAGGGCTACTGGTTCGCGAAGCCGCTGCCCGAAGAAGCCCTGACAACGCTGCTCGCCAGCCTGCCGCGCGCCGCGCGGGCCGTGGCCCATTGACACGGTGCCGACGATGCCCTGCGCCCGTCCGACACTCGCCCGCACCGTCGCCCTGGCGCGCGCACTGTGCGTTGCGGCGCTGATCGGCGGAGCGCTGGCCCACGTGCCGCGGGCATCCGCCCAGCCCGTGACGACGGTGTCCGCCACCGAATGGCCGGCACGCCTCCTCGCGCTCGAAAGCGAAGGTCGGGCACATCCGATCGAGGTGTCCGACGAACTCGAACGGCTGCTGCCGCAGACCGCCGAACGCAGCCCGGAGCGGCTCGAGCTGCTGACCGTACAGGGCCTGATCCGGGCCGTCGGGCCACAGCCCGAAACCGCCGAGCAGTCCGCGCTGCAGCTCGACACCTGGGGCCGCGACGGCAAGGCGGCGAACGCGGCCAACGCGGGGGCGGCGGCGGAACTGATCCGCGCGCGCACGATCTCGCGCGATGGCAATCTGCAGCGCGCCGACGCGATGATGCAGGCGGCGCTGGCGCGCCTGCCTGACGACGTGTCGCCGCGCAGTCGCTACCGATTCATCGCTGTGCACGCCCGCATCATGGGCGATTCGGGCAAGCTCGAAGCGGCGGTGCGCCTGGGCCATGAAGCGCTCGCGCTCGCCGACCGCACCGACGAACTCTGGCGCCAGTCCGAGGCCCGCACCGCGCTGGCCTACAGCTACAGCGACGCGCGCCAGTTCGAGCGCGCCCGCACACTCGCCCAGGAGGCGGTGGCGCTGGCGGAGAAGGCACAGGACTGGGTCGCGCTGTCGCGCGGCCAGAACACCCTCGGCATCACGCTCGACGGCCTGGGCGACCGGCAGGGTCAGCGCCGTTCGTTCGAGATCGCGCTCGAGTACGCGCGCCGTGCCGGCGCGAAGAGCGACGAAGTGCTGATGCTCGCCAACATGGCGGACTTCTTCCTCAAGACCGGCGACTACGAGACCGCGTTGAAATACGCCGAGCGCGCGCTGCCGCTGGCGCGTGACCTGAACGACCCGAGCAGCGAGACGGTGGCGCTGGCGAACATCGGCCTGTCGCACATCTCGATGCATCACCTCGAGCTCGGCAAGCGCTTCATGCGCGACGCGATCGCGATCGACGAGCGACGCGCATCCACGACCAGCGTGGCCGACATGTACCGCGAGCTCGGCGTGTACCTCGAGAAGGCCGGCGATCCGAACGGCGCGGTCGCCGCGTACCACACGCACCGGCGCATGGTCACAGGCATTCTGCGCAACGACCAGCAGAAGGCGATCCTCGCGATGCAGGAGCAGTACGACGCCGACCGCCGCACGCGCTCGCTCGCGCTGCTGAACCGCGAGAACCAGATCAAGGCCGAACAACTGCGCCGGCGCGACCTGCAACAGCGTCTGTGGTGGCTGCTCGCGGCGGCATTCCTGCTCTCGTTCGCCGTCGTCGTGCTGCTCTACCGGCGCGTGCGCCAGACCAACCAGCACCTCGCCACGAGCAACGAGATGCTCAAGGTGCAAAGCGAACGCGACCCGTTGACGGGCCTGGCGAACCGGCGTCATTTCCAGGCCGTGATGCGCCAGCTCGCCGCGGACGGCAAGCTCAGCGGCACCGTCTACCTGATCGACATCGACCACTTCAAGAACGTCAACGACCGCCACGGCCACGGCGCCGGGGATGCCGTGCTGATCGAGGTCGCGCACCGCCTGCGCGAGACGCTGCGCGAGCAGGACCTGATCGTGCGCTGGGGCGGCGAGGAGTTTCTCGTCGTCGTGCAGTCGCTCGGGCCCGAACAGGTCGATGCGCTCGCGCAACGCATGCTGAGCGTGCTCGACCGCGCCGCGGTCACGGTCGACTCGCACCGCATCGCGGTGACCGCATCGATCGGCTTCGCGACCTTCCCGATCGGGCCGACCTCGCTGCGCGTCTCGTGGGAGCGAGCGATCAACCTCGTCGACACCGCGATGTACCTGGCCAAGGCACACGGCCGCAACCGCGCCTATGGCGTGCGCCTGCTGCAGGCCTGCGACGAGGCCTCGCTCGACGCGATCACGCATTCGCTCGAAACCGCGTGGCGCGAGGGCCAGGTCGCACTGACGCTGTTGCAGGGCCGATCTCCGTTGGCGGTGGCCGCATGAACGCGCACCGGATCGTCGCGATCGCGCTGCTCGCCGCCGCGGCGCACGGCGCCGACGCCAGCACGCCGCAGTCCAGCTTCGAGGAGCAGATCGACGCGCTCGTGCGCGACGGCGCTGAGCACCCGGCGCCTGCGCTCGCGGCCTTGAACCAACTTCAGGCCGAGCACAGCGGTTCGCCGCACGAACGGCGCGTCGTGCTGCAAGCCATGGGCACGATCGAGGCGCGCTCGGGTGCTGCGGCGCGCGCCACCGCCTATGCCGACAAGCTGGAGGCGCTGGCCTCGAGCGATCCCTCGGGCCGGACGCTGGCGTCGGCTCGGCTCGTGCGCGCACAGGTCGCCGACACCGCAGGCCAGCAGGATGTCGCCGCGACGCTGGCGCAGTCGGCACTGACCGTTTTCCAGGCCGGCTGCACGGTGACCGTACCGAAGGCTCCGTTCCCGGACGGCTGCGACTACCGCGCGACCTGGTCGGCGCTGATGCTGCTGGAGCGGCGTGCGTCCGGACTGGGTGTCACAGTCACCGCGGCGAGTCTCGCGCAGACCGGGCTCGACCTGGCGGAGGCGGCCGGCGATACCCGCCGCCAGGCCACGAATCTCGGCTCGCTCGCGCTGCTCGCGCAAGGCCGGGGCGAGCGCGACGCTGCCGTCTGGCTGATGGCGCAGGCGCGTCGCCTGGTGGCGCAGAGCAACGACCTGCAGCAGCAGGCGCGCCTGGGCAATGTGCAGGCGCGCTTGTCAGCGTTGCAGGGCGACCAGTCGGGCGGGCTGCAGGCGCTCGAGGAATCGCTGATGCTGGCCGGGTTGGCGAAGGCCCCCCGACTCGAAGCGCAGATTCTGACCAACCTGGCCGACGCCTACGTGCGCCTGGGGCGACCGGCGGACGCACTGCGCGCGGCCGAGCGCGCGTTGCCGATGGCGCGCAGCCAGGGCGACGTGCGCGTCGAGCGCGTGCTGCTTGCCAACCTCGGCCTCGCGAAGATCGGCATAGGCCGCATTGCCGAAGGCAAACAGGACATGAGCCATGTGCTCGACCTGTGGGAGCAGACGGGCGAGACCGGACGCAAGGCGCAGACCCTGCTCGAATTCGGCGAGGCGCTGGCCACCGCCGGCGACGCACGCGGTGCGCTCGAGCTCTATCACCGCGAACGCGCGCTGAGTGCCGAGCTGATGCAGATCAACCGCACCCTCGCGCTGAAGGATCTGCAGAGTCGCAACGACGCCGAGGCACGCCAGCGTGACATCGAACTGCTCGGCCGCGACAACGCGCTGAAGACCGAGGCGCTCGCGAACCGCGATCTGCTGCAGCGCATCTGGTGGTTGCTGGCCGCGGTGATGGCGCTCGCCAGCGTGCTGATCGCGCTGCTCTACCGCCGCGTGCGCGAGACCAACCGGCGACTCGCCGCCAGCCATGTGCAGTTGCAGGCGCAGAGCGAACGCGATCCCTTGACGAACCTGGCAAACCGGCGCCACTTCCAGGCCGTGATGACGGCCCTGGACCAGGAGCCGGGTGGGTTCGAAGGGGCACTGCTGCTCGTCGACATCGATCATTTCAAGCACGTCAACGATGTGCACGGCCACGCCGCGGGCGACCAGGTGTTGGTCGAGGTGGC
>Ga0307509_10011619_pt1 | contig 10642 bp, 13 predicted proteins | sample 10_EM_MG_FD_202245 | JGI IMG/M metagenome (GOLD analysis project Ga0307509, IMG submission 202245) | Populus trichocarpa ectomycorrhiza microbial communities from riparian zone in the Pacific Northwest, United States - 10_EM | ecosystem: Host-associated > Plants > Roots > Unclassified | place...
CTTATTTTGTTTATGTGGCTTATTTGATCTTATTTTCAAGAAGTCCCTGCCATTTGGACACCAAAATCTGGACCTGGATTATACAATGAGAATAAGCGAAAATAAGTAGTCATAAGCATCGAATAACCGACAAATAAGTGGCCTACACGTTTCCTGATGACTAGACAATGGACAGGATTCGGTGCACCTCAGGACAAACCTGGGGCTATTGCAATGTGGACAACCCTGGCGTCCTTTCAAAACGACGTTCCACTCTCCCTGAAGGCGCGGGCGTACTCCTCCCTTGCAAAAGGGTGGCTCGATCTAGCACAGGAAAACACCCCAAAGAGCTTGAACATCAGTTATATTTCTGACGCGGGAAACAGCGCAAACCAAGCGGTCGCTCTGGGACTCATAAGCCCCGTGACATTGGCAGTCGCGTCGAGAATTGAATCTCTGGGTTTTCGACGACCCGAGGACAATCAATTTCCCGAGCACAGTACGGAAAGGTTCGAACAGTTGACCGACCTCTGGGAGGGGTGGGACACGCGCAAGGCTGAGATAGCCGAAGAGGACCAGAAAAGAGAAGTTAAAGTATCCAAGGACCCACTGAGCTATTTCTGTGCCGCAGAGGATTGTGGGATCGTGGCGACGAAGAAATCGACTCTGCGGAGGTGTGGGGGAGGGTGTCCTCCGGCTTTCAAACCCTCGTACTGTTCAAAAGATTGCCAGAAGGCGGTACGTTCTGTTTCTTGTGATCCAAATTATGGCGTTTATTCCCCTCGCAGGATCGGAAACATCACAGACCGTTCTGCAAACCGGACGCTACGGAATCGAGTGTTCATCGGGCTGGTAGCCCAGGTGCGACCGCTTCCGAGCGGCGACCGGACCCTCAAGAAGATACGAGCTCCGAACGGTTCAAACCAGGCCCGACGCGGGCCATCAACGCGAACCTCGATGGAAAAACCATTCAAATCTCTTCCAGCACGATGGGGCCAGAGATGTTGAGGGGGATGAGGGAGGGCTTCGAGAGGGAGACCCGAAAGTAAAATGGAACCCTCCGGAAGGTCAAAACTAGAGGTTGAGAGGAGAATCGAGCTTTCGCATGTCCGTACTTTCGATGTTCCCTCGCGTCGCGAGTTTCGAGACTCAGGTTTTCCGTTGGTTTTTTCAATGCGATCCTCGATTTGTGCGAAGACTGAACAACCGTAGAACGCCAGGGGGTGTATTCGGGTCGCGTATACAACCAACGAGTTACGAGTGGTATCAGTACTTCTACGACCTGGAGGAAGTACATATGCAACCCTAGGGGTATCGTCTGAACACATTACCTTGGCCTTTGTATGTTCAGCTGTCTTCCAACGGGTGAACTGTAAATTTCAACGACAGACCTGGCATGCCGGCGATACCACGGCTGCGAAGCGAGACGGAGGTGTGCGTGCACTTTGGTTTCAGCTTCTGAGAAGATTTCGACACGTGAGATGCTGGTGCTCATGCTCGTGCTTCTCGACGTAAAACCCACGTAGGGAGAAGTGGACGGCAATCGCCGCGGAGGCTTCCACCAATCACAGTTCGAACCCTGGACGGTCTTGGTCTCCCCTTGCCTCCAACCTCCCTCCCACCCCAATATCCGTACCATGGCCTGCACTGGTTCTCCTCTTGAATACGCCAGCTACCGCCAATCCGCACACCTGAACTACCACCACATCGATACCAATTCCAACAGGTTGGGAACCCAGGCGATAGAATTTGTTCATCGGGATCTCCCCACGAGCGTGTTGAGTGCCAGAGATGATCCCAGATCGGTCCTGGAACTCAGCATAAGGTATTTATTTTCGTAATCACTGAGGTGAACCGTACAGGAATCCTAATCGACAAATGACCAGACAATGGACTGGATTCGGTGCAGCTCAGGACAAAACTGCTGCACTCGAGAAGTGGATAACCCTCGCATCCACCCCGGACGTTCCACTCTCCTTTAAAGCAAGAGCGCACTCCTCCCTTGGGAACGCTTGGCTCGATCGAGCCTGGGAAAGCAGTCCCAGGGCAATAGATATTGGCTGCCTCTACAAAGCGGGACACAATGCGAACGAAGCCGTCGGCCTAGGGCTCATCAGCCCCATGGCCTTGCAGGTCGCGTCGGCGATAGAAGGTCAAGGTTTTCGACGAGCCGAGGACAATCATTTCCCCGAGCACAGGACAGAAAAGTTCGAACAGTTGACCGACCTCTGGGAGGCATGGGATGTGCGCAAGGCTGAGATAACCGAAGAGAACCTGAAGAGAGAAGCTAAAATGTCCAAGAACCCGCCGAACTATTTCTGTGCCGCAGAGGATTGTGGGATTGTGGCGACGAGGAAGTCGGCTCTGAAGAGGTGTGCAGGAGGGTGCCCTCCGGCGTTCAAACCCTCGTACTGCTCAAAAGACTGCCAGAAGACGGTGCGCTTCCCTTCTCATACCCGAGGTGATGGCGCTGATTTGCTTTATAGGATTGGAAACACCACAGGCCGTTCTGCAAACCGGATGCTACAGAATCGAGTGTTTTCGGGCTCAGCAATACGGGCGCGCCTGTCACTGAGTTTAGTGTTGGGGGCGGTCGCACCGTGAGGAATCTGCCAAACGGGTGGCAGTACCTACGGGTTGTGCCGGGTTCGGCAGTTGGCGAGACTGGCAAATGAAAACATGGTCTATTTTCGCCCGCCGTACTACCAATCCACATATTTCGCCTCCTGGAATGTCTGTAGTTTTGTAAGATACTGTATTTGTGGAGTTCTGAGTCCATGTTGCTCGACCCAGCTGTGAATAGTCGGCTCGGAATGCAGGGTAATCCATTTCCATATCGCGAGTCGTATCTGCCAGGTCAGACGGTCTCAACCGAACCTGCTCGAATTCAGCTCCAGCCACAGGTCGTGATGGCACCTTCCGGAAAGGTATCGCGTTGGGACCCGCTCGTGTCTGGAGGCGTTCCGTGTAGCTCAGCTTGTGGTGTTTGTGCAGTGGGTGTGTTTAATTTTCCACCCGATTGTCCGGGCTTTCCCTCCCCCATTTGCGAGGAGTGGTTGTTGAGGAACTCACCGAGTTTCAGTCGCTGACATCCGAGGTAGGCGTATCGCGTAGGGGAGGGATGAATTACGGACAAAGAGTCCATCAACATAAATCTCAGCGCAGCAGCCGTTCAAAAAATCTCTTCGAACACAACGAAGCCAGAGACGATGAGGGGGGTGAGGGTGAACCTCTGAAGGGAGGCCCAGAAGTAGTATAGAACCCTCCGGGAGTTTAAAACCAGAGGCAAACTTTCACAATATCCGTGCTTTCGATCTTCATTCGAGGGGGCATATATTTCGATCTCCAGGTTAGTATACGCGCTGCTATATACATTCGAGCTCCACAGCCAGGGAATTTTCGTCGACTGCGACTGCACAGTGAAATGGAGGGGGCACGCGCTTTGGTTTCGGCTTCTGAGATGGTTTCCACGCGTGAAACAATTGTCGCACTCGTGCAACCCCCCCCGATGTCGTTCGAAGTCCGCACGGGTAATTCACCCTTCCCCTGGTGATCAGTTGGTTGCATTTGTTCCTCTTGCCGATATGCAGGCCGTTTGCTGCGAGTCCGAGCTGGCGGATGGGTAAAGCCGACATCGGGAGAAGCGGGCGACGGCAACCTCCGCGAGGCCTTCCACCACCCACGGTTCGAGATTTAAGTTGTTGAGATCTGAGCACTCTTCGTCTTGTCTTGTCTCCCTTGTCTTGTCTCCCTTGTCTTGTCTCGCAACGTCTCTCCTACCCCGACATTCGTACCATGTCCCCAGGTCCTCTTGAATACGTTAACTTCCGCCAAGCCACCCACCTGAACTACCACCGCGTCAATACCAATTTCGGCAAGTTGACGACCCAAGCGATAAAGTTCGTTCAACAAGATCTCCCCACGGGCGTGTTGGGCGCCAGGGACGATCCAAGATCCCTCCTGGAACTCGGTATAAGGTACTCATTTTCGCAACCACTGAGGTGGACCGCCCAGGAATCCTAATCGACAAATTGCCAGGCAATGGACAGGATTCGGTGCGGCTCGGGACAAACGTGAGGCGCTCCTGAAGTGGACCTACCTCGCATCCCACTGGGCGGACGTTTCACTCTCCTTGAAAGCGCGAGCGCACGCCTCCCTTGCGAAAGGGTACTTCGATTTGGCCTGCGAAAACTGCCCCAAGATCATGCAACTTGACCGCCTTTATGACGCGGGAAGCTGCGCGAACAAAGCCGTTGCTCTGGGGCTCATCAGCACCGTAACCTTGGACGTCGCGGAAGAAATAGAAGAGATGGGCTTTCGGCGACCTGAGGACAACAAATCCCCCCAGTACAGCACTGCAAGGTTCGAGGAGTTGACCGACCTCTGGGAGGCGTTGGATGCGCGCGATGCTGAGAGGGCCGAGGAGAACCAGAAGAGAGAAGCCAAAGTATCCAAGGACCCGTTGGGCTACTTCTGTGCTGCGGAGGATTGTGGGATCGTCGTGACGAAGAAATCGACTTTGCGGAGGTGTGCGGGAGAGTGCCCTTCTGCGTTCAAACCCTCGTACTGCTCAAAAGACTGCCAGAAGACGGTGCGCTTCCCCCCTCATACCCGAGTTGATGGCGCTGATTTGCTTTATAGGATTGGAAACATCACAGGTCGTCGTGCAAACCGGATGCTACAGAATCGAGTGTTCGTCAGGCTACTAGCTCAAGTGGGACCGCTTCCGAGCGGCGACCGGGCCCCCCGGAGGATACGAGCTCTGAAGAGTCCCAACCAGGCCCGGAGCGGACCATCAACGTGAATTTCGGCGGCGAAACCATTCAAATCCGTTCAAACGCAATGGGGCCACAGATGATGAGGGAGATGAGGGAGGGCCTTGAGGGGATAGCCCGAGAGAGTTCTCAGAGGTTGAGACCCAGCCGTCGAGGGGAGACCAGAGCCCTCACGATATCCCGCTTTTGATCTTCTCTCGCGTCTCGCATCTCGCATCTCGCATCTCGCATAGAGAGTATCGAGAGTTAAGTTTCCTCTAGATTTTTTTTTGCAACAATGCAACCCTTGATTCGTGGAAAAGGCCGAACATGCACAATCTCGCAGGAGATATACCTGAGTCGCATATGCAAGGCGAGACACGAAGAGTAGCCAGCACGTTCGCCGGGAGGGCAAGCATACACAACTCTAGCGATATCGTCTGAACATACCAGGCCTGTTGACGGATATGTTCCTGCGACATCCAAAGATGTAACAGATTCCGGGAGGCATTCGAGAGGTTCAGATAGCATTATGCTCCTGCATATATTCGAGGTCCACGGCCAGGACGTTATCGTCAACCGTGACTACAAAGTGAAGCAGAGGCGGATGCGCACTTTGGTTTCAGCTTCCGAGACGATTTAGCAACGCTTGTGATAGGACGAGAAAGCCAAGGATAGGCGTGGGGTGAAACGAAGGGTCCTGAAGAGCCCAACCCCATTTTCGATCCGTTTTCATCCTCATTCCATGATGCGAGCCCATTGGTGATCATCAGGTTGGGTGCACCGCTAATGCAGAAAACGTACAGGAATCAATTCGGGTTATGCCGTAAAAATATGTCACATGAAAGAAAGATAGGCGACGGTCGTAATGAGATGTTGGGTACGCACGGAACCCGCTGGAACCCCCCTGATGGGGGACAGCCGATGAATCACCGCTAGAACCGCCCTGGTGTATGTGAGTCCGTCGTACGAACTCGGAGAGGTGGTCTCTCAAGGGGGGTAGCCAAAATGACTCTCTTGGGATCGACATCCAAGAAATTCAGGTAACCGCCAACCCTGAACTCATCGGTCGACCAGATCCTCTGATACGTGTACGATCGCTGCGGGTCCCCATCCCCGTTGAAGGGTGATGGGGATTTGAGCCAAACCCGAACACGGTGTGTGGCACCGGCAGGTTTTGAGATGAGGGGGATAGTGTAGATGTGGCAGCCTATTTCTTGTGGTGGGAAGTCCAATCGAACGATCATGTTCTCGAGGAGGGGTTTACCGACCCCTCCAGCCTCGTACTCGAAAGTGAGGGAGTAGACTGATTCTTTGAGCCATTCCCACCTACACCAAACGGCCGAGTTCGTTAATAATCGGCTCTGTACGAGAAGCACAAGACGTGTGGGCCCACCTGAGGATGAAGTTAACTTCTGCCCGACCAACGAGGCATTTATAGAATTGCCGATCGGGTATTTTATGCCAGGCCGTAGCGGGGGTGGCATCGGGTATCGCGGTGAAGTCAGGGTCGGTGCCGACCCAGAGTGCATCGTCGGCAAAGATCCTATGATCTACGTTCTGATGGCGAAGCCAGACACGCAACGAGTACAGGCATTTCTTGGGAAGGCTGTGTTTTGGTGGGAACAGACTGGTGGATGGGTTTCACGGTAAGCTAGAGATAGTAGGGAAAGGAAAGGGGGAAGGCCCACAAGACATTGTACGTGAGCTGTCCCGGGTTGAATGTGAGTTTGAGGGTGACGGGTTGGCAGATACTCCGATGTATGCCGCCAGCCTTCCACGATAAGGAGAAAGTATAGTGATTCATCTTGCCTTCCACAGGGGCGACACTTTGGGTTAATGTCAGTGTGGATGGTAGTTCGTATCTCGGGGATATGACATACGCGATCATGAACAGCATTGGTGTTTGGTCCGCGATGAGGCTGAACGTTCGGAGGAACCGACCGTCTTCCTTTGCGCCGGGCTTCCTGAAGGTGGGAGAGACCGTTAGGGGCGGTGAAGTTGTTTAGATCCAAAAGTAGAGGACGCACGAGGCAGCGGCGATTAGTTCACTCTCGGGATCATCGGTGGAGGGGGCCAAAGAGGATGTCGAAGCCTGGGGAGGGGTTGGGGGCCACGGGTTACAGAGGGACATGTCTGTCTCTCTTTCGCCCTCGCAACGAAAAGAATAGTCGCTACAAGGGGAACCAGCCTGAGGTTGTGGCTCATCGGTTGGTGGCGGCAGCTGCACTCGGACGCTCCGTCCGGACAAGCTTGAGGAGCTCTTGTTTAGCTTTCGGCTGAGGAACATGGGCGCACGTCGCAGAACGGAGGGGATCGGCGGATGGGCGAGGGTCGTTGGCGGTGGAAGGGCGGGTGTAGGTTAATGACAACCCAGGTATTAAGCGAGCTCACATTTTAACACACGAGGGAGGGGTCACGGTGAACGGGAAGTTGGGAATCGGGACACCCGAGACGTTCCCCAGGCAAGTGATGCACAGCAAGTTTGGCGAGATCGTATACATGCCACAACCGGTTACCCTGCCAATAGCTCATCTCGAAAAAGGCACGTCAGGCCGTGAGTAAAGAGCAGGTTAAGCGGTGCGGCCTGGCTTCCTCTCGGAACTGGTTGAAACATTTTATTAGTCGGCACGCCACGGCCGGAGAGGCTCGCAAAGTTATGGGCGGGGAAACAAAGGTTGCAGTGCCTACGGACACCAATACGGATACGGACGGGATTTGCGTATTGATCGCAACAAACACTCGTTTCCTGATCGGCCTGCACCGAGCACTGGGCTTCTGCACAGCTGCATGCTGTCTCTTGCACGATGTTCATCAAGATGGTTGAGGTCTCACTCGACTCTCCCCAACGACCACGCCTGCGGTGACCCTAGATGGTTAGGCTGGCAAGTCGTCATCGGAATCGAAGTTCACGCCCAACTGAAGTCGAGGAAGAAACTCTTCTCAGGTGAGCGCCCTACCGCTGGCTATCCCGTCGTTTCGTATTTCCGACCGGGATGTTTGAGGTTCTTGGACGAATGACCCACCCCAGCCTCCTTCCACACGCGTTTCCGCCTTTGACGCGTCGTTCCCGGGGACCTTACCTGTTCGTGTTCGGGACGTGCTTTGAATCCTCACATCGCTCACACCCGGACTTACAGAGGCTGAACCCAACCTGTGTCGCTCTCGGAGTCAGGACCGCACTAGCCTTGAACTCAAACGTCCAACGTCGATCTACCTTTGATAGGAAGCACTACTTCTACCAAGATTTACCCACCGGATACCAAATCACGCAACACTATGGTACAGCCTCTCTCAGGGTCACATCCTACATCTCCGCTAACTCTCCGGTAGCTCCTATCTCCCTTGGGGGTCACCTAACACTCGGAAATGGTGTGCGCAGAGTCGGGATCAAACAGATTCAACTAGAGCAGGTGCGTTCTTTTGCCCTGCCCCCCTCAGCCCAACCGTATCGCTCAAGTCGTTTAGGACACAGGCAAATCCGCCTTCGATGTTCATCTCGGGAAGTCATCCATAGATCTGAATAGGGCCGGGACAGCCCTCCTGGAGATCGTATCAGATCCAGACATGAGGTACATCCGTCCACACCGCCGCAGTTTTTCCAAACTGAATCCCTGAAGGTCCCCTGAGGAAGCTGGAGAGTATGTTAGGACGTTACAAGCGCTACTCCGTTCGGTCGCCGCGAGTGATGGAAACATGGAACAGGTAGCTCTTCTTCCCTCAATTCGGTGGAACTTAGCTGATGGGTTTTAGGGGTCGCTTCGCTGCGACGTGAACGTTTCCGTCAATAAACAGGGCGAACCAGCTGGGACGAGGTGTGAAATCAAGAACCTGAATAGCGTGAAGAACATACAGGTCGCCGTCAGTGAGTTGATCTGAGCACCGCGGAGATTCGAATTCTTACCTAGGAGAATCACAGCTTCCGAAGTGTTCAGGCACATCGAACTTTTGACGTCCGCCCGGGAAGTGAGGCAAGAAACTCGCGGATTCGATGAAGACAAGGCGGAAACCTACTCCCTTCGAAGTAAGGAAGACGCCCCGGATTACAGATACATGCCAGATCCCAATATCCCACCGCTTCTCCTGACAGAGGTGACCATCGTACCTCCCGAATCCACCCTATCCCGCTGAGATGAGTTCAGGGTTATATCGAGAAGATTCGCTCCTCCATGCCAGAACTCCCTGACGCAACTCGCGCACGGTTACTCGCCCAAGGCCTTTCCGTCCAGGATACGGATGTCCTCATGACCGCAGATGCAGGGCGCGAGGTTGGGATTGATGGTTTATCTGGTCAAGGCGGTGTAGTAGCCTACTTCGACGCGCTTTCGGAGGGACGGGACCCCAAGATCGTCGTAAACTGGATCGTTCAAGTTCTCTTTGGACAACTCGCCACGAGGAACCAGACGTTCACGGAGAACCCCATCACGGCCGCTCAACTGGGTTCGCTGATTGATATGGTTCAGTCTGGCGTCATTACAGGTGATTCTTCGCCTGATGGAAGCCGCATTGCCATATCTCTGACCCCGGTCTTCGATAGGCTCTTCCGGGAAGTTGATTCTAAGGCTCATGCTGGATACCCCATCCCTTAAAGTTCCAGAAGACTTGGCGAAGGAGCACTCCCTCATCGCCCTTGACAAGGGTGATTCTTCGGTGGAAGTTTGGTGTAGGGAAGTGGTCGAATCGAACCCCGAAGTAGCGGATGCCATTCGAGCGGGTAATGTCAACGTCGTCAACAAGCTCGTCGGAAGGGTGATGAAGAAGAGCCGGGGAACCGCAGACGCATTGTCCGTCAGGAAGCTCTTACTGGAGATCATCACGGCGGAGGGTACTTGATAACCCGTGGAGTGACTTCGGACGATAGACAAGGATCAATTATGCCATAATACACATAAGCATTTAATTTTGTTGTTTCACTCAGACGAGGACCTTGGATTTCAACAAAGTGGTCCACTCTTTTTCACCCCAGCTGCTGGAAACGTCACCAGCGACGAGACCGTCCCAAAGAACGGTTGGGGAGACGTGGATCGAGTTTTGACGGGAGAACTTGACTGTTTAATCTCAGCGAGATTTTCCTCGGAAGGGGGCTGGGATAAAACGTACTGGTGTACTTGAGCTCATCAGTGACCGCGGTGCCACCGTTGGGAGTGGACTTGTGGGCCACGAGGTCAGTCAGAGCGTCCTTCTTATCCGCGCCGATGATGGGCAGGGCAATGTCAACGAGCTTGGCCCTGGTCTCGGTAGGGGTGCGGTTAGAGGAGGGAATGTCGTAGAAATCCTCTTGAGCGTTCATGAGGGCGACATGGAATTCCCAGAACTTCTCCGGAGCGACGCGGGCAACCTAATAGGGGTCACACCAGTTAGATCTTATCTGATTTGGCCCGAGACCGTGATGGGAACGATCTTTTCGGGGCGGAGATAAGGGGGTACGATGAAACTTACAGCTAATGCGATTTCATGAACGAAGGTCGAGGAACCGTGCCATGGCTGAACCTGTTGCCGGATGATCACCTTTACCTTTCCGTCGTATTTGCCCCCGTTCTCGATGAGAGGTTTGACGGAAGCATTGAAGTTGTTGGTCAATTTACGGCTGGTCGGGGAGGTATCAGCCTTCCTGTACTGATACGTATGCTACGGAATGCGATAGGGGTTACCTGAAGGGGCAGACGTAGTCGACTATACGGGATAGCGGCGATGTGAGATAAGATCAAGAGAGGGAGGTCAGGCTCGCTTACGGAAGATATCTAGGGTGTGGGGGGCAGCTGGGTTGCCCAAGACAAAAGGACGGAGAGTTGGTTGTAAGGCCATTGTGCTCTACGAGAGATGAGGGTGAGGAGGAACCTGTGACGCCGTTGCGTGCTTTATACTGTAAATTATGTGCGCAGAAAATCATGTGCCCGTTCTGCTCACGA
>Ga0307509_10011620_pt1 | contig 10641 bp, 10 predicted proteins | sample 10_EM_MG_FD_202245 | JGI IMG/M metagenome (GOLD analysis project Ga0307509, IMG submission 202245) | Populus trichocarpa ectomycorrhiza microbial communities from riparian zone in the Pacific Northwest, United States - 10_EM | ecosystem: Host-associated > Plants > Roots > Unclassified | place...
TTTTTTAAAATACAGAATAAAAGTTGCACCATAGGATAGAGGAAATGGGAGGTGAAGGGCATGCTTGCATTTTGAAGTTCATTGCTGCAAATATTTAAAAGACAGGGAGTAGATAGGTTCATAACATAATTATCCAATATATTCTCCAAGCCTCTAAATATCAACTCAGATAATAAAATCATGACCATGTGCTAATTATAACCATATCACACATAAGCTTTTAGGAGCACAACCTGGAGAATACATAGAAAACAAGATGTTCAGGGATCAAAGAAGCCAACCTAATTGAGCATAGGAGAATGAGTCCCACATTGAAAAGGAAGGAGTTCATTAGAGTGGCTCCCCACCTGTAACACAAAACCATTCAATTGACAAGCTATCAAAAACTTCTGAAATTACAGATCATCATATAGATGATAAAGATTTAAAAAAGAAAGAAAAGAGGGCTTCCTCCACGGGATTTATTACTTCATGGGATGAATTGTAATGAAAACCAATCTCAGGCCCAGCATCATTGCCCCAGCTATGACTGCAAGCAGAAGATAGAAGCAGAAGAAAGCAAATGCAACAGTACCAAGAAGACCTGGCAGAGTGGCAGAAAACATATTCGAATGTAAGATTACCAAGTAAAACGAGCAAAGAGCTAACAAAGAGCTAACAAAGAGACAAGAGTACAAAAAATTACCCCATATATCATCCAACTTGATGAAGACCTCATTTAGAAAAGGAGAAAGAGGTGGGTCAATCAACAGATATATTATAATATGAGCAACCCAAGCCACTGAAACAATCAACCTGATCAAACAGGCAAAAGAGGTCAACAAAACCTGGTCAAAACATCAAAGAAAATTTCTCCGTAATTCGTTCTTATTCTTCAACTTTCCCATGATAACATTTTCCTGTTTTATACCAACAGAATCATATCTATGCTTCAAAAAGAGGCTCTCTACTCCTCAGCTCTCTAGGATGTCGGTCACTATATGGTACTTATAGGAACTACTACTGTGTCCAATAGAATGCAAGGAATGGAAACAGAGAAATTCTAAAAATAATAGAAGACATACAAAAAGCTCTGTGTAGTCACACAAGTGGCTGCACTTACCCTAAGATTCCCAACACAAGTTTTGCCAAGTAGCCAAGAACAGTCAAAGCCCAGGATGTCTCAGCCTGGAGATAACAGAGAACACTAATGGTAAAATTGTGTGAGAGACAAAGCATAATTCTACTTCAAAGTTAGTCAGGGAGCCCGAAATTATCACCTTCTCCCCTTGAGGATACACCTCTTCTAGCAGCTTTACATCTTCTTCCAGCTGAAGCAACTCCTGAAGTTTAAACATGCATGAAATAAGTCCAATGACCACAACAAGGATCCAAGGCAATTGACCAAACCATCAAATTGTTCATAACAGCTATTAGTCATATAATCAACCAACTTATATTAAAATATTCAACTTGCACATGTGTTCCAAAGGATTGAGAAGTTTCAGGACATTTTAGCAATCAAACTAAATTATAGACCAGAAACAAAAACAAATATTTGATTTACCACATCTTTTAATTCAAAAAAATACAAACAGAATCAACTAAGAAGTTTTGTCCAAAAGCTGGTATTCTCAAAGCTAGAATAAAAAAACCACATACTTCTGAGAAAATAATGACACAAGTTCAAACCCTGCCTGCTTAACAGTATGCTTAGCATGCATTGAACCCACTGTGCAACTATGAGAGAGAGAGAGAGAGAGACTAGTTAAAAGCATGCAGTCCAGGGCTTCTGAATTACCTTTTCTACTGCCTTGACATTTTTACGCCATTTTCTACCCTTGTTGCCACTTCTTTCCTCCTGATGGAGTACATCAGCTGCTTTTTTGAGTTCTCTTGCTTTTTTACCAAGCTCAGTTGCCTCCTGCAAGATATTGACAACTATCCATAAGCATCAGAGAATATATGCACCTTCCCTTAACTATTTAAGGTATGCAGTAGCACATAGCTACTTGGCATGCAAGGAAGAACCAACCTTAATATACTGGGAGCGAGTGATAACTGCCTTGGGACGCCGGATGAAAGAAAAGATAAGTCCCAACGGCAAACAAGCAATCCCAACACCACCAAAAATCTGAGAAAATAAGAGAATATTATACAGCATTTCTTGCATAAAGACAAGGCTGAAAGGAATTCACACAAAGGATTTTTTATAACAACGGAACATTGACTTCAGAGACTTCTATGTATTATGCATCCACCTATTTTCCTCATGGAACCTTTACCTATATTTCTCCCAAAGATACCAACTCTTTTCAAACCATTGATCCTTGACGAAAAAATAAATTGGAACTACAGAACTCTCAGAATTTGATTCCATATTTCGGTAAAGAAAAGAATTTTCAATAGAATCAGAAGCAAAAAGTTTGCATGAATGACCATACCGCAAAGAGAACAGATCCAACAATTGTAGCTAGAGCAACCACATATTCTGGAAATGTGGCGCGCATTGTCCATGTTTTCTCTGAGGAAGCATTTGCAAGATATGCAGAGCACTGCAAACAGAAAATAAAAAAATGAGTGAGAAAAATGGAAACATAACAAGCAAAAGAATAAGTTTCAAAGTTCCTAACTTGCACTATTAAACTGCAATATGAGAAGCGAATACAGGAATAATAATATGCTTTAGCGACATGGGTAATCAACATTACAGAAACATAACCTCGCGTGCAACACTTCCAATACATGGTTGATTTCTAGAGAACTCCCACGTACTCGGAAAAGTAGTTGTGGTTGAAGAGAGATGCCTAACAGTGAAGTCAACCTTTCCAACAAGCCCTAATATAACCACAAAAGGCATAAAATCAATAGCATGGACATTACATCTAAATCCATCTAATCATGCAATACACAGAAATTTACACTCAACAACTAAGCATGCACAAACATTCCCAAATTGCCAGAAAAATCTCATTTTGCCATATAAATCATCATTTACTAGCTAAATAATCAGTCTTAAAAGGCAATGCAACAAGCATTTGTAACTGCATCGCATAAATTGGTGAACTCCAAACAAATACCACATGTACCATTCTCTAGCTTAACATTTAAACACAAATCAATCCGGCCATCCCGCAACATACATTTCCATTTTCTTAAATAAAAATAAAACTACTAAGCATTTAAAAAACTAATACCATATAAAATGCCGAGCACAAGACCACACACAATTGCCGTCGTTATAACCCACAATAAAGCACTTTTAATCCTTTTAGCAACACTCCTGCAATCCAAAACAAAACAAAATACGGACACAATAAAAATAAAATTCAATTAATAGTTAAATAATAATATAAAAAAATTGAAATGAAAAACCCTAATTAAAACACCTACTTGTCCTGATCGCCTTCGTAGTAAAACATCGCGAATGGAATGATGAAAAAAACAAGCACAGCATCAACAATGTATACAGCAATCCACAGATCCTTCATTGGCAAGGTAAGATTACACGCGCCATTATAAATCGCATGACGACACGCTTGCCGGTTCGCTACGTCAGCCGGTAACATCAAAATCGAGATAGTGGCAACGAAGAGGCCAAAAACGACGACGAATTTGGGGAAATAAGCTTGATTCTTGTCGTCAGGATGCTGGTAATTGACTAGAAGGTAGATATTGAACAAGAAAACGATTATGCATACTACAATAGCTACGATTACTAGTGCTAAATTGAAATCTCCCATTTTTTAACGCTCTCCCGACTTGAAATCGAGGAAGTTAGGGTTTCGTGATTTTCGGGAAAAAATTTTTGAAAGTTTTTCAGATCTAGTTAGAAAGAAGGAGGTTTCTTTTTGGGGGTTTGACCCCGGCGAGGTGGGTTGTGAATGGCGTGAGAGGGCAAAATGACGGTTTTGTCCTGTGAGAAATGGGTTAATGGCGGAGGGAGATGGGGTGTGTTAAGGTGGGTTTGGGGTTTTGCGACTTTTCCTAGTCTTGAACAGGCTGTCGAAACAAAGGGAGCTTTTTTATTTCGAATTCTTTTTTATGCTTTTGACAGATAGATTTGTCCAAGGTTCCGGTTTGTTTGGGTGCTCCGCTGCGATGGAAGCGAGCTGACATATAACGAAACCGTATTTGGAATTTGACGTTGAATCGCTGATGGGTGATTACCAGATAAGTACCCTGCGTTATGAAACTTTTTTTAATGTAAAACAAATATCCCGATAACAAAAATTGATCTGAGTTTATCCGACTCACTACATAGATGAATTCTTAAAATTATATTCTTTAAAAGAACTAGAAATTATAATTTTTTATCATTCAGTGCAAAAACCAAACAAAATTTATAACTTAGTTGTGGGATAGCATAACCCGGTGTAAATCAAATTAAATAAAATTATAAAATTCAATTCTCAAACTAGTCTAATATTAAAAAATAAAATTTAAAAAAAACAATAAAAAAAAATTCGAGTTAACGTTGGTGAACCTTATGAATCTATAACCTAAGACATGATATCAAAATAACTTCATGAAAAGAAAAGTTAAAAAAAACAACAAATATCAATTCTCAATAAACTCAATGATAAAAGATGAAATTAAAAAAAAAATTTAAAAATGACTGAAACCAACCTGGTTTAACCTTTAGAACATGTGACACAAATTATGAGATTGAATTACAGCACAAAAGGCAAACCTAAAAAAAAATAATGTCAAATTTCCAACTAGCTCAAATAATTAGAGATAAAATTGTAAAAACAAATTTAAAAAAAGATCAAAAGGAAAAAATGTGTGTGTGTGTATAAAGAATGAAGATCAAATTTAATATAAAAAAAAGAAAATAAAATAAAACCATAAGGGATGACAATGAAAAACAATTTCAATTAAGAATAGGATAAGAAAAAAAATATATTAATAAAAAAATAAGAACCAAATTTGATATAAAAATTAAATGTAAAGGAATGAAATTAAAAAAAAAATCAATAAAGGATTCAAGATTAAATATATTGCAATTAAAATAATGAGGACCTCATTTGACTCAACAAATAAATACTCAAATTTCTTTGTTTTTTTTTTATTTTACAATGGCTAGCATATTTTTCTAGGAAGAAAAAAAGGTATGAAGGAGGGAAAAAAACGTGTGACTGGAGTTCAACTGTCGATCTTTTGGTGGCACACGCCTCACCACCATAATAAGAGTGATGAGGCACCTCGAACGCTGCCCTAGAAGGCAGTGTTCAGAGTTTTTTTCACATCGCACGTGTCACCCAAAAAGCGTAAGAGATGTCCACTTGCTAGTGCGTCTTTTCATTTAAAAATCTCAATTACCCCTTAATCCCACATGAGAATAGCAAAAAACCATAACAAAATGACAAAAGTGTCATTACATTGAAAGCCAAGAGAGTTTAATTTCGAGGGACATTTAAGAAATTGCATTGTGCCAAAAAAACAAAAAACAAAAAGCCTAATGACCTAAGCAAAATTTTTTTTCTTTTAAGGGTAATTTAGCAGTTACATTATACAACAAAGATGTAAAAAGACTAATTAACTATGTTCTTTCTAATAATGATTAATGATTTCTATGGAAAAGATCTTCTTACCCCTAAGACCAAGTTTATTGAATTTGCCCTCTAAAAACAAAATACTAATTTTATTGTGTGAATTCATAATATAGTGTAAGTGTGTGCATAGTGAAATGATGAGCCCTCTTAGTTTATTTTTTAATTATATTTTCTTTCAAATTTTTTCAAAATTTTTAATTAGTTTTGACAAATGTTTTAGAAGGTAATAATTTATAAATTGAAGTAAGTTTTTTATGGAACTTCGTATCATTTGATTCGCATTGCTTTTATATTTTTATGAGACAAATTATAAATTGGATAAAAATTTTATTTTATAAATCATGTAGCAAAAGTTATGGATTGAATTTTTTAAACATTAATTTATAAGTTATTTCTAATTTTTTATAGAAATATATATTTAAGTGATGCAAATAAGCAATTAACTTTTCGATCAAAATGTTTTTTACGGACAAAAATAGACACTTCAAGAACTATGTATGTATATTGTTCATTTAGCAAAACATAGTGGAAAAGAGGCATGAAGCATTTTGTCAAACAAATTTCTAAATAGTTTTTTATTTAGAGTGATGCCATATCTTGACAAAATTTCATAAGGATAAGTTTTTAAAATACACGTGAGTTATTAAATAAAAATAATTCACTATCACCACTCATATTAATATCACTATCCAATATATAGATCACAATTTTTTAAAAAAAAATTATTGATTTCGTTGGTGTTTAAGCTATATTTCTATGGATATATAAATCACCAACCAATTGTTTTATGGAAAATTTGTGGTCGTCAAGTTTCTCATCAGAGATTTCAAGTTTGTTTATAATTCATTCGGTAAAGTTATTTATTGACAAAAACACCAATGAAATATTCGCGCAAAAAAGATTTGCAAACCATTTTTCTATTGGCCAATATGTCGGTAAATATTATCGACGAATCATTGACAAGCTACCTATTGGTAACTGGTCATGTATCATTGACAAATTCCCTAACATAATAACCGACATACAAATTATGTCAATGAATTCTTCGAGCTATATCAAAATAGTTCATCACTCTCTATTATTTTCCAAGAAAAATTGGCCTATATTATCGATGGAATCATCAATAAAAATTTTATGTACATCGATATTACAGTAATTGTTTTCTAATATATGCTTATTTGGATCAAACAATTTTATATTAAACAATTTAATTAAATTAAAAGAACACATTTTATATTATTAATTTAATTGTAAAATCAATTACAAATATCTTAATACATTAGAAAAATTACAGGTAGAGGTAAAGTTGAAGAGAGAGGAAAATCTCCTAGAGGTTCATAAATGGGAGGATAATAGGTCGACAAGTATGTCATCATTTGCTCTCATTACTTCCTACTTCATTATTCATACTACGCCTCTAGTTCGACCCTTGGATTTGCCTTCACCATAATAATTTGTTCTTGAACCAACTCCGTAATGGTTGGTGATTGCTGCCTCTTGTCGAAGTGTAGGTTGCCTACTATCAAAACACAACAATCTGCCCTTATATCTTAAAGATATTGTAAAGATATTGTAAACCTAATTCATATCGAGTCTACTGGTCACTTTAGCATCCAACCACAATTTCAAATTGTATTCTGGATGGATTGAAGGTTTCCCTTCATGTTTGGCAAGCATGCTAGTGTTATATGTTTCATACATTAAGGAAAAACCAAGTTAAAGATGTCGACCAAAAATATTAGTCTAAAAAAATATTCGAAAGGTTTCAAAGTTTACTTATAACAAGCACCTTGATTGGGTTGTTCAAGAATTGCTGCACCCTTTTATATCTATCCTTCTTTTGTATATGTGTTTCCATATATAACTCCATCAGAGTTGGCTCACGCCTAAGCTGTGTAGCCTGAAAAATAAATCATTAGTTAAATATTGTCACAAATAATCACTAACATTTGAAGAAAAATACTTAAAAATAAAATATGGTCTTAGCAGACATTTTATATATTTAATAAAACGACGTGATCCGCCAATATACATGTTAATGAAACCATGTGTCTCCTTGTTTATGTTCTTGGACCCACTTCGTTATCGCCTTCTAAAACTATCTGATGTCAACAACTCTAGATATCTCTCTCAACTTAGTGATGTGGGGAGGTCTAAAATTCTTTCACATCTTAAAATCATCTGACTCGGCTTTACTCTTAGCATATGTGTGCTTTATACCAAATATCACATAACCTGGTTCAGAAATTCATTAAACAAAAAAATATACTAAAAAAAATTATAATCTTACAAAAAAAATATATTTTTAACACGTTTCAACTTGTCTAATTGCGTTGTGGTTTTCTCAGACATCATACGTCACCACCCTAGAGTTTCCCTTATCCCACTAAATTTTTTTCTTATAATCATTTTTGTAAAATAATTAGTTTCTAAATTTATAAAATATGTATATTAACTAAAAGTATTGATTATTTATCTATTAACCGTAATTTTCCCTCACCAAGCCTCAATTATAGGCATCCATTCAGGATGATCTTTATGTTGGCTTTATTGAAACAAAGACACTTCCATTAACACTTTTCATTATCGATGTTATCGTGAAGGTAGCTTCCATACTTTTGAACTTAAAAATCAATTAATAAACAAAAAAAATACATAAACACTTAATCAATTCATTAATGTTATCCTCGAGAAAAAAAACTTTCTAAAATGATGTGATCGGGCTTTCATTCTGCTATAAGCTTGTCAGATAAAGGATCTCTAGCAAACAAAATGCTATATCTCTGACTCGTATTCAGCGAGCTTACATCAGTAGCAGGTGCAGCAAGTGTCTCTTCATGATTGATACCAGGCTTAACAACACTACTATTTGAAGAAGCTGAAGCGCTCATTCTCAACAGTGAACTTTTTCTTGGCATCTAAATAATATAAGTAAAACCTAAAAAAAACAAGAAAATAAATAATGAAACATATTCAATTCAATTCTCAATTCATGGTTTATAGGTGCTTATATTAGTGAATCTATCTATTTTTAATAAAATTCTGACAGCACCTCTCTTATACAATACTTTCCCTAATTATTATTTTTTAAAATCAGAAAACCATATTCCCAAACCAAATCATCATCCACAAGCATAAGTATCACTATTTCTATAAAACCCACTTCAAAATCATAAATAAAAACATAAATAATCATAATGACAACATAAAAACCAATCATCTATGATCTAATAAACATGGATATAGCACTTAAAACAAGCATTCTAAGTTAAACAAACAAGAAAAAAAACAATGAATCTAAGAAGAAAATATCAAACCATCAACATTGAACCTTAAATGATGGGGAGAGAGAGGGTCATTGTTGTTGGGATGGAGAAAGAGGGGAGAGAGGAGAGGAAATGGAAAATTTAAGGTAAATAGGGGCAAAATGAGGGATTGTCTGACATATCTGAGTTTCAATTCACCTACAAAAATTTCCAATGGAAAATCCATCGGTGATTTAATACGTCATTGAATTATTGATTAACTCATCGATGAAATTTTTTAAATTCATTAGTAGATTCATCGGTAATTTCAATAATTTCTATTTTTTTTTAAAACCCCCTAAATTTACCAACTCATTTTCATCCATTGATAATTTCATAGGTCAATCTCAATTTTATGAATTTCTTCCACAACTCTTTGTAATACTTTGACCATACTCTTTGTAATACTTTGACCATTTTACATTTGTCAGTGTGAGTCCATTAGTGATTACAATTATGGTAATTACCAACAAAATCATGGATAATTATTTTATGATTTTTAATTATTTTAAAATCCCATCGATGATTCCATCGAAAACTTAAATAATTTCTTTATATATATATTTGTTATAATCCCCTAACCAACCTAACTATACAACAACAATCACATTTAATAACAACTCATTAAAACCATAACCACAACAATAAATGTTTGATGAATGTAAAAAAAAACATAATGTTTTAAATCAATTACACAATGATGTCTTACACATAAAATCAATTCAAATCCTTTTTAATCTAAATCATTATCATTTTCATCATTTTCATATCCGTCACTATCATCTTCTTCGTTATATTAAAGTTGGGCGATCTATTCAGCCTCATCAACTTTTGTATGTCCAGTTGTACTTAATATATCATTTAACTCGTTAATATCAACATGAACATAAATATTCTCAGCGACATAAAAACTTGAATTTTCTTCCATATGCAAGAAAATCATTTATAGTGCACAACAAAGTTGTTTTCATTTGAAAATTCTATTTTTTAAGACATCATACATCAAAGCCCTGAATGACTATAATTTATTCAATTCTTCAATCAACAGTTAAGGACAAACATCTATATTCCTACCTGAACTGTAAGGATTAGGTATGACTGTAGATAAAAACATAAATTTCAACCTCATAAATATCCTCGAAGTAAAGTTATAAATTTTTGGTATGACTAACCTACAAGAATAGGGTGCAACAAAGGACCTACATGGATTAAACCTATTAGTACATAAACTAAGATGTATGTCTTGTTGTTCTATTGAAAACTAATGATGCATTCTATTAAACTAGCTCTAAGCTTCATTATTGAAAGAAAGCATAATGACTCCATCCATCGCATTATGTGAATGATGTCATGTCATATGCTTGATTATCTTCGAAGACATAAATAACCTTTACAGTCTAAGAATGAATAGGAAGTATCTCAAATTTTTATATGCGACAAGTGTTTTTCCTCTACCAGTATTGGGTTTTTATTAAGCATGCCTACAAGGTTTACACTTGGTTAAATTTGCATCTTCACCGTAGTAAAAACATGAAAAAGTTTGGCCACATATCAATTTTTTTAGTATTCTAGGCCAAGGGGTTTCATCATGGATTTTATACCATGAAAGTTCTTTTTCAGCCTATTCCCTTCCAGTAAAATGCTTTTTTGCCCATTCGATGATGTTATTATAACAAACTTTACTAAACTCATAATCTGACATGATGGTGAATACTCATGCAATGACCAATAATTTACTGTGATTTGTGCACTCATTCCATAATGGTATGTCACTACTTGACATCGTAGTGACTTTTTTT
>Ga0307509_10011621_pt1 | contig 10641 bp, 7 predicted proteins | sample 10_EM_MG_FD_202245 | JGI IMG/M metagenome (GOLD analysis project Ga0307509, IMG submission 202245) | Populus trichocarpa ectomycorrhiza microbial communities from riparian zone in the Pacific Northwest, United States - 10_EM | ecosystem: Host-associated > Plants > Roots > Unclassified | place...
CCGCCGACCCCACGGCCCGCGTCCCGAGTGGCGCAGCCGCCAAGCTCTCTTCGCCCCCTTCGGAATCTATCCCGGCCTTCGTGCGACCCCTTCGCGCGACAACCGCGTCAACGAGTCCGCCGACCCAACGGCCCGCGTCCCGAGTGGCGCAGCCGCCAAGCTCTCTTCGCCCCCTTCGGAATCTATCCCGGCCTTCGCGCAACAAGCCGCGTCAACAAGGCCACAGTGGCTCGCGCGTTTCGTGCACGCGTCTTGGTTTCCGTTAGGTGACCTTCGGGCCGCCGGCGCGGACTTCGGCCGACGCCTGCGCTTCGTACTTCTTGAAGTTGTCGGCGAACAGCTTCGCGACCTTCTTCGCCTTGTCGTCGTACGCGGCCTTGTCGGCCCACGTGTTGCGCGGCGTGAGGATCTCCGGCGGGACCTCGGGGCAGCTGGTCGGCACCGCAAAGCCAAAGTTCGGATCCTCGACGGTCGCGACCTTGTCGAGCGCGCCCGAGTGGATCGCGTCGATGATCGCACGCGTGTACTTCAGCTTGATCCGCGAGCCGACGCCGTACGCGCCACCCGACCAGCCGGTGTTGACGAGCCAGGTCTGCGCGCCGTGCTTCTTCAGCTTCTCGGCGAGGAGCTCGGCGTACTTGGTCGGGTGCCAGACGAGGAAGGGACCGCCGAAGCACGCGCTGAACGTGGGCTCCGGATCCTTCACGCCGACCTCGGTGCCGGCGACCTTCGCCGTGTAGCCCGAGATGTAGTGGTACATCGCCTGGCCCGGCGTCAGCTTCGACACGGGCGGCAGCACGCCGAACGCGTCGGCGGTCAGGAAGATCACGTTCTTCGGATGGCCGGCGACGGCGGGCAGCTTCGCGTTCGGGATCGTGTCGAGCACGTAGCAGCCGCGGGTGTTCTCGGTGATCGAGGTGTCGTCGTAGTCGACACGGTTGTACGCGTCCATCTTGACGTTCTCGAGCACGGCGCCGAACTGGAGCGAGTTCCAGATGTCGGGCTCCTGCTCCTTCGACAGCTTGATCACCTTGGCGTAGCAGCCGCCCTCGATGTTGAACACGCCGGTGTCGGTCCAGCAGTGCTCGTCGTCGCCGATGAGCAGGCGCTTCGGATCGGCCGACAGCGTGGTCTTGCCGGTGCCCGACAGGCCGAACAGGACCGACGTGTCGCTGGAGTCCCGTGCCTGGGTCGCGGAGCAGTGCATCGACAGCACACCCTGCTTCGGCATCAGGTAGTTCATGATCGTGAACACGCCCTTCTTCATCTCGCCGGCGTAGTCCGAGCCGAGGATGACGAACTCGCGGCGCTGGAACGACAGGTCGATCGACGTGCTCGACGTCATGCCCGCCGTGTGGCGGTTCGCGGGGAACCCACCGGCGTTGTAGATCACGTAGTCGGGCTCGCCGAACGCGTCGAGCTGCGCCTTGGTCGGGCGGATCAGCATGTTGTGCATGAACAGCGCGTGGTAGGCGCGCGAGGTGATCACGCGGATCTTGAGCTGGTACTTGTCGTCCCAGCCGGCGAGGCCGTCGACCACGTACAGGCGCTCGCGCGTGTTGAGGTAGTCGATCGCCCGCTCGCGATTGATGAGGAAGCTCTGCGGATCGAGCTTGATGTTGACCGAGCCCCACCACACGTCGTCGCGAACCTCGGGTTCGTCGACCACGCGCTTGTCGGTCGGGCTACGGCCGGTCTTCTTGCCCGAGAACGCGATCAGCGCGCCGGTCGACGAGATCGCCGAGCCCTTCTCGAACTTGAGCGCGGCTTCGTAGAGAAACGCGGGGGTCGCGTTCCGGTGAATTTCGGCAACAGAGATGCCCTGCTTTTCGAGCGAGAACGCCATCGTGTGCTCCAGGTTTGAAGCACGCGTTATATCAGAGTTGATTCGCGGTCCCCACCGTCAAAACCGTGCAGAAGTGCCAGTCGGCGTTCGCGTTATCGGTGTCCTGACCGTCGGGGCTGCGACAAAGCGTGCCTTGCACCGATCCGGAATCTGCCGTCGTGGTCGCGAGCGCGGTTCCCTCCACCAGCGTTGTCGTGAGGTTCGGCAGGGTCGCGGCCGTGATCGAACCCTCATAGCTCAGCGCGTCGATCAGGGTCGGTGTGGCGGTCGAGGTGTCGACGAGTGCGACGCCGTCGGGCGCGCCGTTCTGGACGGTTCCGGTGGTCGACGTCCACCCGGTGTCGATCTTGATCGCGCTCGCAGGCACGGTGACCATCGGCCCCGCGAGCACCAGATAGCTGTGAGCCGGGAGGGAGCCAGCGGCCGACAGATCGTAATTCGCGTAGTCGTCGCTGGTCGAGCCGTTGACGAGGTACAGCACCTTGCCGGCGAGCGGGATCGCGGCGCCCGAGGGGTTGTAGATCTCGATGTACTCGGTCAGGTCGTTGCCGAGGTTGTCGTAGTCGACCTCGTTGATCACGAGGTGGTTCGAGCCGGTCGAGACACTGACCGTCGCGGTCGCCGTGCTCGCGCCGAACGTCGCGGTGATCGTCGCGTCGCCCATCGTCGCGGTGTCGGTATACGTGAACGTCGTCGAGACCTGGTTCGGATCGATCTGGACGGTCGCCGGCAACGTGCCGTTGGCCGGGGCGACCGACAGGCCGACCGTGACCGCCGTCACCGCCGGCACGTCGAGGCTGACCGTGAACACCTGGGTGCCGCCCGAGGTCACCGTCGCGTCGGTGGGCGACAGCGCCACTGTCTGCGGGACCTCGCCGGCATCGAGCACGCGGACGTGCGCGGTCTGCATGCCGGTACCGAGCATCGCGGTGACCGTGACATCGGCGTTCTGCGCGACCGCGGTCACCGGCACCACGGCCGAGGTCTGCCCGTTCAGCACGGTGACGTTGTTCACGGTGAGCGCGCCGACCGTGCCCGAGAGGATCATCACGTTCGTGTCGCCCTGCGCGGCGCCGGTGAGCGTCACGGTCAACGGCGTCGGATACGTCGGTGCGTTGGTGGTCGTGCCGACCTTCGCGTACGTGAGCGCCGGGCCGAACGATGCGAGCCCGGGTGCACCGGGCGGCAGGTCCGACGCGCGGCGCGGCTGGATCTTCGACGCCGAACCGGCCGTGACCGGCTTGGTCGACAGCACGCCCGCGACCGACGCGTAGTTGAGCCCGACGGTCGCGCCGTGGGGGAACAGCGTGTCGTCCATCTGGAGCGTCGTCGTGTCGGCCGCCGTCAGCGTCGCCTCACCGAACGCGGTGTCGACCGCGGTCACGGTCGCGCCCGGGAGCTGGACCAGCACGCCCTCGAGCGCGGCCTGGCGCGAGCCACCGGTCTTGACCTCGGCGTACGTCGCGGCGATCAACGCCGGGGGCGCCTCGGGGCCGACGGCCTCGACGGTCATCGCCGTGAGGTTATCGAGCTCGATCTCGCCGCCGAACACGTCGACCGCGCCGTCGATCGTGACGCGCGCACCTTCGGTCGCCTGGGTGAGGAACGTCGAGGTCGCGCCCGTGAACACGAACAGGCCCGAGTAGTCGGAGCCCATGTAGCCCGCGTCGCCTTCCTTGACCTGGACGAAGAAGCCGTTCGTGCCATGCCCGGTGACCAGCGCGTGCTGGACCTCGACCGCGGTGCCGACCGGGATCGTGGTGCCGCCGCCCATCTTGATCGCGTAGATCGACTCGCTGCAGCCCTGCGCGCCCGGGTTCGCCGTGTTCGGGCAGGCGTCGCACACGTCGCCGTGGCCGTCGTGATCGGCATCGGCCTGATCCGTGTTCGCGGTGTCGGGGCAGTTGTCGGTCGAGTTCGGCACGCCGTCGTGATCGCGATCGTTCGGATCCGCGGCCGTGCACTGCGTGGTGTTCGGGTCGAGCGGGCACGGATCGCACACGTCGCCGACGCCGTCGCCATCGGTGTCGGCCTGCGCGGAGTTATCCATCGGCCGCACCGGGTCGAACGTGTGCGGGCACTTGTCGGTCGCGTCGGGGATGCCATCGCCGTCGCTGTCCTCCGAGGAGGTGTCGCCGGTGTAGATCGTCGAGCCGCTGACCGACTCGGGCCGCTTCGGTGCGCACGACGGCTCGTCCATCGGTGTCGGGTCGCACGAGAACGCCGGGTAGACCGCGCCGGCCGCGGTCTGGAGGCCGGCGTACGTCTTGCCGACCTCGCTCATCAGGCACACCGACTTCATCGTCGTGCACACGTCGATCGCATCGCAGCTCTGCGCGCCGAGGCCCTCGACCAGGCCCTGGTCGCCGTACAACGGCTTGCCGGCGCGCATGACGAGCGCGACGTCCGCGGGCACGGCGTCGATCACGGCGCGGTATTGTTTCCCGTGACCCGCGAAGATCGAGATGTCGGCGAGCCGGCCGACCGCGAGCACGCCGATCGAGTCGTCCATCTTGGTGACCGCGGCCGCGTTCGACGTGACCATCGCCCACAGCTTCTTCTCGTCGAAGAACCCGCCGAGGTACTTGGTGTTGAAACTATCGGCGCACTTCAGCTCGCGCAGCAGGTTCATCGAGCCACTCGGCATCCAGTCCGTGCCGAGCGCGATGTTGACGCCGAGCTTCGCGGCGAGCGTGACGCGCGCGGTGTCGCCGTAGAGCGAGATGTTCGAGCGCGGCGACCAGATCAGGCCGACGCCGTTGCCCGCCATCGTCGCGTAGTCGGACGCGTAGAGGCCGATGCCGTGGATCATCGACGTCTTCGAGATCGCGATGTTGTTCGACGTTCCGGGAGCGGTGATGTCGTAGGTGTCGCTGCTCTCGCACAGGAACTCGTTGTGCGCGGTCGCATCGATGCCCTCGGAGGTGTGCGGCTCGTACGCGTCGATCGACGTGAGCGACGACGGCAGCGTCGGCGTGCCACCGTAGTTGCAGTCCATCGTGCGCTTCGTCCCGCTCGCGTCGTCGAGGGGGAACGTGTCGAAGTCGACGGCCTTCTTCATCAGGCCGCCCATGTTCGCCGCCTGATCGAGGTTGCGGAGCAGGCCGGCCTGGCCGCCCGAGCCGACGATCGACGTCGCGCCGCCCATGAGGAAGCGGAGCTCGCCCCACTGGACCTGCGCCGCACTCGCGCCACCCGGCGCCGGGATCTTCGGGCGACCGGTCGCGCCGATCCGCCACTGCTGGCGATCCTCGTAGCGGACGCCGTTGTCGTGCGCCGGGAGGTTCTGCGTATACGTGATGTGATCGTGCGTGTTGATGAGGCCCGGCGAGACCACACCGTCGGCGCAGGTCACGACCGTCTCGCCACCCGCGGCGCAATCGCAGCCGACGCACGTGATGTGACCGGTCGTATCGACCGCGACCTGACCACCCGTGAACACGGTCTCGGGCGTGAGGATGTTGCCCTTGATGAGGAGCGACGCGCCGCCGGCCGCGACATCGCACGTCCCGCCGGAGGTCGCCGGCGGAAGGTCCGCGCACTTGGTCTCCATCGGCGGCATGCTGTCGGGCATCGGCATGCCCGAGTCCGGCGGCGTCTGGTGATCGTCGCCGTCGCAACCTCCGCAACCAGGGACCGAACCGAGGACAACGAGCGCGAACAACAGGACGAGGCGGCGCATATTCGGCGCGCAAACTAGCACGCCCCTCGCACGGTCCAGCCTCAATTCGATGACGGGACGTGAAGGTCGATCTCTAATCTGAGGCGTCGATCACGCGCGCGGCTGGAAGCGGAGTCGTCGTCGGTGTTTGCGGGATCGCGGCACCCGCCGGCAACGGTGTTTCTCCGACCGGCATGCCATCGCGGGCGCGGGCGACGGTCTCGCTCACTGCCACCAGCACGATGCCAATTGCAGCGTACAGCACCACCGTTACACGTCGCGCCACGACGAGCGTGACGCCCCGCGCCGGGTTCTCGCCGAGCGCGCGGAACAGCCAGTAGTTACCGCCCTCGGAGATCCCGAGCCCCATCGGCACGAGCGTCGACAGCATGTAGATCGCGAAGCCACCGACCGTGTATGCGGCGACGAAGCCGACCGTGATCGACTCGCCGACCGCGTGAAGGATCAGGAGCGACAGCGACATCGAGACCAGCCGCGACAGCGTGACCGCGACGATCCCGAGCAGCCGATCGCGCCGGCGCGCGCCCTCGGAGACCCGCATCTTGTTGTCGACCCCGGTGAGGCTCTCGTGCCACTCCTGGAACCGCGCGTCCGACAGGAGGTAGTGCGACGGCGCCGGGTTCTTCCAGATCTTGCGGCGCAGCCACGCGAGGCCGGGGACGTAGACCTTGCGCGCGACCCGCGCGACGCTCGCGAGCACGCCCTTGTGGACGAGCGCGTAGAGGCCGACCGCGAGCACACCGCACAACACGCCGGCCGCGAGCATGATCCAGCGCAGCGAGGTCGGCATCGGCACGAGCAGCGCGACGAACGGCGCCGCCGCCGCGACCATCGCGAGCTCGACCGTGAAGCTGACGACGTTGTAGAGCAGGATCGTCGCGACCGCGCGCGACTGGCTGACGTGCTCGGTCAGGACCGAGACCTTCACGGCCTCGCCGAGCTGGCCGCTCGGGGTCACCGCGTTGACGGAGCGCCCGGCGAGCTGCGACAGCAGCGCCGACCGCAGCCGGACCTTGTCCTGCTCGGGCGACATGAACGCGCGGATCGCGACCGCGTCGAGCGACGTGATCACGACCTCGAGCGCGATCACCGCGATCCACCACCAGCCGATCCGCTTGAAGTAACGGCCGATCGTCGCGAGCCCGGTGTCGCGGATCGTGAGCACCAGCGCGACGAGCGCGATGACCAGGGAGATCCTGGTCACCCAGCGTGCCCACGTCGGCCGACTCATGCTCCCTACGCTATAGCAAGTCCACGGCCCGGTTGCTGATTAATCCAGCGGCTGATCGAGGCTATCGGCGACGAAGCCCATGACCTCGTCGAGCATCTGACCGAAGTCATCGTAAAACACCTGATCGAGCGCGTTGTCGCGGGCGTCGAACATCACGACCGGGTACTCGCCGTTCGCGTGGGGGTGGTTGACGTCGAGACAGAACCACTCCTGCGACTGGGCGCCGAGCCCGACGACGACGAGGTGCCCGGGTAGCCGGCGCTCCTCGCGGCCCTTGAGCGTGCGGCCGACGACATCGCCATCGTGATCGACGCCGACGAAGTCGTGGACGATACCGAGGTGGGTCGGCAGCGCGATGCCGCCGAACGTCAGCAAGAAGTTGCGGTACGACGGCGGGAACGTGCACTCGAGCGCCTGCTCGGCGGCGGTGATCGCGGCCTCTTGCGCGGGGCCGGAGATCACGACCGCGTGCTCCTGCTGATCGAGGCGGTGGCGGATGCGTTCGACGAGCTCGATGGTTCCAGACGTCATGACGGAGTCACTCCATTATGCATGGCACGCGCGAAAAAAAACGCTCAGCTGGGACGAGGCATCGCGGGCGGAAATGTCAAGGCGTCGATGACCGCGAGCTCCATGTCCGTGTCGACGATCTGAAATGCTGCTTGCATCACGCCCATGAATGGGATCACGCGCCAGCTCGGTACGGTTGCGGGCATCTCGGCGACGAGCGTGTACACGACCATCCAGTATCTGTCGACGGGATCGGGCAGCGTCTGTGCAACTCGCGCGAGCTCGCTGAAAACTTGCGCACCCGGTGCGCGTGGCCTGCGGAACGCGCGATAGAGCTCGGCATCGAGCTCGTCCTTCGTCAACGCGAGATCCGGAATCGCCGCGAAGAAGTCGCGGACCTTGAACCGGTGATCGTCGGTCGCCATCGCGCGGGCCAGGGCGCGCAGCGCGAAGACCTCGCAGGCGACGCCGATCATCTGCTTCACGCGGAGATAGCGATCGTCGAGGTACGGCGCGAGCTGGTGCGCGCGCGCGGCGATGACGATGTTCTCGGCCTCGAGCGGCGCGATCCGCAGCGCGATCCGCAACGCCTCGAGGAAATTCACCTCCGCGTCGACGAGCTGGTCGTCCGCGACCGCGACCTCCGCAGCCATGCCGTACGCCGCGAGGCGGTGGATCCGCGCGGGCAGGCCCTTCGCGATCGCGGGCGCTCGGTTCATCGCGGAGCCCGCGAACTTGATCGCATCGGTCGACAGATCGACGAGCGTGCGCGCCGCGAGCTGGCCCAGCCCGGTGAACATCGGGTGCTCGGCGATCTGCTTCTGGATCTGCGCGGACTCGCGCGGATCGATCACGCCGTCCGCGGTCATCGCGCCGATCATCGCCTCGATCAGGAACCGCCGCGGGTCGTTCGGCCGGAGGCCGCCGCCGAGCAAGTTCGAGACCGAGCGTTCCACGCGCAGACTCTAGCGCGTGACGAGGTCGATCGCGATCACCGCGGCAAGCCCGATCGCGGCGGTCGCGGCGGCGCGCACGAGCGTCGAGCGCGGGATCGTGGCATGCGCGACATCCACACGCAGCGCGAGCCACGCACCCGCGAGGATCGCCAGGATCGCGCACGCGCCGAGCAGCCACTTGAACGGGAGCTCGTGATGGACTCGCTCGAGCCGCTGATGCTCGACCGCTTGCTGCTCCGGCGTGATCTTCCCACCGTGCGTGCGCTCGTACTCGGCCCACCGCGCGAGGTCGCGCTCGACGAGGCGCTCCTTCTCCGGCTTCATGATCTGCGTGTACGTGGTATCGCGGCGGAGCCAGAGCTCGCCGGCCGCGAGGCCGACCGTGACGCCGCCGGCGAGCACCGCCGCGATCGCGAGCTGGATCAACCGATGGCGCGTCTGGGTCGCCGCGAGCGGTCCGACGATCCGGCGCGCCGCGGAGAACCCGGCGACGCAGGTCAGCGCACCCGCCGCGAGCGCGAGCGGATAGCGCTGCTCGCCGAGCAGCTCGCGCAGCAGATGACCATCGCCGAAGCCGTGCCACGCACCGGTCGCGAGGTACCAGCCCGCGTGCGCGACCAGCACGGCGCCGACCGCGCGCAGGAGCGTGCGGCCCAGCGAGGCGCCTCGGATCGCGAACCACAGCGCACTGCCGGCGACGAGCTCGATCGCGATCCCGCCCATCGAGATCGCGAGCCGCGCGGCGGTGCTCGGCGGTGAGACGAAATCGTAGTCGATCCAACCGCCCGCGAACCAGAACAGCTGGACCTCGCGGATCCGCCCTCCGAGCGCGATCGCGGTCCCACCGTGGCCGACCAGCTCGTGGGCTAACAGCCCGAGTCGACTGGTCGCGAGCGCGGTGGCCAGCAAAAGCCCTGTGAGGCGCATGACCTCGGAAACGCTGGTTCGTGCTTCTGCCATGGACGCGTTATCATTTATCCGATGAGACGGGCTTCGGTCGCCGGCTGCGTGCTGGTCCTTGCCTCCGGCGTTGCCGGGGCGGGCGGCGACACGCGCCTGGTCGACGTTAGCAGCGAGCCCGAGGACGCGACGGTCTATGTCGACGACATCAACGACGGCATCGTGTGCAACCAGACGCCGTGCAAGATCCAAGCGCCGATCGGCAAGTCGATCACGGTGATCTTCCAGAAAGACGGCTACACGCCCGAATTCGTCGAGTACACCGCCGCGAAGCGCGGAAAGCTGAAACCGATCAAGTCGGTGCTGACCGCGGCGATCGGCACGATCGTCCTGACCGACGCCGCCTTCAAGGGCGGCAAGATCCTGATCGACGACGTCGAGAAGGGCAATGCCCCGCAGCGGGTCGACGTGCCCGCGGGCCCGCACCGGGTCGTCGTCGTGATCAAGGGCCGCGCGGTCGCCGACGATCTCGTCGACGTCGCGGCCAAGACCGATACGGCAGTGCACGGCATCACGCCGACGACCGTCGCCGAGACCGACGGCGGTGGCGGCGGTGGCGGTGGCGGCAGCGAGGAGCTCGGCGTCGATGTCGGCAGCGAGCCGGTCAAGGTCGTCAAGCAGCCGGAGCCCACCGGCCCACATCGCCGCTGGATCGAGGTCGGCGGCGATTTCGACGTCGGATTTCGTCAGTTCACGTACGACCACGCGCAGAACCTGTCCGCGACCGAGTCGGAGGCGGGCCAGGCGATGGCCGGTCCCTCGCTCGAGCTGTGGCCGATCGAGCTCGCGGGCGGCAGTCACTTTCGCGGCCTATCGATCTTCGGCAAGGTCCTGTTCGGGTTGAACCACCAGCCCGTGCTCGGCTCCGACGGCATGCCTGCCGGTCCGACGACGTTCTGGGGCAACATCGAGGTCGACCTCCGTCACCGCTGGTTCATCGGCGACGAGAGCTGGGTCGCGATCGAGGGCGGCTTCGTGCGCGACCAGCTCGAGTTCAACGCACCGAGCACGACCCTGAAGAAGCAGGTCCCGGGCGCGGACTACCGTTCGATCAAGCTCGGCGTCCGCGCGGCGACCACGCTCGGTGCGCTCGAGCCGTTCGCCGCGCTCGAGGGCCGGATCGTCCAGTCGGGCGGCGATCTCGAGACGAACTTCGCGAGCGGCGGCGACATCACCGGCGCACACGCCGCGGTCGGCGCGTCCGTTCACGCCGGCCCGGTGTTCTTCCGTGCACAGGCGGCGATCACCTATTACGGCTGGACGTTCACGGCCAAGAGCGGCCAGACCGCGATGGATCCGTCCGCCGAAGGCGCGACCGACCTCGTCGAGGTGCTGAGCTTCGTCATCGGCCTCGCCCACTAGCTGTTTTCTTGCTCGCCCCGCGTTTCGGGGCGATCCAGGACGTCGATGGCGGACGACCCGGGGCTCGCGGAGGCAAGGCTGGCGCTCGATCGCG
>Ga0307509_10011622_pt1 | contig 10640 bp, 10 predicted proteins | sample 10_EM_MG_FD_202245 | JGI IMG/M metagenome (GOLD analysis project Ga0307509, IMG submission 202245) | Populus trichocarpa ectomycorrhiza microbial communities from riparian zone in the Pacific Northwest, United States - 10_EM | ecosystem: Host-associated > Plants > Roots > Unclassified | place...
GCACGGACTGATTGGCCCCAACGGCAGCGGCAAGACCACGACACTGAACGTCATATCAGGTTATTACGCGCCGCAGCGGGGCGCGGTCAGGCTAAACGGTGCCGCGCTGCCGGCGTTGGCGCGGCACCGGCGTGCGCGCATGCGGATTGCGCGAACGTTCCAGACCCCCCGCATCGTCAGTTCCGCGTCGGTGCTGCAGAACGTCATGATCGGTGGCACGATCGACGGCAAGGGCACGTTCGTCGAATCATTGCTCTCGCTGCCGCGCCATCGACGCGACGAAGCCGCGTTGCGCGACACCGCCATGCTGGCTCTGGCTGCGGTCGGGCTGGAGCGGCTCACCCGTGTGCGCGTCGACCGGCTGCAGCACAGCGAGTTGCGCTTCACGGAGATCGCTCGCGCGTTGATGATCCGCCCGGCCTTCCTTTTGCTCGACGAACCGGCGGCAGGACTTTCGGCCGAGGAGATCGAGCGGCTTGGCGCGCTCATCCTGGCGATCGCCCGGGCCGGTACCGGCGTGCTTGTGGTGGAACACCACCCGGATCTAATCTTCGACATCTGCCATCGCGTCACCGTGCTCAATCTTGGCAGGATCCTGGCGGCCGGGACTCCGGCCGAAATCCGCGCGCATCGGGAGGTGGTGAATGCTTATCTCGGCGCCTGATCCGCTCCTGGATATCACCGGCCTCTCGACCGGCTACGGCAAGATCAGCGTGCTGCGCCGCGTCGATCTAAACGTCGGCGCGGGCGAGGTGGTGGCCCTGCTTGGCCCAAACGGCGCCGGCAAGACGACGCTGTTACGCGCAGTGTCAGGACTGCTGCCCTGGTCTGGGCGCGTGCACTTTGCCGGTCGCGATCTCGCGGGCGCCAGTCCGCGCGATACCGTCAAGGCGGGGCTCTCGCATGTCATCGAGGGACACCGGGTATTTACCCAGCTCAGCGTGCTCAACAATCTGCTGCTGGCAGTCTACGACCTGCCGCGCCGCGAGCGCGCTTCGCGCGTCGAGGAAGCGCTGGAACTCTTCCCCGAAATCGCAGCCAAGCGCCACGAACGCGCCGCAGCGCTGTCCGGTGGTCAGCAGCAGATTCTGGCGGTGGCGCAGGGCCTGGTGCGGCAGCCACGCATGCTCATGCTCGACGAGCCTTCGGCCGGCCTGTCGCCAGTCCTGGTGGATCGCGTGCTGGTGGTGGTGCAGCGGCTTCGCCAAGCCGGAACCGCGGTCTTGCTGGTCGAGCAGTTGATCGAGAAAGCACTGGCGCTCGCCGATCGCGTCTATGCGCTCGCGCGGGGATCAATCGTGCTGGAGGCCGACACCAGCGAGGCCGATCTGCCTGAGCGGCTGGAGCATGCCTATCTGGCAACCACCAGGCGCCAGGATTGACACGGAGACGGAGGCCCATCTTGCCCGCCACGATCAAAATCGGTAGCGCGACGATCCACCGCATTGTCGAACAGGAGGGTCCGTTCTTCGATGCGATGCAATTTTTCCCGACCATCACGAGGGAACTTCTCGACGAGAACCGAGGTTGGCTGCAGCCGAGGTTCCTCGATGCCAGGGATCAATTGATGCTCTGCATCCAGAGCTACGTCGTGCGGACAGCTCACCACACGATCATGATAGACACCTGCGTCGGCAACCATAAGCCGCGGCCGACACGCAGCTTCTGGCACATGATGAACTCCGATCGCTACGAGAAGAACCTCGCCGCCAGCGGATTTGGCGTGAACGATATCGATTTTGTGATGTGTACCCATCTGCACACCGACCACGTCGGGTGGAACACGCGACTCGAGAACGGCCAGTGGGTCCCGACCTTCCCGAATGCGCGCTATGTATTCGCTGACCGCGAACTTAGCTACTGGACCCAGCGCCAGAAGGATGACCCGACAGCCTGTCCGTGGGTGACCGATTCGGTACTGCCGATCGTGGCCGCCAACCGCGTCGATATCGTCAAGAGCGCATATGCGTTCAATGACCTTGTTACGCTGATCCCGACGCCCGGCCACACCATCGACCATTATTCGGTGCAGGTCGGCAAGCCTGGCGCCGATGCGGTCATTACCGGCGACATGATCCACTCGCCGCTGCAGGCCCGATATCCGGAGCTCGGCATGATGTCGGATTACGCCCCCGCCCGGGCTGCGGAGTCGAGACGGGAATTGTTCGGCCGTTTCTGCGATACGTCTACGCTCATGTGCACGGCGCACTTCCCCTCGCCGTCTACCGCGCGCGTGGTGCGCTGGCAGGATGCCTTCGACCTCATCGACGCGTAGATCGGCTCGACCTTGTCGGGAGCACGCTTCAGAGAACTTTCGCAAACCAGGCAGACGGAAACCGGGAACGGAGAATGGATTTCATAGAATTGGACGGAATCACGCTACGTTACGAGCTGAGTGGCAAGGGTGACCGCACGTTGGTGCTCGTGCACGAAATGGGCGGCTCGCTCGAAAGCTGGGACGACGTCTCACCACGGTTCGCCGAATCCCGCCGCGTGTTGCGCTATGATACCCGCGGGGCCGGAATGTCGCAGAAGGTGCGCGGCCAGCTTGGCATAGATACGATGGCCGACGATATCACTGCGCTGCTCGATGCTCTCGGGATCACCGGCAAGGTCGCGCTGGCGGGTGTTGCCGTCGGTGGTGCGATCGCACTGCATTTTGCTGCCCGATACCCTGAGCGCACAAGCGCCGTCGCGGTCGGCAGCCCGGCCACCGGCATCGCGCCGGATCGCCGCGCTGCGGTGCTCGAACGCGTCGCCAGGATCGAGGCCGACGGCATGCCATTTGCGGTCGAGGATTCGATGAACAACGGATATCCCACCGAGCTTCGCGGCGACACCAAGCGCTTTGAGCGATACCGGGCGAGGTGGCTCGGTAATGATCCCTCAAGCTACGCGACGGTCTACCGAATGCTGGCGGCAACCGACATGCAGGACGAGCTGACACGAATGCGATGTCTCGCGCTCGTGATCGGCGGCAGTCTCGATCACACCCGCCCGCCTGCGCTGTCGCAAGCCGTGGCCAACGCGCTCCCCAACGCACGCTACACCGAAGTCCGCACCGGCCATTATATGGCGGTGCAGACGCCTGCCCTCATCTTCGATTGCACCGATCGTTTCCTGAGAGAGATCGACGCCTGATCGAACCCCACCCTCCCCTTCAATCCAGCAAGGTCCTCCCACATGCCTCCGCAACCCGCACATCAGATACCCGGCGTTTATCATCGCAAGATCGGAGATATCGTCGTCACGGCCATCAGCGATGGCTACCTCGACGGCAATCTCGACGTGATGCGCAATGTCGATCTCGAAAAGGCGCATCAGGTCCTGCGCGAGGCATTCCGGCCGGCGCGGCGAACCAGTGTCAACGCCTTCGTGATCCATTCAAGGGGCCGCATGGCGATCGTCGACACGGGATCGGGCAATTATCTACTGCCGAGCGCCGGCTTCGTTCAACGCAACCTCGCAGCGGCCGGTATCGATCCGAAGTCGATCGACACCGTGTTGCTCACTCACATGCACCCGGATCACTCCGCCGGCTTGACCGACATGTCGAACGGCCAACTCTTCTTTCCGAACGCTGAACTGGTCATGCACGAAAACGAACCGACGCACTGGTTCGACGACGGCGCGATGGCGAAGGCAGACGAGCGATCAAGAAGGCTCTATTTCCTGGCCGGCCGCGAGCAGGTCGCGCCCTACAAGAATCGTACGCGATTGTTCCGACAGGGCGAGGTTTTCCCGGGTGTGACCGCCGTGCCGAGCCTCGGGCATACGCCGGGCCACACCGCGTACCTCATCGCATCGGGCAAGGATCAGTTGATGATCTGGGGCGACACGGTGCACGTGCCGGAAGTTCAAACCGCGTTTCCCGAAGCCGGCATGGCGTTCGATACCGATCTCGCCGCGGCCGCGGCTTCGCGCAAACGCATGTTCGATCGCCTCTCGACCGACGGTATCCTGATCGCGGGGATGCACCTGCATTTCCCGGCGTTCTCGCGGCTTGCACGGCGGGGCGACGCCTACGCGCTTTATCCCGAGGCCTGGGTTCACACTCTGGATGCGATCTAGCGCCTGCACGTCGTCAATCAAAACGCCTCTGTCCGGCGAACCAGCGAAACGAGAGCCCGCAACATTACCCATGCAGCACTTATACGCCACCTAACTCAACAGCCACCCATGTCAGGCTCGGTCAGCGACAGCAATGACTCTGTACGGCCAATGTCCTCATTGCCTTCATGAAAAGTGAGAAGACTGCGATCGGCATTCAGCTCGCTCTGGCGCGACGATAATCCGCATCTTGCCACGGCAGCAAAGCCGCCAACCGGCCGCCAGGGCGCAGAGGATATGCTCATCCGCGCCCCATCTGAAGGCTTTCGCCACCCCGCAGCAGCGCCTAAGAAAGACGTGGATGGCCGGTCAAGTCCGGCCACGACGGAAAACGACTCAGGCCGCCGCACTCAACATCTCGCCTTCCGCCTCGACATTGACCACGGACTTGGCCAGCGCCGACAGCGCGGCGTCGGTCGCCTTCTCCTCCTTCAGCGTCGCCTCCAACAGTGCGACAGCCCCCGACAATCCGAGTTCCTCGGCCCAAGTCCGCAGCGTACCGTAGCGCGAAATCTCGTAATGCTCGACCGCCTGCGCCGCGGCCAGGAGACCGGCATCAAGCGCGGGCATACCCTTGTATTCGACCATGATCTCCGCGCCCTCCTTGGTGATCCCCAAGATGGCATCGCAGGTCTTCGCTCGGGCGGGCTTGCCCAAGATCTTGAATACGCCTTCGAGACGCTTGACGTGACCGCGGGTCTCCCGCTCATGCTTGACGAAGGCGGCTTTCAACTCTTTCGAATGAGCGGCCTTCGCCATTTTCGGCAGTGTCTTGAGGATCTTGTTTTCGGCGAAGTAGACATCTTTGAGCGTGTCGTGAAACATGTCGCTCAGCAGCTTTGGTTTTTTGGCCACAAGTAACTCCATGAATTTCTAAATGATTGAGACGAACTGATACCAAGCACCGAACGCGCGATGCGTTCCTTAGGAAGGAGAAATGATGCACCAGCTTTCGGTCAAGCGATGTCCGCTCTGCGGAACAAATTTTGTTCGACCGGTAAAAAGTCAAAGTGGCTCTGTCTCAGCAAGGTTTCCAGGACGGGGCGCCACGGAGATGGTGGCAAATGGGACGTTTCCCAGCGGCAAACGCGCCTCTTGCGGTCGGCATTATTCCGGAACCGGAATGGGCTACAACTGTTAGCTAAATGAGAACCATCTCAAGGCACGCATCGCAAAGCCGGCCCTCGGACATGATCCGGGGGTGTTGCGATCAAACGGCGTGCAATAAGGAGTGACCCGCGATGGACAAGGATCGAATTGTTGGCTCGGCCAAGGACGTCGCCGGTAAAGTCGAGAGCGTTGCTGGCGATATCGCGGGCAATGCTCAGACCCAGGCCGGGGGTCACGCCCGCGCAGCCGCAGCAGCGGTGCAGAATCTGTATGGCCAAGCCAGGGACACCGCACGCGACGCTAGCGATACAGCCATCAGCTTCGCCAAGGATGCTTATCAGAACAGCGGCGAGACTTGGCGCGACGGATCGCAGGCTGTCGCCAAAACGATGCGGGACAATCCGTTCGGAGCGTTGCTGATCGCGGGAGGCATCGGATTTGCGCTAGCGCGATTGATGACCCGTCCGCCGCGCAGGCCGCCGCAGCGCTGGCGCTACTAGGGTTAGTCAGACCCGTCGTGATTCCGATGTGAATGATGCGCGCTGTGCAGCGCTGGAATCCACCCCTCGATTCGCCAGTACAGACGCCCGCCGAAGTTCGCGACGACGGCGCTGGATTCGTGGCCCGCAATTGCGGAACGATCATTCCATCCTCGCATTGTATGCCGGCAATTCTGCAATGGATAAGGACATTATTATGAAGAAAATTGCATTGATCACTGCAGCTCTCGCTGTCTTGGCAACCCCCGTGTTGGCCGAGGACGCCAAGACCACCGGTACCGCGCCAGCCGATGCCAAGTTCTCGGCGGTCTCGAGGGACGAGATGTTCAGTTCCAAAATCAAAGGCCTGAATGTCTACGATCAGAAGGATGAAGCGATCGGCGAAATCACCGACCTCGCGATCAAGAACCATCAGGTCGAAGCGCTTATTCTGTCGGTGGGCGGGTTCCTCGGAATGGGTGAGCATTATGTCGCGGTCTCGCCGTCATCGGTCAACATCCGCTACGACAGCAAGAACGACAAATGGCTGGCATCGATGAGCACCACGAAGGAAGCGTTGAAGGCAGCGCCCGAATTCAAGTATCCGAAGTAATCCCCGCTCTGCACAACAACGGCCGTCGGCAGTGATGCCGGCGGTCGTTTTGTTTTTGTATTCCGACTTCCAGATCACGAGAGGCGGTTGCGGGCGCATATCGCCACCTACGGGTTGAGCCAAGTGCAGCGAGGCAGGACACTCTCCGACTAAAATCAGGACACGGGGTCGCCGGCACGTCGTTTTCGCGCGCAACCACGGGCAGACTCGTTCAGCCTGCAATGACAAGGTCTCTGGGAAAGGAGAGTCGTATCGTCAGGCCTTCCGGGTCCCAGTGACGCGAAATCTCGCCCGCAAATTGACGCTTCACCGTTGCATGCGCGAGCAGGGAGCCGAAGCCCTCGCCGTCGGACTGATGATCGATGCGCGGCCCGCCGCGCTCCGTCCATGTCAAAGCGACTTGGCCGTCGTTGTCGGAGCAAGCGATATCGACATGCCCGGTGGAATTTGAGAGCGCGCCATACTTGGCGGCGTTGGTAGCAAACTCATGCAGAAGCAGAGCGAAGCTTGTGACGGCGCTGCCGGCGATCGGAATATTGGACCCACTGATCGTCACGCGCGTTTTGCCGGCGTCAGTTCGACCATCGTAGGGCGAGAGAATTGTCTCGATCAAAGTACGAAGCGTCGTCGACTGTTCGCTTCGACGACCACCATTGGACGGCACGGCCAGCGTGAGGGCGTGTGCCTGGGCTAACGCCATCAATCGGTCTCGTAGGGCCGACGCCAACTCTTGCGGCGTCTCGGCGGAGCGTGCACTCATGGCGATCATGCCGCCGGCGACCGCAAACAGGTTTTTGATGCGGTGATCCATTTCTCTGACGAGCAGGTGCTGTTGTTGCTCGGCCCGCCTACGCTCGGTGATGTCTCGCGCGATCTTCGACGCACCAATGATCCTGCCTTCTTGATCCCTGACCGGTGAGATCGTCAGCGAGATGTCGATAGTGCTGCCATCCTTGCGTTGCCGAATGGTCTCGTAGTGTTCGACACGCTCACCGCGACGAATGCGGGCTAAAATGGCAGGCTCCTCGTCCTGGCGATCCGTTGGAATGAGGATGGTGACCGGCCTGCCGATTGCTTCGTCAGCCCTGTAACCGAACAGCCGCTCCGCGCCCTGGTTCCAGCTTTTGATGATACTGTTGAGGTCCTTCGACAGGATTGCGTCGTCGGAGGATTCGACGATAGCGGCGAGACCCCGATAGCGGGCTTCGCTTTCGCGAATTCGCTGCTCGGATTCGTGGCGATCGCTGATGTCGACCAGCATGTTCACCGCGCCGATCAGAGTTCCCGACGCATCGAACAGTGGCGTTGGATAGGGAATGAAGGGTACACGCGTGCCGTCCGGCCGTTCGGCAACGGCTTCCATCCCCCGAATTGGGCGCCGCTCTTTCAGCGTCAAGGCCATCGGGCACTCGTGGTGTGGCACCGGGGTCCCATCGGGCCAATAGAGCTTCCAGGAGCCGCAGAATTCACTTGTGCCGAGTTGCGGGCGGAATCCCCACAACTCCGCGGCGGCGTCATTGTAGAACGTAATCCGCCCGGCCGCATCGGTCGTGTACAGCGGCGCCGACAAGGCTTGCAGAAGTTCGTCTGAGTTGCGTCCGCCTCCGTTCAGGGGAAACGGCGCGGAACGAGGCTCAGGTTTTTCACGGAAGACGTTTACCGCACCGACGACACGGCCGGAATCGGCTTTGATAGCTTCGATATTCACCAGCGCCACAACGCGCGTGCCATCCGGCCGCTCGATCACGATCTCCCGGTCGCGCAGTCCCTCGCCCGTTGCGAGGACGTCGGCCATAGGACATTTCGCATGGGGCACATGGCGCCCGTCCAGATCGTAAAGACGAAAGGAGCCACAGTAACGAACTGTCGGGTCGCCCACCATTGGGGAGCAACCCCATAGCTCAGCCGCGGCCCGATTGTAGCGAACCAGGAGGCCGGCTCCGTCACAGACGTAGACACCGACCGGCAGGATATCGAACAGGTGGTCGGGCAAATCCAGGAGACGTCTGTCCAGTAAAGCCTGCAAAGGCGTGGAGGGCTCTGTTTGATCGATCAGGGTCATCGCGGGTACCTCCGATACTCCGGACCACTCCATGCCAATCGGCCGGGGCAACGCCAATGTCGCCGGCAAGCCGATGCGCTTGAAGAAATCGCAAGACAACAAAAAGTCGGTGCAAAGACCATTGCAAGATCGCCTTTCCCGAGAACTCAGAGCGTTCTCAACGGGGCTGCCCCTCCCCGTTCCGCGCGCCGTTCTTCATCTCAATTACCGCCGGACTTTGTCGTGCTCGGCGCCGAATATCTTGACTTAACAAGGCGGGCGCAAACGCCAAGGCTGTCATGTTCAAACTGAAGTCTGGCATTGAGCCCATTGGCCAAGGCCCGCATGAGTTGGAATCCCAACCCTCCATCTGCGGACGGATCGAAATTCTCCGGGAAGCCGACGCCATCGTCAGTCACTTCCACCACAAATGAGCCATCGCCTTTTGTCTCGGAGTGGATATGGACCTTCACTATCAGGCCCGACGGATGCGCGTACTTGCAGGCGTTCGTAACGAGCTCAGCGGCAATGAGCGCCGCGTGGAGTGCATGACGCGGGTCGATGTTGCCGGCGCTGGAATCGTCGAATGTCAGCTTCATCTTTCCTTGCGGGGCGAGCGCACCGATCATTTTGCAAATGTCTCGCAGGAAGTCGCCGAGGTTTACTCCGTTGCCGTTCTCAGACAGCGCCAGCGACTTGTGAAGTCTCGCCGTCACCTCAAGGCGCGCGCTGATATCGTCGAGCAACACGCAAACCTGATCCGAGGTGAAGGTTTTGCCGCTCTTGCCGATGGCACCGCGCTGAAGGCGAATGACGCCGTTCAGGCTGGCCAGGTTGTTCGCGATCCGACGATCGGCTTCGGCCAGACCGACAACACCATGTTCGATGAGGATTGACATCATACGCTTCTCTCAAAGGGAGAGCGTGCGCTTCAAACCATCCGAAATCAAGAAAACAATAATGAGTTCAATGCGTTGTCAGCTCATTGAACTACTTTTTGGATGTAGTTGCCTAATGCTCCCAAATAGATTAATGAGTAGAAACAGTAAAGAACTCATTTTAGGCTTTTTACGGTTTAGACGCCTGTACGCAAGGAGTATGGAATGGGTGAAGTCAATCGAGGTGAACGCCTTCAAATCATGCTCACGCCCGAGGAACTTCGGGCCATCGATACATGGCGCTTTGCAAGACGGATGCCGAGCAGAGCTTCTGCCATACGGGAGTTGCTCAAGCGCGGGCTTGCCGCCGAAGGATTCGAGGAAGTCCCGGACGGCCAGAAGTCCAAGGACTTCTCTGTTCTCACGGACAGAGCAGCCGAATAGATCGCTGGCTGGTTCAAGACTCGGCGGCCCCGACATGTCGGCGGATGGGCCAGACTTGAGTTGATTTTTCCTCTCGCGAACAGGACTGGCGTAATACACCGCCCCTTTCCCACGCCTAGAGCTGGACAAGAGCGATCATCGTTTCGGCGATGATGGGGTAGAGCATCTTGCATGCCTTGGGGTAGCAGCTTGCGACATGAGAACTGCAGTCGAGCAAATCGGCGGGCCGACAAACTGTCACACCGCGTTTTCGGTCTTGACGTCGGACGCAATCGCACCGCCGACGAGGCGGCTTCAGAGCGTGCTCAGGCGAAATGACAGGCGACCTCACGCGCAGCCCTAGCCTGATCGACGCAAGCCGGATGAACGCAAGGTCGTTGGCGGTGAGTTTGTCATGTCGCGTCGCGACCCGACGACATTGTTTGACCTTGTTGAAGAACCGCTCAACCCAGGTTGCGGGCGCAGTAGAGGCGGACTGAAGCAGATCGGGTCGTTGCGATTACGTCTCAGCGGGATTTTGGCCACGCGCTGTTCGCGGCTAGGTCTCTGATCCAGTCGGTCCAAGCGGTGGAGCGCTCCAGGCGCCGGACGTTCCGGCCTCATCCAAAGCCCGGACTGCGCGGAAAAAACAGACGTACAAACTGCCTAAATTGGATATGGGGCCGAAACAAAGAACTTCAAGAATTGCAAAGCTTCGATTTGCAGCCTTATGAAATCCCTTCAGAAACAGCGCGTGCTCATCTCTTCGGTGGGAACGCGGGGCGGGCTGAAGCCCGCCATTGCGAGCGACGGGAGCGGTTTGATGACCATGCCGGATGCCGATGTCTTGATCGCGGGCGCGGGCCCGACCGGCCTGATGTTGGCAGGCGAGTTGGCGTTGGCGGGCGTCGACGTTGCCATTGTCGAGCGGCGCGCCAGCCAGGACCTCCCCGGCGCGCGCGCAGGCGGTCTGCACTCACGCACCA
>Ga0307509_10011623_pt1 | contig 10640 bp, 5 predicted proteins | sample 10_EM_MG_FD_202245 | JGI IMG/M metagenome (GOLD analysis project Ga0307509, IMG submission 202245) | Populus trichocarpa ectomycorrhiza microbial communities from riparian zone in the Pacific Northwest, United States - 10_EM | ecosystem: Host-associated > Plants > Roots > Unclassified | place...
GTGACTGTAAATGCCTGACCTGTATCCCTTCTTCGATAGAGGGGATAGCCATCCTCTGTAATAACAGTCTCCTGTTGGAACTGACGAGGATAGCCCTTACGGCAGGTCTGGGTGGTCAGAGGGTTCAAGCCTTGCATACACATCGCCTGACCATTACCACCTACACAGTGAGTATGCACCATAGTGCTCTGAATAATTCCACACAGCTCCTCACTGATCGGATCATTGGCAGAAGGGAGCTCTGCACTGATCAACTGATCGATATTGGCTGCAGTGAGGAACTCGTGGTCTGTCCTCAGAAACACCAGGAGGTGGAGATGAGGGAGGCCACGCTTCTGGTACTCCATCGTCCAAACCCAGCCTAACCAAGGTCCGAAAACCTCAGTCTTGCGGATCTGGTTGAGAAGATCTTGTACCTTGAGATAGAACACTCGAGACACCAGGTCAGGTCTATCCTTGGCTTGCTGACCTGGTAGTAACTCGCGCTGAATCTCAACCCACTTGGGGTTCGCAGTGAAGGTTATGAATAACGAGGGCTTGCCATAGTGGCGCACAATCGCTATACTGTGCTGATACAGCTTCTGCATAAACCTGTCTCCTCCCACATAACTGGATGGTAGAACTACCCGCTTTCCCACCTGGTCAATGTCCACATCACCAGCATTCAAAACATCAGCGAGGCCATTGTATAACTCGGCTCTGAGGTTGCGCTGGTGAGTACGGAGCCAGCCAAGCTTGTTTTGATCGCATTGCGCCCATGCGTCAACAACAAACTGCTGGAATAACCATTGACCACGGAAGAGGGTGGCCGGCTCATCAACTCTGGTATGCAGACGGAACCTATAGAAGACACGCTGGGTCACGGGATCATCTGGCTGCTCTTTCAACCTCCTACCCCAATGCCATCCATGCTCTCCAGAAGGAAAGAAGAGAACATAGTATAGAGGCAGGTACAAAGCATGATTGGGGTTGATGAGAGTAAAAGAGGTCCTCTCAGCTTCCCCATTCACCCTCTCAGCCAGAACAATATCCCGGCAACCCTCGTCACCATATTCCTCCTGCAGAATCATGGAGACTTCATCTGCCGTTGGTAGGTTCTCTCTTCTGAGATCAGCTCCTCCTCTCACAACTATTCGTAGTTGTGGATTTAGGACAAGGCGGGAGTTGCTCCCTGCCTCTCTGATCTCTGCAAGCCGTTCTTGAGCCATCAGATAGAGTTGGATCAGGGGGTTGGACTCCTGAAGCATTATGGTCAAAGCCTGAATGAGATTGGGATCCATAGTGGGTGCACGTGCAGCTCTCTGCCTGGCTGCATCAGCTGGGTCATAGAGGTAGACCTGAGAATACAGCGCATCTCCCAGGCCTCCTGCAGGTACCAGAGGTCCCTGCCTATGATAGAGTGCCCCATGGATCTGAAAGAGCTGAAAGGTGCCCCCAATCTCACTCATCCTTTTGTCCATTTTGAACAGGATCCTGGTGAAGGCAAAGAGCGAATTCCATTGCCTCAAATGCTCCCTGAATGACCTAGACTGAGTATCAAGACCACTCATCAAGGCATTCAGGGGCTCTGGCAGAGGGCGCATTCGCTCTATCTCAGCCTTGCCATGCTTACAACAGGACTCAAAGCTTACCTCACCGACATGCTTTCTCTGTTTTTCTGGTAACTCCTCTGTCCAGTGCAAAGCATGGCAAGCTGTACACCTTGCGTCCAACCTTCCCAGATCATGGCCTGTCCACCTAGCTCTCTGGCACAAGAAGGACAAAGCCACTTGTGGCTATACCTATTGTACCTCCTCAGCTTGAGCTAGGGGAACCAGCTGCATGTCCTCTACTGGCGCGCCATGGCCTCTAGCTCGTGCTATTCATCCTGCCGCCTATACTATTATCAGCTGTATACTCATAGATTAAATGTATACTCTTCATGAATAGTGACTTACCAGACAAATCCGACATGTCGCCCTGAACCTTCCTGCTGCACTGCGATCGAAATCCACAAGAGCAAGGTGTCTATGACACTGCCCACATCGCCTCATACCCATAGCATTATTTGGTACTATATGACTGATTAGAACATTCTTTCAACAGATTTTGATTAAATCTCACCTCCTGGGTTTCCCCTCAGCACTTCAGCGTCTCCACCCATTGCTGCCGGAGTCCCTGCTTCTTTTTTCTATGTTAGCCCCCAGCTAATATAAAATACTGATAGGAAACTTACCCTCTTGCTGTCTGCTAAGCACTACCCTATTTCCTGCCCCTGCTGCCAGATCAACTGCCTCTTTTCCAAATATCAGATGAGCTTCTTCTAAATATCAAGAAAAAACTTACCCTCCAGATAATCACCAAGTACTATGCCACCTGCTCCCACTGCTTCCGGATTCCCCCCTGTTTGTCTTCTTATCAGTACTGCCAGTGCCATCTCAGCCTTCTCACATAGTAGTTCTTACCTCCCTGATCATCTTCCAGCATTACCCCAGGTCCTCTGCCCGCTGCCCTATGTATTCTTCTTCGTATCCTGCCTCTCTCCTGTTTGAATTGTGCTATTAGTTTACCACAACGGAATGGACAATCAGTAAAGCGGAAGTGAAACACACCAAACACTTGCGACAAGTGCGCCGCAAATTTCCATTCCTATCTCGATCAAACTCATCATCGCCTTTGTTGTGATGGCACTGAGAGCACCGAGACATGACAAGTGTAACACCGGTGAAGCAGGATGGTTGTTGTGTTCTGAGGTAAGAGATTAAGGAATGTTGGAAAGGAAGGTTTATGGGAGATGAGAGATAGAAGAGGGAATATTATATGGGAGAGAAAGATATGCCGCGACTTTTGGCTCGGCATTATCATGGGCTTGTGCTCACAAATACACCTAGCTGCACACACAATCACATATCCTAAACATGGTGAGAAATTTCCCGCAGTGTATATTTTATCACCTCTATCAGATCTTATTTTTGAGATCCTAGTTTGAGATAAACCGCTCAGTTCATATAAGACTAGCAGCCCCTTGACCGACCGGTCACGCGTATCCTTTGATGTTTACTATATGCTTGTATGTAAAAGTCCAACCTCGTGATATTGTGAGTAATAGTTGCATGAGCAGCCCCTCGACCGACCGCTCAAGCGCACTCCTTTTGATGTAGTATAGATAAAGCATGTATAGTCAGATATTTCTATAACTTGGCACACTTGTACCTCAGATGGTAAACTAAAGATCCCACAAATAAAATTGCCTAATTAGTTATTGGCAGCAAATTGAACTCACAATCCACGCATATTAATTAGTCAAAAAATGTAAAATACTTTTGCTTTATTCAAAAATTATATAACAAGAGTATTGGAGACAGCAGGAAGAAGAAACCAGAACACAAGAGGAGAGACTTGAATCAATACACGCAAGGTAAACAGTTAGTTATTTAATATTGAGAATTGATAAAGAGTTTGGTAAACAAAAAGACATACCTGGCCACAAAGCGAAAGAGAAGAGGAACTATGGCGAAGCAACATGGTTAATGATCTATTATGCTAATCAAGTAAGATAGAAAACCAACAGGACTTACTTGTAGGAATAATAGGAGATTCAAGCAACCAGACGGGAAGGAGGAAAGGAGTTCACTGTAGAAGAGAGTTCTGTAGGAGTCTGAGCAATAAACAATAAGTATGAAGACCAATATATAACAAAATAGAAGCGAGGAGAAAGTAAACTTACAAGAGGGGAGTTACAAAAGAACTTCAGGATATACTACGTTATCCGTCTGAGTAGGGGTTTGCTCCGAGGGTAGAAGTGTTAGTCCGCCTAATGATGTGACTCTTGAAAGAGCCACATAAAGTTGCCCATGACTAAAGGCAGGGGAGCGCAAATCTACACCAACCTGATCCAGGGACTGACCCTGAGATTTATTAACAGTCATGGCAAAGCATAGACGGACTGGAAACTGAGTACGCTCTAGGATAAAGGGTGGATCCTCATCTGAGGTGGTAAGCTTAATCCTTGGTAAAAGACGAACCTTGCGATCAAATGTTCCACCAAGAATGGCAACCTGTAGGCAGGTACGCCGGATTCCAAGTACCCTGATCCTGGTACCATTGCATAAGCCCTCCCTGGGACTCAGATTTCGGATCAGAATTAGTGGAGCACCAATCTTAAGTCTTAGGCAGAAGGGTGGAATAGATGCTAGAGAAATACTCTGCAAATATTCTACTGCAAATGCCTCAGCAACAGCAGCATCCTCAGGTACATTAACATGGTGGATAGCTTCAAATCTGTGCTCCACGCCAGGCATCCTTTCCACCAGTACATCATTGAAATCATTAACAGTATCATTGCGAAAGCCTAGAATGGCTCTACCTGCAAGAGAGTTGTGAACTGTTACTGCTTCATCCAATAATGACTGTGGGTACAGATGATGGCAGAGCTCATCAACGGTGGATACCCGACGAATATAAGCAGGCAGATCAAGCTTACCATGGTGCAGGGGATTAGTAACCATTTCACGAAGAAAGGTGAGATACACCTGGTTGACCTCACTGGCCATCATACGCATACTTGTTTTGAGCTTCAAGATATGCAAATGAGGCCAGATTGAGCAATGTTGAATTGAGGCCAACACAGTAGACTGTCTGGTACCGCGGCGAATGACTGGCAAGATCTGTGCAAAGTCACCACCAAGTACTATAGGACTCCCACCAAACAACTGCTGGTTACCACTGTTGCAGACATCATTCAGGGTTCTGTTGACTACCTCGAAGCACGCCTTATGCTGCATGGGAACCTCATCTCAGATGATGAGTGAGGTCCTGCGAATCAACTCACCAAGGTAGGAGTTTCGCGTGATGTTACACACAGCATTAGAGTCATTCGAAAGGGGAATCTTGAACCTTGAATGTGCTGTCCGGCCCCCAGGTAGCAATTGAGCAGCAATCCCTGAGGATGCTACGCAAAGTACAATCTTTCCCTGGGCCCGGAAATGACTACAGAGACAGTTGTAGAGGAAGGTCTTGCCTGTACCTGCTGGGCCATGAAGGAAGAAGGCACCAGAGGGCTCTTGCCGCTGTGGGTCCCTCTCATGGCTCTCCACCGCAGCAACAATAGCATTGAAGCAGGCAACCTGTTCCTCATTCAACTTCTGCCGCATAGAGTCAGACAACACCTGCTCCTGTACCATATCATATTCCAACTCCTCCCCCATCCTCGCATTGCCCACTACCCCATTCTCCCTCTGCCTCCAATCCAGTACCTGTTGTGGCAGGCCAAACTCTACCAAGGATCTACCATATTCTTTGAGGAAGTCCTGAATGTGATAGAGCCCATAGTCATGAGCAAGGCCTGCCCCCATACCCTCCCCACCAACAGGTACCATCACCCTCCCTGTCACGAGCAGGTGGGCAAGATCATCACAGAAACACTCTCTAAACTCCTCCCAGATGGCGAGTGGATTGGTGATTGTTGTATGCTGCAGGGCAAGGGCAAACAGGTGTCTGAAGGCGCTGCCTGTCATGAACTCTTGTGCATCCCTGAACATGGCAACCCATTCACCATCATCCTCAAGGAGCCTCAAGGCAATGCAGGCACCCTTGAAGGTCTCACACTGTATACCATCTACAGTCCTCAGGTCTTCAAAGCTCCTGGCACCACGTACAACAGTGAGGAGTAAGCGCAGGTAATAGCGTTCACCCATGAAGGGGCTTGCTGACCACATTCGACGAATTGCAAATCGCTGTTTCCTTTGCTTCCATCCCACATTATGCACGTAGACAAAGTGCTCAGGAAATTCATTGTACAAATACTGTCTTCCATCTACACTCTCAGAGTGGTACTTGAAAAAGGCCAGAAGGGTACTGGTTGACCTATCAAGACGCTCCTGAAGGCCACCAGCACTCTCCTGGTCCGGGAAGTAGACAGCCTGCTGGCCTGGAAGATGAAGAGAGACTGTCGTGACATCAGGGAGTTCATCATGTGTTGAGAACTCAAACAAGCGCCACACTGCTTCTGTAGGACCAATATAACAACCATGGAGATGACGCTTTATCTCATCATGATCTGAGTCCAGGATCGCAGTGGCACGATCCCCACCCTTGTAAATGTACTTATGAATGTCCTTGACAGCTTTGACAGACCCGCACACCTCCATATTGATATGGGCCTTATAGCGGAGGGAGAAGTAAGGGCTGTAGGGAAATACCCTCTGATTGTCAATGACAGCTGAAACATTCCCTCCACTTGTCCTCACTTGCACCGTAAAGGACAGACCTGTATCCCTCCTACGATAGAGAGGATCGCCATCCTCTGTGATAACAGTCTCCTGTTGGAACCTTCGAGGATAGCCCTTACGGCAGGTCTGGGCAGTAAGTGGATTCAAGCCCTGCATACACAGAGTGTCACCATTACCACCTGCACAGTGAGAATGCACGATTGTGCTCTGAATAATCCCACGCAACTGCTGACCAATCGCATCTTCCTCAGTGGGAATTTCTGCACTAATGAAGCGATCGATATTGGCAGCAGTCAGGAATTGGTGGTCAGTCTTCAGAAACACCAGGAGTTGTAGATGTGGGAGGCCCCGCTTCTGGTACTCAGTAGTCCAGACCCAGCCCAACCAAGGTCCAAAGACTTCCTTGTGGCGTATCTGGTCCAGAAGATCTCGTCCCTTGAGATTGAACACTCGTGCTACCAGATCAGGTCTGTGTGCTGCTGTCTGATATGGCAGCAACTCGCGAACAATCTCATCCCACTTGGGGTTAGTGGCAAAGGTTATGAATAGTGAAGGTTTGCCATAGTGGCGCACAATCGCTATGCTGTCTTGGTACAGCTTTTGCATAAACCTATCCCCTCCCACATAACCCGATGGTAGAACCACCCTCTTACCCACCTGCTCAAGGTCCACATCACCAGCCACCCAAACATCGGCAAGACCTTTGTACAACTCAGCTCTGATGTTGGCCTGGTGAGTGCGAATCCAGCTAAGCTTGTTTTCATCGCACACAGCCCATGCATCCACAACAAACTGCTGGAATAACCTTTGAGCATGCAAGGGAGTGGTTGGCTCATCAACTCTGGTATGCAGACGGAACCTGTAGAAAGCACGTTGGGCCAGCTTCTTGTTCTGGGCATTTTGCAATGTTCTACTCCAATGCCATCCATGTTCTCCATAAGGAAACAGGATAACATAGTGGAGGGGTAGATACAAGGCATGATTGGGGTTGATGAGAGTTAAATCTCTACCCAAATCTTCCCCATTCACCCTTCTTGCCAGAACAATATCCCTGAAACCCCCACTTCCGTATTTCTCAGGCAGAATCATGGAGACTTCATCTGCCGTTGGTAGGTTCTCATGTCTGAGATCAGCCCCTCTTTCCACAACCAGACGTTGTTGTGGATTGAGGATCATACGGCAGTTATCCTCTACTGCTCTGATCTCTGCAAACCTTTCCTGAGCTGTGAGATACAGTTGGATCAGGGGGTTGGACTCCTGCAGCATCAAGGTCAAGGAGCGAATGAGATTGGCATCCAGCTCTGGGGCATGTGCAGCTCGCGCTCTGGCTGCATCAGCTGGATCATACCGGTTGACCTGGGAATACAAAGCATCTCCCATGCCTACTGCAGGTACCAGCGGTCCCTGCCTATGATACAGCGCCCCATGAATCTGGAACAGCTGGAATCATCCTCCAATCTCACTCATTCGATTGTCCATGTTGAACTTGATGCTGGTAAAGGCAAAGATTGAGTTCCATCTCCTTAGGCCCTCCCGGAATGCTCGTGCCTGAGTATCACCTCCACTCATCAACGCATTGAGGGGCTCTGGGAGTGGGCGCATTCGCTCAATCTGCACTTTGCCTTGCTTGCAGCAGGACTCAAAGCTTGCCTCTCCACCTCGTGGTCTCCTCGAGGCTGACGACTCTGCAGTCCAGTGCATAGCATTGCAGTCAGTACATCTTATGTCCATCCTACCCAGGTCATGGCCTCTCCACCTACCACGCTGGTCTAAAAAGCATAAAGGTACTTGTAATCTTCTCCCTTCACCTCCCAGACCAGCTGCTAGGGGAATCAGCTGCATATTTACAGCTGATGCTACTGCAGGTAAACCTCTTGCTACCTCTGCAGCTGCCTAAATTATTCTCACAAGTCAGTTTCTCACTACTTCAATATAATATAGGTACCAAGAGGATAGCACTTACCAGACAGATCCTGCCTGTTCTGAGTAATTGCCCTCTTGCATTGCGATCATATTCCATGACCACAAGCTGCCTATGACAGTGCCCACATTGCCTTAACTCCGCTGCCTGAACAGGTACTATTATTTCTGTTAGATTATATCCCAAATTCACAGTCATGTCAACAGGAACCATACCACCAGGGTTCTCCCTCCTCTCGACCGCATCTCCTCCCATTGCGGCAACCATACCTGATACTTATTTTAGTATTAGATATAACATCTAACAAAATAGCACATTTTCTTACCTTCTGCAATTGCCCTCAGCGCTACCTCTGCCCCTCCCATTGCTGCTTGTGTACCTGCTGCTTTTATCACAGTTAGATCTGATTGGGCAGAAGCTTATCAATAAACATACCTGTGATATTGTGCCTCAGCCCCACCACACTGCCTCCTCCTGCTGCTCTATTTTCTGGCACTTTTCTTCCAATTAGAACCACTTCTTGACAACCTGACAATCAATAATCAACTTACCAGCTCCTTGATGTCTCACCATCCCCATTCCTACTTCCTCTGCTGGTGCATGCTCGATCCCTTTTATTCCAGTTAGCTATTACCCAAAATACAAATGTCAGATACAGTACCTTGTATACCTTCCACTAAAGCTACCTGTTCACCTCTTCCTGGCTGGCGTTGTCGGCGTTGAGTTCTCCGCTGTGTCTGAGTAGTAGGTAATTTGTATTAGCATACAAAAATCATTAGCTCTGTGGGAAGGTCGACGGATTCAGACTAACCAGGCATGCACAACATGTTTTGCGTAACACACCTGTGGGATCATGATCACACTCTCCGACAGGTTTGTCACATCTGCAGCGTCCACATCTGCAGCGTCCGCATCGAGGCATCCTGGTGCAATCTCACTGCGATGCAAGGACTGTCAGTTGCATGCAAGCAGACTGCAGGGTGGTATCGAAACAGGGGAACCCAGATGTGTATGCGTGGTTGGTGATAGGATGTGATGAGTGGTGTGAAGTAGATGCAAAGAAGGATGGTTGTGGAGGAGAAACAGGAGAGAGCAAACTTTTAAGAGTGGAGAGTGAAAAAAATCTCGCATTTTTGCTTGGCATCTTGGCATTTTGAGCCTCATCACGTGTCGTGATCACAAATACCCAGTATGGTACACTCCATCACAGATCACACTATCAGATCCGCTGATTGCGCACCTTTTTGGTTGATCTGATATCACTTTGAGATAAAACTGCCCGGTACATATTAGACTAGAATTCCCGGACCTACGGCTCGTCTCTGTGCATATTGTATAGAATAGGTTGGTTATAGGGGTTGGGCAAAGAGTGTGAGTGAATACCATGGATGGTTGCAGAGCTTGGTGGTGATGGTTGTTGTGTGTGGATTCAGCAAAGTGTGAAGGTAGAGGGAGAGGGCAGAGGGCAGGGAATAAGCATGGTAGAGGCTACAAGTCATGAAACGTAATATAAACACAAATCATCTTATATAAGAGCCGGATTATGAGGCATAAAGAACTATGAAAAGGTGGAAAGACAATTGATTGATACTACATCTATATTACATGGTAAACGTGTCTCTAAATGGAAAGTAAGGTGAGAGGTGAGAGAGAAGCCTTGCATTGAGATATAGAGTATGAGTGATTAGTAATGTGTCAAAGGGAAGGAAGGGAGTAGGGTACAGGTTTTAGAATACTTACAAGTAAAGAGAGGGAGAAAGACAAAAGACCAGGACCTGGTAGTATCGAAACTGGAGCATAATTAGTTAAATTAGTAATAGGGAAAACAATATAGCTTACCAGAGAGGGAGGAGAAGTAAATGAGGCTGTGAAGTGAGAAGAAGTCCACAGGGTGGAGATTCTGCATAGGAGATCAAGTATGAGGACAGATGAATATTAGTAATACACTTGCAAAGCAAAAGGGCAGAGGAAACAGACTTACCAGGGAGGGGTTACAAAAGGACTTCAGGATATACTACGTTATCCGTCAAGGTAGGGGATTGCTCTGAGGGGAGGAGGGTTAGTCCGTCTAGCGATGTGACTCTGGACAGGGCCACATAGAGTTGCCCATGAGTGAATGCAGGGGTGCGTAAATCTACACCAACCTGCTCAAGAGACTGGCCCTGTGATTTATTAACAGTCATAGCAAAGCATAGATGGACAGGGAACTGAGTGCGCTCAAAGATGAAGGGGAGATCCTCTTCTGTGGTGGTAAGCTTGATCCGCGGTAGAAGACAGACCATGCCATTAAACTTTACACCAAGAATTGCAACTAGTGTTCGTTACGGGGCGGGGCGGGGCGGGTTTTCACTCGCCAGGCCCCGCCCTTACACGGGGCCGGGGGGGGTGTTTTTAGGGTAATCCCCGCCCCGCCCCCGCCCGGGGCCCACCCGCACTCATTCCCTGGACGGGGCCCCGTTTGTTACCACCCATTTTTAGCGGGGACCCGTCCGGGGTATGGGTGGGGCGGG
>Ga0307509_10011625_pt1 | contig 10639 bp, 11 predicted proteins | sample 10_EM_MG_FD_202245 | JGI IMG/M metagenome (GOLD analysis project Ga0307509, IMG submission 202245) | Populus trichocarpa ectomycorrhiza microbial communities from riparian zone in the Pacific Northwest, United States - 10_EM | ecosystem: Host-associated > Plants > Roots > Unclassified | place...
CTTCGGAAAGGTAAGTTACCCAATTTAACTCCATCCTGTACACGAATCAAATACTGAGCTCCTAAACCTCCATAACATTCGTCCCCTGTTGGACTTGACTGTTTTCCTTTGCGTGTTCTTTGGGATGATTTAGGTCCTGCAAGTTAGGAAACTTAATACCGGACGGATATATGCTTTGAAGACGATCAGGAAACAACATATTGTCGAGCGAGGAGAGATCACACATACACTTGCGGAGCGATTCGTTCTCACGAGGGTGAACAATCCGTTCATAGTTCCCTTGAAGTTTAGCTTCCAGTCGGAACAGAAGTTATATTTGGTTCTCGCGTGAGTGTTTCCATCTCTCGTAGTGGCTTGATGACGACCCGCCTGCTATCGTTGGGTTAGGTTCGTGAATGGAGGAGAGCTTTTCCATCACCTTTTGCGGGAGCAGAGATTCAATGAGGAGAGGTCGAGGTTTTACAGTGCAGAGCTGCTATTGGCTTTGGAACACCTCCACGACCTTGACGTTGTGTATCGGTGGGTGGCTTGGTTGTTACGGTAATAATACCACTAACCAATGCCCCCCCCCAGTGATCTCAAACCGGAGAATATCCTTCTGGACTATACCGGTCATATCGCTCTTTGTGATTTTGGGTTGTGCAAGCTGAACATGAAGGATTCGGATATGACGAACACCTTTTGCGGAACCCCCGAGTATCTGGCCCCGGAGATTTTGAACGGCCAGGGATACAGTGAGTGGTCGTCTCGGTTTCTGTGGAGCTGAACTCGAGAGCTAAACGTTCTGGTGTAGACAAGACGATTGATTGGTGGACGCTTGGCGTGTTGTTGTACGAGATGTTGGCTGGGCTGCCTCCCTTCTACGACGGTACGTTTATCTTTCTCCTGTAGTGACTTCCTACCTCATCTCATGTTCTTCGCCTTTTGACAGAGGTCACCGACAAGATGTACAAGAAGATCCTCCACAACCCTCTCGTCTTTGGGGACGAAATCAGTCCTCTGGCGCGTTCGATCCTCACTGGTCTTCTCAATCGGGACCCGTCTCAACGTCTTGGTGTTAACGGGGCCGAGGAAATCAAACGGCATCCATTCTTTGCCCAGCATATCGATTTCGAAAGACTGTCGCATAAGAAGATTCAGCCGCCGTTCAAACCGAGCGTTAGCAGTCCGGTGGATGTATCGAATTTCGATACGGTGTTTACGGCGGAAGAGCCGACGGATAGTGTGGTTGAGGGGGGTCAGTTAAGTCAGACTGTTCAGGCCCAGTTCGCTGGTTCGTAATTCCTTTCATTCGATCCTGGATCCGACAGTGCTAACGCTGGGCATCAGGTTTCTCGTACGATGGAACGAACATGCCGGAGAGCCCATAAATCCCAGAACCTCCAGATCGTTTCTCCTTCCTCCTCTCTACAGAAGAACCTCGAATGGACCCGCCCTTTTCGACGTTGTTTTCCTCAAACTAAAGCAGTACACTCAAAGTAATCTCTCGGATTTTCCTCAGGATGGATCTCGTCCGGATCCAAGGTCGAACCCCAAGTACGTTATATAATACCTAAAACACTATTTTCCTTTACTTCCCCCCTCTCTCTACCTTCGACCACAAGGATTTTGGGATTCGGAATACCTACATGGATTAGATTGGATACCTCTCACCCTCGTAGCCATTTCATCCTCCTTATCCACCTTCCTGTTCGTTATCGGTACCACACGTTAGTTCTCTTTTAATCTGAACAGTAATGTTATTTTGATCTCCGGTTAACCGATCCCCTCTGACGGCGTCCTTCCCTGATAATCCCCCAACTCCCTCGTGGTTGAACGCTGCGAAATATGGACGCCCTTTAACCGAGCGCTAGATGCGCATGGGAACTTCCCGACAACGGAGCCGATTTCCCCAGCCTGACCCAGGGGAGAGACAGCATCATCGCAAGTGCCACACGGGTATGCAACTTCCGGGCAAGGACTCGAGGATCAGTGGCGGTTCGCGGGCTCCGAAGCCTTCCTTGACAAACTTTCATCTGGGATCTGCACGATCGGTAGCTGGGAAGTGTGGACTTGCTTGGAACATACTGGGTTTATATTTGGCAGTGTTGGTAGAGGCGACCAGGACCGCCACCACCGTGCGAGAGACACGAGCTCCTGATGCGGTCAGCCGCTCTGGGCAGAACACTCTACGGTAGGGCGATTCAATCCAACCCACTTGAGGGCACTACTCGAACAACCCCCGCAATAGCGACGCCTGACGGGGTTCCCAGCTCTTGGCGAACTGGGTTGATCGAGGACACCGAAACTAGCTAACGCACCGACCCTCCAGGGATTATTCTCCTCACGAGCCTTCCTCACTCCCGTTTCGCGACTGGTTTGTCTCTATTACTTCGTCACGTCAAGAACCAAGAGATACGATGCTTGGGGGTTATCTCGTCGGTAGTCCCTTTTTCCTACCAAAGGATTTCTCTTCCGTGGCTCGTTGAACTTGCTCCCTCGAAAATATGGCGCGGATCAGGTTTTACATCCGCGTGCGCTTAACGTCCCAGAGAACCTCGCCGATTGGCAGCTATGTGTCAAGAAAATCGTGGATCAGGAGTCATGGACTAAAATCTGTGTCTTCCCCTTCCCTCCCATCTCCGAGTGTCCCCGAGACTTCATACTCGTTCTCCCATGTTCTTCCAGTCCCCCACGACACGATTGTCTTGCGACGAGCATGCACGACTAGTGTTGGCCAGCGTGCTAAATGGAACCTAGCCAATTACGCGGCGGGCAGATAAAAGGCATCCTTGCGGAGAGGTGCCGGAGACCCGCAATCCCCTCCCTCGTACACTCAATCCCCGGCTCTCGCGAAATTCGGTGGTCTAAGGTCCCGAGATGCAGGAGAGCAACGAAAGTAGGGTGGGATCCAAGGCGTCGACAACGAGGCACCAATACCCGACCCCTGAAACCTGGACGGAGTGGAGTTCGGAACGGAGGGACCTCTTGGAGATACGCGAGCCTCGACGGTTCCAACCCAGGACCACCGGTACCTCCGATGGAGACGTCGGACCCATTCTGTCGAAACTGCCGGAATTACCAACCCCCCAGCGGGAAGGTTTAAAGTTAATTGATTGGTCTCGAGGATACGAGTACACGCTTACGACGCACATCGTGCCTGCGGCTTGGCCAAGGTCGACTCCAGACGTTGGGTACCCTGCTGGGTGTGGTCCTAGTGGGTTGCAGGACCGAGGGTCGTTCTCAAGGGTCAGAGAGGAGATGGTAGAAGTAGGGAAGAGGTATTTGAGAGGAGAATTGCCGGGGCGGAGAGATGAGAGGGAGTACTGGGTGTGCGTGAATCGGTATGTAAGAAACCGTTTGGATGAGGCGGAGCAGAAGGGGAGGAAACGGTTGACATTATGGTTGGCCCATGGGGTTGGCTTTGGGAAAGAGGTAAGCGAAGCCGCACGCTCAACCCTGTCTATATCCGTTGATATCTTCATAGTGTTGGGAACCAGTGTTATCGCACCTACTCCCGAACCTCGGGGAAGGAGACCCAATCGTCGACGAGATATGGTCATGGGATGCAGTTAATCATGGGGACTCTGCTTTGCTGAACAAGGAGAATCTCGGCTCACTATGTAATCGCTCGTCTTCCCACCCCCCGCCAGGATATGCTTGTGCTGAGAAAGATTTTTTAGACGATTGGGCGGACCACACCCGGGACATCATCAACTTCTTGTTGAATTATCTCCCAGACTCCCCTGGGTCCCATCCTATCTTGCCGGTACATCTGCAGAGGGTCCCTGTGAATGTATCAGAAACTCGTACGAAGTACGGATTCTCCCACCGGACGTTGGTTGGTATTGGCCATTCTTTTGGAGGAGGTCTAACGTACGAAGAACCAAGGTTTTTCCTGTGCCGACGAGATACTCACTCTTCCCTCCCCAGGGCTCTTGCGGCAGCTGATAAGCCGATACTGTTTTCCTCCTTGGTCCTAGTTGATCCGGCCACCCTCCCACCTCCACCACCGGGGAGATCCGAGTCGTGGGCTGAAGCGTTCGGAGTTTACCCAACCATAAAGGACTTTATAGACGGTGCACTTACCCGGAGGAGTGTTTGGAAATCATCTAAGTTCGTTGCGCTCGGTACTGACTCTAGTGTTGGTTGCACACTCACCGGCAAGTTCAGAGCGCATGCGTTAAAAAGGTTCAAAAAGATGCCTTGGTTCGCGGCATGGGATCCGCTCGCACTTGAGGTTTACGTGGACGGCCAGATTTACGAGGACAAGAGCGCTGGAGAGGCGAAGCTGAAGACGGCAGGAGTTTGGGTGTGTACCTTATCACCACCGGCAATGACGAGGGGACGATTCCACTGAACATCCACGAACTCATAGGAGGCTGCCACCTACACGGATTTGCGTTCAATATTTGAGGTTTGGGATGGGATAGGCGGGCTTGATCAGAGGGTTCGGTTGCATTTCATCCAACAAGAATTTTCCATGGCCCCGTACGTTCCTTCCCTTGTGACCCGAGGACCGGCTGCTTATCCTGTGATAGCAAGATGACCGAATCACGACGCCAAATGACGTGGCTCAGGCCGAAAAACGCCTCGAATGTCGTGCTGCCTGGGCACGGTCACCTTGTGAGCGCATTTTCCGGGATAGTTTCGGTCTTTTCGTACTAATGTGTGAGGTTCAAGCTGTGCCAGGAAGCGCCTGAAACACTCGGTGAGTTTTTATTCCATCCGGGAGGTTACGAAAACGTCTAACGCCCGCTCGAGGCCGTGAATTGTTGTGGTTCCTCAGGTCGGAGTACGGTTGTCTGAAGTCTAGGCTGTGATCTTTGTAGAGTGCGATTCAGAACGCCTGGATGTGTTAGAAAGAATACCCTGCCGCAAAATATCGATGTTTACGTTCACTCTGCCTGGTTTCGTCTTGTCTGGGGAATTCTTTCGAATTTTTGACGCGATGACCAGTTTCGTTTCGTTTGGATGATCTGCGGGACTCGACGAGCGAGCCCGTGGTCAAAGTGATCGAGTATCGGAACCGATCCGGAGTACAAGCTGGCTCTTTCAGTCAATCTGTCATCTCCGAGAATCCTGCTGTTTCTCAATCCTACTCCACGACCACAGAGTATTTGACATCTTCGGTTCGCGAGTCATGGCCACCGTGGCACGCCATATTCGCTCGCACTACGACCCCGAGACCGAGCGGGACGAACTCTTACTTGAAACTGGGCAGGGTCGACCATCCACGTTTACCAATCACGGCGGCATTCGCGGCGGAATCGGGTTTTCTTCCCAAGGAGAAGGTGGATGGGACAGCGGTGGCAGGGGCGATGGTGGAGAGGTAGGAGAGGAGGAAGTGGATCCTTGGCTGGTCGAGCTCCCCTTTGTGCCGGAAAAGTTCAATCCGCCGCCCAAGTTCGTCAAATCTGTCCTTTCGTACGGGGATGTGAACGATTACATCTCTCGCGGATTCGATTCTGGGTCTCTCGACAGAGACAAGGACAAGGACGAAGATATGGAGGAACGGAAAGGGATTTCGACCTGGTATCGGGATCTGACCAGGACGAACACCAACACACCCGTTTCTACCCCAGTTCCTCAGGCAAGGGAAGTTATGGAGCGAACGGCAGAGACAGGTACATTGGGCTATTACGTTTCTTCGTCCGGTGGTACCAACGGCTCAGCCACGACCACCCCACAGCGTACTTCCGAACAACCACCCACTTCCAAATCTCCTTCTCAATACCAGGAATCTCTACGACCCCAACCTTGGCCAAGTAGCAACTCCAGGCGACGGAACGATTGGTTCATCTCAAGAGTCTTATCGAATCCATCCCCCACGACCTCAGACTCTGGTTCTCCCACCCCGGGGTCGCGGCCACCCCCGACGTTGGCCGACATGCTGGCCCGTGACCCCCCGCCAAACAAGTCGCAGGAGGCCTATACCCCACCGACATGGATCATGTTACCTCCTTCCAATCCTGGGTTTCGGATGCTACAGAAGAGCGGGTGGAGCGAGGGGGAACCGCTGGGTCCGTACTTCGCCAGGAGGCGGGTTGCTATTCGACCAGAGCGACAACATGTGGCTGGGCCTTCCAATCTGGGGAAGAGAAAGGCCACTCGTGAGACCAGGATCACGGAGATCGGGATCGAGGGGTACGATGATATCGTGGAAGTCAAGAAGGACCAGGTCATAGATCTCACTGCCTCGGACGAAGAAGAGAGTACCCCGTCGAGTGATGAGGAGACGTATGGCGACGAACCCTCCCACCCGTCTCGCCCACCTTCGGCGGATTCGAACCCTACCCCTGCGCAACCCTCGCCGCCTCAGGGGGAAGGTCACGGCGGGAAAGCCCTCCTGACCCCGCTCCCTACGGTACTAAAATCCGATCGATTAGGTATCGGGCTGAAGGCAAAGACCGTTGGGTCGTACAGAGTTCCGCAGAAACGGGTCACGCACAATGCGGCGGCTCTTGCGGCTCACACGAAGGCGAACGAAGAAAGAAGGTTGTTCAAACAGAAGGTTGGGAGGGGATCTAGAGGGTTTGCTAGAGCGGAGAAGAGCGAGATCGAGAAGAGGAAGGGGTTATTGGCGTATTTGAATCAGTGAGTTTCGTTTCGTAGTCAGTCGCTGCGACTCTGCGTGGCGCGCCACCAGATATGGAGGAGGGCAATCATGATTACGATTGAAGCCGGCTGAATCCCTCCGGTGGGCGTGAAGGTTGATTGAGTGCCCCATGGTAGCCGGCTAAAGGATGCGCTTGATCCAACTTCTGGCCTAGACCGAGCCTGAGTGGGGAACTCGGCGGGACTGTCCATGTTCTATGTAATGTCCAAATCACAATACCCGGGTCAATTGAGCTGGGGAGATCCCCCCCCCGTTTCCTCGGGCGAAAATTGGCCCTCGGGATTGCGAAACTGATTTCAACTCTCGCGTAATTACACATCATCATCAACCAATTCATCTCGTAGGATTTACATGCCGTTTGGCCGTGGCAGCGGGTAAATAGTACGTGAGATAAGCGCCGCCCCCGGCCGAGGGCCCTGGGAAAATCCAGGAATGCCCTGGATAAATTCATCCCCAACATGGAAGCAATACCGGCCAATTCCCCTCTTGAAACCGGACGAGCCTATTACTAGGATGACCAAGAAAGCTTGTCTATCATGTAGGTGAGTAGTGTACTCCATGTTCCCTACGACCTCTCCGTTGCTTCGCACCTATAATTCGTTTTGTTTAGACACCGGAAAGTGGTATGTTTTCCGTTCCGCGTTTTCTATTGTGTCCGGGTTCTGAAGGCTTTTCCTGTGTTCACAGAAATGCATCCCCGCTTCTCCACGCTGTACCAGATGCACGAGTTTTGGGATCCAAGACTGTATCTACGAAACTAGAGTGAAGAGGCGGGGCCCAGGAGGTACCCTACGGATGGGAGAAGCATGCACATCATGCCGGTTCGTCCTGCTTACGCTCATCGCTGCCGCCTCCATCAACTCACTGATTCGACCCCCTTTCCCCACTGGTTTATCCTGATTAGAAGGAAGAAGAGGGTCAGTCACCACTCGACCCCCAGATTTGGCGGGCCATGCATACTCAAATTCTCTAGAGATGCGATGCACTGCGTCCGTGCACGACGTGCGTCAATGCGGGCGGGGGTTCCGGGTGTTTTTACGAGGAGATGCGGACCTCTCATAACGTAATCGGACCGCATTCCTCCACCGCTCATTCTTTTCCGTTTTTGGATGGAGCCGAACCTGGACCTTCGAACGCTGGATCCTTCTCGCAGTGGTCGCTCGGGGAGGATGTGGGGGAGCCGGGACGACAAACTGACAGCCCTGATTCATCTGATTCCTCTACCACCGACTCTGGGGCACGGGACGATCTACCCGCGGCCACCGAGGTCACGTCACCGTCCCACGAATTGCGGAATTCGAGGCTGATCATTTCTGGAGGAGCCCAACGCGATGTTCGATCCGGACCGCGGCCCCCTCCCCCTTCTACAAAATCGAGATACACTATCCTCCCTTCCCTTCGCTTGCCCATCGTTCCCCGTCCCCTCCATACGCCCTTGTCGTTTTTCCCTCCAGAAAACTTCCAGGTCGCCGAGGCAACATCGGGGAACCTTGAAATGTCTTTGTACGCGTCCCTTGTCGTGCTTCTCGCCCACAGACTAATCTGAGCCCCGATCCAGCCGGTTGACGACGTTGCTGCACTATAGAAAACTGGGCATCCATTTCACACAAGAGAAGCAAGAAGCCATACTTAGAGGAGATACGTCGAACACCGTAGTCAACCCGTTGTTCGTGTACCAGGCTTCTTCGTACGGGATGCACCTCTCCCAGAGTTTCATGCAGTCCCCCAGTGCCCCCGAGTTCCAGGCGAGATATTCCGAGCTCGTGTGGGAGGAACTGGCCAAAATGCGGAGAGGCAACAACAATGAGCTCAAGGCCCAAGCCATGTTGTCCATCTCTGCTTGTTGCGTTATCTTCCGGTGGATGGACATCGCCTCTCAGTACCTTCACAAAGCCTGTCGCGTCATCAATACGGCGAGCGTGCGGTTCATTCCAACGTGTGGTCAGCCGCCGCCGTATTCCGAGGAAATTCGTGAGAGGTCGGCGATACTCTCGCAGGTCATTTATTTCGAGAACTATCTCTTCTTGGCTTGTGGCGGACCGCAGCCGGGGTTGACGGCTAGGATCGAGAGAGAATTCCGGTACGAACTTCAGGTTGGCAACCGAGGCACCTGCAAATTTGTGTGAGGCTCACTGATCCCACGTAGCAAACGTATCCAACACTGTTCAAGCTCTGTCCGTTGACCATGAGGACGCACGCCATTTTATTGGTCAGGGATGTGATCCTTTTTCTCAAGATCTGGCCGGATGGTGGTGAGTACACCGTGCTCGGGATCTGGAGGTGAACCGGACAACCGCTCAACTCGTTCCAGTGCCCAAATCGAGTCAGTGGAAACAATCGTGCGACCAGCTCGTCGTCCTTCTCGAAGGATGCTCTGAAGCGCTGATATGCAACCTTCGGGAGTTCATCGAGATTAAGGACAACAGCGGCGCGGAAATCATATGGAGTAGTTGCATCGCCTGCCTAGCGTACCTGACCGTGCTGTGTGAGTTCGTTGGTAGGACGGAACCAACAGAAGGTCTCGCGGTGAACGCCATTTGTGACTCCAACCTGGAGAAGTTAGGTCGCCTGACTGAGGATATACGATCAGAAGGATACACCCATCTCGATCTACTCCTTGGGGTTCGTACTCGCAAATTCTCTCCGTTGTTGTTGAACGATGATGCTGACGAGAGGACGAATGGTTTAGCTCTCCTGGGGAAAAGCTTTGACCGTTTATGAATCCCGGATCAGCAACCTCAAGATCGAAGATAGCATCCAGTTGCGGTATTTCAAAGGGGTGGTCGCGACGGCGTACAAGGGTTTTCCACAGAGGCTCCCCGATCAGATCGCTCCCGAGCAATGTTTTGCACATTCGACACAAGATAGCCCCACGGAGTCCTCACAGCATCCGAATTTATTGCATGCTTCCGCGAGGGAACAGTATGGTATTTGATTGTACGAGGTGTGATTCTTTTCATGAACCTCTTTCATATTGGGCGGACAGGTACTTTACTGGCGTTCCCGTTATATTATCGGCTTCTGCTTCTTGCTATCCCTGCATTTTCATCTAGGATTGGCTTTACATCCCCCCTCTCCCCATCTCTCTTCGTTCCCGCTATCCGCCTGCATTGTTATGGTTTTGAGCCGTCTGTACATTCTTCACGAGTTCTATTATAGGTCCCTTATGGTGCTGCTAGCTGGTACAGGCATCTCTTGTACTATCCCCCACGTTGGCGGTTGCCCTTTTACTGGGTTTGTGAACCCATAGGGAACGCTGGAATGAACTGCTCGGAATCACCAGCGTGGTGGCTATTCGATCGAACCTTTCTTCTCTCCCGCCCAGGACACGCAACCCGGTTTCGATGCTCCCGTTTGACACCACTGTCTATCAAACGACCACAAGCGGCGGTTACAACGACTGATTGCCCTGGAACTCCTGAAGACTCGGATGCTTGCCCTGCTTCGAAGCCGCCGGCCTCGCCGTACATCTTGCAGGTGCCGCCCTTTGGTTCGATGGCGATCCCAACACCGACCCGCCGTTCAGTCTGATTGCTTCCGCTTTCGAGGCGCGTTTCGATTCGGCCAACGGTTGCGCCCTGGCATGACAGACCGAGCGTTTTTACTTCTTGGAGCGGGCTATCCTCAGATACACATTCGCATCAGGCTCTAATCCCATAAGCATGCTTCCAAATACCCCATTCCGGACGTCTCCCATGCTGCTACCCATCTTCGCCTAATCGTGACCTCGACTTGGAGTGTGCTATTCATGCGTTCCAATGCAAGGCTGACCCCGACGCTCTCTTTCTCTTTCTCCTAGAAGGCGTCCGACTTACTCGGGTGTGACCCAGGCGGACTTATCCATGTCCTTCCGCTTTCCCCACCCCATCACAGCGGAATCGGGACCTGCCACCCAGCCGCAAGGGAAACTATCTGGGGTGGAACGTCGCGGAATAAACGTTCTGGACCACCCACAGATCGTATGTGTAGTCCTATCATGTCTTCTTTCGAGTCAGACTTGTGTTAGTCAGGAATTCCTTGGAATCGATCCTCTCACGTTCG
>Ga0307509_10011626_pt1 | contig 10638 bp, 15 predicted proteins | sample 10_EM_MG_FD_202245 | JGI IMG/M metagenome (GOLD analysis project Ga0307509, IMG submission 202245) | Populus trichocarpa ectomycorrhiza microbial communities from riparian zone in the Pacific Northwest, United States - 10_EM | ecosystem: Host-associated > Plants > Roots > Unclassified | place...
TATATACAAAAGGGCAGCTACCTGACTAAGCATACAAAAGAGGAGAACAATGGAGTCACGAACAATAGAGGTCACAGAACAATGGAGTCACGAACAATGGCAGTCACAGACTACCATAAGGAGAGAACAATGGAAAACATACAAAAGGAGGGAACAATGAAGTTCCCGACAAGATGGTTCTGTTGTACAGGTAAGCGGTCATGTGAGTCGAGGTCATGTGATCGTATAAGTACATATCGGTCGAGAAAAGAAAAGAAAATATAGACCAAGTGCCCAGGAGCGTAACAGTCTGATATGATCCACCAGCCGATATTTGGGCCGTTGTATATGCCTCTTTGATTAGTTTGCCACTTGTTTTGTCTGGAGATGAGTTTGACCCAAAGATGGGTGTCGTTTGCTTGAATGAATTTGAGAGGTCATTTTCCTCCTGGGATATCAAGGTAGTATCCGGTGTTAGGATGTCCTGGTCCTTGATCTTCAAAGTATGCGTCAACTTTGACATGTGCTGGGAGATCATCCTGTTGTCTCCTGAAGATTTGTATAAACTCATTACTGAGAGTTCTGTATGACTGGGTGGTCGCCACTGTGGTAACAGCTCTGTGTTTCAAGAGCTTGTAGGAAAGCCTAACTTGTGTTAAGGTCCAAGGGCCTTAAAGACACAACGTGCATGGGTTGGTTTGGCGATGACTAGAATTGCTCAGTGGGGTCTCCTCCTGAGGCAATGTGGTGTAGCGCGATACTGATTGGCTACGTAATAACAAGTAAGTCCCTGATGATAAGGGCGACTTCTGAGTATTCTGTTAGAAGTAGAGGGGAGAGCTTCAATGGCACTTTGAAGCGACTAGGGATAAGCCTATGACTTTGAGTACTTCACAATTATGAAGCACAATGTGGTTCAAAGGCAAGCTGGATAACTCTGAGAGTTCTGGGTGGAAGCTACAAGTCTTGGATTGAAAACCAATTTAGGCTTAGGGCCTAACCGTCGAAAGTACAGGGGTTTATATACAAGTGAGAAAGTAACAAGTAATGGAAGTCACAAGAGTGACAGAAGCATATAGTAAGGTTCATTATGACGTGGCAGTTCTAAGTATAGCTCCATCATGAGCTGGCAACTGCGGAGTAGAGCATCATGAGCTGGCAATCCATAAAGGGATAAATGGTGATGCTGCGGAATGCTGCGGACTGCAGAGTGATGGCATGTGATATCTGACTGCGGAGTGGTCAGGTGATCCATCAGGTGACTTGTCAGGTGATTGGGTGGCGGTCTGAGCAGCGCATGAGGGAACGAGTGGGGAATGAGTGACTGAGAGTGCAGAATAAAATGGTAGAAAATAGTGGAAAATTGAAATGGGGTCCAGGATCGTAACACTTAACAGATCAGCAATGGCTCCTTGCAGGCACATAGTGATGACACGTCGGCGCTCAAGCTATCATGTATCCCATGGATCCAGGATGACCTTAGGAAGCCCTTGGAGCCACCACTACTGACTAACAGCAAGTCTGACCATGGATTTAATCACCCTGTGATCACCAAGATGCTCTGTCCCAGATCGAAGCAGAATAAGCTTGTAGAGGACCCCAAGTATGTACTATTCCATTTACTTTTGGGCACTGTCTCATTATGATCACTGTCAGATATATCAATGAACTCAAACTTGGCAACATCTCTGACAAAGACATTCCAACATTTTGCTATGAGTCCAGCTTCTGCGATCTAGGAAACCTTGAACTAGGTCTGTTTAAGGGGACCTTTCTTCTGTGTGTGCGTAACACAATCTCATCAGAGCACAAACACTCAATCATTTTCATTACAGACGTTTCGTCAAATCTTCACTGGGCCATCATTGGTATTAAATCAATAACCTGGTCTGGCTACGAAGAAAAAATGCAACACAGATATCATTCACATGACCCTGGTGACACCTTGTTCGATTGCTTATGCAGCTGTTTAGGTAAGACATATCTTCATATTATCTGCTCCACATGCTTACAGGATCCTACATGCAGGTGTGTCTTGCTCTCAGTGACAAGGCATCATGGGACAAGAGCGATGGGACATTCAACTACCGCCACTTCTTTGAGTCAGTTGTTGTGGTGTTCAAGACCAAGCCGGACCTCCCATGGGTCAAGGAGACACTGAAGTGGTGGAATATGTGAGTCCATCTCCTAAGTATGTTTAGTGTTGCTGCGACTCAGCTAACCGCAAGTCGACTTACTAAGCCGCGGCTTATCCCGGATATGGCTTGACTGACTGTGGCTTTTCACTCTGGAGCCGCAACTCAACTCAAGTCGCAGCTCACAAGTCGACTTGAGCTGTCATTTTTTTTTTTTGATTCAATAGTTGTGTGGGCAGCAAAGGCCCATATATTCCTGGACTACAAAGCTATCTACAATAAGTTGTGAAATAATAATAACAACCATGCAACGCCTTCATCCTTGTCATCATCCTCTCGCCCCAATCCTGTCCTTGTGCACAGCCAGCCCCTCCCTGGCGCCACAGGCAGCTTGTCCATGCATGGTGAGACAACGCGTCCTACTCTGTGCAGTTTATGCCAAAAGCAGATGGACCGCAAAGCCGACGAGAATTGCATGGGATAAGGCAGTACGACCGTTTCCTCTTTCGCATCCATCGCACCATTTCTGTGATGACCGTTGCCATTCCCGCTACTCCTGTTCAATAGCACTGCGTTCAACCCTCACACGGTCCCACCCAGGAACCGGTCTTTCTTGGTGCCGTGAGGTTGACCTGAACTGGTGCAACCCCTGTGGTGAAGCTGGCATTCAGGCTGGATGCATCGAAGTCTGGTCCACTGCCTGTACCGATGGTGGATGTGTTCTGCATGATGAGGGCCTTGTATAGTTGCCAAGTTGAGCAGCCGGATATTGTGTCTTGTGTTTGTGGGGTTATCGCAGCTGGAAATGGAAATGTTCATGTTTGTATGGCCAATTGCATCGATGATGAAGGAAGGAGACGTTTGAGAGTTCTGCGGGACGTGGCAAGGTGTGAATTGAGAGAGGGAAGGAAGGGAGCAGCGGAAGACACACTTGTTGGTATTCCTACAACAGAGCGACTGGAGCCCCCAGTTTGACATAATACAGAGAGGTAGCAGTAATGTTCATAGGACGTCGAGTCGTTGGAACGTCCCACGCACTGTCGGGAACGGCACTTCCAAACTGGATTCAGGTGTGCCACGAATGCATGCAGTGCAGGAACCAAAGCAGATGTGGGCTGCCAAAGCCAACAAAGATTGCCTGTGGGCCATACACAGATGCAACGCGGGCTGCACCCCCATGGTACTTTGTTGCTGGCACTGTGGGCATTGTGGGAATGCGCATCAGAGGGGCCTTGTAAGAGGAGAAGGGGCTCTTGAAGAGTTTGGCTAGCGACCCGGTGGAATGCCAGTGCCAAGAACGGCAATGCTGCTTGGGTTGCCGATAGCCTGGGTGTGTAAGTCCCAGATGTCCTTTGCAGTGATGTCGCCAGTGGTCTGGCTGTCGGCATAGAGCAAATAACCAAGGTCATTGCAGAAAGCCAGCTTGTGGGCAAGCTCCAGGACATGGGTCGGAGTGGATTGAATGGTGGCACTGGACTCTGAGTGGATGGCGGGAAGTACATATTTGCCAAGTTCATGACATGTGAACTTGGGTGAGGCGAGGAATGAATGTCAATGAAATATTAGCATCTAGTGAAAAGGGTACTGAACACTGATTATACGTTGAGGGATGAACATACCTTCGGTTAAGTCTTTGTCCTCGTAATGCGACCATACCTCAGCCAATCCTGGTGAGGTACCCTGAACGAACATAGGAAGGATGTTCACTGGTCTGAACGAAAATGCCTGGCCACGTGACTCAAGTGATCGCCTAGGTCGGCTTGCGCCACACGTATTCCATCAACTGCCAACCAGAGTCGTGCCTGACATAGCCAGGCAGGGCACTGATGAGTCACGCGATACACCTTTATGAGGCTTGGAAACTCTGACCATTGCGTTGGCTTTTGGCAAGTTTTCTTGGAGGAAAGCTCCAGCTGAGTGTGTGAAACCAACGGTGATGTCAATAGAACTGTTGGTAGGCCCTCATGGAGGACAAGAATTTGGAGCACAATCAACTTGTGGGCAATGCCTTGGTTGACAAGGTGTGCAATGAATGCCATCATTAAATGACAAACCATCTGGAAAGGTGGGTATAAGTTTACATATGAAACCACAATTATCTGATGTACCTTGTCATTCCTCTTAAATGCCCTTCTGAACTGGCTGATCAACCAGTGAAGTAACAATTTGCCCATCATGGGCAATTTTGTGTTGATGATCGAAATGAGGGCCACAAAGACAGATGTGAAAGGCAAGCTGACTGCCTGTGCCTTCATGATGCTGCATGCGAAAAGCCCATAACTTCTGATGAGGTTCTTGGAAAAGAGCTTGAGGATGACATGCTTGATGTTGCCCACATTGACCCTGTCGATGATACCAGCAGTCGACTTGCCGGACGCTTAAGTGAAGCCACGGGTCGCAACAGGCGTGAAATGAAGCACATTTGGCGTAATCTGAAATGCCATCAAGTGTGATCTTGTGTGAGACCTCGGGAATCGTGAGCTTCCCCTTGGGAGGTCAGATCCACGGATACAGAGGGGGAGGGATGGGGGTGAGAGGCCAAAGAGACGGCAGGCCCAGTGCAGGCATCCCTACTGCTCGTAGAGTTGGAGGTGGTACCACTGTGGGTGTGGCGGCTCCTAGACAGCTGCGGATTGTGCTTGAAGGTGTACAACACCTGTGTGTACTCTAGCACTGTCTGGCTTCTGCGCGTATCCTTGGTGAGGTGAGAGAGCCTCCTGCGGTAGTTGGGCCAGTGCCCCGATCTACCAGTCCTTGAGTAGGTTGGGTATGGTAGGTTGTGTGTCTTCTGGTTGCGCGCAAGTAAGATACGAGCGGCATGTGCACATGTCGGTACACAAGTACTTGGGCTAATGCCTTTAGTGTGCCAACCTAGATGTCTGTCTTGTAACGCGAGTTCTATGAGTTGTCCTCTACCCTGGATGGAGGTAGAGACGCGAAGATAGATGGTTCACAAGTTAGAGTGGGGAGACGCAGACAAGGGAGTTAGGGGTAATGATGATAGGATTGCAAGACTCAAGTCAAGCTTAAGGCTTGACTGTCCAGAAGTACAGGTCTTATATACTACCTAGTACTAGTCAGTATGAGTCGTCATATGACCTAGTCATAGTATAGTAAGCGATCAGTCATTTGTACAGTAAGCAGCCAAGGGAGTCAGTAAGAGTCGTATAGTACTTAGTCAGAAGGAGTCATCGAGGCTGCATGTAGGAGTCAATCAGAGTCAGCATGGCTATATGGGCCACCAGTATAGTACATGGTCAGTTAGGCTAAATATGGTAAGCCAAGTCACATGTCAGAGAACGGTCACTGGGTCTGGCACCTGACTGGTCAGGTGCACGATAAGTCACATGGTATCATGTGACAGGTCACATGCCTGGTCACATGAGAAGTCTATAGCCAAGATCAGATGGTTAGTCACGGGATTGTGGGAGTGGTCACGTGCTCCCTGGTCATGTGGCACCAAGGCAGGTGCACGAGTCAGATGATAGGTTAGGTAATCAGTCAGGTGATGTGATGTGAGAGATAGCGATAAGATGGAAAAATGGTGTCTGGACGCTATATTCATCCCCTTTTTAGGTGGATGCTTCCATGTATCCAGTGTCGAACCCTTCGTTCGTGTGCGGGTGTCCCTCAATGTCGAGGACTTTGTTGTACAGTGCATGGTCTTGTCGGAATATTTGCCACCAGAAGGAGTTTTCAGGTTGCGGGAGGTATTGTCCCCGTTGCAGGTAGTGAAGCGTGGTGGTGGCGAACCAGTCATTTTGGAATATGAACAGGTAGAGGGCAGAAGTTTCTTCCCTCTTGCATAGGTACTTGGCCGTTGCTGCTGGCCCGTATCATTCGCTTCGTCATTCCCATTCGCGGGATAGGGACCTAAAGATTTTGGTCCCTTGTTCATGGAGAGGGGGATAGGGGACTTCAAAGCCACAGCTTTCGTAGAATGAGTTGATGGCTGTCTTCGAACATAAGTGCCATTCCAGGTTCCAGAATAATTCTTCCAGGTCTGCGTAGTCGAAATCCAAGGTCTGGATCTCCCCAGAGAATCATTGTGCAGCACCATCCATGCACAGGTGCTGGCAGAGACGTGTGAAGTCATTGACGGGTTCGCATTGCCCAAGCATTCTAAGTGTGGTGTAGTTGGGGAGTCGTTTGCGGACAATATAGGTGAGGACGTAATCGAGTTCCGCATGTTCTTGTCTAGAGGGGACATCCCATGATGTGGCGATGTCCGCCCTCGTTCGTAGCTTGTAGTCTTCGTCATCAGCATCATAATTGGTGGTGTGGGGCTGGTCATGAGGATCACTGGAAGCGCTACTTTTGCTACTTCCCATTGTTGGACAGGTGTGCCAAGAATCGTTGTCTTGGTTCGCAGCATGATTTTTGTCGCTGCCCATCGTTTGGCCACTGTGCCAGGAATCACTGCTGTCATCATCGCTCCTCCATGGGTGGAGCTTGTCATAGCCTTCCCAGGGATTGTTGTCGACTTCTCCTTGCTCCCAGAGTCCTCAGACCTCAGCTGGAGCGGTGGTGTCAGTGAAGGTGGTAGACATGGTGAAGTGGTAGGAGTGTTATTGGGAGCAGTAGGCATTGGGGAAAAATCAGGTAATTTGGATGGTGAACTGGTTGTGTTTCTTGGAGGGCTTTTATACTGTGGCTCCTCCTGTGTCCAGTGTTCATATCTAGGGCACTCCGCATTTTGCGTTGTTCGTTGCATTAGCTTCTTAGCACTTCGACTGGTCATCGCTTTGTCTGACACTTGATTGGTCGTGCCGTGACGCGTCTGATTCCCTTGGACTATTAGGAGTATAGCGGTAACGATTATACCCAAAGTGGTAAGAGCAGTCTGTTTTTGATCAGGGCTTGGTGGCGTTTTTGATTGATCGGTTCCTGTTGCATCAGTCATCAGAGGCGTAGCCGATTGATCATGATCTGTGTCATGAGTCATTGCACTTGGTAATACAGTGGTGCAGTCAGCGCATTCCTGGATCGGAGATGCGCTTAGTGTTCTGAAGCTTCCATTGCTTAGACTTCGATCATTTTGTTTACTCATTTCGGGATAATGAGCGCTTGTCTGTCGCAGTGGCATCATTGGTTTGTCCCGTTTGGGTTGGTATGTGATGTTCTGTAGTTGAGTCATCCATCGTCAAGTCATACCCTGATGACTGATTGATTCCTGCTTATGATGAGGATTCCTTCTTTTAGTGGCGTTGTCCATCGCTGGGACTTCCTTGTTCTGAGGCGATGTCCTTGTGTCTAGCAATATTGGTTCCACAATTGTTGTCCCTTCCTTGTCGTCTGAGGTTGGATGCGTTGACTCTTGATAGGTTGGTAGCTGATTTATTTTCATAGTTCCTTCCTTGTCATCTGAGGTTGAACCTGCTATTTGACGTTCAGGGTTCCTTTCATCTAAGAACTCCTTGTCGCATTGTTCCTTTTGAAGGGGTAATGTTTCCTTCGGGTCAGGCATATTGTTCAGTCCATGAGGGGATAGTTCTCCCTCCAGCTTTGATCCGTTATCCTTGTCTGGATAATGCAACGTTAGAGGGAAAGGGTCTTCCTCTGGTTCCGGTTCTATTGCATTGTTAAGTTTTGTTATCCAGCGTGGTTCTCCGAAGAGTCCCCATGGAGTTGCATATGGGGCATCATCTGTCAGATCAGTGTCATTGCTTGCGTTTGTTCGTTCCAGATCTGGCCAGGGATCTTCAAGGTCAAGCATGTCATCACTTAGCCCCTCAAGTTGCCATTGATCAGGCCATGGGCTTGTTGTTATTGCGTTGACTTGATGGCTTAGCTCTTGTTTGTCTTGGCTATTGTTTGCTTCCTTCCCCATGAGTGAGCTTTGGGAGTGTGTTACGCCGCGCCCTTCTTTGAGGTCATAGCCTTGTGGTTCAGAGAAGGTTGGTAGACATGTTGCAAAAGGGAAAAAGAGGGGTTTAAATTGGGGTTTTAATCGCGGTGCCATCCCCTTTTTAGGTCCATGGTCTTCCACAACGATGTGCTCCAGTGCCTGGACTTCCATTTGGTCCAGGTGCTCGTTCTCTTGAGTGTGAGGATCAGACAGACCGTGCTTCACTCCTCTCTGCACCAGTCTGTTGCTGCTTTGACTAAGCTTGAGCATGTTGCTTTGGGCCTCTTGCCCTTGTTTTAGACCATGATCTTCCACTATCATGCGTTCAGGTTCTGTTGTGAGATTTTCATCCCCTAGATTTTCCAGGTATCTTAGTCCTGGTAATGGTTTTGGTTGGCTTTCTGGTTGTGTTAATGCATTGCTAGTTCCCTTTGTTGGTACTTGGATCCCCTTTTTATGTTGTTCCTTAGGTTCGGTCACCTTTGACACAGTTGGTTTGAACAATCCCAACATTCTTGCAGCATCCTTCTATACTTCAGGTACTTCCAGGGGCAATAGAACTTGTTTTGCTTTGCTTAGTAGCCATGGGATTTCTTCTATCCCTTGTGCTTTGCACGCATTGTCATTTTCTGTGCTTGGTTCCTCTGTTTGGGGCTGTGGTGTCTGTTTACCCACATTCCCAGGGCTGTTCTGTGCGTGTTCAGGTTCTATTACCTGAGTTGTTTCCAGCGATGGTTGCCTGTTTGTAAGGCACAACAGATCTTCCAAATAATCTTGGATTAGATCTTGTTCTAGCGGGTCATTGCACTGTGCCTTCTTCGCTTCTAGTGTTCTTTGAAGCGTTGCTAAGTCTGTGGGGGTATCTTTATACCCTAGCGCTTTATCTGATTGCTTATCTTGGTCCCCACCTGGCCTAATCCCTAGATTGGGACAGTGCTCTTCAGACCATGGGGCATCTTCCTTCTCTCAATTTCTATTTATTTGAGAGTTCAGCTCTTCTTCTTTAACAGAGCTTGGTGTGGTTTTTGATGATTCGTCCTCCCAGCTGATCTTCTTTTTGACCTTGCATGTGGGTATGTACAGTGGGGCCTCCAGTACTTCTGTGACTGTTCCTGCCATCCAATTGATTGTTGGTTGGAAGTTCGTTAGCTAGGGTGTACCAAGAACTACTTGATCAGTTCCTGTGTCGGCTTTATAGAATCGCTCTTCCTTCCAAAGGTCATCAAGTTTCATTGGGATATCACAATATTGGGTGATCATCCCAGTTCCACACTTGGATCCATCTGCGTTTGTCACTGGTTCCGGGATGTCGTTCTCTTTCCAGGTTAGACCAAGCTGTTTAGCAGCTTTTTCAGTTAAAAAGTTTCACATTGCTCCCGTATTGATGAGTGCAGGTAAGACATGGGTGCCTAGCTTGGTTCGTGCATGCATAGGGATGTACAATGCATTTGCCTCTTGGTTCTCAAGCAGGTCACTCTATTTGATGGTTACTCCTGGGTTCTGGGGGAGTCGGCCTTCTTCGCGTGTTACCTTTTGGCGTTCTAGTTTGTATGTTTTTAGTTTCTGCAGTCCCAGCTCAGGATCCTTTTTGGCCGCTTGCTTCAGCTTTGTTTGCTGCTTGCAGATGGTTTGGTGATCCCATGGTATCCTCATGGAATTTGCAGCTTTCTTAATCAAATCTTTGTCGATTTCATGTTCTTCAATCTTTTCTGCCAATTTTGCGATCCACTTTTCTCGTGTTGGGTTTGTGATGCTTGTGGCATGTATGCGAACTATAGTGTTTTTGGTCTGCTCTTCTCAACCTATTGGGCCCTCCTTGATAACCGATAGGTTTCCCATGATCACTGGTGTCCATCTTTGCAGTAGTTTACGCCTTTGGGGTGTCAGCAGGTCTTTAGGCACTTCCTTGAGCACTTGAAGGGCAATTTCTTTCTGCCCTTTATGACTGTGGCACTGCAACTGTTGTTTCACCTGTTCCTTGGTTTTGGTTTTTACAGCCTGAATTCGTGTCATTGGTGTCCCCTCTTGTTGCTTCGCAATCTGTAGCGTATGGATTTGAATTGGGTTTCCCATAGTAGATGTGGGCTGCTCCATTGGAACCTTTTTGAAGGCTTCACAAATAATTTCTTTTCGTTCCTCCGCACTGAACTGCCAGAGGCGTTTCCAGACTTGTTCCTTGGCTATAGGTTTAACTGACCCTACTTGGCGTGCTCAGATCCTAGCCGGCATCACAGACTCGTTTTTAAAGAGTTTGTCAATCATCCCAACTCGATCCTCAAGGGGCATTGCCTTGAGGTTACGTATAATGCTGGCCAGGTTTTCCTTGGCTCTTCGTTCCTCCTCCTAAGGGGTGGTGGACGTTGTCAGACTCCTGATTGGGCAGTCTTGGATTCTGCATCCGGTTTTCTGGCAGCTGGAACATCGTTGCTTCTCCTGAGCAACACTAGGTCGAGCTCGGCCCCAAGCGTGGTCGCTTTCAGGGGCACAAGGAGAGGGGTTTTGTGTTAGCATCCTTTGCCTAAGCTGGTCCATAGGAAGCGCCCCTAAGTCTGGGCGATGGCTCCCTTGAATCTGTGGCTGCATTTGTGGCGGTTGTGGTGTAGACTTGGTTTGTTCCGTGCCTTTGAACCATTGGTTCGACGTTTGGTTATTTTCAAATGGGCATTCTCATGCGTG
>Ga0307509_10011627_pt1 | contig 10637 bp, 11 predicted proteins | sample 10_EM_MG_FD_202245 | JGI IMG/M metagenome (GOLD analysis project Ga0307509, IMG submission 202245) | Populus trichocarpa ectomycorrhiza microbial communities from riparian zone in the Pacific Northwest, United States - 10_EM | ecosystem: Host-associated > Plants > Roots > Unclassified | place...
GTGGAATCTCACAAGTCTCACGGTCTCACGAGTCTCACGAGTCTCGTGGGTCTCGTGGGTCTCACGAATCTCATGAGATTTTCCATTTCCTGTATGTCCTCCCAGACTCAGTATCATTTGCAACCCTACGAACAAACTCAAGCGCAATTTTATTTTCACGCATTTCACAACCCAGACTTGCTTAACTTTGCCAATCTCAAGCACACGCACGTTTCCTCGTTGCCCATTTTAATTTCACGCATTTCACGGCCCAGACTCGCTTAACTTTTGCCAATCCCAGACCCTACGTGCGAACGACTATCTCCAACTGCCTACGAACGGTTTACCGGGTATTACTTATCGCAAGGTACGTTCTGGTTCACAACAACTTGAAGGCCACAGTGTTACTGAAAGCGTGCAGGAACGGGCGCTGGCCATTGGAAACCGAATGCGTTTTTGAAGACTTACCCCACCGATGGCTCGTCCTCTAAATCCTCTCGCTAACCCTCTTTGTGAACCAGCAAGTACTTCCAGGCCACGCCGACGATGACGAGGAGGGTCTGCCGGGCTGCCCATCGTGTCCATTGTCTTCTTTAGTGGGCGGGCGGATGGGTAACCCACGGATGATGTTCTGCAACGTTCCTGGTCAGCGTTCCTGGTCAGTTCTCCTCGCTTGACGGCCTGCCGGGCAGCCCACCATCACACGTTTCTCTTTCACCTTGGACATGCGCTGGTTCCCCTTTAATTACGGTCAGCGCAGGACGGTCATAGTATATATATCTCCTTTGTAGTACCGATCCTTTCTTCAATAACTCAACTACCAACTGTACAGCGACGATGCCGTCTGCAAGCGCTCCGTCGTTGTTCATCTTCCTCATGACGACTGTCTTCCACGATAATAAAACCAAGGGCGGCGAATCCCCCACAGCGATCGCTTGGCATGATCCAGAAGTCGTTCAGAAGATGAAAATCGGCGTGCCATCGATTTCCCCGAATGACAAACCACCTGAGTACTTGACCACTGAAGACTCGAAAGCGATTGCCGCATATATCGAATATCTGAAAGGGCTTCCCATCGATAAAAAACTGGAGGAGATCGAGCACGGCCAACAGCTATCCGTGCAGAAAACTACGTACAGAACATGGTACACCAAGGCTGCACGCCAATGTATCAACACGGCTGTCGACACAGTATTGATGGAGCTCGAATGTCACCCTACGCAGATCATCGCTTCGAGCCAGAACGACGACTTCCCGATAATCAACGTCTGGGCGACTAGGGCCGCTTCGAATGGAGGGCCGCTATTGTTTGGAGCTGCAGCGGCCGATGGAGTTGTCACTGCTCATTCTGCAATGGCGCCCCTCATATCGTTTTTTGTGCACGCATTGAACCGCTTGAAGAAAGAGAAAGATAGGTTGGAGAAAACCGTAATGGGTGAAGAGTCGTCGCTGACGCAAGCTCAACTGTTGTACGATCGTACGTATCTTTTTCTTGCGATCCCAAGGAACCTTCTCACTGTTATCAATATAGAAATAAAAGATCAAGAGAAGATCCCAACGAAAACCGTGAGGGAAATCCTCCCATTGCCCAAGAAAGTTCGCAAGGTCATGATGTGGTTTCCGGCCACAACTGAGGGGACACTGGACGAAATGAGGGAATTCTTCGAGGCCCTCATTGAAAGCCATACGGGTGAACAAAATACGACAAATACGACCGTTCGCGAACCCAAAAATGCAGCGGCGAAGACAAAAAGTAAGCCATATTTATGAAGCCATATGAATCGTGTACTCACCTTTCAATTGTTAAGTGGTTGCTGCCCGAAAGAAGGGCTTGAAGGCGAAGTTAGTTCCAGCCCAGGTTAATGATGAAGGCGACATCCAGCGAACGCTTGACGAGCTCTTGGATCACTTCCGAAATGCGGAGGTCTTCGTTTCACCAGCAAACGACATGGCTCCCGATATGATCTGGAAAATGTTCGACGTGGAAGGACAGGACATGGGGGTCACGGAGTACAAGAATAAGTTGAAGGAAGATTTAGAGATCCTGCTCGGCTTTCCTGGTTCACGCCCTTTGCTATTCTCCAAATTCCTCTGCACTGCGGACTCGTTCGCTTCTTCATGGGATGCAAAGGAGGGCGAAACACGGTGGGAAGTGGGCGGAGAGGGCATGGCGGAAATACAACTGGGTTGGCATCAGTTGGTAGCCATCGCATCCCTCGCAGACCACACCTTCGGCTCTTCTGACCCTTTGGCGCAGAAGACGGTCACAAACATGCTTCTAGCAGACGATGTTGGGGTCGGGAAAACGGCTGAGGTAATGGGTTATCTCGCATTTGTGATGATGGTATGGGCAAGCGAGGCCAACAGTGAGCGCGCAGAAGGGAAAGGGAGGCCTCCGATTGTTGCACAAGGTGAGTTGATCTTGTCATATGGCCTGCCCGGCCGCCCACCCTCCATGCCACACCACTGCCCAGCCCGTCCATGTACCAAAGTCCGATTTGTGGTGTACCTGTGTTCTATTGGGCTGCCGGGCTGCCCACCTTCGCTAAACGTCCCCTCTTCTGGGTAAATATCCTGATGATGTCTTTTTTAGATTCAAAAAAATCGTTTATGGGTAAAGGGATTGTCCCCAACCGACCTCACCTCCTTGTCGTCCCCAACTCCCTGGTTGACCAATGGACGAGAGAATTGAGGATCTTCTTCAAGAAGGGAACGATCGAGATCTATCAGGTCCCTGGAAAGGAGGAAGATTTCGAAAAGTTTTTCATTGATCCAAAGATGCCTTGGATGCTATCGAAAACGCCCATGGTTTTCCGAATTCTCCTTTGCACGACTTCAGTATGTACTCCTGAAACGACTTCTTCGATCACTGATTCGAACCACATAGGTGTTTCATCAACTGACTAATGCGCGTTTCAACACGACGAAAGGTTTACGTGGCCTCCAGATGCCAATCGCGAGGTCTTGCCCTCCAGTGCTAGTCGTGCGCTGACACTCTTCACGATGGACATATGCGTCTTCGTTATCGATGAAATCCATGAATTCCGTGGCGAAAGAAGCAAAAAATTTATGGGTGCAGTCGCCATGGGGAAGGCGGCAAGAGCAGTCATTGGATGCACGGCAACACCACTGCATTCCAATCCAGTCGTAAGTTAGCTCTCCTCTCTGCGGCCTGCCCGGCAGCCCATCTTACTCTTGCAGGATGTCGTCAACATTGCTCGGATTCTCCGCATTCGGGGTGTTACTGGTCAAGACGCTCGTATGTTCGTCAATCTTCACCAAAACAAGATCAAGGCAGCACAGAACAAGCTCGGCGCTGACAAACAACATATGTTCCGCGCATTAGACCAGGCCATCCGGTCAGGTCAACCAGTCGACGTTCATTCGGATCCCACCAGTGAGGTCAAAGCTTTGCGGTATTCCATGGTTCGTGAGCTGCAAGAAAAGATGGGCCACTGCATAATTCGAAGAACGAGGGAGTCACGCAAACCGGATGGTACAAAGATAAGTGACGTACCGCCGAAGAAGATTATCCCCTACATGGTCCTCCTTGAAGAGTGGGAGTACGTCTTATTAGATGGTGCGTTTGGCTTGGTGCAGATGGAGAGTGCGCAGTTGAGGCGCATTAATGCTGGCGAGAGTTCCACTGAGATAAACATGGAGGTACGTGCTCACTTTTGGCCTTCCTGGCAGCCCGTCTCACATGTTTCACACTGCCAGAATTTTCTGACAGTCTACCGTGTTCATCTCGCATGTCCTCGCAAAACCAACAACGCAATGACCTCACAGGAAGACGCTGCCTCCAACCCACGAGCACAACGACTTAAAAAACGCCGTGACATGAGCGCCAATTTCCCAATATTCCGAACTGTTGAAGAATTCCAAGACAAGGCTGGCGCAAAACTCAAGGCGCTAATTAAACTCATTCGTGACGACCGTGTTCTACCTGTTGAGCAGTGGTCTCAAGACCTGCTCACGATGGTTTATCCAGACCCACCCCCACCGCTTCCCGACTCCGAACCAGAACGTACTTGTAAAATTCTTGTTTACTTCTCTTTCTCCATGATGCGTGAGACAGTCGTCTCGGTGAGTCATTCCATGAAATTCACAACTTGAAGTCTTAATAAATTATTGTCTGTTCAGGCACTTCGAGTAAATGATGTCGACAATTTTTGCGTAACGGGGTCATTGGCTCCACCCAAGCGGGACACCACCATTCAATCATGGAAGGACCACGAAGGCGGTTGCGTTCTTGCGTTCTCCAACGTTGCCGCTACGGGTCTCAATATGACTGAGGCATCAGTCGTTATTCACTATGTGAGCTTACATTTATGTCAAGCTGTCTTTACTAATATACGACTGTTAGGATGTAAGTTGGTCGGGTGTTTTTCAGGCACAAATCGATGGCCGGGCTTGGCGATATGGACAACTCAACCAAGTCCTCGTATATCACCTTCTCGCCCGCGGAACGACGGATATCATTATGAATGGAAACGCACTCGAAAAGCATTCGATGATGGGGGCACTGCTTGGAAGTGAAAGGGATGAACGTACGTAAATTGAAGTTTAAATATGGGGTTTCTTATCTTACGTTTGGTAGTTTTCTATGAGTGTCTTATCAAGCGAGGTTTCCAAGAAGACTGAATCCGATGACGAGGACGATGGGGACAACCAAGAGCGGGTAGATGTTCCGAAGATCCCGATCCCGAAGCCGAAGCCGAAGAAAAAGATAGCAATAGCAGTAGCAACAACCACAGGAAAGGGGAAGAAACATGGGGATGGCAAGAGCAGCAAGATGTTGATCGATTCGGATAATGAAGCCAAAAAGCCGAAGAACATGAAGAAGGGGAAGGGGAAGGGGAGGAAACCTGAGGATAGCGACAGCGATGTTGAATCGGATGATGAAAGCAACAGGAAGGCGAAGAAGAAGTCAAAGAAGAAGGCGAAGGCGAAGAAACGTGATGATAGCGACAGCGACGAGAGCAGTGTTGAATCGGATGATGAAAGCAACAGGAAGGCAAAGAAGAAGGCCAAGAAGGGGAAGGTGAAGGCCAAGAAGGCGAAGAAACGTGAGGATAGCGACAGTGGTGAAAGTAGTGTGGATTCGGATGATGAAAGGAAGAGGGGGAAGAAGAAGGGGAAGCGGAAGCGGAAGGGAAAGGGAAAGAAACGTGGGGATGAGCATAGCGACAGCAACGACAGCAGTGCCGATTCAGACGATGAAAGCAAGAAGCCGAAGAAGAAGGGGAAGACGAAGCAAGTCGTCATCGAATTGAGCGATGAGGCGGAAAATGCTGAGGAAGACGATGACAAAGCAGGTCAGAAGAGAAAGAGGACGGATGACGTTGGTGGAGGAAAACAGAAAAGGCGACAACAACCACCCACTCAGCTGCCATCGGCAGGACCATCGAAGCCAAGGGTAAAACCAAGGGTGATAAAGACGTATGGAAAGAACCCGCAAAACAGAAAGCCGGGCGAGATCGACAGTAAGTACAACAACACTTTAATTTTCAACTCCTGACTGCACATGTGTAGCTGGATCGGCGACTCCCTCTGCTGCGACAGAGACTTTAGACAGTCGGGCAGCCAGGCAGTCCCCAACGTTCGTTGCAATTCCTCCTCCAGTGGAACAGCAGGCGCCCGAACAAGAACAACAACAAGGTGACCTCTCCCAACGGGCTGCCGGGCAGCCCGTCGCAACTTCAAGCGAAGGTCAGCCTCGTGACAATGGTGAGTCGAACTTGAAATCAAGTTTTCTGTGACATCTAACGTGCGATTGCAGTCCGTGGTTCGCCAATGCACGGTCTAGTACGGCCTGCCGGGAATCGGAACGGGGTCAACCCCAGTTGGAGACGAACAAGAAGGCCAACCCTCTCGACCGGCTGGGCAGCCCATCGGGACTGGGTCGACTTCAAGTGCAGATGAACCCCGCAACGATGGTAAGGACAGAGAAATAAAATTGTCTGTGACGTCTAAATTGGCCATTCCAGTTCGTGGGTCTCCCATGCAAGGTCTACGGGTTCCGCCCTCAGGTTCAGGTTCAAACAACACGAGTCATGAGGCACAGTTTATTGGTTTGTCGTCATTTTAACTACAGTACTGTCCAACTAATTTTGTCGATTAGTCCAGGAACTTTCCAAGTCCCTCAACCAAGTTCAACTACAGAATTTTCTCGGATTACTTGTCGATCGTATGAATAGAGACGAGGCCGCACTGGCATCTGCCAATCAAGGTCAGTAATTATTCCAAATATCGCATGTGGGTGATTGACTGTTGACATTATCAGCCACTGTTGGTGAGCAACATCTATGATGGGCAGCCCGGCAGCCCAACGTCGTGTTGGGACCCTGATGATTTCTGATCTTCTACTATGACGACCAAGGCAAACCTCTATTTTCCCCCGAGTCCGCTTACTTTTATACTTCTCGGGTCAAGCGTTGGACCCGGGAAGCAATTATAATAGGCTCAATCTGAAAGGACTGTAGTCACTTAGTCATAGAATCTATAACCATGTACCTTCTCGCAGCAATCTCATCCGCTTTTCCTGGTAGCTTAAACCTCGCAACTGAGAAGTCCTCACCCACTTTCCATAGCCGATGCCAACATTCAAGGACAGACAATGGCACTTCGCAATGGCAATTCGGAACAAGTCAAAGGCGGCTTTAGATGGGTCTGCACCATAGTCTTTAAACAAAAAATTGATGAGCAATGTTTCAATTCTGAATGAGATTACGTTGGTCTACATTACATCCATAATAACATAAAGGCACGCACTCCACAGCAGGAGATAAATGATGGGTGGCATTATAGTCAAGGTGATGATGGAATTTCCGCTCTTGCGCGTTTTTGCCCAGCATTTAATTCTGCCTCTCGTTTCCGCTTCAGGCCGAGCTCCCGCTGTTTCACCCTCTCGTCTTCCTCCGCTTCGATACTGGCATCACTAGCACTATCATCAATACCGTCGGAGGATGTGTCCTGCACTTCCTTTCGCCTCTTTTCTGCAGCAAATACTTCGCACATGAAATCATCGAAGTTGATTTCAATTGCAATCTCAGCCCCTTGTAAGGGTTGATGGTAGACGTCGGCTCCAAATAGGGCAAGGCTGCCTCGCGTCAACTGAGGAGATCTAGTTGAGTCATACACCTAGAACAGGCTGGATCGGACACTTCTCAACATCTAGAAACAGAAAACACACCGTTGATTCCTCCTCGTGGAAGTAGAGGGACAGTCTCCCACTCTGCACTCCGGTATCAATCCAACCAGTTGGTGGCGCTTTACTTCTCCAGCTAAGCCGGTATGTCGAAATGATGAGTTTTCGGAAGCTGCTATCGGTTGTCCGGCTCAAGTCAATCCCAACTACAGTTTTCAGACTTCCCTTGGGACTCTCCGTAATCCATCTCATGCATGCTTGTCGAAGATCCTTTCCAGATTGGGAATCGGCAACTTCAAAAATTATTGTTGGCCACAGCTGACGAGCCTTCTTTGGATTTGAATTGCCGATCTCCGATGGCTCGAAGAAGGAGTAATCTGGGACCTTCTTGCCCTGCCTGAGTTTCCAACCAGCCTGACCCGCATTGCGGAGGGGGACTAGAGGAGGGTGATCGGAGAAGTATGGATTCAGCATTTCGTGAAGGATAGATGGGGGCCCATAAACAATGATCCGATTCTCAAATATTTCGAGTCTGTGCGGATGTAGAATGAGATGTGCATACCATTGAAAGGACTCTGACCTACCGCAAGTTCTCAGGAAAGTGCTCGCTATCAAGGAACGCCTCCCATTTTCTCCTCACAGTGGGATCAACAGTGATGATAAATTCAACTTGCTCGTCGATGTGGAGTTTCATCTGGTGTATACGAATGAGATTCGATATATCATCGGCCGTGCAGCCAGGCAACTGTCTGCATTCATATTCGAAATTGGACAGGTTGAATGGCAAGTTATCTGGCGCTGCAGACTCTGAGGAATTTCGAGGGGTTGGCTGTTGAATAGCTGTGGCGGTTGAATTGGGTGAATGAGCTGTGGCAACAAGTCGGGAAGCAAAAGAAAACCTCGTTGGAGAAGATTTGGTAGACGGAGGAGGGGTAAGAGTTTGAAAAGTTTGCTCAGAACACTGTGGCATGGTCGTGTAGTATGGCGACGAGTATTCACTTCCCAGGACAGCCGTTGACATTGCGATCGGCCTCGAATGTGCAGACGCAGGAGGGATTCTTGGAATAGTCACAATTTAAACTCCGCTTAACCAGCCGGCCTTCCACTCATTCGCCCTAATATTCATTCCTCCCTCCCATTCTAACCGTCCTCCGGAGAATGCGTAGCCGTCGTTGGCCCTTCGGGGTGTAGCAAATCGACTATCGTTGGGGCTTTGGGAGCCAAGCGAGGGTCGGATCCATGCCGCATCAGTCAACCAGAACGACATCCAAACGTACCTGCTAGACCGAGTTCTGGGGTCAAGCAAGCGTCTGGTAGTGGTCTGGAATCAGGTGCCACCACCCAACAAAGACCACTATTGAAGCAGTCAAGGAACGGTTTGGACTTATGGACCCCCTTTTTGCTGACCAGTGGCATCTCGTCAACCCGGAGCACACCTTGAACGTTACCTCTCTATGGGACATGGGAATCACAGGCAAAGGAGTTATCACTTCCTTTCTTGACGATGGACTCGCCTTCGACGTCCCAGATTTGAAAGATGCTTTCGTGAGTCCTTCGTAATCTCTTATAGAGTTTTACTAATTGTTTCTTTTCTCTAGGTGCCGGAACTCTCTTTTGATTTCAACGCTCATGTACCCCTACCGAAACCTACTGGCGCCCGAGACCACCACGGCACACGTTGCGCTGGCCAAGTCGCGGTCAGAAGGAATGATGCTTGCGGAGTCATTGCATATGACTCTAAGGCTGCACAGCCCATATCCTTGGCGGCCCCATCATAGTCGTCGATGAAGCGGTTGCCCTTAACCTCGGATTTTGGGTTATCGATGAAGTCCGCGAACGCTCCGTCGTCCTCCATGATGACGAGGAGACGTTTCTACAGAACCTATCCAATTTTGACAATCGAGGAAGCGACAGCGGGCACGACGATCCGGGAGATGAGGAGAAAAAGAAGTTTGTGGAGGTGGGGGATGTGCCAAGTGCTACGCCAGTAAAGAGGCGGATTGTCAGAGCAGCTTCTTGGCAGAGTCAGGCCGAAAGCAATCCACGAAGATGAAGGTGGTTGGTTTCGATTTGTTTCCGTGCAAGTTGAGATTCTAAATTGATTTTTACTAGGTGTCCATTCTATCCTTGCAAGGGCCAGACGATCTTGCCTTGCTCCTCAACACTCTCCCCCTTCAAGCAACTCCTGGGACGCCAGACATCAGTCCTCTCAAAGACTCCAATAGGAAGAAAGCTGCCATGGCTCCAAAAGGAAGTCCCACAAAGCCAGAAACCGAAAGAAGATATTGAGAACCCAGGTGTCCTCTATCAGACCGTACGCTCAATCGCGGGGCTATTCTAAGAGATCAACGCCTTCAAATGCCGTTTCTGGGATGTCTGCATCTTCGACCAACCCTCTTCAGCCACAGTTGCAGAGCAACGCAAGTCTCATTGGGCAACCAATTGCGCCCTGGCCAGTTCTTATCGCAGCTGTTTCGCCCGCGAAGGACAAGCCAAAGGATTCTACAACTGTCAAAAGAGTCACCCCTCCCTTGACATTCAAGCCTGGCCATAAGCGGACGATGACGCTAGCACCTGAACCAGAACCGGCCTTCAACACTTGAAGCCCGCGCGTTCGAAGGCAGTCTCGACCTTTGGTGGCGCCATACTTTGCAGAGATGGTGAAAAACGATGCTCATATGGAGCGTATCAGGGTGCGACTGTTGAATGAGTCCTCGAGTATATCAAGAAGAGTGAAGAGAAGAGAGGGAAGAAGTTTTGGAAGCAGGTACAACTGTGATGACCTCCACTCCCACCAGCCAACCCCGCACTATTCACAGCCGCCTTCACCCACGAATGCCAGTACAAGTCCAAATCAACCTCAAGCAGGTCTGAGCAACTCTTGCGTGATACTCTTCGAAAAAAACGATGTGGAGCGCAACACCGCCATCGTTCCACTACCTCCGTCACCTCTTGTCTCGGCGCACCATGTTGTCTCACCCTCGATAACACCACCCTCCCCAAATGAACACCGGAGGCGGCACTCACATGTACCTCCATCGAGTTTAGGCACCACTGCCCATGAGCAGCAATTCCGAGAAAGAGAAGAATATACACAAGGATCGTTCGCCTTCTGTACGGCGATGACTAATGCATCGCCGTCGCCTTCGGTGGCGAGTGGCAGCCATCAACATCATCAACAGTATAGTTCTGCTGTGTATGGAGGTGATGTGGAGGCTCTGGTACTGTCGACGCCACAGAGAACCCATCAGACCGCCGCAACTCCCGGAATGCCCTCTAGAAGGGGTATCTCGCCAGCATCGAATCCACGTCCGATGTCTGAATATCTGCCGTCCCGTAAGGCATCGCATTCACCCTCGCCCATCCGCCGCAGGCCAGGCTCACAGCATCGTCCATCTCCTTCGGTGCTCGATCCCACTGCTTCCTCTATCCCAGCTTCTGAATCCCAGAGGCGTCAATCTCTGCCCAAATCGACGACCTCGAAGTCGACGTGAACCCCCGACCCCTC
>Ga0307509_10011628_pt1 | contig 10637 bp, 10 predicted proteins | sample 10_EM_MG_FD_202245 | JGI IMG/M metagenome (GOLD analysis project Ga0307509, IMG submission 202245) | Populus trichocarpa ectomycorrhiza microbial communities from riparian zone in the Pacific Northwest, United States - 10_EM | ecosystem: Host-associated > Plants > Roots > Unclassified | place...
TGAACGCGATCTCGACCAGCAGCGGCGACAGGAAGATCATCACGATGATGCCGACCGACGCGGCGAAGAACGAGGCCATCATCGTGATGCCGAGCGCCGCGCCGCCGCGCCCGGCCTTGGTCATCGGGTAGCCGTCGAGACAGGTCACCGCATGCGGCGGGTGGCTCGGCAGGTTGAGCAGGATCGCGCCGATCGCGCCGCCGTATTGCGAGCCGTAGAAGATGCCCGCGAGCATCAGGATCGCCGGCACCGGCGCGATCACATACGTCAGCGGCAGCAGCATCGAGATCGTCGTCAGCGCGCCCATGCCGGGCAGCACGCCGATCAGGTTGCCGATCAGCACGCCGAACACGCTCCACATGAAGTTGCTCGGCTGCAGCGCGATGCCGAAGCCGTACCAGAGGTCCATCAGGGATTGGTACATGGTGGGTCCTTGTCGATATCGAGTGGATGCGAAGGCTCACCAGCCCCAGTGGAACAGCGGCAGCTGCAGGCTCAGGCCGTAGTGGAAGATGATCACGCCGAACACGTCGATGATGGTGGCGAGCAGCGCGGCAGCCTTCACCGTGCTTTGGCGATCGCCCATCGCCGAGATGAACACCGACGCAAACGTGGCCGGCACGAGCCCGCCGAATTGCCCGAGGACGACGAACGAGACGACGCCGCCCAGGATGCACAGCCAGCCGCGCCATTCGGGGCCGGTCGCGGCGGCACCGTGTCCATGGCCGCTGCTCGGCGTTTCACGGCCGGCGGGCGCGGCGGTCAGGCCGATCGCCAGCCCGACCAGGATCAACAAGGCGCCGAGCACGACCGGGATGAAGCCGGCGCCCATACGGTTGAGGTTGCCGATGTGGTAGGTCACGCCGAGCCCGAGCACGCCGATGCCCAGTGCGATCAACAGGGCCGACCCCATGTGGTCTTTGCTCAAGGCTTTGAAGCGAGACATGCGCGAGCTTCCTTCGTGTGTTGTCGGCCCTGCGTTCGAGGCGCGGGGCATTCCGGTGCCACGGCAGTCTAGGCAGCGGGGCCCGGTGTGCCTTGTGGGAAGTACGTATTCGTCGCGGCGCGCCGCCCGAGGTTGACTGTCGACGACCGGCTGTGCATCCTCTTGGCGCCGACAAGCGTTTGCTTGGTACAACTCCGTACCCCACTTGAAAAGGACCACCCATGCCATTGCACGACGAGCGCACCCAGGCCGAACGCCAGGTGCGCGAAGACCTGGCCGCGGCCTATCGGCTGGTCGCCCACTACGGCATGGACGACAGCATCTACACGCACATCTCGGCGCGCGTGCCGGGCACCGAAGATCAGTTCCTGATCAACCCGTTCGGCATGCTGTTTCGCGACATCACCGCGTCGTCGCTGGTCAAGATCGGCCTCGACGGGCGCGTTCTCGACGACTCGCCGTTCGACGTGAACCCGGCCGGCTTCACGATCCACAGTGCGGTGCATGCGGCGCGCCACGATGCGGCCTGCGTGCTGCACACGCACACGGTCGCAGGCGTCGCCGTCTCGTCGCTGGCCTGCGGGCTGCAGCCGTGCAACCAGTGGGCGCTCGAGTTCTACCAGCGTGTCGTGTACCACGACTTCGAGGGCATCGCGCTGGATGACGATGAGCGCGCGCGCCTGGTCGCCGACCTGGGCCCGACGGCGCGCGTGATGATCCTGCGCAACCACGGCTTGCTGACACTGGGGCGCAACATCCCCGAAGCCTTCATCCTGATGCTGAACCTCGACCGCGCCTGCCGCGTGCAGATGGCGATCCAGGCGAGCGGCGAGGCCGTCTACCCGGTGTCGCCCGAAGTCTGCGAAAAGACCGCCCGCCAATACGAGAGCGGCGACAGCACGCGCGAGCCCGGCGAGCCTGACCCGAATGCACGCGAATGGCGCGCGCTGCTGCAGCGCATCGAACCCGCGCCGACAAGCTCGTACCGCGACTGAATCGCTCGTGATCTTCAGCCCCGATCACCTCGCCATCGGCCCGTTGCTTGGGTCAGAATGCCGGGGTGACACCACCCCCGCTTGCCGACGCCAAAGCCCTGAGCGACACGCTGCTGCGCGAGATCGCCTCGGCCGGCGGCGTGAAGCGCTACCCGGCCCACGCGGTGCTGATCAACGAAGGCGAGGTGGCCGACACGCTGTTCATCATCTTGTCGGGCCGGGTCAAGGTCTATGCCGGCAATGAGTCGGGCAAAGAGGTGAGCCTCAACGAGCACGGGCCCGGCGAATACGTCGGCGAGGTGCCGCTGGACGGCGGCGTGCGCAGCGCGTCGGTGATGACGCTCGAACCGACGACCTGCGCCCTCGTGACCGGCGCGAACCTGCGCGAGTTCATCGCGACCCACCCGGACTTCGCGCTGCACCTGATCCGCAACCTGATCCTGCGCGTGCGCACCCTCACCGACAGCGTCAAGAGTCTGGCGCTGGACGATGTCTATGGCCGCGTCGTCGGCCTGCTGCAGAAGCTCGCGGTCCCCGAAGGCGGGCACCGGGCCGTGCCGCAGCGGCTGACGCAGCAGGAGATCGCCGACCGCGTCGGCGCCTCGCGCGAGATGGTCAGCCGCATCTTCAAGGAGCTCAGCGTCGGTGGCTACCTGAGTGTCCAGGCGGGCCGCATCGTGCTGCTGAAGAACCCGCCCGCGGCCTGGTGACCGCGACCCGCTTTCCCGCGACTGTCCACGAAACAACCTTCAAAATGAGGAGCTCCATGTTCACTGCCCGCCTGCTCACCGCACTGTCGATGACGATCTGCACGTCGATGGCCTTCGCTGCGCCCGCCGCGCCGCTCACGCTCGATCACTCCAGCGCCAAGCTGATCGACAAGTCCACCGCCCTCGCCCTGTGGAAACAGGCTCAGACCGCGAAAATGGTCAAGCTCTATCCGATGAGCAAGTGGGGCTTCGTCAGCGAGGTCGAGGGCGGGTTCGACGATGCCAAGGTCTGCATCGTCACCGCGCGCGCCATGATGTTGCCGCGCAGCGGCAAGTCGCTGGTGTTCAACCCCTCCCGGACCGCCACGACCTTCGGCATGCAGGCCGGCGCCACCGAGGATCAATGCCGCGGGCTCGCGAAGGCCAAGCTGGGCGAAGCCATCACGGCACTGCATTCGGTGCTGGCGCCAAACTGATCTCGGATCGGTTCGGGCCGGTCCGATCCGACTCCCGGCTTCGCCGTCAAACCGCTCCACCACGCCGCGCCTCGACCATGAAGTCGATGAAGGTGCGCACCTTGGCCGACAGGTGGCGATTGCTCGGATAGACCGCCGAGACCGGCACCGCGGCGGGCTTGAAGTCAGCCAGCAGTTCGACCAGCCTGCCGTCGCGCAGATCCGGAGCGACCGTGAAGTCGAGCAAGCGCGCCAGCCCGGCACCGCTGAGCGCCGCGGACTTTGCGGCGAGCGGATGGTCGACGCACAGCGTCGATGGCACGGCAACCTCCGATGCCTGCGGCCCTTCGCAAAATTGCCATGGGAGCGGCTTGGTCGCGTCGGGCAGGATGAGATCGATGCATTGGTGCGCACGCAGGTCGTCGGGCCGCTGCGGCACGCCATGTCGTCGCAAATAGGCGGGAGACGCGACGATGCAGTAGTGCGCATCCTGAAGCGGCAGTGCCACCACGCGCGAGTCCGCGACCGTGCCGATGCGAATCGCCAGGTCGCATCTCTGCGTCACGAACTCGGTGATCGAGTTCGACAGGCTCACCACCACTTTCACCTCTCCGGCATAGCGCTCGATATAGCGCGCGATGAGCGGCACCACGTACATGATGCCGTAGCTCGACGGCAGGCTGAGCCGCAAGATCCCGTGCGGGCGAGTGCGGCCTCTGGCAAGCGACAGCTCCACCTTCTCGATGCTGCTCAGCGCCTGGCGACAAGTCTCGTAGTACGCGAGCCCATCTTCGGTCAGGCAAATCGCGCGCGTGGTGCGTTGAAACAGCTTCACGCCGAGTCGATTCTCGAGGCGGCTCACCGCCTTGCTGACGGCCGAGGGGGTGGTCCCGGCCCACTTCGCCGCTGCGGTGAAGCTCAGCGTCTCTGCCGCCTTGCAGAACCACTCCACCGTGTTCAGCCGGCTGGCTCCGGTCTCAGTCATACCAACGTCTTCCTGCTCGGATCGCCGGCGACCGCACGGCACAAACTCCTCCATCGGTCAGGGTACCGACTTTTTCCCGCACGGCACAGGTGAACTTCCCCCGCTCAGCTTCAACGAGAGCCGGGACGCGCCTACATTGCCGCATCGCAGGAACGCGATGAAAAGGACAACGATGAACGTGATGCACGCGAAACGCCTGAGACAACGAATGAACACCCGCTCGCTTTGCACCCGCCTGGCTGCCTTCGCGCTCACCGCCGCGCCGCTCGCCGCGCCTGCCGCCGACGGCAAGCCCATCGAGTGGGTGGTCGGCTATTCTGCCGGCGGTGGCTCGGACGTCGTCGCGCGCACGCTGGCCGATGCGATGGCGAAGACGCTGAGCCAGACCATCATCGTCAACAACAAGCCCGGTGCAGGCACCAACATCGCCGCCGACTACGCGGCCAAGTCCAAGGACTACGGCCACCTGATGTTCACCGCCGACTTCGCCACGCTGGCGGCCAACCCGGCGCTGTACACCAAGCTCAGCTACAACGCCGAGCGCGACTTCGCGTCCGTGGGCATGATGGCCCGTTTCCCGCTGATCCTCGCGGTGAGCGCCAACGTGCCGGCGAAGAACCTGAAGGAGTTCCTCGCATGGGCCAAGTCCAATGCCGGGGGCACGAACTACGCATCGCCCGGCGCCGGCAGCCCGCACCATCTGGCCACCGAGCTGTTTCGCGAGCGCACCCAACTCACGCTGACACACGTGCCCTACCGCGGCGCGGGGCCCGCGGTGCAGGACCTGATCGGCGGGCAGGTGCCCTTCATGTTCATCGACACCGCCAGCGGCTACCAGTACGTGCAATCGGGCAGGCTTCGCGCCATCGGCGTGGCGAGTGCGCAGCGCGTCAAGTCGATGAGCGAGATCCCCACGCTGATCGAGCAAGGCCTCGGCGGCTTCGAAGCCTACGCCTGGCAAGGACTGGTGGTGCCTGCGGGCACACCGCCGGAATTTGTCGGCAGCCTCGGCAAGGCGCTCAACGCCGCGCTCGACTCCACCGTGGTGAAGGCGCGCTTTCAGTCGCTCGGCGTCGAGCCCATTCCGAGCACGCCGCAGCAGATGACGAGCTACGTGCGCACGGAGCGCGAGAAGTGGGGCCAGCTGATCCGCGCGAACAACATCAAGCTGGACTGAATCACCGAGATCACTTCGCACGCGGCAGCACAGACGAGAAGCTGTAGCGGGCGATCTTCCATTGCCCGCCCGTCTTGCGCAGCAGGAACAGCTCCTGGTTGCTGCCCGGAACCTCGGCACCGTTGGCGACGATCTTGACGGTGCCGCTCGATGTCGTGCGCAGCATGGCCCACTCCGGCGACAACAGCTTGGCCTCGGCGACCTGGAACTTCAGCTTCAGCGCGATCGCCTGGAACACGCCGGCATAGGCCTCGCGCAGCACCTTGGTGCCGACGGCCGTCGGGTTCTCCGACCAACGGGACGGCCACCAGGTCGGACATGCTGGGCGGGATCGAGATGCGCAGCCGGCCCGAGATGTCGGCGTGGCGCTGCGTCACCAGCGAATCGGCCGCCTCGAACTCGGTCAGGCCGCGGCGGCAGCCCCTCTCGCGCAGCCGCCTTGGAGAAGCTCCCTGTCTCGACCACCCGCACGTAGAGGGCCATCGCGTTCTTGTCAGTGTTCATCGGCCTTCGCGCAGCAACGGTGGTTCAGCGCCGCGTCGTGCGGGCCGGCGGATGCGCGCCGCGCCCGATCTCCGAACCGGCTTGTTTCGCATTGGCATAGGGCGCGAACTGGCGCACATTCTCGTCGACCCGCAGCTCCCGGCCGACGGCCGGGAATGCGCGCTGAGCGCAGTCCTCGCGATCGCAAACCTTGCAGCCTGCGCCGATCGGCGTCGCGGCCGCGGGGTCGTTCAGCGCCAGCCCCGTGGCATACACCAGCCGATGGGCATGCCGCACGTCGCAGCCCAGCGCCACCGCGAAGGCGCGCCCCGGTGCGCCGAACCCGCCGCGCTGGCGCGAGATGCAGCGCGCGATCCAGAGATAAGTGCGTCCGTCGGGCATGCGCGCGAGCTGGGTCAGGATCTTGCCCGGCTGTGCGAACGCCTCGTACACGTTCCACAGCGGGCAGGTGCCGCCGGTGCGCGAGAAGTGGAAGTCCGTGGCCGACTGGCGTTTGGAGATATTGCCGGCGCGGTCGACGCGCACGAAGAAGAACGGAATGCCCCGCGCATCGGGCCGCTGCATGGTCGAGAGCCGGTGGCACACGGTTTCGAAGCTCACGCGGAAATGCTGGCTGAGCAGCTCGATGTCGTAGCGCAATGCTTCGGCTTCTGCCAGGAAGCGGCGATAAGGCAGCAGCAGCGCGCCGGCGAAGTAGCTGGCAAAACCGATGCGGGCCAGCGCACGCGCTTCTTCACTGGCAAAGCTCTCATGCTTCGCGAACGACTCGATCAGGTCGGCGGCGTCCAGCCGCGCGATCTGCGTGGCGAGCTGGAACGCCCGTTGGCCGGGCTCGATGTCGGCCGAGAGACTCAAGGTGCGGTTCGACGGATCGAAGGCGCGGACGACATCGGCCTCGTCGCCCGCACGCCGCGCGTTGATCGTGGCGACGCCGTGCACTCTTGCCAGGTGTCGTTCCAGCAGCCCGACCAGGTCGCCGCCCGCCGCGGCCGCGTCATCTGCAGCAGCCTTGCGCGCTCGCGTGGGCTTGGCGTCGGAATGAAGCTGCTCGAACAACTGCTCGGCGCGCTCATCGAGCACGGCCATGTGGTTGTGCCGCTCGTAGAAGAAATCTCGCACCTCTTCGTAAGGCTGCAGCGGGGCCGTGGACCGCTGCGGGTTGCGGTCGCCGTCGATGCCATCCGCCAGCAGCATCAGCCGCTCCTCGGCCGTGCGGCAGCGCTTGTGCAGGCGCACCAGCGCCTGCGCCATCGCCGGCATCTGGCCGACCATCGCCTGAACCTCGGCCAGAGAGACCGGCTCGCGGCCACCGGTCTCGGCGACGACCTCGCGCACTTCCGAAATCAGCCGCGCCTCTTCATCCTCCGAGAAGAACTGCAGGTCGACGCCCATGCTCGACTGCAGCCGCAACAGCACCGGCACCGTCAGCGGCCGCTGGTTGTTCTCGATCTGGTTCAGGTAACTCGGCGACAGATCGAGGGCCTGCGCCAGTGCGGCCTGCGTGATCCCGCGCTGCTCGCGCAGGGTCTTCAGGCGCACGCCCATGTAGGTCTTGTGCATCGTGATTGAGGTTCGCAAACATTGCAATGTGGCTCGCGGGCTTCGCAAATCTTCGCCACTTCAGCCCTGGGCAAAGCCATTGTCCACTGCGAAGATTGCAAACACAACTCGGCCATCCCGAGACAAGGCACCCGATGACCGAAACGATCGCTCCACCCGTCAAGCCCAAGAAGTCCGTCGCGCTGTCCGGCGTGCTCGCCGGCAACACGGCGCTGTGCACGGTCGGCCGCACCGGCAATGACCTGCACTACCGCGGCTACGACATCCTCGATCTTGCTGAATCCAGCGAGTTCGAAGAAGTCGCGCACCTGCTGGTGCATGGCAAGCTGCCGAACGCTGCCGAGCTCCGCGCCTACAAGACCAAACTCAAGGCCTTGCGCGGCCTGCCCGCCAGCGTGAAGGAAGCGCTGGAGCGGCTGCCCGCAAGCGCGCATCCGATGGACGTGATGCGCACCGGCGTCTCGGCGCTGGGCTGCGTGCTGCCCGAGAAGGACGACCACAAGCTGCCCGGTGCGCGCGACATCGCCGACCGGCTGATGGCCTCGCTCGGTTCGATGCTGCTCTACTGGTATCACTGGGCCACGCAAGGCCGGCGTATCGAGGTCGAGACCGATGACGAATCGATCGGTGCGCACTTCCTGCATCTGCTGCACGGCGAGAAGCCCACGGCGGCGTGGGAGCGTGCGATGCACACCTCGCTCAACCTCTACGCCGAGCACGAATTCAACGCCTCGACCTTCGCGGCACGCGTGGTGGCCGGCACAGGGTCCGACGTGTACTCGGCCATCACCGCGGCGATCGGCGCGCTGCGCGGCCCGAAGCACGGCGGCGCCAACGAGGTCGCCTTCGAAATCCAGAAGCGCTACGACACCCCCGACGACGCCGAAGCCGACATTCGCCGCCGCATGGAGGCCAAGGAGGTCGTGATCGGTTTCGGCCACCCGGTCTACACTGTTTCCGACCCGCGCAATGTCGTCATCAAGGGCGTGGCGAAGCGGCTCTCGGACGACGCGGGCAGCCGCAAGATGTTCGACATCGCCGAGCGCATCGAGCAGGCGATGTGGGACGCCAAGCGCATGTTCCCCAACCTCGACTGGTTCAGCGCTGTGAGCTACCACATGCTGGGCGTGCCCACCGCGATGTTCACGCCGCTGTTCGTGATCGCACGCACCAGCGGCTGGGCGGCGCACATCGTCGAACAGCGCATCGACAACAAAATCATCCGCCCGAGCGCAAACTACATCGGCCCCGACGACCAGAAGTTCATAGCGATCGCCGAGCGCGTCTGACGCGCAGCACCGTCTTCAACATCCAGCGAAACAACCATGTCCGCACACATCAGCAACGTCCGCCCCGACTGGGATCAGGTGATCGTCGACATCGTCGACTACGCGCTCAGCTACGAGGTGAAGCCCGGCCTCGCCCTCGACACCGCGCGCCACATCCTCATCGACACGCTCGGCTGCGGATTGGAGTCGCTCGAGTACCCGGCCGCGACCAAGCTCATCGGCCCGATCGTCAAGGGCACCGTCGTCCCGAACGGCGCCAAGGTGCCGGGCACGCAGTTCCAGCTCGACCCGGTGCAGGCCGCGTTCAACATCGGCGCGCTGATCCGCTGGCTCGACTTCAACGACACCTGGCTCGCGGCCGAGTGGGGCCATCCGTCCGACAACCTCGGCGCCATCCTCGCCACAGCCGACTGGCTCAGCCGCAACGCCGTGGCCGCGGGCAAGCACCCGCTCACGATGCGCGACGTGCTCATGGCCATCGTCAAGGCGCACGAGATCCAGGGCGTGATCGCGCTCGAGAACTCGTTCAACAAGGTCGGGCTCGACCACGTGCTGCTGGTCAAGGTGGCGTCCACCGCCGTGGTGTCGCAACTGCTCGGCCTCACGCGCGACGAGACGCTGGCCGCGGTGTCGCTGGCCTGGGTCGACGGCCAGAGCCTGCGCACTTATCGCCATGCGCCCAACGCCGGCAGCCGCAAGAGCTGGGCCGCGGGCGACGCAACGAGCCGCGCGGTGCGCTTGGCGCTGATCGCGCAGACCGGCGAGATGGGTTACCCGTCGGCGCTGACCGCGAAGACCTGGGGCTTCTACGATGTGCTGTTCAAGGGTCGGCCGTTCAAGTTCCAGCGGCCCTACGGCAGCTATGTGGCGGAGAACGTGCTGTTCAAGATCAGCTTCCCGGCCGAGTTCCACAGCCAGACCGGTGTGGAGGCCGCGGTCACGATCCACAGGCAACTGAAGGAAGCGGGCAAGACCGTCGAAGACATCGAGCGGATCACGATCCGCACGCACGAGGCCTGCATCCGCATCATCGACAAGCAGGGGCCGCTCAACAACCCGGCCGACCGCGACCACTGCATCCAGTACATGGTCGCCGTGCCGTTGATCTTCGGCCACCTGACGGCCGCCGACTACGAGGACGGCGTGGCCGCCGACCCGCGCATCGACGCGCTGCGCGCGAAGATCGTCTGCGTCGAAGACCCGCAGTTCACGATCGATTACCACGACCCCGAGAAGCGCAGCATCGCGAACGCGCTCACGGTCCAATTCAAGGACGGCAGCAGCTTGCCGGAAGTCGTCGCCGAGTACCCGGTCGGCCACCGCCGTCGCCGCAAGGAAGGCATCCCGCTGCTCGAAGCGAAGTTCCGGACCAACCTCGCGCGCCGCTTCCCGAAGAAGCAGCAGGACGCGATCCTTGCCGTCTCGCTCGACCAGAAGACGCTCGAGGCGCTGCCGGTGCACGAGTACGTCGACCTCTACGTGATCTGACATGAACACCCGCCAAACCTTGCGCCAGCTGGCCGAAGCGCGCCGCGGCGTGCTGGTGCCGGGCGCGTTCAACGCGCTGTCGGCCCGCGTGATCGAAGACCTCGGCTTCGAGGCGATCTACGTCACCGGCGCCGGCGTCACCAACATGTGGTTCGGTCTGCCGGACCAGGGCTTCATGGGGCTGCACGAGATCGCCGACCACACGGCGCGCATCCGCGATGCGGTGGCCTTGCCGCTGATCGTCGACGCCGACACCGGTTTCGGCAACGCGCTCAACGTGCGCCACGCGGTGCGCGTGCTGGAGCGCGCCGGCGCCGACTGCATCCAGCTCGAGGACCAGGTCGCACCCAAGCGCTGCGGCCACTTCTCGGGCAAGGAGGTGATCTCGACCGAGGAGGCGGTCGCCAAGATCAAGGCCGCCGTCGATGCGCGCACCGACCCTGACTTGCTCATCATGGCGCGCACCGATGCCTGCGCGGTACACGGCTTCGAGGCGGCGATCGAGCGCGCGCACAGGTTCAGCGAGGC
>Ga0307509_10011629_pt1 | contig 10637 bp, 9 predicted proteins | sample 10_EM_MG_FD_202245 | JGI IMG/M metagenome (GOLD analysis project Ga0307509, IMG submission 202245) | Populus trichocarpa ectomycorrhiza microbial communities from riparian zone in the Pacific Northwest, United States - 10_EM | ecosystem: Host-associated > Plants > Roots > Unclassified | place...
TTTTTTATCTATCAAATTTGGTCCTCATTCTTTTGATTGTTACTTATTTTATTTGAAATAATTTATAAAATGTTAATTATTATTATTTTAATTTCTTCATCTTTTAATTTTTTTAATTTTTTAAATTTGATATCTATTATTTTTTTTATTATTTATTTTATTTAAAATAATTTATGAAATTATATTTTTTTTTTCAATTTCTTTCTCATTCAACTTTTTAATTTGTAAGATTTGTTTCTCATTATTTTAATAAACTTGAAAAAAATAAAACATTAATAAGTTATTTTCCAGCTCATTTTCCATGACATAACCAAACACTGGAAAGTGTTTTCCAACTTATTTTCCATTATACTACCAAACATCAGAAAATAATTCGCTTTCCCGGAATTCATTTTCTTGGAATTCACTTTCCAAAAGGAAACTAATTTCCAGCAAACAAACGGGGCCTAAATGAAAATATGAAAAATAAAGTTGTTATTTAAGTTTTTTTTAATATCTTAATAATTCTAAAACATACACTAGTTACAAACATTTGAATAAGGGTATGTTATGCTTAAAAGACCATAGATAGCACACTTATTGCATTATTTTCAAGAAAATATTATCATGGCTATGTGTTTTTTGTAATTTTATTTTATACATGTCATTAATTATTTAAATTATTTCTAAGTTTATTTATAGGTCATTTATTATAGATCGACCTTCGTCTAAGTTACTATCAAACCTTGAATTAGGAATATTGTATTGGGTCCATGTCGGTCCCTAAAACTTATACTTGTTAACCTAGCCATTTAAAAAAGCTTAAATGAAACTTTATGAAAACTCATTAATGTATTTTTTTAATTTATTTTACAATTAAAATAATCCTGTTAAGTCCATTTCAGTCCCTGAAACTAGAAAACTCATCAATCTCACTGTTTAAAAAGCTTAAATGAAACCTGACAATAACTTGATGAAAACTTGTTGATGCATTTTTTAACTCGTTTTAGAGTAAAAACCATGTGTTAAGTCTAAATAGATCCTTAAAACTAAAAGAATGGTCGACCTCATTATTTAAAAATTTAAAATAAAGAATGTTAAAGAGAGGAATAAATTACAATAAGCACTCTTTGTTACACGAATAATTTTAAGTTTTAATATTCTATGTCCGCTATTTTTATGTACACGAATAATAAAGAATGTTAAAGGGGAAAACCAAAACACGAATCAAAAGGAAAAAATACATTAGGTCTTAACAAGACTCACATTATTTAAAATCATGGTATTGTGTTGCATATCAACAGTTAGGCATAACATAAAGTAAAATAAACTCAAAATGACTGAAATGAAATATAAGACATGAGCCGAAACATCTATTCTAAATAGGGCATAAGTTTTTACCTTAATGAAGGTTATTGCTATTGCTGCAAAAATGGATATTGTTGTTTCTGAATTTAAAGCTTTAAAATGACATAATTTGGAGTTGGCCCTTTGTAAAAGTTTTAAATCTCATTCTCAGCATTCCAAACTCATCTAAACTTGCTTTGTTCTGACTTTTATGACTCCAAATGTAGGCTGAAAATTGAAACAAGATCTAGGCTGCAGCGAAGTTCTGGATAGATTTGGACTTCTCTTTTATATTATGTTTTGAACTTCAAAATGGTATAACTGGGTTTTGGACTCTTCATAAAAGTTTTAAGCCTACATCTTAGCTTTTTAACAAGACAAATAGCACTTGAAGCTAAACTTTTTAGCTCTAGTTAGACCTTAAAAATCAAATAGGGTTCTAGTTTGACTATACTAGATTGCCTCTTCCAAATCAAACATCTCTTGATGTATAATATTTTTGCCCTAGGTTGACTCCCATACTGGGTTTTAAAACTATGGTTTTTATAGCTCGATTTTGAAGCAAATAACAAAGTGATGAAAAGGATGTATTTTGGCTTGATTTGCAACAAGTTGTGCAAACTTTAAGGCTAGGTTTATGGTTGCAATTAATAGCAGAGAGAAAGAGAGAGACTGAGCTTTGGCTTGTGTTTGACGAGATGAAGAAAAAAAATGCGAGGGAGTAAAGAGAAGGGTTGTTTATTTTTTGTTATAGACGTGAGAAAGAGAAGAACGTTGTTGTTTGTTTTTTTATTCTTTTGAAATATTTTATGATATCCCAACTTTTGAAAAATTGCTAACACGAAAATGATAAAAAAAAATGTTAAAAAAATTAAGAAATTGTTAGTTGTGTCAAATGCGTTAAGTTTGTATTTTTTTTCAATTTTAAAACAAAGGAGAAAATGTGATCAAAACGGAGGGTTAAAATCAAATTACAACATAAGATATTAGAGATGAGGGATAAAAACCTAAGATCACCAAAAATAGAAATGACATGGATCACTAAACCAGAGATTCTATGTCAGTTGAAAGTTTATTCTTGAAAGATATCAATTCTTCACAAAACAATAATATATCAACTAACCAAGAGAAGAGAAAGCATTAAAAGAGAACAATAGAATGAAAAAAAAATAGTAATTAATCACACATCGAGAGAGGTTTGTGTTTAGAGATGGTAGAGAAGACAAAAAAATGTATTGTTGATGAGAGACAATAGAGAGTGAGATCGAGTGAAAAAAAAAACCTAAACAAATATACTCTTTATAATAACATAAACTAAAAGATGAGGTTACTTTAATGTTCACCTTCTCTTGTGGCAATACTCACTTGAATAGTGCCATGCTCTTTTCTTTCTTTTTCTTTTTGTTTTTTGCAATAAATAATAAGGTAAGAATATAGATGTTATAATGGAATATTCAATTACCATAAATCATTTCTCTATTGAAAATAATTTAAGTATTTCAATAGAAGGGATCAAAGATGAGGGATATAAACAAAAAAATACTAAAAATAAAAACAATGTGGATCGCTAAATCCAAAATTCTATATTAGTTGAAAGTTTGTTCTTGAAAGAAATCAATCCATTACAAGACAACAACATGTTGACTAGGTGAGAGAAGAGAAAACATTGGGAGAGAGAACATTAGACCGGGAGAGTAGAAATTAGTCACAAATAGAGAGGTTTGTGTTAAAAAATGGTAGTAGAAAACAAGAGAAAGATGATGTTGATGAGAGACGAAAAGGAGTGAGACCAAGTGAGAAGGAACCCTAAAAATATATACTCTATATTATTAACATAAACTAAAAGTGGAGGTGAATTCATTACTCACCTCCTCATCTCCTCATATGGCACTTTCAACTCATTTTTCTTTGGGTTCTTTCTTTAAATTTGTTTTTTTTTTAATTTCATCCTTCAATATTAAGATGATTTTAAATCGAACTTCATAATTTTTTTTGATTTACTTTTTGTTAAGTTACTCTAGTCAAGTTACTCTAGTCTCATAACCCTGGTCATGAGTTTGACAAATTAACATGAGTTGTCCTGAGTTGATCTACTATGCAATCTTCTTGATATTTTTTTTTAAAAAAGATGTTCAACATTTCTCCATCTCAATATTTACAAAAAGGTGTCACCCTAAGGTTTTTTTTTTGTCATACTATGTTTTTAACGATCATTTTTGTTGTCTTTGGACTTTTTAAGTTGATCGAGTTATATCGAGTCAACCCTTCACGGTTTAATTTAAGAATCGAGCTTCATGATTTGTTCTTTATGAGGTTATCATGGTCTCAAAAAAATATCTTGATGTTGGGTTGATGCTCCATTTATTCAAACACAGGTCTAAGAAAAAAAACCCAAACAGTCAACCACTCCTTGTTAACCAAATCGTATGCAATTAAAGAATCAATGCCATCCCTACAGGCTGACAATAAAAGATGTCATCAGCGAAATAAAAAGGGAGATGAAATCATAACCACAATTAGTTTTTATGTTGTATATGTAAAAGCATTAAGTCAATTTCATCCATACCCTGACTTGTTTAATTTAGTTGTAATGAGGCAAATAAATAACATATAATTAAATAGGCATTCTATATATGTAAGTTTCTTTGCTTAGACATTCCCAGGAGAAGTGTATGGTTCAAATTCCTAAGTCTTTATTTTGTGGCTGATTATCCAAAAAACTAATCTCTCTAACGATATTATTGTGTCCTAAAACACAAATTACTATTTATTATAATAGTGAATTACTATATTGTCCCTTGATTATTTTATCTTTTATCTTTGCTTTGAGGGTAAGGTGATCTTTTCACTATAACATAAAATATCTTTTGAGGATTGTGCGAGGTTATTTTGGTAATTGTGTTTTTAAAACACGGTAAAATTACCAATGTAACCCTTAAATAAAATAATAACAAACAAACCATGATGAAATTACAACCAAACCCTCAAAGCTAAGGCTATAAAATTTGAATGGTAAGGGTAATGTAATAATTCTATTATTCAATCAAATATGAAAATACAAAAAAGTCATTGTGCAGAAGACATTTGATTATTTTATTCAAGGTTCACAAACAAACTTATCCTTTAAATAACTCAATCAGAGTTCAACGCAACAGTAACAACAAAACTAACTTCATAATATAATTTGATTATCTTAATACAAGAGTTAATAGAAATTCATAGTTGTGGAGCACTAACTAGACATAAATAAAAAGTACAAATTACAACCAAAAGAGCAGGTTCTGAAGATCTAACAAAAGTGACATGCTAACAAGTTATAAGCATGAAAAGATAAATAATGAGTAGGTGAGTTCAACAACTCAGTGAGTAGATAATGTTTAATATACATACACGAGGTAATACAACAATAAGGTGTGTGTGTGTGTGTGTGTGTGTGTGTGTGTGTATATATATGGCTTTAGGTTTCCATAGGAAAGTTTCTCAAATAGATCATAACAATAATATCATAAGGTAAAGCTCATCAGAAAATCAAAACGCAATGAGTATGAGGCTCCGTGTTGTGAGATGATCAGTTCACACAGGTTGGTGACTCCCCCGACCACCTAGAGTTCAGATACGATGTGCACAAAGACTAACATTACCCTGTTAGCATAAGTATTCTGACTCGCATACCATAGGTTCATATCATAATCAAACATATAGATTCATATCTCAAGGTTCAACTCATAACATTAATCAAATGAAGAGCTATCAATTCAGAAATAAATTAAAAAGTATGTATTGGCTCACATCAAGAATTCAGATTTAATAATTGATCATATTTTATCGTAACAAAGATAATAATCAACATATATATTATCAAGAAGCATGATCCAATCCGTATTAACAATTCAAATATTTATACTATTTCTCATGTATATGGAAAATTATCCACTCACTTGACTCAAAAGCGAACATAACTCAAAGGCAAATACCGAAGAAAATCCTAATGATGTCCCGCGGGTAGAATTTCAGGATTATCTGAATACAAAAGGAGACATACTAAAAAACAACTCGAAAAGAACATATAACCTATTTAATACACTTAACTAAGGGTCTAACTTATAACCCTATATGTTTATGAACCAAACTAGTTATTTTTTTCAAAAAAAAAAAATTAAACGGTTTTTCCAAAATTTAATTCATAAGGAAATAAATTATAAAACTTGATAATAATTTCAAACAACCCTTGATTATTCATCAAACCAATCTGAAAAGGCTAATATTACAGCTAGGGACCAATCTTGAATTTTATCATATTTTTAGGGGTTAAATTGGAGGACCAAATTAAAAATATCATAAATTCATGACTATACTGGAATTTTTCCCATGATCCATCCTCAATTTTGTCCAGAATCTCGAATTTTCTCTAGGGACCATTCTAGAATTTTATCAAATTTTTAGGGGTCAAATTGTAATTTTGTCAAATTGGAGGGCCAAACCGAAAATATCAAAAATTCATAACTATACTAGAATTTTAGCCATAATTCATCCTCAATTCTATCCAGAATCTCGAATTATGCTCCAAGGACCATTATGTAATTTTTTCAAAGTTTGGAGACTAAACTGTAATTTTCCCAAATTAAGGGACCAAACTGAAATTTCATCATCTTCAACTTCAACCTCAAACTCAGATTTTTCCATAGATTATTTAAACATTAGTTTCCCAACCTACTGTTTTATCAAAATCTCTAACTCAAATTCATTATTTAAACAAACCATAACTCAAATCATCATCCTTACCTACAATCTTTCAAAATCAACTAAATAACTCATTATCCATAAGAATTAACCTATAATATTCAAATTAATTCACCAATTAAACCCAAAACAAAATCTTCAAAACCCTAATCTTCAACAAAACAGAAAATCAAAGGGAAAAAAAACACATTTATACACATCAAAATATAAATCTTACCATTTAAATTTATTTTCTCTAACTCTCTTCTCCTCCCTTTATCTTCTCCTTTTTTCTCTTCTTTTTCTTCCCCTTTTTCTTCTCTCCCGTTTCTCACTCTCAATTTTAGATCCCTCTTTCCTTTCCTTTTATCCTATTTATACTTATCAAGTTTATTCAATTATTACAATACCCCTTATTTATTTATATCTACTTTAAGCATTCAAGGGCCTTGTTGCCTTTTCCTATTTATTTTTCAAAACATCATAAATTTGTCTCAGCATCCTCTTCCTCTTTAGGTGGCACGTGTGTGGTGGTTCAACATAGTTTAGTCCAAAATTGTTTTTTTCTTTCTTTCTTTTCCTTCTTTTTTGTAATATCCCTATAATTATGGCATATTTTTTTAAAAAAAATAGCAGAGTTTCCCTGTATTTTTAGATATCAAGTTATCAACTTTTCATCCACATTTTTCATTTATCAAATATCACATAAGTCTTATCATCGATGACTTTCTTATCTTATCACAATACCATTCCTCAATAATCAATTCACATACACACATATAAAGTTAGGTAATTTAATATTACACATTATATTTAAATGTAATCAATGAACTACTCTACTAATTACAATTTAATTACATTACACAATCAAGAGTTTTGCAAATAGGAACAATGAAAGAAATCATTAATAAAATAAATACATAATTAAAGAAAAATTCATAATTTAAAATTTTGTTACAACATTGGAATTCCATAAACTATTAAAACATTGAATTTGAAATTTATTTTACATAACAAAATAACAAATCCATTAATTACAAGATGGTTTCCAAAAAAATGTAAAGAACTATTCTACTGCTCAACCTGGTGCAGAAATGTGTCGGAAAGTTTGTTTAACGCATAATTCAATTAGTCTAATAAAACATAATATCAATTAATTCTTTCTTTCCTTTTTATTATAAATGCTCATAAAACCATTAAATTAATTCATCCATCTCACAGCATATCTTAATTAAAACTTTGATATAATACTCAATAAAAAATAATCAAGATATCAATTTTCAAGTAAGAAGAAATTATATTCTAAACGTTACACATTAATAAAAAAACATAATTATTTTTAATACTCATTAACCACGACACTAATTTCACTCATAAAAAATATTTGCATACGCACCCATTCAACAGAACACTAATTTCATTAACCTAGGAATTAGTCTATCAACTTGCCCATTCACTCATATAAAAAATATTTTCATACCCACTCATTCAATAGAGCACTAATTTCATTAATCCAGAAATAAGTTTCTCCTTGTGCTTATTCAACAGGGTACTAATTCCACTAATTTAGGAATTAGTTCATCACATCGCATATTTGTTTTCCTCAAGAAACAATATAAATAATTGTTAATTAATTAACCACAACTCATAAAAATTAAAATAAAAATACAACTTAACCATTAATAAATTCAAGGCTTCACGTATATATCTGATACCTGAGCTCGTGCTGAAGTCTCCTATTGCAGTAACGGTCTGGCAATCTTTCCTACATCCGCATGAACATCACATCATTTCTTCTTCTTCTTTTACAAGAAATCTCTAATTTAACTTTTTTTTTATTCAAGTTCAACTTTTATTATCGTTATTTTCAAATCACAATTCTCCACGAACCTATTTTATATACATTAAATTTCCGATTTCCTTATTTACTCTCCATTTTACCGAGAATAAAAACTAAATAGATAACATAGAAGTTTCTTATTCCAATCATCAATTTAATATTATTTCATTACTTTTCTATCAATTTCCTTTCATTACATCAAAATTCCTAATTTCCTAATTTTCCCTCTCTTGATCGAAATTATTTAATAAATGGAGGGAAAAATTGTATTTTTCTTTCATTCTCTAATTAATCATTTCTTCAATTAACCAATACTAATGCAACCTCGTGCTTATGAATTCATCATTTAACAACATTTATTCACAAATAAATTCCCTAAAATCTCCCATCATTGGCCGACCACCAACTCTATTTAATTATCAACATTTTTACTTTAATTACAACAATTTAATAACTTTTCTCTAGTTTCCACATTATAACCAAAACAAATTACAATAATTTTTATTTTCCTCAAATTTGTTTAAGAACCCTAACAAGTAATTAAATCAATTAAGGACTTTAAGCCATCAAAAATTAGATCAAGACTATTTAGAATGCCTTGCCAAGCAAGTAATTAAACTCTAAACACTTTCCAAATCAAAGCTTCCAACTCCTATTCTTCTTGGCCAAACTTCTTCTCTCCCTCTCTACTCACCCGCATTTCTTTCCAATTAATGCCTCCTAAGCTTGTTTAATGTTCCCTCAAGATATCCTCTTAAGATTTTATGTTTCTCTTAAAATTTTCCACCTCTTTCACATGTAAATGGTAGGTTTTTTTTTCTTGTTGCTCGGGCACACATATACACACTTACACACACACACGCACAAACTTTTTACCAAATTCCTTCCGTATCCTAAATAGTAAATCTCATATTTTTTGGATGAAATTCTTGGATGTTGACCCTACCTATGTGAAATTTTTTACTAATAATTCTCGAATCCTAGATCCCGATGAATTCGAATTTCATTAAGTTACATACTGATAATTTTATTGACAGGTAATTCACTCCCAATAAAATTTTATTTACATTTATTTTTTTCGAGTATTTTACGTATTTTATTTTGACACTTCCACAAAACATTTTACTTTGAATTCTCAATCCATCATCATTCTTGTAATTTAATTATCATTTCCCCCCCTTTTCATAATATTTTCTTCTATTATCATTAAAGATTTTACTCAGGGTTTTACATCTTTTTTCTTGGATTGTGTGTTGGCCATACAATAAATCATATCTACCCTTCAATTTATTTATTTTCACTTGATTCAGTTTTTCTTCTCGTATTTGTAATTGTTAATTTACATTTATTATTTCTAATTAAATTTTATTTTTGATTTCATCCCTCGTCATTTGATTTTTTTAATTTGTTTTCAAATCTAGTCGTTATTCTTTAAATTGCTATTTGTTTTGTTTTGAATCATTTTCCTTGATTGATATGTTTTTTTATTTTCAATTCCACCCCTAGGTATTCATTTTCATTTAATTTTTATGACAGATTTGGTCCTAATTCTTTTAATTACTATTTGTTTTTTTATCATTTTCTTAATGTATTTATTTTTTACAATTTCATCCCTAAACATTTAATTTCATTTAATTTTTAAGTTGAATTTAGTTCTAATCCCTTTAATTGCTATTTCTTTTTTTCTTTTTTCTTTTTTTATTTATTTGTTTCTCAATTTCATCCCTCAATATTTGTTTGATTAAGAATCTTGCTTTTTTGTTTTTTCAGGTTTGTCTTTAATGGGGTCACTCTGGTCTTATGACCCGGGTAATGGATATGAAGGATTACCCCCAAGTCGACTTCTGTCTTTTTTAAAGTATTTTTTTAAAGTATTTTTTCGCTTTTCTATTTATAGGGTCATCCCATTTTTTGTCCTAGGTCATGTGTTTGATTTTCTTACTCAAGTTGGTTGCTGGGTTCACTAGAGGCTTTTTTTTGTTAATTTTTTTATTTATTTGACGAGTTTTTAAAATTTATATTTTTAAATTGGCTTATAATAAACCTATTGATAGGACCTGGATCCAGGTTTTTATAGGTTATAAGCTTTTTAAGATTTGATCATGTTTAAGATGTTTGTCCGGGTTTGCTTGGTTTTTACAGATGTTTTTAATTTTACCCTTTATGATTTTTTTAATCTTTAAAATTTGGTCTTTATTCTTTTAATTGATATTAATTTTATTTGGGATTATTTTTTTTATTTTTTTCATTAAATTGCATCCTCCTTAGGTTTTTTTCTATCAGATTTTATCTCAATTCTTTTTGTTGCTTTTGCTGGATCTTTTATTAATATTTTTCTACCAATCTCATTCTTCAAAATTAAATTGGTTGATAATTATGATTCTTGATTGAATTTGGGTCAAAACTTTCACGGGATACGACTTTTAAAGATTATACTATGTTTTTGTTGCTTTTACTGGTTTTTTTATTAGTATTTTTCTACCAATCTCATATTTCAAAATTAAATTGGTTGATAATTATGTTTTTTAATTGAATATGGGTAAACGATTTCACAGTGATGCACGGGCAACATATCTATTATTTAACTATTTTTGTTCCTGTAATTAGATGACTTCCTTGAACTGAAAAAAATTTTGTTTTATAATTTTGGTGAATTATTGTAACTATTTTGGGGTATGATTCTTTAGCAGTATGGTACTTGTAGTGGAAAATAAACCAGAGATTGTTCTCTTATATTATGATTCTAAAGCTT
>Ga0307509_10011630_pt1 | contig 10637 bp, 12 predicted proteins | sample 10_EM_MG_FD_202245 | JGI IMG/M metagenome (GOLD analysis project Ga0307509, IMG submission 202245) | Populus trichocarpa ectomycorrhiza microbial communities from riparian zone in the Pacific Northwest, United States - 10_EM | ecosystem: Host-associated > Plants > Roots > Unclassified | place...
TGAGAGGGCGCACGAGCTCGCGAATCTCGCGAATAGGTCAGGTCCCATCGTTACGGATCTGTTGTTGACGTGCAAAGAACGGAATGTGGATCTGGAACAGCTGAACAAAGTCGCTGGAGGGCCCGGAGGCAAGAAGCGAAAGTCATCAGGTGTGCATCCTCCCTATTCCGCTCCGCATGCGAATGGGATGATTAACCCTACCGTAGATCCGCACCACCTCCAAGCTGCGATCCTTGAACTACCTGAACCTACACCCCCTCTGCCACGCATGCTAAACTCGGATGAAGATGAACCTGGGTTAATCATACCCGCGACACTGAGGAGTATACCCCACTATACACCCACTCTACCTCCAAAACACACATACTTGAGGACACCGGTACGGCCCCTTCTGCTAACATGGTCCTCAGTTGATTCAACTGGTTTTCCAGGTTGCGCCGATGAAGAAGGCTGCCGTACAATCACTCGAAAAGAAACTACAGAACGCGGCTCTCGTACAGGAATCACTTAAGAGTCTCATGCTGGCGACAGAAGATAACCCAGATGACGAAGATGCGAAACTTCTCGGCGCAATCGTGAATGGACAGGCGATTGGCTACCAGAGGAAACGCTGGAAACTCAGCATATCGTGATTACAAACAGCACGACGTACCACGCTTGATATATTGTGTATACTATATCACTGTCTACTGTTGCTTCTTGACGGTCTTCGTCTGGATACGAGGGTCTCCCCGTTCGCTGCGTTTCTTGAGTTTCTCCTGTCGTTTGCTCGTTTGCTGAGGGGCCGTTTCTTCTGCTGTATCAGTCGAATCAGAGGATTTCCCGAAGCCAAGGTATGGCCCGAGGAACGACGTCCAGATTTTGTAAAGCGCATATAGTGGGATCTGTGATGTGTGGACTGGAATTTAGGTGGAACAGAACGAGAGGGGGGAGGTAGGACTCACGACCGCGGCTAACCACCAGATCTTTTCCCCGAATATTGCACTTCCGATTTGACACGTCCCTATGACGTACTGTTTAAGAGACAACAATCGGAGAGTTGGGGACACGCTTACAGGTAACGTAGATGATGTCGAAAGCCCATTCGATTACACCTGGTTGGTTGAGGTCCTCCCCTGGTGAAATCAGCTCCCCCGAGGGAGACCGCTTTGGTTCCCCTATCCTAGAGAGATACCGAGCGACGAATGTGGAGGGTATGTGCGAGAGGATGTGTATCCAGAAGGATAGTTGGGTAGGCGAGAGGGACTTTGTGCGAAAGATGAGTCGAATGAGCATGGAAAGTGTTGTAGCGAGAAGGAGACCCTGCCGGAGGTTGTGGATAGCTTGTTCATTGTTGGCGGCGGTTTTCTTTGCGGAAGCATTTGCCATGGTCGCTGGCGAGGGGGAGACGTTGCAATCGTGGGAAGCCATCAGTGATCCTCCCTCCCACCGCACACGAACCACACCCTCGTCTAGTTTCCGCCTACGCCCCCCCCCCAAGGAATCCTCTTTTCTTCCACCCCCACCAAGATCGCCGGTTTGAAGCCCAAACGAAACATGCCGACAAACACGCTCAACTGCGACCCTCTCTCAAAGTTCGCGGACAGGTACGCACACCCTTCTCCCACAGTTCTTGCGGATTTGTCCATCTGCGCCCAGTGGCGTTTTTCGATCCCAGGGTGACCCTCGACCGTTGCTGATTCTTCGGCTTGTCCTACCTCTGCAGGCTGTATTTTACCGCTTTTCCTGGGACTCTACCCAAACCGCAACACCTCAACACACCTGGTTCCGAGCTCAAACCTCCCCCAATCCGGGGCGCCGGCCACGGTTCTAATGGGTCTAGGACCGAACCTTCTTCCGAAGTCGATTCTCAAGCATCGTACTACTATTTCACCCTCGACGACGACCTGTTCTACCTTTCGTTCTACCAGGACTGGGGTCCGTTGAACATGGCGATGGTCTATAGGGCGTGTATCCTGATGCACGAGTTGCTTGAGGTGGGTGTTGTGGCCCGATTGTTCGTCGGCAGGAGGGAGGCTCATGTGTGATATCCGTGGGGCAGGATAAGGACCTGGCACCTTATCGGCTAGTATTCTATTCGTCGAGTGATCCGAGGAAGAAAGCAAACGCTGCGCTGCTGATAGCTCTCTACATCGTACGTCACTTCGTTCACATATACTCTCACGCTCACCCGCTGACGTTCACGTACCTCATTTGTCCACAGATGATCGTCCATCGTCGGACGCCCTGGGAAGCCTTCCAGCCGATTGCGGAGCTCGAGTTCCTCTGCTTCCGCGACGCCGGAAAGGGTCGGTCCGACTTTAACCTAAACATCCAAGACTGTCTCTGGGGTATCTGGAAAGCCATTCAATGTGGGCTGTGCGATTTCTCAGAGTTCAACCTCGACGACTACGAGTACTACGAGAAGGTCGAGAACGGTGACTGGAACTGGATAACGCCGAACTTCATCGCCTTTGCTTCCCCGGTGGACCCGAACTGGATCAAGAAACAGAAGGAGAAGAACGACCAAGCCAGTCCCAGCCCGTCCAGGCACGCACTGGAAAGAAAATTGCCCCAGCCGTTCTTGAACTGCCTCGACTACTTCGAGCAGAGGAACATCAAACTTGTCGTCAGGCTCAATAACGAGCTGTATGATCGCCAGATGTTCGTCGATCGGTCAATCGATCATGTTGAACTCTACTTCGATGACGGGACGAACCCCACCGACGAAATTGTCAGGAAGTTCATCGACATGGCGGACGAAGTCATAGAACGTGGTGGTGTTGTCGCCGTCCACGTGAGTCCTCCACCGCGGACACTACAGTTTCCCGAGACCGGGCACTAAATTTCCGTTTCCAGTGTAAAGCTGGCCTTGGGCGAACAGGGACCCTGATAGGAGCTTATCTGATCTGGAAGTTTGGTTTCACTGCCACGGAGGCTATTGCCTTTATGCGCATCGTCCGCCCCGGGACGGTCGTCGGCCCGCAACAACAATATATGTACCTCAAGCAACTGGAATGGGCGAAGTGGGCAGCGGTAGATGAGATGAAGAAACTCCAAGCACAGCAAATCGCCGCCCTGACTGCTGCCACTGCGGCTACGAAGGTTGTCGCTCCTGCTACTCCCCCCGCAGAGGACGAAGAGATGAACGAGGCCTCGACTACCACCGCAACGATCCTCACCAGGCAATTACCGCCCGTGACTCCAAATAAGCATATTGTTGCTGCTCAGGAGAAGGCGAAACTCATCTCTCCACCCGGACAACCCCGCAAAACCCCCCTGGCTAAACGTAAAAGCACGAACGACTGGGAAGAGGAGGGAGACGACGAGGTCTTCCCATTAATCCCCACGGCGACGACCACGAACACGAGCACCCCGGCTCCAGTTCGACCACAGAAAGTCAAGAAGACCGCTCCTCGTTCTGCTGCTCCGACTACGAGAGTTGCGGCTTCGGAACAGCGGCCAACCAGGGTGACCCGATCGACTACGAACGCGAAGAACAAAATCGTGTCGGGGCAGGCCAATAACCTCACCACTGGGAGTCCGGTGAAGGGCACGAAACCTGTCAGCAGCGTACAGCCGCCGAACAAGATACCCAGGTTGGCTCACGGGACGACTACGAGGAGCACAACGTCAAAACCTGTGCCGATAAACATCAATACCAACGCCAACGCCAATTCGAATTCCAACAGTAATACCACAACTTCGAGAAGGGTTCTACAGAAAACCCCTATCCCTGGGTCACCTACCCTTCCTTCGAGACTTCCCACCTTAGTAGGGAAGAGACTCACCCATCACGCTTCGAACTCCCTCTGCGACCTGGCTGTCGGAACGCGTTCGACGAACAGGAGCGGGAGTGTGGGGTTGGGTGGGGTGAAGGAGGACTCGGCGTGGGTTTCTGAGAACGCGGGGGCGGTTTCGATACCCACAAGCCGGACGGAGAAGCCGAGTTTGAGGAGCTCGAGGAGGAGAAGGAGCAGTTTCAGCGAAGCTTGAGGACCCCCGAACCTCCTAAACCCCTTTCCCACAGCGCTGAGGCTTGGCCCTCCTGGCTGCGTTCAGTCACCGATACACCGTTCTCGCGCGGCCCACTCTTCCACCTCTGGTTCCTACAAATGCTGCTTGCCCATTTTCGTAGTCCACTCTCGCATCCGTGAATCAAGATCTAAGCGTCCAAGTGTTTTCCATGTTCAATTGTCCCTGCACACACATCCTTGGCATACCATATAGGCGCTCCCATTCGCGCCACTTTCCCATAATTATTGTTTGATCTGGTTTCAAGCACTTCACCATCTATTCGTTCATTTCCCACTTGGTATATACCACAACCCCCCACCCCCGTCCCCCGTCCTAACTTCCCTCGCTCTACGCTTTCGGCTGTGTCAGTTTTTGTTTACCCTCCTTTACTGTTCATAACCTCTCTCTCTCGCTCTCGCATATCCCAACGTGTACTCTGCAATCACCTCTCCTTATCGCACCACCGCAGTTACCCTACGCTCATCACGCGGTTGAACGTTTTGAACACCACCTAGTATCCCCTTGTCGGTGAATGATATAGCCCAAGCGTACGCAGTGAGTGACTACTGGATGACCGTGTTGGAATCTCCACACACCCAATGTGCCTTTTCCCCATCGCGGGTCTCAGCTATTCATTCAATAATAACCAACTCAACCCTCCCTGTAAACCGGACTCCCTTCTAGCCGCAGAGGGCAAACCGGTATCATCCGGGCCATGGGAACCACAGCATCTATACAGTAATGATCTGGGCATCGTACATTGTTACTGCGTGGAAAGTCGTCCAATGGTCCGCTCCAGGTTCGACTGCCACCTGGCCACGCCAAGTCCGAGTCCGACGTCAGGACAAGGAGAGTACCTATCCTTTCTGTTCCCCAAAACTGTCAAAATCGACGAGAGGGGCGCAACCCCCTGGCCATGAATGAATGGATTATGTTTGCTTCCCTGAGGTCGCCAAAGCCGAAGCTCGCTTTGTGAAGTATCCCAAGGACTGTGGTAAGATTCCGTCGGCCCTCGGGCGGTCTCGTTATACATTGGAATAAACTTGACCAAAAGTGTGGCCTGATCAACGAGGTTTTGCTACCTCGACACGCTGTCATTTGCGGAATGCAACCATCCACACAGCCCTCTGGATATGAATGTGAACAATTCCTCGCTCATTTCCTGATAGCTACCTTAGTGTCCGAAGAAGGTAGGTCACTGGTCTACATTCGACGATGGGTCAGGTGTGCCGTAGTTCAAAAAGATTCGACGTTGGGTTCGTTCCTCTTTGTCCCACTTCGATCCCCCTCGGTTTTCGTTATGAATGTGAACGACTTACAGGCCCTATACAAATGCAAGTGTTCGACCTCAACCGCCGCCTACAAGTTGTGCAGACCCTAGTGGTCTACTCCCACCACCCTCCGGTCACATACCGGGCGAGTTCCGGTCTCCCCCTGGACCCAATTCCGAGAGGGATCGGCGGCGGTGGAGACCTCAGAATCAAGGCGGCCCACCGCAGAATCAGTACGACCCTCCACGAGGACAATGGGGTTCCCCGCAGCCGCAACCGTGCGATGGGCCCCTTCCTCCTCTGACCCCCAGGTATGGGCGACCTCAGGCCGAGTGGAACTCCCCATCGGAGCATAAGTACATCCGGGTACTATAGGTGCCACTCCAGCGACCAGAACCGGCGGTCATTTGGAATGCTTAAATGGCGGCGGAGGATCTGGCTACGGCTCTGGCCCTACTGTAGGCCCCAGGGGAACGACGGCGAGGGATTTGGACTCGCGCACCTGAGATGCACAAATCTCTGTTGATTGATCGCGACCGGACCGGTGGGCCCGTTCTTTGGTTTTGGGATCGCGACGCATCCGGTACGTCTGACTGATATCTTCGGCAAGTATTTGAGTACCGTATCCGCAGATGTTCGCGTGAGAAGCGGTCGTGAGGTCGCGGGTTTTGGTCCAGGTTTGGAGATGATATCATTGACCCGACATGATGGACGGTGTCCCGAAGGTTGCCTTGAAAGTCGCTGGATTTTCCACCCGGACTTGTGTGAACACAACCTGTGTAGCCTTTCGGACCGTCATCCGACTTGGTTACCCAAGCAAAGTCCTGGCCAACTGTAGCTGATGTTTCTCCGGCTACAGATTCTTTCGATAAACCTCTTGAGACACCCACCAGCAAAATCTACAGCCCTTGGTTTCCTCAGCCGCTGTGCAGCTCCCACCAGCTCTCCTCTCCAATCTTCTAAATACTTGGCCTGGTGCCTTATCTGTTCTTTCTCACAACACTACTAATCGTGTTCTTCAAAATCGTTCTCGCCTCCCTCATCATCGGTGCCATCTCCGTCGGCGCCTTACCAGCTCCGTCCGCCCGCCCCCCCCCCCGCCCCTGAGCGCGAAATCGAGAATCAAACTAACTTGGAGGTTTACTGCACACCCCGCAGTCTTAAGTTAAGTTCCTCCCAGCCGCCATCGAGCGAAGGGAAGATCCTGAGGAAACCCGCCAGCACCGGTCCAACATCTCCTTCGCTGATTGAAATCGGTGCTTCTGACAGTATTAAGGTAACACGACGCCCCGGGGCTAAATCCGGGTCGTAGGGTCGGGGATCTACCGACAAGCGCTCTAGGTCGTCGCGGAGATTCGCTGTATTGAAGTGGATTTGCAGGAACTCCAAATTCTTGCAGCGGGTGGAAAAGTAGAGGAGGGAGGAAACGGTGGTTCGGCACGAGTTGGCGTAACATATATCTCCGAATCTGGCAACCTCCAAGTTGGGCAACGCGGCCGTGACCTCTGCGATATCGTCGTCCGTCAAACTGAAAGCACACCCGAGTGGACTGAAGCAAACCATGCACAACTTAAGGTTAGCCAACCTGTGGAATAGCTTGATAGTGGATATGAAAGCAACGTCGACCGAGACTTCCACCCAGATAGTTAGGCTGATGAGCTTTCGGCCGGGTCCACGATGGGACTGTGCGTGCAGGTCCTGTCCAGAGGAAGTACCGCGTCCGGTTGCCTCGAAAAGAGGAAGCCATTTAAGTGATTCATGTGTGTGTAGATCCAGGATTTCGAGTTGGAGGAAGGTATCGGGTCGGGGCAAATTGGATACCCTCGGTGGTCCATTCCAGGCTTTCCACGTGGTGAGTTTTGGAAGTTGCATGATGTGTTGGACTGCAGCATCCGACAAGGGCATTGGTACGAGTAGCGTGGTGAGGCAGGGTCCGCATCGAAGGATGGTGGACGAAACGGCGGAGGAAACGACGGGGGGGAGCCCAGATTTCAGTCTCTGGTCCACTGTTGGGGGGACGTGCCATTCCAAACGAAAACGTTGGAGAGAGAAGGTCTCCAGTGCCAAGACAACCGGTGCTATACCAGAGAGGGCTTCGTCCGTGATTCCGGACGCAAAGACCGAGAACACGAATGTGAACCTCGTCAGGTGGGGAGAGAGAAAAAGGCGGAGGAAGGGTAGGACGTGGGGTCGGGCCTTCCAAGTCAATTCTTGCAGTCCAGGACACAAAATTCCGTTCGGCGAGTTGACTGATATCATACGGAGAAGTTCTTCTGGGATCGCGATGTATAGATCGAAGCTGAGCCGGCGCATCCAGGACGCATATCGCCGGAACCTATCCCACTCCATTCCTGTGGGCTAAATACACCCATCAGAGGTGACCCAGGTAAAAATCACTACTACGCACCTGTGGTGGTTTGATGGAGGACAAAATCCTCGGTGGCAGGGTGCTTTCGATAAGAACGTCCAACCGCGATTGTTCTGACCACAAGGTGCTGAGTGCCTGTTCCTCTAAGCCCCGACAGGTGCGCGCGAGCGATACGAGACTCTTTGGACTGCCGACGAGCATGTGGTCGGCGACGAGTTGTGTCAACTCGCTGATCTCGATTATGGGTGAGGCATAGAGAGTGGATGGTGCAAGATTGGAAGTGGGCGCTCATACCCAAGCGCGCTTGAGAAGGTGAGGTGGTGCACGGTCCGAACGGGTGCCTGGGGGTGCCACCTGTTGTAGACGATCGGGTGAAACTTTGCGTGCACATACATGTCCCGGTTATATCCTAAGCTCAGGTCGCTTCTCAGTGTAAAATGGTGTAAAATACACCTGGTGAATCCTTTTTTGTGAAACCCCCACCAATGGAAGGGAAGGGGAAAGTGTGAAAATATTTTGAGAGGGTAATATGGATTTGGAAGGATTTGCAGCCTCTCGTCATCGAACTCCACAAGCAACATGGCAACAGCTGGGTTCCACCAATGTCCCCATACTTAACAGCTTTCTTTACCGCCACTCACCACTCGCCCCAATGACCCTTGACGAACCTTGAGTGACCGACGGTTCCGAGGAAGATTGCACCGCCACCACCAGTGCGACCGGCCTGACCTGAGAGGCCAACGGCCAACTAAGTTCAATCTTGGCATTGTAGTTTTCAAATTGGCACCCGGGTCTTCGTTGGGTTTCCTTTACAGCTATTTGCATTTCGATACCCCCGCCTCCGCCCCAGAGGTAAACAGCTGTATTCCGTAGAAGGCGGCCAATCGAAACGCAAATAGCAGTAGCGGTAACTGATTTTGTGGAGCTATTCTTGGTGATTTTGCGAACTCCCGGCCACTTGCTCGCACCTCCGAAGCGTGCATCGGAAACTTGGAGCTGTGGTCACTCGGTGTGTAACACACTTACGGTGCCTCGTAAATTTACGGTGTGCTGGCACCACAAGGTTTGCATAACTCGGAATAAGCGGAGTACGCCCCGCCCCTTAGGATGACAGAAATCCCCTGAGTGACGAGGATGAGGGGAGACTCAACTGGGCCGATAACCCGCTGCCGAAATTAGATTCCGCGCAGCACCCAAATAGCAGCGTACGCACGCTGTGCCTCGGACATACACTACGGACAGTGGAGAATATGTCTGTTGAACAAACCATGAGTTCATCCTGAAGTGCGAACCAGTGAGTGACTTTCCGTGGCCAAGTTAGAGCAGTTTACAGATCCAACAACGGCCCGTGCCAGTCACTGCGAATTGTATTGTTTCGAGCCCCGGGCAACAGTTGGGGTATTGACGATAGCAAAACTCGGCCTACCAATGAGGAATCCTCCGGCGCGAACCCACGTAAGTCATGAAAGAGACTCGCAGCATCCTCTCCCCATGATGTCATGAAGCCTTTGGCTTCTAATCCCACGCAGAGAACCCCGGGAAGGGTGGGGCGGGTTAGACGTGAGCCAACAGGGTGCCCAGGAAAACACTTGGCGGCCTAGGCCTTTGGGTGGTCGTCGCCTCGAGCAGGCGGTTTGGGACCAAGCGCGACAGAAAATAGGCGAACGGGTCCACAACATGGGTGGGAGGGCCGCCTGCGGGTTTGACAGAAACGGCCGCACGACGATTGAATTACATCAAGCTTGAAGCTTGAAGTTTGAACGACAGGGCGCCACGAATCCAGCAAGCACCACGTCTCGTGCGCCAGAGATATGTACATTGGCTGGCGCCCGTCAGGCAAGACGTGGCAGCCCTCAGGTTGGAAAGGCGGGGGCTGGAGATACAGAGTGAAGCCGTCAACAGAAGGGAACAGGTCCGAAGCTTGAAGCTCGGGAGCCATAGGCTCAAGGTGTGTTCGACTCGCTGCTATGGTGAGCATCTCGAGAGTCGTAAAATCAAACTCGGGCGGTTTACACAAGCCCCGAAGGGGGATTAGTTATCACCAGTTCCAACCGTCGTTATCTATCATTTAACTTGGACATTACATGAGGGACGTGTTGAAACAAATCATTATGTTCTCGGTACGAATAGAGTAGAAAGAAGGAATCGGTTGGATTCAGAGGTGTCGGTGCTGGGGCTAGCCGTGCTGAGTCTCCGGACGTTCGTGATGAGCCTGAATAAATTACTGGTCGAGTTCTGGGGAGGGGTCGCGCTTCGCCCAGTTGTTGAGCCTTTCTCGCGCAATCGAGTCCCAGCCTCGCCTCATCTCGCGAGGCCCTAGGAGCTCCTTGAGAATCTACCACTCGAGAGCCTGGGGCCCGCGCTTGTTCTTCTTCCCGAAAAGGGTTTTCATGGCTTTATCCTTATGCGACTTGAGGCCAGGGGGAAGGTTTTGGTCCCGGTCTGAAGCTTTAAGTTCCGAAGCTTTAGTGTCCCAGGCCAATTGCGATCGAAGGAGACGAAGGTTAGATCGTGATAAGGTGTGGTAGAGAACGATTGGGGAGACTCACGCTGTGGCTCAGGACCGGGGGAACGGGCGACTGGAGTGGCGAAGGCGTTGACGGAGAGGGCACCAATGGCGATGGATGCGAAAATGACTTTGGAGAACATGGTGGTTGGAAGTGTCGTAAGAAAGAAGAGATAACGGTGGCACCAGGCCTGAGGTTTGGGAAGTAGGAGGGAAGTGGTGGTGGCTGCACAGCGGCTGAGGAAACCAAGGAGTGTACCTGGACCCTTTTATAGGTTTGGGGAGCCCGTGGGTGTCGTGTTCCGACCCACCGCGTACGGCTAGGCGGCGGGTGGAGATTGCACAGCGACCAGACGCGTTCCACCTACATCTGGGATCGCGGTGCCTGCCATCACCGTCACCGCCCCACATGGAATCTTTGGCATCGGACCAATGATTCCGGAGGTGTGGGGGAATGTCCCCGATCTTTGATATCCCAGTATATGCGATTGATGCA
>Ga0307509_10011631_pt1 | contig 10637 bp, 8 predicted proteins | sample 10_EM_MG_FD_202245 | JGI IMG/M metagenome (GOLD analysis project Ga0307509, IMG submission 202245) | Populus trichocarpa ectomycorrhiza microbial communities from riparian zone in the Pacific Northwest, United States - 10_EM | ecosystem: Host-associated > Plants > Roots > Unclassified | place...
TAATGATTTTTTATAAAATTATCTTTGTCAATTTTATTTTTTTATTATTCAGCTGGTTTAGAATTTAACTTTGTAGTTTGTTTCTTTAAAACTATGTGGATTGCTACAGTGTTTTCCCAAATGGTTTTAGTTTTTTATGATTTTTTCCAAAATTATCTTTATCGATTTTATTTTTTAAATATTGAGCTGGTTGAGAATTTAGCTTTGATGTTTTTTCCTTTAAAACACTTTGGATTCCTATAGTGTTACCCTATATGGTTTTTTTTTTAATGATTTTTTTCCAAAATTATTTTTGTCAATTTTATCTGGTTAATATTGAACTGATTGAAAATTATAACTATAGCTTTCCTCACAAAATATTGTGGATTGCTACAATGTTTTCTTATATGGTTTAGTTTTCTTTGTTTTTTTTTTTTTGTTTTGATTTTTTTATGTTGTTTTTTTTTTATGATTTTTCTCAAAATTATCTTTATTGATTTTATTTTTTTAATATTGAGCTGTTCAAAAATTTAGTTTTATATTTTTTTTCTTTAAAATATTGTGAATTGCTACAATATTTCCCTACATCCTTTTCTTTTTCAAAATTGTCTTTCAAATTTTATTTTTTTTATGGATTGCTACAGTGTTTTTCTACATGGTTTTTTTTCTTTTGTTTTTTCTGTTTAATTTTTTTCAATATTATATTTGTCGATTTTTTTTAATATTGAGCTGGTTGAGAATTTAGCTTTGTATTTTTTTTTTCTTTTTATTAACAGAAAACCTAAATTATATAGCAAAAAGCTAAATCATGTGGGGAAAGAGCTTTCCTCACAAAACATTGTGGATTACTACAACTCATTCTATTCAGTCTCTTTATTTGATGCAACTATATTATTCGATAGTTTCACCCATATTTAACTAGTGTTTTGCCTATGTTTTACATATAATATGTCTTGATATTCTTTGTTATTGAAGTATTTAAATGTAAACATTGACAATAATGTCAACTTCGAGCTCAAGTCTAGTTTTATACATTTATTGTCAATATTCAATGGACTTACCGGAGAAGATCCTCATACTCATCTCAAGCAGTTCCACATGGTTTGGGTTGGCATGAAAACGAACGGAGTTGACTAAGAACAAGTTAAGTTGAAAACTTTCCCCTTCTCTTTAACAGGGGCAGCAAATGCATGGTTTTTCTCTATTCTCTCAGGTTATATTGGAATATGGAATGCCATCAAAAAGATTTTCCTTGAAAACTATTTCCCAGCATCTCGAGTTGCCAACATAAGAAAAGAAATATGTGGGATTCGACAATCTCATGAGGAGACACTCTCCGAGTATTGGGAAAGATTTGAACAATTGTGCATTCAATGCCCTCATCATCAGATACAGTTGCTCATTCAATATTTTTATGAAGGACTGATGTATACTGACCACAGTATCATTGATGTGGCAAATGAAGAGTCATTGGTAGATAAGACACCTGAGGCTGCACGCCAATTGATCTCAAATATGGCAGCCAACTCGAAACAATTTGGCACTCGTGGAGACTTCTCAAGCAAACGAGTAAATGAGGTAAGTATTTCTAACCTTGAGAATAAAGTTAATGATCTCACTTCTCTTGTGTGTTCTTTAGCTTATGGAAATGTATAGCAGGTGAAAGTTTGTAGCATATGCTCCTTACAAGGACATGTTTCGGATATGTGCCAAACAATGCAAGAAGATTACATTGAACAAGCTAATGCAATTGATGGAGCATTCAATGGACACCCTCAGCGTAAATATGTCCATTTTCCAACACATACAATCCCAGATGGAGAGATCATCCCAACTTACGTTATGGGAACCCGCCTCAACAAGGCAATCCAGACCGATAGTTCCATGAATTTTAGTCCTAATAAAATTATCAAGCAAGATAGCCCCCTGCAGTCATAAATTCCAATGTTATGGGGTCATCGAGTGATGATCTTCATGAGATGATAAAAACCTTGGCTTCTAACACGGTGACCTTGTAACAAAATGTCATGTCTTTTCAACAGGAAACAAGGTCAAGCATTCACAACTTAGAGAAGCAAATGGGGTAAGTAGCTTCAAGTGTAGGGAAATTTGAAGCACAAATGAATGGAAAATTGTCCTCCCAAGCATTGAATCCAAGAGAGAATGTTAGTGCGATCATGCAACGAAATGGGAAAGAACTTGAAGAGCAAAGGTCAAAACAAATTGAGATGGAGGAAGAAGAAGATATAGAAACCGAATTGAGTACAAAGAAGAAACATCCTCCTCCTTCTAAACTAAAACAATAACCAACACTCCAAAGGTAAGTCCTACTCATTGAATTCCAGTTTTAAAACAATTCCATTATTTCCTATGAATTCATCTAGGTCAAAGAAAGATGATAAAGAACAAGAAATTTTAAAGGTCTTTAAGAAAGTGGAACTCAATATTCCTTTGCTTGATGCTATCAAGCAAATTCCCAAGTATGCTAAATTCTTGAAGGAGTTGTGTACTACCAAGAGAGCTTTCAAGATGAAAGGTCATGAGAAGGTAAGTATGGGTAAAGTTATATCTGTTGTTGTTCAAAAGAATACGTCTTTGACGCAAAAAGACCCAGGTGCGTTTATTATCACATGTGTTATTGGTAATGCTAGTTTTAAAAGGGCCTTATGCGATTTAGGTGCATCCATTAGTGTTATACCTAAACATGTTTATGATTCTCTTAGTCTGAAGCCTTTGAATAAAACTAGTATTGTAATACAACTTATGGATCGTAGCTTTGTTTATCCACTTAGTGTGATAGAAGATGTCCTAGTCAAGATTGATAGTTTGGTTATTCCATGCGACTTTTATATTCTTGATATGGAACATGACTCTTGTGATTCTTCAAACAACACTCCTATATTGTTTGGGAGACCATTCTTGAAAACTGTCAATACAAAGATTGATTGTGATAATGATACTTTGTTTATGAAGGTATGAGATGAAAAAATTGAATTTAATTTTCATGATGCAATGAAATATCCTTATAGCAATGTTTATTTTATCACATGTTATGACCAAGTTGATAAGTGTGCACAACAAGTTTTTGATTTTGACTGTGAGAACGGATTAAGCGTGGCTTTGAGTTATGGCTATGATTTTACGGAGATAGAAGAGATGAAGAGGCATATATGTATTCCCCAAAACATGCACCAATCAGCATTGGCTTTGCAAGCTTTGCAAATTGTCCTCCATGATGCAGGAGTCATTTATCCTATCATGGACAACAAATGGGTCACGCCTATCCTTTCGGTACTCAAAAAGATTGGAACCACGTTAGAAGAGATACAAAATGATGCTTATGAGAAAGCAATGATTTACAAAGAAAAGACTAAGAGTTTTCATGACTGAATGATTACGAGAAAAGAGTTTCATGTTGGAGACAAAGTCCTCCTTTATCATTCGCATTTGAAACTTTTTCCTGGAAAGTTGTTCTCTCATTGGATTGGAACCTTTGTTGTTTCTAATATTTTTCCTTATGGTGCAGTTGAAATTACAAGTTTAGAAACAAACAAAGTGCTCAAGGTCAATAGGCATCGCTTGAAACCTTTCTATGAAGGTTGGACGGCAAAACTCACCTCTTCTGTGAAGTTAGCTTAACCAATCTATGAAGAATGAACATGCCACATGTTGAGCCAATGAAATAAAACAAAAGCATTTTATAGGAGGCAAACCAACACAAAAAGAAAAAAAAATCAGATTTGCTTTCTTTTTCCCTTATCTTTTATTTTTCATAATTTATTTTATTTTTGTCATTCTCTTATATTCTTTTTCTTTTATTTCAACATTGAGGATAATGTTGTGTTTAAAGTGTGGGGGTATTAAGAGAATTTTGGTTTTCTTTTTTATTTTTCAAAAAAAAAATCTATGTTTGATCTTTTTAAACTCCCATTGGTTTATAAGAATATAAGTATTATGTATGAGAATTAATTGAGATAGATGAAGATATAAATCGAATGAATGAGTGTGCATGCAAGTTTTAACGTTTAATTGGTTTAGGGATTGACTTTGAAACTATGTCATGTTGACTTTATAGTGTTATACAAATGCAAGCTTTTGAGCCTTCAACATTATATTCTTTGATTGTGCGTTCTTTCAATGATATGTATCTCTAGAACTTGCTTCATATCCTGTTGAGATTACATTCGCATTACATATATACATGAAGATGATAAAGGCATTAGGAATTTTAATCATTTTAGCCAAAAAGACAACCTAAAGCATATTATCCTTAGTGAGCCCCTTTTGAGCTTGTTTATCTTTTCTTTGCTTTATCCATGTATAAACCTTAACTTTTTATATATTTTCCTCTTTTCCCCTGGCTAAAGATTAGTAAAGCATATACTTGTGATATCTCATGGAATTATGGTTGGAAATTATATGAAAAGAAAGAAGAAATGATGCTTGATGAAAAGATAGGCAAAGTTGTCAAAGGTGAAAGAAAAAAAAATGAAAATGAAAAGAAAAGAATTGAAAAGAAAAGTGTTCCTTTGTGTTCTTAAGATTCTATGTTGATGGAGCTTGAAATCAAAAGAAGTTAAGCATTGGTGCTTAAAGATGAAAACTTTATGTGCTTTTATGAAATATCTTGTTTGAAATATCATTTTTCATAATGCTCTATTTTCTTTGGTGTGAACCTTTTCTTTTACTCTCTTTTACCTAACCTTAACCTTAGCCCCATTAAAAAGGTTTTATTTCATGCATTGCATATAATATGTTAGCAATGGAGATGAGATTGAAGAGCAAGCTTATGGTAGAACATATTCATTGATTGAATTTGAGAGATTTAAATACATAAGCCCTAAACACGTGAGTGTTGGATTATATATTAATGAGAGGACCTATCACTTTGGCATGACATAGATTTCATTTAAATCCCAACGATTAATTGAGTTTTGAAGTTAATTTGCATGTAAATGAATTCATGAAAATCTATACTCTCTATCCTTCTTGATTGTATTCTTATTTATAATATAGTTATTAAACTCGGCCCGAGGGTTGATCCGGCCAAGGGGCCAGGTCCCAGGTTTCATGGGTCAATCCAGATCAACCCAAAAAAATTTTAAAAATATATTTAAAGTTTTAATATTTCATATGAAAAAATCCATGTAAATATAGGTTATACATGTTGTAAATAATGACATTTAAAAGAATATTTTAAAAAGTTTATTATCCCACATTGAAAAAACATAATTTTTTTCTTGTGAACATAAAAATATATATATTAAAGGGCTTCAGATCCCACATTGAAAAGATATTATGTTATCCTTTTAAGTTGAAGTATTTAAACCAAAAAAATTTTTATTTCACATTGAAAAAACATAATTTTTTTTCTTATAAACATAGAGTATATAAATGAAATGGCTTGTAATCCCACATTGAAAAAATAACTTTTTTCTTGGGAACATAGGAGTATATATACTAATGGGTTTCAAATTCCACATTGAAAAAACATAATTTTTTTCTTGTGAACATAAAGTATATATACTAAAGGGCTTCAAATCCCACATTGAAAAGATATTATGTTGTCCTTTTAAGTTGAAGTATTTAAACCAAAAAGTTTTTTATCCCACATTGAAAAAACATAACTTTTTTCTTGTGAACATAGAGTATATATACGAAACGGCTTCAAATCCCACATTGAAAAAATAACTTTTTTTCTTGGGAACATAGAGTATATATACTAAATGGTTTCAAATCTCACATTGAACAAACATAACTTTTTTTCTTGTGAATATAGAGTATATCTACGAAAGGGTTTCAAATCCCACATTGAAAAAGTAACTTTTTTCATGGAAATATAGAGTATATATACTAAAGGGTTTCAAATCCCACATTGAAAAAGTAACTTTTTTCTTGGAAATATAGAGTATATATACTAAAGGGTTTCAAATCCCACATTGAAAAAATAAAATATTTTTTAATATTTATATAGTAAACTTTAAAAAGTGTTAATAACCAACTAAAAAAATATGAAAAAAGAGGGGTATAGGAGAAAAACCACATTTTGAAAAAACAAAAACACCGGGTCTCGTCCGAGTTCGTCCAGGTTATGGGTCGACCGGGTTTGGCCAGGTCATTGCACTGACCGGTCTTTTGACAAACCAGGACTGGTCTAGCCATCGGGTCGCCCGCCGGGCCAATCCAGGTTTAATAACTATGGTTTATAATGCATATATTCTTGGACATTAAGAGATTGGTCATAGTTATTTTTAATTTGATTTTATCTATCCTTTCTCGAGGACGAGCAAGAGCTAAGTGTGAGGGTATTTGATGCAAATATATTATTCGATAGTTTCACCCACATTTAACCAGTGTTTTGTCTATGTTTTATATATATAATGCCTTGATATCCTTTGTTCTATGTTTTGAATGCACTTTTTGATGAAAAATGCAAAAGGAAGTAAACTGGAGGTAACTGGTAGATTTGACCTTCAGTCGATGTTTTGTGCAGAGTGTAAGCTCTAGAGGTCAAAATGAAGTGATTACAGTGGCATTAAAAAGCTATCATCCATAATTTTCAGGACATCTAAGGCAAGAAAATAAAATAAGGAACAACATGGAAATTGCAGCCTTCAAAGTCAAATCTCGCAATCTGCTAGTGTTGACCTTTGGCCATTTCAACTTGAATATCTTGAGCTACAAAAGTTCATTTGATGCAAACTAAATTTTTTTGGATTCCTGACTCAAAGACCTGTCCACTTACCAAAGTTCAGCAAAAAACAATCTCATATGAGTGAGATATGATTTTTCTAAGATGACAAATGAATTCTACCACCAAACAAGTTTTGTGAAGAAACGAGTTCAAATTACGTCCCGAAGCATCCAAACCAACATCCAAGTTTTTATTTTAGCAATTTAGCCCCTCTAAGTCAAAGCTTGAAGATTTCATGCAAGGCTATTTCTCCTTTTTTGGAAAATAGTTATTGAAGTACTTAAATGTAAATTGTCTACTTAAGGAAGGACTATTTTGTAAAATAGAGACTAGGGTTTCCTAGGATATAAAAAGAATAAAAGAAGAGAAGGAGAGGAGCCAACCAAGAGAGAGAAAAGCCCTTTCTCCTCCATAAACCCGAAATCATGTTTTCTTCTTTCTTTTTTATTAGTTGTTCAACAAACATACAATGCTAAACTCTTTTTCTTGGTTGCAAGGACACAAAAACCTTCGGATTCCAAGAACTGTGAGATCTATTTTACCTTTTCTTTTCAGTTTATATGATGAATATGTTTGTTCTCCTATGCTTATTTTTCCTATGATTGTTTATTTTAATTGCTAGAGCGGACTCTAAGTTATTATTGTATACAATTTATTGCTAAGTTTGATATCAAAACTGAAGTTGTGGTATATGAACTTGTGAAGCAACTGAGTTTAATAATTGTGGCAGATCTACGTTATTAATCTTAGGGAGGACATTCAATTAAATCAAACATAGACTGTGGACAGTTATGTTTTCTTGATTAATCAACTTATCTAGTTCTTAAGGCTACCATTGAATTAAATTATTGGTGCAGACACTGTGGTTGTTTGATGATTAGGGTTAGTTATACGGCGGATCCGTTAACTAAACAATGTTAAGAAGAAATAAATATTCAGAATATAAATTGATGTTTCGTTTCCATGATGAGTTCTGATTTCTGTAAGTGGATGTTTACTTGCAACTAAGGTTTGTTATCTTGATAATTTTCTAGTTTTATTTAATTTCGCTTGATAGTTTTCTGTTTTTTTTTTTTTCAACCTAGATAACATCAAACCCCCCTCTTAAATTACATATCATCTAGCATAAAAATCTGACTTGAACCTTCCTCATGTGGTCGACCCCTTGCTTGCTCTATTTTATCTTGTGTGTTGTGTTTTAAGCCAAGGTAATTAATTTATGCGATCGTTCCCTCATGAAATATTGGCTCCATCACACCTTCAGTTTCTATTACTTATCTAGCGCTGGTTCGCAATTTTAACACCATCAAGCACATTTGCTTCATAAACCCGCCATAACGCGCGAGCATATATATATATATTAAAATACTATTCTTTTGAGTAGTGTTTTTTTTCCCTTGATTTTTTTTTAAATTTATGTTCTTCTCGTTTGTTTTTTATGAGACTATCTTGGTCTCATGACCCAAGTCATAGATTTAAAAGTTATTTTTCTGTTATTTTTGTCTCACGTGCCCCACGCAGCGTCGATGGCGATTTTTGTTCGTTGATTCTTGGGAGTCGCTACCTAGTATTTGGTTCAGGGTTACTAGGAAACCCGAGTGTGCTAGTCTTTGTCAGAGATTCACGGGTAAGAGACTGGTTGTGGCTAGGGAAGGTATTAGCACCCCTAGAGCACCCTACCTAAGGTAAACTGCTTCGTGGTTTAATGTGATTTAAAGATTTTGAAAGTTTTCTTGTCAACGACTTCTTAAAAAAAGAAGAAAAGTTCTCCTCGATAAGGAGAACCTTATCTTATCGGGTAAAGAAAACCTAATTGCTCTAACATCAATAAAAATAAAACAAACTTTTCTATTTAATATCAAGAGTACGTCTTACGTATAAGATTGTAATCCTAGATACCAAATGAAAACAAAATATTTTTTTTGTTTTTGAAATATTAGTCTAGCTCTCGTGATTTTAATAAACTTGTTATTACAGCCGAAAATGCATGCTAAGACATATTTTTTTTGAAATTTTCTATGTTGTATGAAACTACAATATGATTATTTTTTTATCTTTGGTCGTATGCATGAAAACAAAGCATTGTTTTTGTTTTTTTGTTTTTCCAGTTATATATATATATTATCAACATTTCATAAAAAAATCAGGTATTTTAATATCAGATTTGTATTTTTACAATATAAAAATAAAACCTCAAAATAAATACGCCAAAAACCACAAATCTCTTCTTTTTTTTTTTCTTTTTTTTTTTTGGGCGGGCTAGGTCACTGGCCGAAGCCAGTGACCCGGCTGACTAAGGCTTGCATGAACGAACTAATCACGCATGCTATGCACAGTGTGAAAGTAATTAAATGAAAAATGAAAAATTACCTTCGCACAGTGTTATGTAACTACAAAGACAAAATGAAAAAGAACAGGTACCTGGTGCAGGGAGGCAAAGCCGAAGACGATGGCTGGACGATTCTCCTCTCTTTCTTTCTGTTTTCTATTTGCTTCTTCTCTGGTTTCTGGTCTCCTGTTCTCTCTGTTTCTGTTTTCTGTTCTTCTTGCGGCATTGTTCCTTCCCTTTCGTCTCTGTCTTCTCCTCCCTCCTAGTATTCTTCTGTGTGTGTTTTTTTGTCCCTGTTTCTGTTTGTTTGCTTCTCTCTCTACTGGTTTATTTTGGTTTTCCTCTTCCCCTCTATTTTTTTTCAGTCTACCCCTGGTTTTTTTCAGTTCTTCTCCCCTATTCTCCTCTTTTTTGTCCCCCCTTTCTCCCTTGTCATGGCCTTTCTCTGGTTTTTATAGCCAGAGAATGTCATGCGATCGCCTCCAGATAATGAGACGACCATGCATGGACTTTAATGCAGGAATAACGGTCGACGACTCTTTCGTGGACGTTTAGCAGGCGTGGCGCAGTGTTTTTTTCTCTGGCTTTATAGCCGAATAAATGCCATAAATTTTAGTAACGTATTGCATCGTGGGCAGTTGGGGCTAATTGTTTCTTGTTCTTCCTGCTGAAACAGTTCCCTGGTGCAATGAAAAAGATAATGGACAGTGTCCTTTGAAATGGCGCCGTTTTGGGATGCGAAATGGCCATTTTTAGTTTGGTCACTCAAGTTTTGAAATTGTGTAGTCAAGTCTTTGGCTAAATTATAATTTGACTCCTGAACTTTAATTTCTTCCAAATAAAAACCAAATTGAATTAAAAATAATTTTTCTTGCGATCAAACCCTCCATAAATTCAATTAAACCTTCAATAAAATTTAATTTAGTCCATAAACATACCTTCAATAAAATTTAATTGAGTCCATAAACATCTGATTTTCGACTTTTCTTTCTCAAATTGAATTTTCTTTGTCAAAAGAGCTCTCATCAGTTAAAAATATACTGTTAAATTTTAATCTTTGTATTTTTTAACCTTCTCGATCAATTTCTAGCCATTTTATAGGCATTCCAACATCATTTTCTCGCTACTATTATTTTTTGGATTTCGTCCGAATATTTTTTTGATATTTTTTTGTATTTTCTTATTTTTGTGTGGGGACCCAAAAATGAGTAACAATAATTTTTTTAATTGATTTTTTAATTTCATACTTTAATATTGGATTAATTAAAAATCATCCAGAATATTTTATACCCGCTAAGCCAACAAAGTCGTATTAGATTATTAAAATAATTGTGTATTAAATAGACTAAAATATATTAAGTTTTTATAAATATCTTTTTCTCATTGAAATATACATAGACAAACAAAAAAAAAACTATATCTATTCTATTAAAAACTATATTCCAACTTGGCTTTTCTAAATAGTATTTGACTTGGAGATGCTATTACCACATAGCTGGAGTTGTATATAATGCTTTGTAGTCGCACCATTCTTCATCCACCTCTTCATTAACATTCTCTCTTATCTTTCATTCTCTTGCTTACGTCCATTAGCTCAAGAGGGAGAGAAAGATCAAGCAAAAAGATGTGGGCAAT
>Ga0307509_10011632_pt1 | contig 10636 bp, 8 predicted proteins | sample 10_EM_MG_FD_202245 | JGI IMG/M metagenome (GOLD analysis project Ga0307509, IMG submission 202245) | Populus trichocarpa ectomycorrhiza microbial communities from riparian zone in the Pacific Northwest, United States - 10_EM | ecosystem: Host-associated > Plants > Roots > Unclassified | place...
ATCTAGTCGGCCTTTCGGCGTCGAATGCCAGACTTAGAGACAATAAGAGGACATTTATGTAAAGGAATGTTGTTCAGGAGAGAGTAGTGGTGTGACAATCCAAGCGGAGTCAATCAATGCCCTACAAGTTCCTTATGTGCGGCGAATCATGCGGCTCTTATTTCTCAACCACATTCATCCTCGACACTGGAATATTGGCAAGTGAGATTTACTCGGCCAGCAGCACCTTAGCTCAATCCCCGATCTTCTAGAGCCTTCAGGAAAAACTTCGGCTCGATTAGTAGCAAAGTTTGAGCTGAAGTGGTGGAAGCATGGCGACTCAATCTCAGTTGCAGACTCGGAACAACGGCCCCAAATTTGTTACAGGTAGATCGTCGTCTCCACTGTGTCTTGAAATCTCTGACTATCTGCAGGAGGCGGAAAGTGGCCGCGTGTCAATGGTCCCGGGGGACGAACGCAGAGCTCGGATTCTGACACAGAGCTGGGATATCGCTCGCAGTCTCACTCAGAGCCATCTTCTCAATCCAGGCCGCGTAATTCTCGAGGTCCGAACGGCCAACGCAGCCCCGAAGAGCGAGTTAGCGCATCAATCGAAACAACACCTGATCCCGCCCCTCCGATCCCTTACTGGTCGGGGAAGCGCCATCTCACGTGCGGGAATCCCAGTCCTGGCCCTTCGTGGTCCCCGAAGAACGTCCCGTGGCGTGGTTCAGCTCCCGGAAAACTCAAAACTGCGACCGCAGCGTTGGTCTTATGCCTCAATATCGATGTGGATCCTCCAGATATCGTGAAGACCAATCCTTGCGCGGTTCTTGAGTGCTGGGTAGATCCACATACGATGCCTTCTCACAAAGCGTTAGAAGCTATTGGATCCAACCTTCAACATCAATTCGAGGGATTGAGCCAAAAGATTCCATACAAACCCATCCTGGATCCCTCGCTCGAAGATCTTCGTCGGTTTTGCCAGACACTCCGTAAGCAAGCGAAGGATGATGCTGTTTTATTCCACTATAATGGCCACGGTGTCCCGAAACCGACAGGAAGCGGTGAATTGTGGTGTTTCAATCGGAATTATACCCAATACATTCCGGTATCACTCCAGGAGGTCCAAGGATGGCTAGGTTCTCCAGGAGTCTACATTTGGGATTGCTCTGCGGCCGGAAATCTTCTCAGTAATTTCAACGTATTTGCAGAACGCCGTGACCAGGAGGTCAATATGTTACATGGGGGTTATCTGGAAGGAGCCCAACCAATGATGAATTCTCTGCAACTCGCAGCCTGCGGTGCCAACGAACACCTTCCCTCATGTCCAGAACTCCCCGCCGATATCTTCACTTCATGCCTTACCTCACCCATCGACATCGCTCTACGATTCTTCATCATGAACCACCATTTACCAAACAATGTCACGGCAGATATGATTGTTCAACTTCCTGGCGATCTTAAAGATCGACGTACTCCTCTCGGGGAACTCAATTGGATTTTCACAGCAATTACTGACACTATCGCTTGGACGACATTTTCTCGAGAAACATTTACTAAGCTTTATCGTTGTGATCTTTTGATTGCTTCCCTTTTCCGGAACTTCCTTCTGGCTGAACGCATAATGAAGAATTACCATTGCACGCCGCACACATACCCTCCTCTTCCTGCAACCAACACACATCCCCTCTGGGCAACCTGGGACCTCGCCATTGACACCTGCCTACGCCAACTTCCGGATCTTCTTTTCAAGACTGGCCCTCCATTAGGCGGCCTCAGTCCTATAATCGCAAATGTCGGAACCACTCCTGGTCGTATTGGTCAAACAGTCAGAATAGAGCCCACAGCAAGTACCAGCCCCTCGAAGAGCGGGTCGGGTGACAAACCATACGTCTACGTACCCAGCCGCTTTTTCGCTGACCAACTAACAGCATTTGAGGTCTGGATATCCAGAGGAGGGTCGGCATTGACGAAGAAGGGACCACTTTCACTACCCCAGCCCTCGACCGAGGTTTGTAATGGGCAGGGCGAATTCAAAGGCGGCAACGAGCTTAATAATCTATCAGAACGACACCTTGTACCCCGGAAGCCACCAGACCAACTTCCTATTGTGTTGCAGGTACTCCTATCACAACCCCATCGACTGCGCGCTCTTATCCTTCTATCTCAATTCGTCGACCTTGGTCCCTGGGCTGTTCATCTCGTCTTAACGATTGGCATTTTCCCTTATATCTCTAAATTATTGCAGGCAGCGGGTCAAGACCTCCGTCCTGTGTTAATCTTCATCTGGGCGCGCATTTTAGCCGTGGATTCATCCGTCCAAACAGACCTCTATAATACAGGAGGATATAAGTATTTCTCTAATGTACTCGGCCTCAAGAACGAAGATGCCTTACCCAACAGCTCCGAACACAAGGCCATGTGTTCCTTTATTCTGGCCTCCATTTGCCGAGATTTCCCTCATGGTCAAGCGGCTTGCTGGACCGAGCGAGTTTTCGACAATTGTTATGACCGGCTCGAAGAACACGATTTTCTGCTGCGGCAATGGACGGCGCTCTGTATAGCCCAAATGTGGGATGCTAACGATGATATCAAGGTCTACGGCGTTGACCATGGAACACAGGACAAGCTTATCGCCATGCTTTCGGATGATTCCGCAGAAGTGAGAGCGGCTGCATTATATGCACTCGGGACGTTCATGGGCGCGAGTGGCTCTGCGGATGCTACTAAGCAGGGCGGAGGAGGGACGGGCACGATGTATCAGCTTGAAGAACGCGTTCACTTCCGGATGGAGGTGGCTGTGGCCACTGGCGCGACACTGGCAATCAAGGAAGACGCGAGCCCGATGTGCCGGAAGGAGCTACTGGTGGTTATCAGCTGCTTGGTCAAGGAATGGAGGGGATACTTTGTTGTTTGCACCTGGCTGTATTGGGAAGAGGATCGGAGATGGCGCGCTGGGTTGCTGGCCCATCAACCATTGGCATCGCATTTCCACGAGGACGACATTACAAATCAAGCAGTGGCTGAGTGGCTTGAAGGTTTTGGAGACGACGACGCTTTGAGGGAAGAAAATCGAGTGCTATTGTCCTCGTTTTTCACCATTTTTGTTCTACTCCTCGACCTTTCCGTGGATCCATATCAAGAAGTTGCTACGAACGCCCAAACAATCGTTGACTACATTGTAGCCCTGCTTTTGGAATCACCCTTCACCAAGCTAGAGTCCACAACTCTCCACGCACCCCCAACTGTGCCACTGGATCGTCGAAGTTCGCCGCAATCTGGAGGCGGGAGAACTCGTGTGGCTTCCCTCCAATCTTCACCACAATTCACCCATCTTCCACCCCCTTCTCCTGTTGGCGAGCGTGCAGGATTATCTCGCACTGACAGTCTCTCAACAACAATAGTGGGCAGCATGTCCAACACCATCAAGCGGACGTCGTCCTTCGCCAATGCCCTCAAAGTCCTCACCGGCGGGATTACCTTCCCACACACGGAGGACGGGCGTTCCTCACCTAGCTTCACGGGCCATCTACTCTCGAGCTGTTCAGAACGCCAGGACAGCGTAGATAAATCTCGACCTCCATCGCCTAACATGAACGTAGCTCAGTACGCTTCGCCTTACACACCGAAGCCCTTCCCCGTCAGGGATCATGGCTCGGATCAGGGAAGCACCGCTTCACCTCGACACTCATTCTACGAATCCGGATCGGCGCCCATGGAGTTCCTACCCTGCGATGTCATGGAAGCATTGATGGAAGAAGACATGGAACGTCTTCGTGCAAGGAGGAAGGCTGGGATGAATTCTCGTAGAGGACATCCTCCAGGGAATGGCATGCCAAGTCCAAGTAACAGCACCTTTTCGATGGACTCGAACGGCAGTAGCGTCATCCTTGGGCTAGGAACCGGCGCTGGGATCCGGGACATCCTTCCACTAAAGAGCACTTTCTATGACTGGTGTTCGGAATATTTCAAGGAGCCCCAGATGAGGGTAAGCTTCCTTAGTATGGATCGTTTGATGTTCGGTTTCTGATTTTTTGGTCTAGCAAACTGAGGCCGACGAACCAGGAAGTGTTCAATACAATTATCAAATTTGGAGACAATCGCGGAACGACCAGGTTATAAAGGAAACGGAGGCGCAGGCACCGCTTGCAGGTATGTTAGCTAAATGTTGTCTCCACGTCGCCTCATTTTGTCCATCAGAAACACACCGATGGGATCGACCTGTGGCAACCGTGTCGATTCAAGGACATCCCTTAACCATGGCGTTCCACTCATATGACAAACACCTCGTTATTGCAAACGAGAATGACATGATCAGGTTGGCCTCATCCGATTTAAATGATTAATGTCTGAATCATGAAACTTGTCTAGCGTATGGGACTGGAACACTCGGAAACGCTTGAATTACTTCTGCAACGGTAATCCCAAGGGCACAAGTATTACTGCCCTCGATATCATCAATCAAGATGTCGGCGGAATCATCATGACGGGATCAGGTGGGCCTCCTCGCTATGCACTTTTCTTTCCTATGTGTGACGCTAGTCTCAGCGGATGGCATCGTTCGTCTGTTCCGCAATTATGATCCCACATTGGAGCAAGGCCCTCTTCAAATGGTCAGTGCCTTCAGAGCGCTTAACGAGATGGTCCAGTTGCGTCAAGGAAGCGGTCTCGTCATGGACTGGAAACAATCCGCAGGCATGCTACTTGTCGGGGGTGACTCCCGTGTCATCAAGGTGTGGGATGCACAAACCGAAACTCAGGGCCTCGTATGTCTTCACAAAGTCGTTGTTACCTTTCCCTCATGATTTGCTGTAGGATTTGGAAACCAACTCTGACAGCCCTGTCACGAGCATCTCTTCCGACACTGGCTCGTCGCAGACTTTCCTGGCAGGTTTTGCGGACGGTGTAGTAAAGGTTTTCGACAAACGCTTGGAGGACGATGATGCTATTGTCCGAACGTACGGTGATCATACATCATGGGTGCAGAACGTTCGTTGGCATCCTGCTTTGAGCGGGCAGTTCATCTCTGCTGGGTGCGTTTTGCCTCTTTTATTTCCTCTGTTTTTAATAACCTTAATTGCTCTTCGTATTTGTTAGTGTCGACGGTCAAGTTAAATTGTTCGACCTACGAGGTGCCGACTATGCACACAAAACATGGAATATGCACCCCAATGGCCTTTCTGCCTTTGACGTCCATCCAATCTCCGCTGTCTTCGCCGGGTAAGTTCCTCTTTCCCTTTCTATCTTGATAGCCTTTACCGACTAATATTTATAGGAATTCCGCAATAACCCCAGTGCATTGGAGATCCCAGCGCATTTCTGTACATTCATTGACCAAGGGTTCTGTTTTGTCTGCATTCAATGTCTCCAGTGGATTAACAATGCCTCCTGTGCGAGGTCTCCCATCGCCATTTATACCACGCTCGAGCTCTTTCGTGTTCCATCCTAGACAAATGTTGTACGCTACAGGTGGACCTGATGGATATGGTAAGTCGCCTTCGATATTTGGCGTTTATTCTGTCCACTGAACCTATTTTAGTCCGAATCATGGGCTGCGGGCTCAATTAAGATATCCATTGACCTTGGGGACCTCATGTTCTGATAAACATAAACCAACTACTCCTCACTTTGTAATACCCTTGTGCTTTGAAGTCACTATATTTCGACTATCTATGATATGACCCTCACTTCTCTTTGAATTCACTATATGCTTGATTCTGATGTGCATTCATTCCTATTATTCATTGTATGGCGCATTTCTCCCCACTTCCACTGTTTCGATATCCTACCCAGATGTAGAAGGCCACGAGTATTATATAAATATTGGTGTAATATTAATGCCTCATATGCCCAAACAAACCCCTTCTCATTGATCATACTAACCCCTCTCTGGGCAGCTTACTGGACACTTCCATTTTCTAGGTCTTATCACAGCCTCATAGACAGAATGAGAATCACTTGTCCCGAGTGACACCCTGTTCTGGGGAACCAGACTGGCCTCTGTGCATCTAGCCTGCTTGGTTGGAGCTGGCACTTGGGTTGGTGCAGCTGGCTTGGATTTCCGATTTCGGCACCCTGTTTATCACAATCCCTCATCAAGTATTTGGATCACGTGTTTGGACCTACCACTGCCATGACACAAACAGCTTTTCAAGCCGTGCTTTGCCAATCGTCAAATCATGTCATCTTTACTACCAAAATCAGGCACACTTCAGTACCCAGCCACTCAGCTCGTCGCCCTCGCCCGCCTCATCCTCACGCAGTACGAATCTCATCTCAAAGCCGAATTCGACGCCTACAATGAATCCGATGACGACGATGCAACCTGTGATGCAGGTCTAATCCTAGATGATATCCACTTGCTGAACTATCTCGTCAATCTCCCTCGATACGTAGAGATGGAGGAATTGAGACGAGGGGAAAAAATGAATCCGGTGGACTACCGTGGCATAGATGATCCAAAGCAGCCTGAGCGGGCTCTGCTGAATGTTGGGATTCACCGCAAGGCGAATTACTTGTTTGTGGATGCGGTCAAGTTCCGGAAGGAAACGAGGGGACAGCCTAGTAACGGCGAAAATTGGGACAGTGAGGATGCCTTGCTCGATTTCCTCGTGTTTCTGTCCCAACCCGAGCATAAAGACTTGTTTGCCATGGGCACTTAGGTGAGTTGCTCAAACCCAATGGATAAAATTATTCAAACCATATCCCCCCAGTGTGTTATGATTAGGATGTACCAATAGCAGTAAGATTGCGAGAGCTTTCCCTGGATCTGTGTACAACAACATTTAATGGATATCCGTGAAGACTGGAATGTCTGATATTCGATATTCGATTGGATGTATCACAGCTGCGATTGCGATAGAGCACCAAGTTGGTCAGTTCTTCGATGTCCGATGTGCCATCCAGAAGATGTCAGTTGGGACAAAGGAAATGTGTGGATGTAACAGTCTTGTCCATAGCCAGGAATGCGATATCGATATCCTTGGCTCCGATTTCGTCGGCCTTTCGTAAACAATTTGGAACCTCAGTTATAATGGCCTATCATTCCCCTGATGCTGCGAGGTAATGTTGTCAAATTTTGGCGTTCGCAAGTCTACTTTCTGACGCGGGGTGTTGAGAGGCTGTCCTTACAGAACTTGTCAGTTATAGACATCCGAGCCCTGTGAGGTTGAAGGAGAGTAACTAACTTGCCCTTGATACTAGTCTACGACGGTGAATTGACTAGGTCTCACATCTTTCTCTGAACGTAAATGCTGCTCTCTGTGAGCGCCAATTTGGAGGGGAGGCTTCACGATGCAACAAGTTTAGGTTGGCCGCCTTCTAGCCCGAAAATTTGCAACCCAGGCCTATGTCCTATCATCCACGTCTCGAGGGCAAATATTCACGCTTGGGGGATTCCAACAGCGGCCAGCCTGTATTCCGTGATCCTGAATGGACAGTAAACGAGCGAGACGTGGGCAGCTGTGAGCACTGAGAAGACTGCGCTGTTCGTATATATTTGTGCCCTTCCTGTCACTTCCGACCATCAGCCCCACGGGACCCTTACACTGGCGGCGCATCTCGTCATCTTCATGGTCATCAAGCCTTATATCACCTTTGTGCGCACTTGCTCGGGTTCGCGCTGAGCTGTGGTAGTTACATGGGTGATGATGGATGCATTGTGTGGCGGAAGGAAGATGACCAACCTGAACGAGATATCACTATCTAGGTTGGCACACACACACACGACTTGACAGGAATTGGCTTAGGTTTATTTGCACATGCTCCACAAATGCCCCACAACTCTTGAGTACTGAGTGCTGAAAGTCCTAATGCTGCACGTTCTGGTGCCGAGGCGGTCATACACCTGAACCCTCACCAAACATGGTCTTGGACACTATTGTCAGCAGTCAAAGTGTTGCCAATAGCCCGTAATGGCCATGCACACTGCTTTTACATGCATTTTTGATTCTTTTATTTATTTATTTTAATTTTGACACTCAACAAAACGCTCAACAAACAAGTTACTAACTAGTACTACACACTAACATCAACTACTACTTCTAACACAAAAGCTAAATCGCCAGTAAAAACGTCGATCACTATGACTTCAGCGTCTTCTTGAAAGGCAGACCATTCAACTTCTGCTTCAACTCTGCGTCTGTGGCAGGTGGACCCTTGTACGCTAAGGTGACATGACCATGAGCATGGCCGTCCCTGCCCCCGTCGTGGACCGCTTTGAAATCGGTGCCCTTCAACTGGCTGGGCTTGATGCTGTAGGCAGCCTGCTGCTTGCGGAGATTAGCGGGATTGACCGGAGCCTTGTTGAAAGAAAGCCCCTTGGTATCGTGGGGGTGGACCTTTCCGTCTTGTTTGTGCCAGTCCTTATCACGAACACCACCACCTATAACATCATTCTTTCCACCCGTGCGGTGGATGGGCGTCACTTGTTTATGCAAGTGGTTCGCTGCCATGACAGCAATCGCGGCACTCTTGAGTTTTGTGGGCGCGGCGAGGGTGGAACTGAAGAACAAGAAAATGATCGTGAACACATAAAAGAGATGCGCCATGCTGCTGATATGCATTCTAGCGCTAGACACACAACGAACGTTAGCGGAATTGAAGAGGTCAATCGAGGTTATGACGGACCTTGTGATGCAAATGAAGAATGGGCTTTAACGAGAGGTTGGTTGAATATGTAGGAGGATGAGTGTGTCGTTGAAGAGTGCGTGGACCAGCCAAAGAGGGACGAGAATACCAGATTCTGGGGGGTCCTCATAAAGATGCTCTGCATTTATACTCAATTTTTGAGTGTCACGTGTCCGTTCCCACAGCCAACGTTCCTCCCCTTTCGGGCTCATACTTAAGTACCCATGTCCAAAATTAAAATTAATAAAAGAAGGGAAAAAAGAAGCCCCTCGATTCGAACACGAGCCCCGCATTTTGAATACAACCACGTCGTTTCGAACGCGGGCCCGGCATATTGGACACAACCCCGTCGTGTCGAATGCGCGAGTGCGAGCTCGTCATTTCAAACACAAGCCCATAGCTTCGAAAACGCACCTATTGTTTCGAACACGAATTTGTTATTTTGAACACGACCCCATTGTTTCGAATGCAGGCCTGTCGTTTCGAATATAACCATCATTTCAAATGTGATCCTGTCACTTTGCACACAAGCCTATCGGTTTCGAACACGGTCCCACCATTTCAATTGCGAGCCCGTCATTTCGAATACAGCCCCATTACTTCGAACATGAGCCCATCGTTTCCAACAGCAGCCCATCATTTTGAACATGAACCCATTGTTTCGAACACACTCCTAACATAGTTCCTACCCATCCCTCATTTACGCAGAAGCTAGCCTCGTGAGTAAAGTAGGAATCAAATACATTGGTGATTTCGTGACCAACATAAGATGTGCATTAGCATCAATACAACTAAGTCGGCATTTGGGCATTTCTTTTCCGGTTTCTGCTGTCTCTATCGTGTTGATTGCAGTCTCTGCACGGGTTCCTGCATTTTTCTTGATCTGTATTTCCTGGACAATCCGCGCTGTCCCTCCCACACTTAGCACATTGACGACCACCCCGACTGTTTGCTCTCCATCGGGGAGCTTATTCTTGCTCCTCGATGATTCCAGCATTGCCTGAAGATACCGACACGGATTGTATTCCAATGCCTCAGTTCAATATGCTCCATTTTTGCCGCCCTGCAGCGTCAGTGCAACTCGATGGTTGAATGCAAGCTTAATTTCTTTGAACAGAAGGGAATTTCGGCCACGACTCGTTAGCGGGGGTGAAAGTGGTGCCATAGAGCCCAGATTGTGTGAGTTACCAATTTGTTCAAGCAACTGCGAAATATTTATTGGTGATGTACAGGCATTGAATAGGTTTTGAAGTCAACACCCGGCATTTCTCATTAGAATAATCCGAGAGGCCATCTGGAGGGCCATCTATAATTGAGGAGAAATTATAAAATGGAAGGGACGGGCGCTATCTATAATTCCTAGAATATTTCATCAGTGACGATCCATAATCCGAGGAAAACTATAGAATGGGGCTATACACCTTGTAATCTAAGGAAAGGTGTGAATTTTATTACACAGGAAGGGGGTTTCCTAGACTTTTGGATTCCCCTGAGTTTCTGAAAGCGAGCTGATGCGGAGCATTCGAAGGTCGAATGATACAGGCACCCCTTTTCCATGCGTCTGCAAGAGTGTTCTACTACAAATTACCAAAATAATCGACAAAAAAGTTAAAAGCGTCAGGGGTGTTGCCAAAAGCGGATGTGTGGCCACTCGTCAAGCGCCTAAGCGTCCACTCAACAACTCCCTCCCTTAGGATAGTAGCAACGAAAACAAGCGCTTTATCACTTTCAGGAGTATAAATTGTGGCTAGTGGGAGGATGTATTTTCATTCTGCCAGCGTCCTTCGCCTTCTCGACATTGCAAGAGAAACTAGCCAACCAAATGACCGCCCATCGCACTCAGATCCCTCTTCTTACAAACCAAGAGAAAGAAAAATGGAGGTCGCTGTTTACTACCTTACGCCAGGCAATAATGGGTACGTTTTTTCGATTAGTGCACTGAGGTTTGACTAATTTTGGCGGTCAACAGAACACGGCAAGATGTTCAGTGACGGGAAGATTCACGGAAATGTATGCCCACAAGCGA